>Ga0153977_1000073_pt1 | contig 31236 bp, 24 predicted proteins | sample TSGA061MetaG_FD_104710 | JGI IMG/M metagenome (GOLD analysis project Ga0153977, IMG submission 104710) | Attine ant fungus gardens microbial communities from Georgia, USA - TSGA061 MetaG | ecosystem: Host-associated > Fungi > Mycelium > Unclassified | place: USA: Georgia, Yuchi Wildlife... | reverse complement strand
TGATGCGATTACCCGGACGTTGGAGACCATGGAGAAGGACGAGACTCTGTTGGTTCAGTCGGGCAAGCCGGTGGGTGTGTTCCGCACTCATGAGTGGGCTCCGCGGGTGTTGTTGGCGAACTCGAACCTGGTGGGGGATTGGGCGACGTGGCCTGAGTTCCGCCGGCTCGAGGCTGAGGGTTTGATGATGTATGGCCAGATGACGGCCGGGTCGTGGATTTACATCGGCACGCAGGGGATCCTGCAGGGCACGTATGAGACGTTTGCTGCGGTGGGGAACAAGCTCAAAGCGGAGGGCCGCCACCCGGCGCCGGCTGTGGAGGGTTCTACGGAGGGACCGCTGGCTGGGACGCTGACGTTGACTGGTGGTTGTGGTGGCATGGGCGGCGCGCAGCCGTTGGCCGTGACGTTGAATGATGGTGCGTGCTTGATCGTGGATGTGGATGAGACCCGGCTGCGTCGCCGCGCTGGTAAGCGGTACTTGGACGAGGTCGAAACGGATCTCGATGCTGCGATCGCGAAGGTCCAGGCCGCGAAGGCTGAGCGTCGCGGCTGGTCGGTGGGGTATGTGGGTAACGCTGCTGAGGTGTTCCCGGAGCTGTTGCGTCGTCACAAGGCCGGGGAGATCACTTTTGATGTGGTCACGGACCAGACGTCCGCCCATGACCCCCTGAGCTATTTGCCCGAGGGCATCACGGTGGCTGAGTGGCACACGGAGGCCGAGGCGGATCCGGAAGGGTTCACGAAGAAGGCCCAGGCTTCCATGGCCCGCCACGTGCAGGCCATGGTGGAGTTCCAGGACGCCGGTGCCGAGGTCTTTGATTACGGCAACTCGATCCGTGATGAGGCACGCAAGGGCGGGTACGAGCGGGCGTTCGAGTTCCCGGGTTTCGTTCCGGCGTATATTCGTCCGTTGTTCTGCGAGGGTCTGGGCCCGTTCCGTTGGGTTGCGCTCTCGGGTGACCCCGAGGATATCCGGGTCACGGATGAGGCGATCAAAGAGTTGTTCCCGGAGAACAAGCACCTGCATAAGTGGATTGACGCGGCGCAGGAACGGGTGGAGTTCGAAGGCCTGCCGGCACGTATTTGCTGGCTCGGGTACGGCGAACGCGCCAAGGCCGGGTTGTTGTTCAACCAGTTGGTCAAGGAGGGCAAGGTCAAGGCCCCGATCGTGATTGGTCGTGACCACCTGGACTCCGGTTCGGTGGCGTCTCCGTACCGGGAGACCGAGTCCATGGCTGATGGTTCCGACGCTATTGCTGACTGGCCGTTGCTGAACGCCCTGATCAACACCTCCTCCGGTGCTACGTGGGTGTCGATCCATCACGGTGGCGGTGTTGGTATTGGCCGGTCCCTGCACGCCGGGCAGGTTTCCGTCGCTGACGGTACTGATCTGGCCGCGGAGAAGCTCGAACGGCTGTTGACCAATGACCCCGGCATGGGCGTCATCCGCCACGTCGACGCCGGCTACGACCGTGCTCTCGAGGTCGCCAACGAACGCGGCGTCCGCATCCCCATGAACAGTTCGAAGGCCACCCAGGAAGCACACGCATGACTGTGACGGCAGCTTCCCGATCCGAACGCGAATGTTCGGCCCCGGAGGCACATCAAAGTGACTCCCGGGCCGTGGTCCGAAGGAACATACAACTTCCTGTCCCGCCCTCTCCGGACGTCTGGAACCCGGTCCGGTTCGCGCCGGAAACCGACTAACGGCAGTAGTGGTTGCCATGCTCCGCCTGGCAACCACTACGCCGTTAAGGCGCATCACGTCGACGATGAATGAAAGGATCGGCCCATGATCGAAATTGACGGCAGGAACCTGGCGTTGCCGGACATTGTGGCGGTTGCCGACGGCGCGTCTGTCAGCTTGGCGGCCGGTGCTTTGGCCCGCATGGCAGCCTCGCAGGAGTCCGCTGTTGCTACCTCCATGAGACGGCCGGTCTATGGTCGCTCGACGGGGGTAGGGGCGAACCGGACGGTGGAGCTGTCCAAAGGCGATGGGACTGACACCCACGGCCTCCAGTTGCTGCGAAGCCACGCGGTGGATGCCGGCAGGCCCCTGGAGCGCAGGACCGTCCGGGCGATGCTGGCTGTGAGGCTGTCGCAGTTGGCCGCTGGTGCCTCCGGCATCAACCCTGCCATTGCCGTGGCCCTTGTGGAGTTGATCAACTCGGACGTCGTCCCGGAGGTCCGGGAATTCGGCGGCATTGGTACGGCGGATCTCCAAGCCCTGTCCGGAACTGCGCTGACGATGCTTGGCGAGCGTGAGCCCTTGGGCGGGGGACGGGCACGGAATTTCGTGGAGGGCTGGGCTACTGCTGATGCACTCCCATTCATCAGCTCCAGCGCACTGACGATCGCCCAGGCTGTTCTGGCTCATGAGGAACTATCGCAGCTGCTGGACAACGCCGCTTCTGTGGCAGGCCTCTCCTTCATTGCGATGTCCGGCAATGTGGAGGCATTTAGTCCGGCGGTGGCTGCGGCGGCGGACACTCCTGCAGTGGCAGCGGCCGCGAACGACTTCCATGGGCTGGTAGAGGGCAGTGGGCAACCCGCCCGCATCCAGGATCCCTACTGCCTGCGAACCCTGCCCCAGATTTTTGGTTCCCAGATCGAGGAGCTGAATGCCCTGGGTACGCTGCTCCGCCGTCTCGTGACAGCGGGCAACGAGAATCCCCTGGTCCACGGGTCCTTGTCCGAAGGCTCGAACGATGTGGCCCATCACGGGCTTTTCCAGATGACCAACCTCGCGCGCCGGGTGGATTCTTTGCACTTGGCCATCGGTGCTGCTTGCGCGACGCACCTGCGCAGGATTGATCTCCTGTGCGATCCGAACTACACGGGCCTGCACCCGTTCCTTGCCAGGGACGGTGCCGGTCAGTCAGGCGTCATGATGCTGGAGTACGTGGCTGCCGCCGCCGTGGGACGGATTCGCGCGAATACCCAACCGGCCAGCCTGCAAACAGTGGTGTTGTCCTTGGGGGCAGAAGAAGACGCCAGCTTTGCCAGCGTAGCGGCCGCTCAACTGCAGTCGACGGTCCAAGCCCTGGCGACAGTCACCGCCGTCGAACTTGTCTGTGCGGCAAGGGCGTTGCGCCTGCAAGGGCGGCGACCCGAGGAGTTTGCCAGCCACAGGCTGCGCAGCATGATGACCGCGGGCTATGGATTGCCGGCCGATGCCGCGGACAGGGATCTGCGTGGAGACGTGGAGCAGGCGACACGGATGGTCTTGCTGGAGCATTAGAAGACCGCCCAAAAGCAATGGCAGGCAGTCCGGAGACTGCCTGCCATTGCCTGGTTTTACGGAGGCCTTGTTTTGCGGGCCTAGTGGGCCGGAACTGAATCCTTGGCGGCAGCCTTGGGATCCGTGAGCTTCTTGTTCGGCAACGCGAAGCTGATCAGGAACGCGATGATCATCAGGCCCGCGGCAGTCAACATCACCACGTCAATGGCTTGGGCAAAGCCTTCGGTGATCGGCCGGGTGAGCGTGCTGTTGGCCGAGTGCAACCAGCTGGTGTCGTTCAACGAATCGTTGTTGGCGCCGTTCTTGAAGAAGTCGAACAGCTTGGCGTTCGCAGGATCCGAGGCCACGGCAGGGTCCCGCATCACAGCTTGGTAATCGGGGCTGGACGCTGCTGTTTTCATTCCGTCGGCGATCTTGTCCGCTGCCGTGCTGAACAGCATGGAGATGAACACTGCGGTGCCTACGGCGCCGCCCATGGAACGGAAGAACGCTGCCGTGGAGGTGCCAACGCCCATGTCCTTGGGCGGAACGGATACCTGCATGGCAAGGGTCAGCGGTTGCATGCAGAAACCGAGCCCGACGCCGAAGAACACGGCGATCAGCCCGGGAACCCACAGACCGGTGTCGACTCCCAGGACAAGACCCATGACCGTTGCCGCGCCTGCAAGTACTGCCGTTCCCATGATCGGGAAAATCCGGTAAACGCCGGAGCTGGAGATCGTACGGCCTGCGGAGATGGAACCGAAGAGGATGCCCACGGTGAAGGTGATCATCATCAGGCCTGCCTCGGTGGGAGTAAGGCCCTTCACCAGCTGCAAATACATGGGCAGCATGGCGATGGCACCGAACATGCCGATACCGATGATGAAGTTCAGCAGCGAGGACAAGCCAAACGTGGTGTTCTTGAACAAACGCAACGGAATCAGCGCGTAGTCGCCGGCACGCTTTTCGGCGAGGAGGAACGCCACGATACCGATGACGCCCAGGCCGTAGCAAAGCCACGATCCCGCGGAGGACCAGCCCCAGGTGCGGCCCTGCTCGGCCACCAGGAGCAGCGGAACAATTGCCAACGTGATGGCAGCGGCGCCCCAGTAGTCGATCTTCTGCTTCACGTGCCTTACCGGCAGATGAAGGTACATAAAAACGACCACGAGTGCCGCGAGGCCGATGGGGAGGTTGATGAAGAAGACCCAGCGCCAGCCATCGAAGCCCAGGATATTGGCTGAACCTGCGAACGCGCCGCCAATCACGGGACCAAGGACTGACGAGATTCCGAAGACCGACATGAAGTAGCCCTGGTACTTTGCCCGGTCCTTCAGGGCAACAATGTCACCGATGATGGTCAGGGCCAGCGCGAGGAGACCGCCGGCGCCCAGGCCCTGGATGCCGCGGGCTATGGCAAGCTCGGTCATGGAGTGAACGGAACCTGCGTACAGCGAGCCTGCGAGGAAGATCAGGATGGCTGCGAGGTACAACGGGCGGCGGCCAAAGATGTCGCTGAGCTTGCCATACAGAGGCGTGCTCACCGTCGAGGTGATGAGGTACGCGGTGGTGGCCCACGCCTGCAGGGACAAACCGTCGAGGTCGTTGGCGATGGTGTAGATGGACGTGGACACGATGGTCTGGTCCAGCGAGGACAGGAACATGCCGAGCATGAGTCCCACCATGACGGTGAGCGTCTGACGATGGGTCAGGACCTCACCAGCAGCCCGAACGGGCGTGGAATTGGACATATCTTCTCCAGAGATGGCAGAAAAGTGGGATTAAGCAGGATAGTTGCTTTCAGTAACTATCCTAACGCCCCGTTCATTCCCAGTGGGCGAATATTTCTTCGCGGATCCTCTCCAAGTCTGCTCCGCTGCACTCAGCGTTCCAGCAGGATGCCGTCCGGATCGCTGTAAATCATCACGCCTGGCCGGATGCGGACATCGTCAATAACGAGCTCGACGTCAGCCTCGCCGGACCCCGTCTTGGCGCTCTTCCGGGGGTTGCTTCCGAGCGCTTTGACGCCCAATGGGAGCTTGGCGATGGCCTCGCGGTCGCGGATTGCTCCGTAGATGATCACTCCGGCCCAACCGTTTTCCACGGCACTTTCCGCAATCATGTCTCCCATGAGGGCAGTCCTCAACGAACCTTGACCGTCGACAACCAGGACTGCACCGTCACCCTCCGTGGCCAGGACGGACTTCACCAGGGCGTTGTCCTCAAAGCACCGGATGGTACGGGCTGGGCCGCTGAAATGTGTGTGGCGCCCGAGATTCTGGAACTGGACGGCAAGGGACTCCAGTTCCTCGCCGCGTTCGTCGTAGAGATCTGCCGTATTTAAGTGCTGGCTCATGGTGCGTCTCCTCCGTGGGTTTGAGGCCACACTAACGCGTCCCGTGGGCTCCCCACAGTGCTTATTTTGATCTATGTGGATAAAGGACCCGGCGGCGGTTCAGTGTCACTCCGCCACGTTAGGCTGAATCCACACACCAAATGAGGGGGAACCTGCCATGAGCTTGTCCGACCTTCCGGGGCCGGTACCGGATCCCGCTGTCATCCGTGGCGGCATCACGGCGCTGGCTGATCCGGTAAAACCAGTCCGCCCTGTTTGGGTCACCGGTGTGGTCCTGGTCAACCTGGGCATCAACGCAGCGTTCTTCGGTCCCCTCCAGGTTCTCCTCGGCCAGCAGGCTGCACACTTTGATGAGGGCCAGAAGGAGGCCATCCTGGCCTTGGTCACGGGCTGCGGTGCCGCAGTTTCCATGGTGGCGAATCCCTTGTTCGGCGCCTTCAGCGACCGGACCACCTCCAGGTTTGGACGGCGGGTTCCCTGGGTCCTGATGGGAGCAATCCTCGGCGCCGTTGCCCTCGTGGCCCTGGCGGGTGCGCCCAACGTAGCTGTGATGACTTTGCTGTGGTGCCTGGTGCAGGCGGGAGCCAACGCCATGTATTCGGCCATCACTGCCGCCGTCCCGGACAGGGTTCCCGTGCCGCAGCGGGGAACTGTTGGCGGCCTGGCCGCCATGGGCCAGACGGTAGGTATCCTCGTGGGCGCCGTGATCGCCGCCGTCGTCGCCGGCGACTTTGCCGCAGGTTACTGGGTGTGCGCCGCAGCGCTGCTGGCCGGCGTCGTGCTTTACCTGTTCAAGAGCGATGACCAACCCCTTCGGCCCCAGGAGCGGCCGCCGTTCCGTCTGTGGCAGTTCATCAAGGGGTTCTGGGTTTCGCCGAAACGTTATCCTGACTTTGCGTGGGCCTGGATTACACGGCTGCTGGTCAGTACGGGCAACCACATGATCACCCTGTATCTGCTTTTCTTCCTCAGTGACATCGTCCGCCTCAAGGAAACGCAAGGGATTGAGCCCGAATTCGGCGTGCTGGTTTTGACAGGGCTTTACGCCGTCATGGTCATCATCACCAGTGTCCTGGGTGGACGCTTAAGTGACCGAATGGGAAAGCGGAAGCCCTTGGTCATAGCGTCGTCGGTCATCATTGCCGCGGCATCGTTGATTCTTGCCTTCGCCCCGACGTGGATCGGCGGCCTGGCAGGCGCGGCTGTACTCGGAATCGGTTTCGGAGCCTACCTCGCGGTGGACTTCGCTCTGATCACCCAAGTCCTGCCCACGGCTTTGGACCGCGGCCGGGACCTGGGTGTCATCAACATCGCGAATTCGTTGCCCCAGGTGATCGCCCCAGCGATCGCCTTCGTGTTCGTTCAGTACTGGGGCGGCTACGTCTCGCTGTACGTAGCCGCCGCAGTCATCGGGCTCCTGGGTGCCGTCTTCGTGGTCAAGATCAAGAGCGTCGACTAGCTTCTAGAAGACGTAGTTCATGACGTTCCAGCCGCTGCCGACGACCGGCTGCCCTTTCCACTTGAACCCGTAGATGCCCCAGCTGCTGAAGCCCGAAGGATCGGCGAGGTACATGGTCAGGAGACCGTTCGGGCTGATGCCGTAAACGTCGTTGTAGCCGTCGCCGTTGAAGTCACCTGCAATCCCGAAACGGGTGAGCGCTTCCCAGCCCCGTCCGATGGTTCCGTCGAAGGAGTCGGGGCTACCGTAATCGTAGAAGAATCCGTTGCGCGTGGAAGAGCGTGCCTGCAGGTCACCAAACCTGTTGCGGCCAAGGACCACGGCTTCGGGCGTGCCGTAGAAGTGGCCCGCTCCGGCGGCATCAAGTCCCTGCCAGCCCGTAGTGACTTTGCTTGGTGCGAGCCAGCCGCCGCGGCCGTTTCCTGGGTAGAGGAACACGTTGCCCGCGGCGTCCTGGGCAAGGATGTCATTGGTGCCGTCGCCGTTGAAGTCGCCGGGTGCAATGAGGTTGACGAAACCCTGCCAGCCCTGGCCGATCTGGAAGGCCTGCTTCCAGGCTCCGGCCCCATTTCCCTGGTAGAGGAAGAGGCGACCGTAGCCGTCGCGGCCCATGACGTCCACAGTTCCGTCGCCGTCGAAGTCACCCGGTGACACGAGCAGGTTGTAGATGTGCCAGCCGTTGCCGATGACACGCGGGGCCTGCCAATTGCCTCGGCCGTCGGTGGGGTAGAGCAGGAGTCGGCCAGCGGCGTCGCGGGCGAACAGATCGAAGGTGCCGTCGCCGTCGAAACCCTTGGAGCGGGGTGCCGCTTCGATAGGCATGGCATTGGTTGTTTCGAGGCCAAGGGTTGTTTGAACGGCGGCGGTGTCGGAGGTCGCTGTTGCTGCGGGTGCAGGCAACGCCGAGGCAAGAAGCCCAGTGGCAACCAGTGGAACGGTGAGAAGTGCGAGCAGTCGTCGAGGACTGCGGCGCGCGGGCACGCGCAGGGCAGGGTTGAAGCCCAAGGATTCCCCCAGGAAATAAGGCGGCACAGAGATGGCCGGAAGAGATCAATTGGGATGACACTACCGCCTGCAGGAGCGCCGGCATAGAGGATGCGCGTTTATGGCGAAGGACCCCGTCCGGACATATCCGGAGGGGGTCCTCAACGAAGTGCAACTAGAACAGGTCCGTGAACCCGCCCCAGCCCCAGCCGACCACAGCGGCTCCGGTCCAGCCGGCGGCGCCGTTGCCATAGTAGGCGCGCAATTGTCCGGAGCTGTCGACGGCGAAGACGTCCAGTTTTCCGTCGGCGTTGATATCGCCTGCGCTGCCGATCTTGCTCATGCCGCCCCAGCCTTGGCCAACCACGGCAGTGCCGTTCCAGCCTCCGGCGCCGTTACCGCTGTAGAGCTTGAGGTTCCCGGCGGCGTCGCGGCCCAGTAGGTCCACGTTGGTGTCGCCGTCGAAGTCTCCGGGGGCGATAATCGCATTCAGGGCGTTCCAGCCTTGGCCAATCACGGTCCGCGGAAGCCAGCCACCGTGGCCGTCTCCTGGGTAGAGGTAGAGCAGTCCGTTGGCGTCTCGGGCAATGAGGTCATTGGTGCCATCACTGTTGAAGTCGCCCGGGGCCACCAGTGAGGTGAAGATGTTCCACCCCGTCCCCACTTTCCGCGGACCGTTCCAGCCGCCGGAACCGTTACCGCTGTAGAGGTAGAGTCCACCTGCCGAATCCCGGCCAATGACGTCGTTGTTGCCGTCGCCATCAAAGTCGCCCGGTGACAGGACAGTGGGGAAAATGTTCCAGCCCACGCCCACGGTTTGCGCGGGTTCCCACGCGTTGTTGGTCCGCGGATACATGAGGAGGGCGCCATCGGAGCGACGGGCGAGCAGCTCGAAGGCGCCGCGGCCAGTGAAACCGTTGGGTCGGTTGGAGGCGGAGATGGGCGCGGTTTCCTCGCTGGCTACTTCGAGGTCTTCGCACGGGTAGGCGGCCACGAGGTGTGCAGCGATGGTTTTGCCGTGGTCTTCTTCGCCCAGGACGTAGTTGGGCCAGGTGGGATGGTCTGTGGCGACCTCGCCGTCCCTGGTCCAGTAGATCCGGGTGTCGGGGCCGGCTCCGGCACCGCACCCTTTGTAGGCGTAGGGATCCCACGTGACAGTTAGCGTTGATCCGACAAACGGGGCACCGGTGATGACCGGCGGTTCCGGATCCATGGTGGCCATGGCGGGCGCGGGCTCCACAATCATGGCAGCGACGATCGCAGCCAGAGTTGCGGCAACCGCTCGACGCACGCCAGACCCCAGGCGTGATGGAGCGTACATTGTGTCCTCCCCAGACTTTATGGAGTTAATGGTACAGCGCCTGGGATTTTCTAGAAGAGTGCTGTGAACCACCCAAAGCCTGCGCCCACGGCTTCGGAGCCCTTCCAGCCGGCGCGGCCGTCGCTGTAGTACGTCAGCAGGCGGCCCTGCTGATCCACGCCGTAGACGTCAGGGAACCCGTCGCCGTTGAAGTCGCCGGCAGCGCCCACATATTTGAGCGCGTTCCAGCCGACGCCGATCATCCACGAGCGTGACCAGCCGCCTGCGCCGTTGCCCGTATAGACAAACAGGTATCCGTTGCTGTCGCGTGCCAGCAGGTCCACATTTCCGTCGCCATTGAAGTCGCCGGGCGCCACCAAAGCGTTCATTACGTTCCACCCGGTCCCGACGGCGGTGCGCGGCAACCAGCCTCCCGCGCCGTTGCCGGGGTACAGATAGAGGGCGCCACCAGGTTCCCTGGCGAGGACGTCGTTGTTGCCGTCGCCGTTGAAATCGCCGGGGCCGATGATGGAGTCGAAGATGTTCCAGCCGTTGCCGATGGCGCGTGCCGGTTTCCAGCCGCCGGCACCGTCACCGCTGAAGAGGTAGAGGCCGCCTACGGAATCACGGACAATCATGTCGCTTTTGCCGTCGCCGTCGAAGTCCCCGGGGGAGAAGGCCATGTTGAAGATGTTGAAGCCGTAGCCCACCGTCCGCGCAGCATCCCACCCTGTGCCGTTGCGGCCATACAGGAGCAGTGCACCGTCAGAGGCCCGGGCCAGCAGCTCGAAGCTCCTGCCGGTAAATCCTGCCGCACGGTTCACCGCCCCGACGGGCCTGGTCTCGGCACTGTGCAGTGATTCGCCGCCGCACGCGGTCTTGCTGGCGGTGACGTGCACGGCCATCCTGGAGCCGGTGTCGTCCGCTTCCAGGTTGTAGCTTGACGTGGTTTCGCCGGCCACCAGGAACCCGTCCCGGGTCCAGTAGATGGAGTAGTCGGGGCCCTTGCCGCCTCCGCAGCCGTAGAAGGTGTAGGGGCCGATGTCCGCCGTCAGCTGTTTGCCTACGAACGCTTGACCGTTGAGCAGGGGGTCGGGCCCGTTGCTGGGCGCCCCCGACGCCGGCAGGGGGCCAAGTCCCATGGTCGCCGCTGTGGCGGCCAGCAGCGCCGCTGCCATCCGGCGTCGTAATGTCCCCATGCGTTTCCTCCTGCGGGTTTCAAGCCTGCATGAAAGTGTATGCGGGCGGGCTGCGATTTCCGGGAGCGGCGGTGGTTGGGACTCTCAGGGAACGGTCAAGAAGCTCCCGTATCATTGATGCGATCGGCCAGCCGGTGGTCTTCACCCCGGCCGGCCGCGTCCTTGTCAGCCTGCCAAGAGATCGCCGGAAATGCCCGTAACCAATTCACTGGAACCGTACTCCCTTGACCTGACCACGGGGCTTCCCCGTATGGCTGCCGCGCCCACCACGCCGCGGCAGCAATTGCGCTATGCCCGCATCCTGAAAACGGCCGCAGGGTTCGCCCAGCGTCAGTTCGATACCTTGAGCCTCTCCGACGTTGCTGCCCGCGCCGATGTCCCGCTGGGGACCCTTTACCGATACTTCCCCTCCACCTCCCACCTGATGCTGGCCGTCTACAGGCAGCAGCTCAGGGAGCTGAGGGAGGGCGTCCACCAGCGCGGCGCCAAGGGCCACGCGCTCGCGGGTTTGATGATGGAAATCTTCCACTTACGGGTGATGCAGCCCGGTGTGGAGCACTGCCTGATCCGCCCGGCCGGAAAAGATGACGACACGGCACAGCTGTTGCGGGAGATCGATGCCCTCTCGGAAGAGGTGGTGGGTTCGCTCAGCAAGGATGCGGGCAAGGACGCGGTGAAGGCCCGGATTCTCCTGCACCTGGTCAGCGGCTTGGTCCAGGCTGTCCGTTGCCGCAGGCTGTCACTGTTTGAGGCAGAGAAGGACTTGAAACGCGCTTGCTCCCTCATGACGGGCGAATAGCGGCGGAAGTCTCGGTGGTCTAGACCGCCGGCCGCCCAGAATGCGCTTTTTCGTATGTTGTGGGTCACATTTGGCGCTGGTTGAACGTTTTACTCTCGAATCGTCTCTCTTGGTATTGAATCTTGTACCCTCAATCCTTACCTAGGCTTGAACTACCGAAGCGGCTAGCAGCCCCCTATCTGCAGAAGCAACGCCGGACCAGCCACCCTTGGTCCGCCACAGCAGTTCTGTTCCTGCCCGAATCATGCCGTGGGTCCACGGCTAGCCTGAGGAGACAAAGACGTGTCCATCGAGACAATTGCAACTGACAACGACGCCCTGGTACTGACCGAAGAAGAGATCTTCGCAGCCCACGAAGGCGGCAAGCTGACGGTTTCCAGCACCGTTCCGCTGAACAACAAGCGTGACCTCTCCATCGCTTACACCCCCGGCGTGGCCCAGGTGAGCCGCGCAATCCACGCCGACCCCAAGCTTGCCCGTACCCACACCTGGGCCGAGCGCCTGGTTGTCGTGGTCAGCGACGGCACCGCGGTGCTGGGCCTTGGCAACATCGGCCCCAGCGCCTCCCTGCCGGTGATGGAGGGCAAGTCCGCTCTCTTCAAGTCCTTCGGCGATCTTGACTCCATCCCCCTGGTACTCAACACCACCGATGTTGACGAGATCATTGAGACCCTGGTCCGTCTTCGTCCCAGCTTCGGCGCGGTGAACCTCGAGGACATTTCAGCTCCCCGCTGCTTCGAACTCGAAGAGCGCCTCATCGAAGCCCTCGACTGCCCCGTCATGCACGATGACCAGCACGGCACCGCCGTCGTGGTTCTCGCGGCCCTGACCAACGCAGCCAAGGTGACCCAGCGCGAGCTCCAGGGCCTCAAGGTGGTTGTCTCCGGTGCCGGTGCTGCGGGCATCGCCATCGCCGAGATCCTCCTCGCAGTCGGCATCGAGGACGTGATCCTCCTTGACTCCAAGGGCGTGGTCAACGCCGACCGCGCCGACCTCGTGGCCGATCCCGGCAGCGTCAAGGCGCGCATGGCCCAGCGCACCAACCCCCGCGGCATCACCGGCGGTCCCGGCGAGGGACTGACGGGTGCCGACGTCTTCGTGGGAGTTTCCTCCTCCAAGCTGGACGAAGAGCACCTGAAGCTGATGAACGAGCAGTCGATCGTGTTCGCCCTGTCCAACCCGGATCCGGAAGTCCTGCCCGAGGTCGCTCAGAAGTACGCCGCCGTTGTTGCCACCGGCCGCAGCGACTTCCCGAACCAGATCAACAACGTCCTGGCCTTCCCGGGTATCTTCCGCGGGGCACTCGACGCCAAGGCCCGCCGGATCACCCCCGCCATGAAGATCGCCGCAGCCAACGCCATCGCTGAGCTGGCCGCCGAAGACCTTTCCGCGGATTACATCGTGCCGAGCCCGCTGGATGCCCGCGTGGCACCCGCGGTCACCGCGGCTGTCGCGGCAGCCGTCACCGAGTAGCGGCTACCTGAGCAAGACCGACGACGGCGACGCCTCCCGAGCTGGGGAGCGTCGCCGTCGTTCCCGTTAAAAGCAACGCGGGGTCACTTAAGCACCCCTGTGGCGCCTCGAAGGGGCCATAAGTGACCCCGCGTTGCTGTGCATAGACTTGGGCCATGAACGCCGAAGTCATCGTGACCATCCTGTGCGGCCTTGCCATTGCAGTCGGCGTAGCCGGCACAATCATTCCCGTGCTTCCGGGCAGCATCCTCATCGGCGCAAGCCTGTTGGTTTGGGCCATCTGGGGCGGTGCAGGACCGGTGGGTTGGGTGATCTTCGCCATCGGCATGCTCTTTGTGGTTGCGGGGATGGCGGCCAGTGCGGTCCTCACGGGAAGAAAGCTGAAGCAACACGGCATTCCCAACAGGTCTGTGCTGATCGGCGTGGTCCTGGGTGTTGTGGGAATGTTCGTCATCCCCGTGGTGGGGCTCTTTGTGGGTTTCGCCGTGGGGCTACTCCTCAGTGAAGTCCAGAGGACCCGCAACTTTCCGGCTGCGTTGAAATCGAGCGGGGCGGCGCTCAAAGCAACCGGGATAGGCATCCTGGTGGAGTTCGGCCTCGCGTGCGCAGCCGCGAGCACGTGGATCATCGGAGTGTGGATCGACGCCGTTAACGGCTAAGCCCACTGAGGACCCGCGCGGGGCGAAAGCTGGCCCCGGCGCCGGGGAACAAGGGCACATCGATCCTGGCGTGGGTGTGGATGTCCTGCACGGTGTCCTTGGTGTGCTGCGCGATCTCTGCCAACGTCGTGATCCACATGCCGTCCAGCCCTTTGACCCTCTCAATCAACTGCTCCAGGGCCACTGCCCGGGATGGCCTGCCGGAAATGAACGGGTGGTTGGTCAGGACGAAACAGCTGCCCTGGGAGTGGTGTGCCTGTGCTTCCAGTGTCCACATTTCCAGCGCCTTGGCCGGGCTTTCGATCACCCCGCTGCCGGTGACTCCGGGGTAGAACCCGTATTGTTCCCAGTCGTCCAGTGCCCAATCCACGGGGATCTCCACGATGTCCCGGGGGTCGCCCTCGGCCACGGCCATGCGGTAGGGGGCATCGCCGTCGAGCAGGCTTGAATCGTAAAGGAAGCCGCGATCGGCGAGCAGGGCCGGCGATTGCCAATTCAGTTCCCACCAGGGTGCCCGGTAGCCCACGGGACGGACGCCCGCAACACTTTCAAGCGCTTCAAGGCCTCGGTCCAGGTAGCTGGCTTCAGTGGCGGCGTCGATACCTTGCATGGGCTCGTGGAGGTAACCGTGGTGGGCGATTTCGTGCCCGTCGTCGGCGATCCGGCGCACAACGTCGGGGTAGCTCTCCGCCGTGAACCCGGGGATGAAGAACGTTGCCTTGATGTCCTGTCGCTGCAGGATCTGCAGCAGGCGGGGAACGGCGATCCTGGGCCCGTACGATTGGTGGCTCATGAGGGACATGCGCCGCGTGCTGGAGGGGTCATGGGCGATGGTGCAGGACTCGGCGTCGACGTCGAAAGTGAAGGATGCCGCAGCCCGGTAGTCCCCGGGCCAGGTGGCCGGGTGGAGCGAATCAGCGAAAGCGGTCTGGTTCATGCTGTGGTCCTTTCAACAGCCGGCGTGGGTGCGGGATGTGCCACTGATACGTGGTTCGAGCCGGCCAGGAGATACTTCCTGTGCGCCCTGGGGCCAAGGATGGCGTAGGCCGCTGCGCTGGTAAGTCCGCCGGCCAGCCAGGAGAGATCCCAGCCACCCAAGGCAACAGCGATAGGTCCTTGCATGGCGGGGACCAGCCCGTACATAAACAGCCAGGTGGAGAAGATGCCTGCAAGCAGGGAGACGATGCCGGCCCAGTTGACGACGGGCAGGCGGCGCGTGCCTACGTCATCGAACAGGCGGTCCACCTTGGCCGGCCAGCGCTTGTCCAGCCAGAAGTAGTGCACCAGCATGACCCCGCCCCAGGCGGCTACCCAGGCGACCAGGCCAATGAGCCAAGCGTCGAGTACCGCAGCGAAGTCCTCCTGGAAGATGAAGAACACGACGGCGACGAGCGAGAAAGCGCCCACGAACAGGTTGAGCTTGCGGCGGCTGATCTTGATGTCCAGGGCCTGGGTCGCCACCGAGAACGTATAGATGTTGAGGATGTTCGTGGCTATGGGGCCGTGCAGCACCATGAGCAGCACTGGCAGGGCCATGACGCCGAAGTTCTGGACAATCAGCTTGCCGGGATCGATCTCGCCGCTGTTCGTCGCGAGGCTGGCCCCGAGGACGCCGAGCCACACAACAGGAATGAACTGGCCAAGGACCGACGCGAGATAAACCTTGCGCTTGGGCACGGAGGTGCTGACGAAGCGCGAGTAGTCCGCTGCGTAGGTGAACCACGTGATGCCCCAGCCGATGCCAATGGCGGTCATGACTGCGCTCATGGCGGCGATGCGCTCGGAGCCTTCCAGGATGTTGCCTGCTGGTCCCGCGTAGCCCCAGTCGATCTTCATCCCGAACCACGCCACGGCCGACATGACGGCCAGGATGACGATGGTGGGCGGAACCGTCCACTTTTCGAATGCGGCGATGGCTTTGTAGCCAAACCAGGCAATGGCCACCTGGGCTGCCATGATGACCGTGGCAACGCCGATCTTCCAGGCGTAGTTCTTGGCTTCGGGATCCACCCAGCCGAGTGTGCCGAAGAGTGCCATGACCAGGTCCAGGATGATCCAGGTGTTCACTGCACACCAGCCAATCACCAGGAGGGCCTGGATGGCGGCGGGAAGGTAGTTGCCGCGGCGGCCGAAAGCGGCGCGGGCCAGGACCATGCCGGTGGCACCGGTTTTCTGTCCGAGGAGGACGAAGCAGCCGAACAGGAGCATGCCGATCAGGTTTCCCAGGACCAGCACGAACACTGTATCGGCGAAGCCCAGACCGAGATGGATGCCGAGAGCACCCAGTACCCAGTTGATGGGGGCAAGGTTGGCGCCGGCCCAGATCCAGAACTGTCCGGAAACTTTGCGGGTGCGGTCTGATTCGGGGATGGGCTGAAGCCAGGCTTCGCTGTCATGGCCCGGCGCCGTTGCCGGACCTGACTGCGCTGGGCCTGATGGCGCTGTGGAGAGGTTGTCTTGCATGGGGAGAGCCTCCGTATGTGAAAGGGACACTCTCAGCGTATGTGCCCCAAATCACAGCAACAAGATACTATGTGTCTAAACGAATAACCGAAAACCATACGGAGTGTCATGCCTATTCTTCTGGGCGCCGCTTTGGAGTATCAAAGCCTGAAATCCGCCGAGCCACGCCTGCTCAACCAGGTTCCGGACGCCCTCGATAGGCCTGTCCGATGGGTTCACTCCAGCGAAGTACTGGACATTGCTCCGCTGCTGAGCGGTGGCGAACTGCTCCTCAGTGGGGGCCAGGCGCTCGCCGGAGTGACCGCGGAACGGCAGGCAGGGTACGTTCGCGAGCTCGCCGCCCGGGGGATAGCGGCGCTGGCACTCGAAACAGGTCCCGCGCTGCCCGAAGTGCCTTCAGCAATGCTGGAAGTTGCCGAGGCGGCTGGGCTCCCGGTGATTGAGTTACGCCGGGTTGTTCCCTTCGTCGGCGTGATGCAGGAGATCAATTCCCTGCTGGTCAGCGAATCGGTGGAGCACCTCCAACGTGGAGACCAGGCCAGCCATGCCATGGCCGCCGAACTCGCCCATGGCAGCGGCCTCGACCAACTCCTCACTGTCCTGGCAGAAAAGACCAATGCCAGCGCAAGGCTGGTCTCGCCGTCGGGCGTGACGCTGGGCGCCGCCGGAACCTTCGGCGACGACGGCCACCTCACCACAGTGGATGTGCCGGTTCGCGGTGTGCTCGCCGCCCGCCTTGAGTTGCAGGTGCCCGACGACGGCGACACCGGCCTCGCTCGCGTGGCCGGCGAACGATCCGTGGACATTCTTGGCTTGGCGCTCCTGCAGCGTATGCCGCCGGGATTGAAGGAACTGGCAGGCATTGAACTCATGCGGGCGATCAACTCGGGGAGCCAGCCATGGCAGTTGCAGCAACTGGGGCCGGCATCGGGATTCCTCGTCGGCGGTGACGTGGCGGCTGTGGTGATCCGGTCTGCCGGCGCCGGGCACATGCGTCCGGCGGTGGATGCACTGCTCCGTGAGTGTGTCCCGCACAGTGCGAGCTACGCCAACAACGCGGAGCTGATCGCGCTCGCCTCCCTGGGCGCGGGAGCTGCCACAAGGTCCGTGTTGATGGAGGCGCTGCGGGCTCTCGACGTGCCGACAGGGTCCGTGGTGGCCGTCGGCCCGACAGGCAGGGGCATCGCTGACGCGCCGTGGTCCTTGGCTGAAGCCCGGAGAGCACTTGAACTCGATCCCAAGGGCAGAGGAGTGGTGGATGCGGACACCGTCGCCGTGGAACTCCTCGCTGCAGAGTCACTGGACCCGGCCACGCGTGAAGGTTTCGTGCAGCGGCAGCTGGGTGCCGTCGTCGAGCATGACCGTGTGAAGAAGTCCGAACTGATGCGGACCCTGGCAGTTTGGCTGGACACCGGCTGCAACACCGCCCAAGCTGCGCGGGAACTGCACCTGGAGCGGCAGTCCATGCACCACAGGCTGCAGCGGATTTTTGAGCTGTGCGGCGGAGATCCACGGGGAACGGGCCGGCTGGCTGCGTTGCATCTGGCGACGCGGCTGGCCCGGTTGTAAGCCCTTAAACGCCAATTCGATGGCCCGCTGCGTACACCGCCGTTCGCGACAGCGTTTGCGCAGCGGACCATCGAAATGGGGTCCTGCAAGGCTTACTTCAACACGATCGTCCTGTTCCCATTGAGGATGATCCGCCCTTCGCAGTGCCAACGAACAGCGTTGCTGAGGGCCTTGCATTCTGTGTCCCGGCCGGCGGCTACGAGATCGTCCGGCCCGAACGTGTGGTCCACCTCCACTACCTGCTGGGCGATGATAGGTCCTTCATCCAGCTCGCCGTTCACATAGTGGGCGGTGGCGCCCACAGTTTTCACACCACGCGCGTACGCCTGGTGGTAGGGCTTGGCACCCTTGAAGCTCGGCAGGAACGAGTGGTGGATGTTGATCGCACGGCCATCGAGCTTCCGGGCGAGGTCATCGCTGAGGACCTGCATATAGCGGGCCAGCACGATGAGTTCCACGTCCAGTTCGTCGATGATCTCCAGCAGCCGTCCCTCGGCAGCGGGCTTGGTGGCAGCAGTGACAGGAATGTGGAAGAACGGAATCCCGTGCCACTCCGCCAAGCCTTGGTGGTCGGTGTGGTTGGAAACAACGCCCACCACATCAATGGGCAATTCCCCGATCCGTGCCCGGAACAAGAGGTCGTTCAGGCAGTGACCGAATTTGGAGACCATGATCAAAACCCGGCGTTTGGAACCCTGGCGCTCAAGCTGCCAGTTCATGGAGTATTTTTCTCCCACCGGGCAGAAAGCGGTACGCAGGGTGTCCAGCGTGGACTCGTCTCCGGAGGACGCGAAGTGCACCCGCATGAAGAAGTGGCCCTCGGCCCGATCACCGAACTGCTTGTTGTCGATGATGTCGCAACCATTTTCCAGCAGGAAGCTGGACACCGCATGGACGATCCCGGGTCCTTCGGGGCAGTCCAAGGTGAGGACGTGTTCAACGGTGGTCTCGGAAGGGACAGCGGTGGTTTCAGTTTGGATGGCAGTCATGGTCAGCACTCCACTACGTTGACGGCGAGGCCTCCACGGGAGGTCTCTTTGTACTTGGATTTCATGTCCGCGCCTGTCTCGCGCATGGTCTTGATGGCCTTGTCCAGCGACACCTTGTGGCTGCCGTCGCCATGCAGGGCAAGGCGGGCGGCATTTATCGCCTTGACGCTGGCAATCGCGTTGCGTTCGATGCAGGGGATCTGCACCAGCCCGCCCACGGGGTCGCAGGTGAGGCCCAGGTTGTGTTCGATGCCCACTTCGGCGGCGTTCTCCACTTGCTCCGGCGTTCCGCCGAGGACTTCGCAGAGCCCGGCAGCAGCCATGGAACAGGCGGAACCCACCTCACCCTGGCAGCCCACTTCGGCCCCGGAAATGGATGCGTTGATTTTGAACAGGATCCCGACGGCGGCCGCCGCGAGCAGGAAGCGCACGACACCGTCGTCGTTGGCTCCCGGAACAAACTTGGTGTAGTAGTGCAGCACCGCCGGGACAATTCCGGCGGCACCATTGGTGGGCGCGGTGACGATCCTGCCGCCGGCGGCGTTCTCCTCGTTCACTGCCAGCGCGAACAGGTTGACCCATTCCATGGCGAGGAGGGGGTCGGCTGAGTGGGCCCCGTTCAGGTCCGCATCAGTCTCGGAAAGCTTCTTGAACAACGACGGCGCCCGTCGCCTGACCTTCAAGCCTCCAGGCAGGATTCCCTCGGCTGAGCAGCCGTTGTCCACGCACTCCTGCATGACGGCCCAGATGGCCAGCAACTTCTCACGCAGTTCCTCCTCGGAGCGCCACACGAGTTCGTTGGCCAACATGATGTCCGAGATGGACTTTCCTTCGCGGACACAGATGGCCAGCAGTTCGTCGGCGGTGGTGAACGGGTAGGGAAGCACGGTGTCGTCCGCCACCACTTTGTCCGCTCCGGAGACGTCCCCGTCCACCACGAAGCCGCCGCCAATGGAGTAATAGCTGCGTTCGCGCAACACTGCTCCGGTGTGGTCGAGTGCCCGGAAGGTCATCCCGTTGGGGTGTGCCGGGAGCGACTTGCGACGATGCAGGACCACGTCCTCGTCCCAGTTGAAGTCCACTCTGTGATCGCCACCCAGGCGCAGTTCGGCGTCGAGCGCAGCGGCCGCAACCTGGTCGTCGGCAGTGCGGGTGTCCACGGTCTCCGGAGAGTGGCCCTGCAGCCCCAGCACCACAGCCTTGTCGGAGCCGTGGCCCCGGCCGGTGGCGCCCAGGGAGCCGAAAAGCTCGGCCTGGACGCGCACCGTGGCCGGGAGTTGGCCGGATGATTCAAGTCCATCCGTGAACTGCTTCGCCGCACGCATCGGGCCCACCGTGTGTGACGATGACGGCCCGATGCCCACAGAAAACAGATCAAGCACACTCAGTGCCATTACGGGACCTCAGGCGACGCGTACTCACGCATGGCGTCCAGGAGCCAACGTCCCAGGAAATCGGCAAAGGATGCCCGGGGAAAGATCCTGTAGCGGTCCTCCGAGGTCTTCCAGAGCATTACCGGAATGTGGGCAAGCTCGGTGGAGACCGCCGTGCCTGCCTTGAACACCCGGGGGTGCAGGTCCAGCGAGCACGTCTTCTCAAGCACTGCGCGGGCGTGGCTGCCGGAGAGCTCAAACGTGGTGCGGTTGGCGGACAGATCCACCACCTGGCCTGCGTCGTTACCCAGCGCCGTGGTCAGATCGCTGACCAATGAGCCGCCCAGGGAATCGTGGGCTTCTTCCGGTGCCACCACCATGAACTCCGTGGGGCCAAGCCACAAGGTGTTCACGGAACCGCTCCCCGTTACCTCACCGCAAGCGGCAGGCAAGCCGCCGGTCACGGCCGCTACGCGGGCACCGGCGTCGGACGTCCGGTCAACCCGGACGCCCACCATGGCCTGGTAGGGGATTTCGGTGAGCGTCACCGTGCCCGGCACGGAGCCGGAGGTGAAGGCTTCAGCCAGGTGCTCGGCGGGGCTGCGGCGGGCACCCCGTACGCGGTTGACGGTTTCTGATGGTGTTGCTGTTTCAGCCATCTTTGCGGGTCCCTTCAGCATCGAAAAGTACGGTTTCGCCAACAACCACGTCAACCAATTGGTCTCCCAGCGAAGCCACCAGGGTCTCGCCGATGCGGTTGCGGCCGTTTTGGATGAGCGCCAGGGCGAAGGAACGGCCCAGGGCGGCGCTGTGGTAGCTGGAAGTGACGAAGCCTTCCATGGGGACGGGGCCGGAGGCCGGGTTGACCGGGATGCCCTTCTCCACCAGCTGTGTGCCTTCCGGCAACCGCAGCGAGTGGTCCACAGGCAGGACGCTCACCAGGTGCTTACGGTCCTCACGGCTGGCGTCTTCCCGGAGGTAGGAACGCTTGCCGATGAAGTCCTTGGCCTTGGAAACGATCCAGTCCATGCCTGCGTCCTGCGGGGTGACCGTGCCGTCGGTGTCCTGCCCGACGATCGGGTAGCCCTTCTCGGCGCGGAGCACGTGCATGGTTTCGGTGCCGTACGGGGTGATGTTGAACTCTGCACCTGCGGCAGCAACTGCTTCCCAGGTGTTGAGTCCGTACCAGGACGGCACGTTGATTTCGTAGGCCAGTTCGCCGGAGAAGGAGATGCGGCAAACGCGTGCCTGCACACCGGAGGCCAGCGTGGTCTCGCGGAAGGTCATGAACGGGAAGGCCTCGGCATCCAAGCCGCCGTTTTCGGCCAGCTGCGGTGCAACCTTCGCGATCACGGCGCGGGACTTCGGGCCGACGACGGCGATGGTGCTCCACTGCTCCGTCACGGACGTGAAAACCACGTCAAGGTTTGGCCACTCTGTCTGGTGCCATTCCTCCAGCCAGTCCAGCACCTTCGCTGCCCCACCGGTGGTGGTGGTCATGAAGTAGCGGTCATCATCAAGGCGGAGGGTCACGCCGTCGTCGAAAATCATGCCGTCAAGGGTGCACATGACGCCGTAGCGGGCCGAACCTGGGGCGAGCTTCTTGAAGGCGTTGGTGTAGACGCGGTTCAGGAATTCGCCAGCGTCCTTGCCGCGGATCTCGATCTTGCCCAGCGTGGTGGCGTCCATGAAGCCCACGGAATCGCGGACGGCTGCGCATTCACGCAGGACTGCCGTGTCCATGTCTTCACTGCCCTGCGGGTAGTACCAAGGGCGCTTCCACTGTCCAACGTCTTCGAACAGTGCACCCTGGGCAACGTGCCACGGGTGGATGGAGGTGACCCGGGCGGGGTCGAACAGCTCGCCACGCTGGCGGCCGGCCAGGGCTGCGAAAGCCACCGGGGTGAACGGCGCACGGTAGGCCGTGGTGCCGATCTCGCCAACGCCGGGAATGCTCTCCGCGCCACCGAACTTCAGCGCTGCGGCGATGACACCGATTGCGTTGACGCCGGAGGTCTTGCCTTGGTCGTTGGCCGTGCTGATGGACGTGTACCGCTTGACGTGCTCAACCGAACGCATGCCCGCGCCCGTGGAACGGAGGACGTCCGCCACGGACTGGTCGCGCTGGAAGTCGACGAAGTGGTGGTGCCACTCACCGGGCTCACCGGTTTGGCCGGGAACCAGCCAGAGCTGGCGGCTCGGGGCGCTCGCCACCGGCGCCTGCAGTTCCACCGGGGTGGTTGCGGACTCGAAGCCGGCGGCGATGGATGCTGCTGCTCCGGCCGAGATGCCCTCAGCCAGGCAGTCCTGCAGTTCGTAGCTGCCGCGTCCTGCGCCAACAATCTGCTGGTCGCGGACCGGAGCGGCGGGGATGAAGGCGGCAAGTTCGTCGTCCCAGCGCAGCTTCCCTTGGCGCTGGCTGTGGAGGTGGACCACCGGGCTCCAGCCTCCGGAAACGGCGAGCAGATCGGCAGCCAACTGTTCGACGCCCGAGGTGAGTTCGCCGTCGTCGTTGATGCTCCGGACGGTGACGCCGTTCAGGCGGCCGTTCTCATCTGCGGACGTGTCCGCCACGGCGCTGCCGATCAGGACCCGGATACCGGACTCGACGGCGGCGGCGGCCTTCGCGCTGATCTGCGGACGGGCATCGACGACGGCGGCAACCGCCACGCCTGCTGCCTTCAGGTCCGCGGCAAGTGCGTAAGCGGAGTCGTTGGTGGTGCTGATGACGACTCGCGAACCGGCGGCCACGGCGTAGCGGTTCAGGTAGGTGCGGGCGGCCGAGGCGAGCATGATGCCCGGGCGGTCGTTGTTCTCGAAGACCAGGGGACGCTCGTGGGCGCCGGGGGCCAGGACAACCTGCTTGGCACGGATGTGCCAAATACGCTGGCGGGAGACGCCGGGGGCGGCCGGGACGCCAAGGTGGTCTGTGCGGTTCTGGGCTGCGATGAAGTAGTTCGAGTCGTACGAACCGAAGGCGGTGGTGCGGTTCAGGACCGTGCATTCAGCCGCGGAAACGAGTTCTGCTTCCACGTCTGCAACCCACTCGAGCGCCGGCTTGCCTTCAATCTGCTGGGCCAGTTCCGGGGCGGTGGAACCGGAGAGCAAGGAGCCGCCGAGTTCGGGCTGGTCGTCGATCAGGATGACGCGGGCACCGGTGCGGACGGCTTCGCGGGCTGCTGCGAGGCCAGCGACGCCGCCACCGACCACCAGGACATCCGTGTGGACGTACTTCTTGTCGTACTCTGCCTTGTCTTCGTTGGGGTCCAACTTGCCCAGACCTGAAAGGAGCTCGATGTTCATGCCGTCCACCAACGAAACTGCGGTGGCCGGGAGCATCGATTCGGCAACGTGGCCGGGGAAGCGCGGAGCGATCTTGACCAGGGCGTTGGACTCTTCCACGCCGGCGGCCATGATGCCGCGGGGGCGGTCTTCGTAGAGGGAGTTGCCTGCGTTGATGTGGCCGTTGGCCAGAAGCGCCGAAGCGATGGTGTCACCCGGGTGGCCGGTGAATTCCTGGCCGTCCACGGTGAAGCGCCAAGCGATGCTGCGATCGATGCGTCCGCCGGTGGCGAGGCGTGCGTTCTTGCTGGTCACTTCTAGACTCCTTCCGAGGAGGTGGGTGCGGTGGCTGTGCCGGGGGCGAGACCTGGTTCGCCGGCCTGGCCGTAGTCGCCGCTCTGGGTGAACTCGCCTGGCTTCTCCGGTTCGGCCTTGGGGCTTGATGCGGTGATGTCGGGTCGGGATTGGCCCATCGCGTAGATGGAGTGGATCTCATAGCTCACGGTGTCGCGGAGCATGTTGAACCACTGCCGGCAGCCCGTGCTGTGCACCCAGCGCTCAGCGAAAGTGCCCTTGGTGTTCTCGCGGTAGAACAGGTACTCGGCCCATTCGCGGTCGCTGAGGTCGTTCGGGTTTTCCGGGTACGCGATGTGTGCCTGCCCGCCGTAGTGGAATTCGGTTTCATCGCGTGGCCCGCAGTTGGGGCATGAAATGAGGAGCATGTCTGTCCTGTCCTGGCTAGTGGGCCACGGCTGCTGCGCCGTGTTCGTCGATGAGTGCACCGGTCTCGAAGCGTTCCAGCGCGAAGGGCTTGTTCAGCTTGTGCGGAGCGCCCGTGGCGATGGTGTGCGCGAAGGTCAGGCCGGCAGCGGGTGTGCCCTTGAAACCACCGGTTCCCCAGCCGCAGTTGACGAACATGTTCTCTACGGGGGAGAGACCGACGATCGGTGAAGCATCCAGGGTGGTGTCCACAATGCCGCCCCAGGTCCGGAGCACGTGGGCCCGGGCGAAGATCGGGAAGAGCTCAACAGCTGCTGCCATCTGCTCCTCGATCACGTGGAACGAGCCGCGCTGGCCGTAGCCGTTGTAGGAGTCGACGCCGGCGCCCATCACCAGTTCGCCCTTGTGGGCCTGGGAAACGTAGACGTGGACGTGGTTGGACATGACCACTGTGGGGTGGACGGGCTCGTGCAGTTCGGACACCAGGGCCTGGAGCGGGTGCGACTGGATCGGCAGACGGAAACCGGCCATTTCGGCCAGCACGGAGCTGTGCCCGGCCGCGCAGAGACCCACCTTTTCGGTGTTGATGGTGCCGCGTGTGGTCTGGACACCGGTAACCTTGTTGCCGTCCTTGATGAAGCCGGTGACTTCACAGTTCTGGATGATGTCCACGCCCAGTTCGTCGCACTTGCGGGCGAAGGCCCAGGCCACGTGGTCGTGCTTGGCGATGCCTGCACGCGGCTGGTAGGTGGCACCCATGACCGGGTAGCGGATGTTGTCGCTGGTGTTCAGGATGGGGCAGAGTTCCTTGACCTGGTCCGGTTCAAGCCACTCGGCGTCCACGCCGTTGAGCCGGTTGGCACCCACCCGGCGCATGCTCTCGCGGACATCCCCCAGAGTGTGGGCGAGGTTCATGACGCCGCGCTGGCTGAACAGGAAGTCGTATTCCAGCTCTTCAGGGAGGATTTCCCAAAGCTTCAGCGCGTGTTCGTAGATGGCGGCGCTTTCGTCCCACAGGTAATTGGAACGGATGATGGTGGTGTTGCGGGCCATGTTTCCACCGGCCAGCCAGCCCTTTTCCAGGATGGCGATGTTGGTCATGCCGTGGTTCTTCGCCAGGAAGTACGCGGTGGCCAGGCCGTGCCCGCCGCCGCCCACGATCACGGCGTCATAGCTTTTCTTGGGATCCGGGTTGCGCCAGAGGAAGTCCGGGTGTTCGGGGAGGTGGTCTGCACTCACTGGGCTGCTCCAATCAGTTCTGCTTCGGTTCCGGCGCCGTTTCCGGCCGTGGAGAGGTGGGGGTAGAGGGGCAGCTTGTCTGCCAGTGCGGTGACGCGGCTGCGCAGTTCGACGGCGGTCGCGTCGTCCAAGGTGCCTGTTGCCGCTGCAGCGATCAACGCCGTCGCAATAATGTCCGAGACTTCCGTGAACTCTTCGGCACCGAAACCGCGGGCGGCCAGTGCGGGGGTACCGATGCGGAGTCCGGAGGAGACCATCGGCGGGCGGGGGTCGAACGGGACGGCGTTGCGGTTGACCGTGATGCCGATGCGGTGGAGGGTGTCCTCGGCCTGCTGGCCGTTGAGTTCGGAGTTGCGGAGGTCGGCGAGGACGAGGTGCACGTCCGTTCCACCGCTGACCACCGAGATGCCGGCTGCGGCGACGTCGTCCTGAAGGAGGCGCTGGGCCAGGATCTTGGAGCCTTCCAGTACGCGGGACTGGCGCTCCTGGAATTCAGGCTCTGCAGCCATCTTGAAGGCCACGGCCTTGGCGGCGATGACGTGTTCCAACGGTCCGCCCTGCTGCCCCGGGAAGACAGCCGAGTTGACCTTCTTGGCGATGTCGGCGTCGTTGGTCAGGATGACGCCGCCGCGGGGACCGCCCAGGGTCTTGTGCGTGGTGCTGGTGACAATGTGGGCGTGCGGCACCGGGCTGGGGTGGAGCCCTGCAGCGACGAGGCCGGCGAAGTGGGCCATGTCCACCATGAGGTAGGCGCCCACCAGGTCCGCGATGCGGCGGAATTCAGCGAAGTCCACGTGGCGGGAGTATGCGGACCAGCCGGCGACGATGAGCTGGGGCTTGTTTTCAAGGGCGAGACGCTCAACCTCGGCCATGTCGATGGTGTGGGTGTCCTCGCGGACGCCATAGGGGACCACGTTGTAGAGCTTGCCGGAGAAGTTGATCCGCATGCCGTGGGTCAGGTGGCCGCCGTGGGCGAGGTTCAGGCCCATGATGGTGTCGCCCGCATTGATCAGGGCGTGCATTGCGGAGGCGTTGGCCTGTGCGCCGGAGTGCGGCTGGACGTTGGCGAATCCGGCGCCGAAAAGGGACTTCAGACGGTCGATGGCAAGTTGCTCGATCACATCAACGTGTTCGCAGCCGCCGTAGTAGCGCTTGCCCGGGTAGCCCTCGGCGTACTTGTTGGTCAGCACCGAGCCCTGGGCTTCCATGACGGCCGTGGGGGCGAAGTTCTCAGAGGCGATCATTTCCAGCGTTGACTGCTGGCGGATAAGTTCCTGGGCGATCGCCTGATCAACCTCCGGGTCCGCCTGTGCGAGCGGGCGGATCAGCGGTTCAACCATGGTGTTCTCCTTCAAGGGCTTGTCTAGTGGCCGACTGTTGGGCAACTGATATATTAGAACTGTTGCCATAGTATGTTGAAGATCACATGGTCGTCAACAGGTCTGCGGCAACTCGTCCAGCAGACTGGGATTGCGACAACGGGAGAGGGTCATGAGCACAGCTTTGGAAGCATTGGAATCAGTTCCGCAGGGCACGTCCCTTGCGGATAATGCCTATTTGCTCCTGCGCGACAGGCTCATCATGCTGGACATCAAACCCGGCGACCCCATCAATGACGGCCAGATCGCGGCCGAGCTTGGCATTGGGCGCACGCCTGTCCGCGAGGCCATCAAGCGCCTGGAGAGTGACCACCTGGTGGTTTCCTACCCCCGCCGCGGGACCTTCGCCACCGGCGTGGACATCACCCAGCTCGCTGAAGTCTCCGAAATCCGCGAGCTCCTGGAGCCCTTGGCATCCCGCAAGGCCGCGCGCATGGCCAGCCCCGCAATGCGCGACGAACTCCGCGCCGTAGCGGCCGCAATCCGGGATCTCGAAGGGCAGGACGCGTCCTCTGCCGAACTCATGCGCTACGACATCCAGGTCCATCGCCTCATCTACAAAGCCTCTGCCAACGCGCACCTGGAGGACGTCCTCATCCGGTACGACAACCTCGCAACCCGCATCTGGTGCCACATGCTCGAGAAGATGCCCTCCGTCTCCGGCCATATCTCCGAACATGCCGATCTCCTCACCGCCATCGCCGACGGGAACGAAGGACTGGCCGCCGAGCTGGCCCTGAATCACGTGGTCAGCTTCGAAGAGACCATCCGCAAGGTCCTCTGACCCTCCCTTACGTCCAGCCCGACGTCGGCACCCAAGTTGGGTGCCGACGTCGGGCTTTCTCTTTAAGCGACTGAGCAACCGTGTTGTGGGGCAGTTTCAGCGCTGAACGCAACATGGAATCGCTCAATGCAACAAACTCTTGAGTCAAGTCACTGCGCCCTTTTCGAGAAACCATGCCAAAAGGGCTGTCCAGAATTATTCGAATAACCTCTTGACCGTGATCCATCACACACATACTCTGGTGCAACAGCGTTGCGTTGAATGCAACCCAAATCATTTTGGTGGACACATGAGCAATGAATCCTCTGTGGCAGCCGAGCGAGGCACCTCACAAGCCTCCGGCCCCAACCACACACCCAGCCCCAAGAACACGGTCAGCAAGAACACGGTCAGCAAGGACACTCGACGGCGGGTTGTCACTGCCAGCTTCATTGGCAACTTCGTCGAATGGTTCGATTACGCCGTCTATGGCTACTTGGCCGGCATCATCTCGTCGGTGTTCTTCCCGGAATCCGACCGGCAAACGGCCCTGCTGGCGACCTTCGGTGTCTTTGCCATCAGCTTCTTCGTGAGGCCGCTCGGCGGTTTCATCTGGGGGCACATCGGAGACAGGCTCGGCCGTAAGCAAGCACTCAGTCTTTCGATCGTCCTGATGTCCGTGGCCACGTTCTGCATCGCGCTTATCCCGGGTTACGCGACCATCGGCGTGATGGCGCCGATTCTGCTCCTGCTCGTAAGAGTTGTCCAAGGCTTCTCCGCGGCCGGCGAATATGCGGGCGCGTCCGCCTTCCTGGTGGAATACGCACCGGCCAATCGCCGCGGACTGTATGCCGCCGTCGTGCCCGCCAGTACCGCAGCGGGACTGCTGCTGGGGTCCTTGCTTGCCGCCCTGTTGAGTTCAGTCCTCACCGCAGAGCAGCTGAACGAATGGGGCTGGCGCCTGCCCTTCCTCCTCGCGGCACCCATGGGCCTGATCGGCCGCTACATCCGCACCAAACTGGAGGACACGCCGGCGTTCCGCGAACTGGCCGAGAAGGACACCGCCGTCAAAGCGCCCGCCTTCGCCATGTTCAGGACGTACCGGAAGCAACTCATCATCGCCACGGGCGCGGTGCTGCTCAATGCCGTGGGCTTCTACGTCATCCTGAGCTACATGCCGACGTACTTGTCGGAAGAGCTGGGCTTCGGAGCCACGGAATCATTCCTGGCCACCACCATTGCCCTGGCCAGTTACATCGGCTTCATCTTCCTGACCGGCATCGCCTCTGACAAGTTCGGCCGCAAGCGCATGCTCCTCACGGCGTCGGCCCTGTTCATCCTGCTGACGGTGCCCGCCTTCATGCTTCTGGATACCCGCAACTTCCTGGTGATCGTGTTGGTGCAGATCCTGCTCGGCGGGATGCTCACCCTCAACGACGGCACCCTGCCCAGTTTCCTCGCCGAACTCTTCCCCACGAAGGTCCGCTACACCGGCTTTGCCGTGAGCTTCAACCTCTCCAACGCCTTGTTCGGTGGCACCGCACCCTTCATGGCAACACTCCTGATCGGCATGACCCACAGCAAACTGGCCCCCGGCTGGTACCTCGTGGCCGCCGCCCTCGTTTCCCTCATCGCAGTCCTTTTCGCAGCAGAAACGTCAAAGAAGCCGCTGCAGCAGGACTAGAACAACCAACCCATTGAAAGGAACCACCATGACCATCACCGAAAACGAGTCCGTCAACGACATCGCAAACCTTGAGCGCACCAAGGTCCTCAACAACGGCGGGAAAGTGTCGCTGACCTTTTCCGATGCTGAGTTCGAACGCCGCCTCGCCGGACTCCGCAGGATCATGGCCGAAAAGGACCTCGACGCCGTCGTCCTCACCAGCTACCACTCCATCAAGTACTACTCCGATTTCCTCTTCACCTACTTCGGCCGTTCTTACGGCATGGTGGTCACCAAGGATGACACTGTCACCATTACGGCAAACATCGACGCCGGTATGCCTTGGCGCCGCAGTTACGGCGACAACCTCGTGTACACGGACTGGCGCCGCGACAACTACATCCATGCCATCCAGGAAGTCCTGCGGACCCGCGGTATCAACCCCCGCCGCATCGGCGTCGAAGATGACTCGCTGCCGTTGGACAACCGGAACAAGATCCAGGCCGCATTCTCCGGAGCAGCCCTGGTGGACGTAGCGCAGGCAGCCATGCGCCAGCGCATGATCAAGTCCGATGAAGAGATTGCCGTCATCAAGCACGGAGCGCGCATCGGTGACCTGGGCGGCGAAGCCATCCGCAATGCGATCACTGCGGGCATCACGGAGTATGAGGTGGCCTTGATCGGCACCGAGGCCATGGTTCACGAAATCGCCCGCACGTTCCCGGACTCCGAAATCCGCGATACCTGGGTGTGGTTCCAGTCGGGCATCAACACCGACGGCGCCCACAACTGGGCCACCACCCGCAAGATCCAGGAACACGACATCCTGTCCCTGAACTGCTTCCCGATGACCAGCGGCTACTACACCGCCCTTGAGCGCACCCTGTTCTACGGCGAACCGGATGCCCGCTCCCTGGAACTGTGGAACATCAACGTTGAGGTCCACAAGCGCGGACTGGAACTCATCAAGCCCGGTGCAGTCTGCAAGGACATCGCTGCGGAGCTCAACGAGATCTACATCAGCCACGGTCTGCTGGCCAACCGGACCTTCGGCTACGGCCACTCCTTCGGTGTGCTGAGCCATTACTACGGACGTGAAGCCGGCCTTGAACTGCGCGAGGACATCGATACCGTGCTGGAACCGGGCATGGTGGTTTCCATGGAGCCGATGATCACGGTGCTGGACGGACAGCCGGGCGCCGGCGGTTACCGCGAGCACGACATCCTGGTGGTCGGCGAGGACGGCGCGGAGAACATCACCAAGTTCCCGTTCGGTCCCGAGTACAACATCATCGGAGCCTAGCGTGGAATGGCCGGCGGGCGCAGTGCACGGCGTCCGCCGGCCGCCGTCCGGAACTTCCGGGCGGCCGAGGCGAAATATAGTGATCCCATGACTCCCACGGAATCCAGCGAGACTCCCGACAGCAACAACGGTAACGGCGACAGCAAGAGCACCTCCGTCATCGTCAACGCAATCGCGGTGCTTCGGAGCTTTACGGCAGACGAACCGCTGCTGGGAGTCACCGAAATTGCAGGCCGGATCGGACTGCACAAGAGCACTGTTTCCCGCATCCTCGCGACACTGGAACAAGAGAACCTGGTAGAGCGCGACGTCGATTCGCGCAGGTTCCGCTTGGGGCTGGGAATGATCGCCATGGCTGGCCCCCTCCTGGCGGAACTCGAAGAGAGGCGCGTGGCCTACCCCGTCCTGCGGGAGTTGACCGAACGTACAGGCGAGACAAGCGCACTCATGGTGTGGAACGGCGTCGAGTCGATGTGCGTGGAGCAGATCCCCAGCCGTCACCAGGTAAAACACCTGGCTCCACTCGGTGCCCGATACAACGAGGCATTGAGTTCTTCGGTGCAGGTCTTCCTGGCCGCCGAGGACAAGGATCGGGTGCGGAAACTGTTGCGCAGTGGATCCATCATGCTGCCGGGTCTGGACGAAGCTTCGGTGGAAAGCTACCTGGTTCGGCTTGAGGAGGCCGCGAAACGGGGTTGGGCCGCCAACTTCGGCGAAACCTCCATCGAAGAGGTCGGCGTTGCTTCGCCCGTTTATGACCACAGGGGCGACATCGTGGCCTCCGTCTTGATTCCTGCCCCCAAGTTCCGGGTGTCGCAGGACACCCTGGCCAGCCTGGGGGAAGCCTGTGCCGAAGCCGCCGCCAAGGTCACCTCCCGCCTGGGTGGCCGCTCCCCGCGGTAGGCGCCCATCTCCTGGAAGACATCGACGTGCTGGGCCGTGTGTAGGGGCCGCGTGTAGGGCTTCCGGCCGCGAGATCGCCGGAAAGCTGCGGGATCGCCGTACCTATCCAGCGATCCCGGCGCAATCCGGCGA
>Ga0153977_1000072_pt1 | contig 31974 bp, 30 predicted proteins | sample TSGA061MetaG_FD_104710 | JGI IMG/M metagenome (GOLD analysis project Ga0153977, IMG submission 104710) | Attine ant fungus gardens microbial communities from Georgia, USA - TSGA061 MetaG | ecosystem: Host-associated > Fungi > Mycelium > Unclassified | place: USA: Georgia, Yuchi Wildlife... | reverse complement strand
GCTTATGTTGAGGCGCGTTATTCCCCGCATTATAAAATCACCGCTTTGCAGCTGCAATGGCTATTTGCCCGCATTGAAGATTTGCAGGAACGGGTTCGACATATTTGTGAAGCGCATTTGCAAAAGACATGAAAATTTATTTGCCGTAAAATCTATTGTCAAACTTGCCTGCCGGTAATGCTTGGCAGGTGCTCATGCTCTTATATATTATAAATAGCGGTTTGGGTGCCGCCGGTTCAGATGCTGCGGTTTTTGACCAAAGGCAAAAAAGCATATTTATCAGGCAAAGCGGCAGCATATTGGGCCATTTCGGCAGGCGGTGTATTTTGGTAATGAAACAGGAAAAAAATCCGGCTACAAGACCGGAAGATGAGGAAAGCTCCACTGTAAAGCCCGGTTCCGGTGAGCCGGCGGCTAAGGCTGCCCGTGCCGGCAAAAGCGCAAAAGCCCGTAGCAGGCTGAAATTTTTGCCTGTTTTTAAGCGCCGTCGGGCTTCAAGCGTGCAAGCCGCAGTCGCCGCTGCTGATATGCGCTCTAAAACAGCGCATAATCCCTTGATTGTTTTTGGTAATTTTATTTTTATGCTGGCTGGTTTTATTATTCTGGCGGCGGCTTTGGCTCTTTATGGCGTTAAAAATCTTTATGATCGGCCGGGCAGCCTGGAGCAGGCGCAGACAATATTGATTCCCCCCGGCTCCGGGATTCAGGCCATTGCTGATTTGCTGAAAAAACAGAATATTATTAAAAATGCGCCGGTTTTTGTTTATGGGACTTATCTGGGAGATAAAAGCAAATTGTTAAAAGCGGGAGAATATGAAATTCCCGCGGGAGCCTCGATGCGGGATATTGCCGATATTTTGGCGCGCGGCCGCAGTGTGCAGCATTCTGTAACTGTGCCTGAGGGGCTGACAGTTGCTCAGATTTTTGCAAAATTGGCGGAAGAGCCGTTATTAACCGGTGATTTGCCGCAAAATCTGCCGCCTGAAGGCAGTTTAATGACCAATACAGTGCATTTTATCCGCGGCACGGCACGGCGTGAAATTATCCGGCGTCTGGCGGCCGGGCAGGCGCATCTGGTGGAGGAAATCTGGGCGCGCCGCGCCGCGGATTTGCCGCTGAAAAGCCGGGAAGAAATGGTAATTTTAGCCTCTATTGTCGAGAAGGAAACCAGTATTGCGGCCGAGCGGCCGCGTATTGCCGCAGTTTTTTATAACCGGCTGAAAAAGCATATGCGGCTGCAATCCGATCCGACAGTTCTTTACGGTATTTTCGGCGGGCAGGGCCGGCCGGCCGGCCGGCCGATTTATCGCTCGGATCTGGAGCAGGAGACAGCCTATAATACTTATAAAATTTTCGGCTTGCCGCCAACGCCGATTTGTAATCCGGGGCGAGATTCCTTATTGGCTGTTGCCAATCCGCCGCAGACAGAAGATTTATATTTTGTTGCCGATGGCAGTGGCGGGCATATTTTTTCGGTCACATTGGGTGAGCATAATAGCAATGTTTCCAAATGGCGAGCTTTGAAAAAAGCCCGGCAAGGGGAGCAGGCCGATAGCCCGGAAAATGCCGGGACGGAGGTGAATAAACCCGGCTTATCAGCGCTGCCTGATAAAGATAAGGCGCCTGAAAAGCGTAATTTATTGCCGCCGCCAACCGGGTGGAGGCACCCGACTTGGAGCACAAGCAGCAGTTTGATAGAAGAAAAGCCGTAACTGTTTTATTCATTGCAGCCTGATAGTAACTAATTATTTTAGCGGGAAAATTGCTTTTTTTGTTTACCTTGCGCGCCGCTTTATGATAAATGGGGCGGCAAAGCCCTTATAGCTCAGTTGGTAGAGCACCTGATTTGTAATCAGGGGGTCGGCGGTTCAAGTCCGTCTGGGGGCACCATATTTCCGCTTATGTAAAATGTGCATAATTCTGCCGCTTGCCGCCCGGCGAGCGGGCGCGCTTTATTTTGCGCTTGGTTTTAACCGGCGGTCAGGTTATTCTCAATAAAGGGCAATTATTTTATAGCTGCCGGTGATGATAATATTGGTAGCTATAGAATGAGATGCGCCGGAACAGAGCTGGGGATTGGGCAAAAGGCGAATCCGGGAAATATCGGGTAATATGAGCGACAAAAACAAAAAAGCTGCCCCTGCAAAGCAAAAAGCGCAGCCCAACAGGGAAAATATGGCTAAATCCTCACTAAAAAGGTCATCACCGGGTCGCACAATTATTGCCGCTGCCAATAGGCAAAACAGCAATAAAAACAGGAAAAATGCCGCGCAATCCGGCCCGGCCCGGCCCAGCCGCAATTTGGCCGCTCAGGCGCTGGAAGCAGAAATGCGGACTATGGGCATGGGCGAGGTGATGATTATCCCCTTTGGCGGCAATTTGCGCCGTGTTTTGTTCTGGCTGGGCGTTATGGTGTTTTTCGCCCTGTTTTTGTTTGTTTTTGCTGATATTCTTTTGCCTTTTGTCGCCGGTTTTGTGCTGGCTTATTTTCTCAATCCGATTGTAGAATTTTGTGAAAAAATTGGCATTTCCAGATTATGGGCAACAGTAATGATTGTGCTTGTTGCTGTTATTGTGCTGGCAGCGGCGCTGATTTTGCTGGTTCCGGTTTTAAGTGAGCAGCTTTTTGGGATTATTAAAAATCTGCCTGATTATTTCAGCCGTTTGCAAAATGTTTTTGCCCATCATGACACAAAATGGCTGCGCCAATATATTGGCATTGATATTTCCAATTTGCAGAGCAGTGTGAGTTCTCTCTTGGGGCAGGCCGCCAATTTGCTAAAAACAATTTTGCCGTCTTTATGGAGCTCCAGCAAAGCGTTAATAGGTGTGGCGACCTTGATGGTGGTGACCCCGGTTGTCGCTTTTTATATGTTGCTGGATTGGCAGAAAATGGTTGCTGCGGTTGATTCGTGGATACCGCGCAATCGTTTGCAAACTGTCCATGCCATTGTTTGGCAAATGAATCGTGCTGTTGCCGGCTTTATTCGCGGGCAGGGCACATTATGCCTGATTCTGGGTTGCTATTATGCTGTTATGCTCACTTTATGCGGAGTGAATTTCAGCCTGCTTATCGGCCTGTTTATCGGCCTTATTGCCTTTATTCCCTATGTCGGTTCTACTATTGGCCTGCTTTTATCGGCCGGTATGGCCTGTATCCAATACTGGCCGGAACAATGGCCGTGGATTGCCGCTGTTGTTGGCGTATTTCTGGTAGGGCAATTTCTGGAAGGCTATGTGCTGCAGCCGAAACTGGTTGGATCTTCTGTCGGCCTGCACCCTGTCTGGCTGATGTTTGCTTTATTTGCCTTTGGCTCGCTTTTCGGCTTTACCGGCATGTTGATTGCCGTCCCCGCTGCTGCGGCTATTGGCGTTTTGGTTCGCTTTGCTTTGCATAGTTATCTGACTTCTGTTTTTTATGAAGGTGAGGGTAACAAGGGCTGATTATGGAGATAAAGCAGCCTTTGCTGCCGCTTGATGCGCGTTTTGAAAATAAAGGCGATTTTGGCGTGCCGCGGCAGCTGCCTTTGGCGCTTGGTTCGCCGGCGCCTTTCAGTGTCGATAATTTTATTGTCAGTGCGGCTAATCGCAAAGCCTTTGAAATGCTGGAATCCTGGCCGCGCTGGCCGTCTCCTGTTACTATTCTGGTAGGGGGCAAAGCTTCAGGCAAAAGCCATTTGGCGGCTGTTTGGGTAGCGCAGGCCTATGCGGTGCAGGGTGACAAAAACCGGCTGGACAAAGCGGCAAATATTGCGGCGCAGGGTATCCCCGTTTTGCTGGAAGATATGGATAGCGGCGCGTTTGATGAGGTGAATCTGTTCCATCTGATCAATATTGTGCGGCAGATACAGGCGGCAAATCCGCAAGCGGCGCTGCTAATGACAGCGCGAACCCGTCCGGCTTTATGGCCGGTCAGGCTGGCTGATCTGGCTTCGCGGCTGAGGGCTGTCAATCTGGCGGAAATCGGCGCGGCTGATGATATATTGCTACAGGCTGTGCTGGCAAAATTATTTGCCGACAGGCAGCTTCTGGTAGAGGCGGATATTCTCCGCTTTATTTTAAATCGCAGTGAGCGTTCTCTGGCCAGGCTGGCGGAAATAGTAATGTGTCTTGATAATCTGGCGCTGGAGCGTCAAAGCCGGGTTAGCCGCTCCTTAGCGGCAGAAGTTCTGGCGGCCATGGCTGCCGGCGATAAAGATGAGGGGACAAGCCTGCTTTTATAATAATGGCCTGGCGGCAAAATTATTATATTGGGCGCTGCTGCCGGTTTTACTGTTTTTAGGCTTGCATTCCGGCGGGGAAAACTTTAGGAAAAAGCCCTTGTGGTTTTTTAGCCCAAAAGGCGGAGCGTAGCGCAGCTTGGTAGCGCACCTGATTTGGGATCAGGGGGTCGTAGGTTCAAATCCTATCGCTCCGACCATTTTGCCTGCTGCCGACTTGGCTCTTAGCTCCGGAATTTCTCTCCCGGTGCAAATAGCGGTTTTCTTGACGCTCATATCATGTTAGATAGTAAAGCCTCAATTCTGTTCGAGGGAGATATTATGCTTGCCCATATTTACAGCCCGGCCAAAACTGCCACACAATCGGGACAGGCGCATAAAAGCGCGTGGGTTTTGTGCTATGAGCCGCAAAGCCCGAAATTGATAGAGCCGCTAATGGGCTATACTTCCAGTTTGGATATGCAGACAGAGGTGAGGTTGCGCTTTAACACAAAAGAAGAAGCTATTGCTTTTGCTGAAAAAAACAATATCGTCTATTATGTAAGCGAGCCGCGGCCTGTGCTGCGGCAAAAAATTGCTTATAGTGATAATTTTCGCGCTGACAGAAAGCAGCCATGGACGCATTGAGGCAAAAGGGCGGGCAGCGCCGCGAGGCAGTGTCCTGCCGCCGATGATTTTGCCGGGGAGAGAAAAATTATTCGCTTTTTTGCCGTTAATATTATAAAAGCGTGACAGGCGGCCGGTGAAAAGCGGTGGCCTAAGGCTCCGTAGCTCAACGGGATAGAGCAACGGTCTTCTAAACCGTAGGTTGCGTGTTCGAGTCACGCCGGAGTCACCATTTTCATTCAGATAATGACTCGCAGCCCTATGGGGAAATTCGCTTACCGGCCAGAGTCAAAGGGCTAAGCTGGCAGCTTTAGTTTGAGATAGGGGCAGAAGGCTGTTCAGTAACAGCTTTAAAGCTGTTGTTCTTACCCGCAGGCTAGCCGCCCGCCGGTCGCATGCCTGCCTTTACTGCATCGACAAAGCCAGTGCCCTTTGATTCAACTTGCTTGCCGCCCGCGCCAGCCCGTTCCCCTGCGGCATTAGCTGGTTTCGACGAAGCCCGTCTTTGTTTGATTTCTTCCGGCAGGCTAATGCAATATTGCAAAAAGGCGGTGGTAAAAGCCTGGGCTGCTTCAGCATCGGCGCGAGTGACGCCGGATATTTCGTGAGCGCCGTCATTGCCGATTGAGCGAATCTCATGTGCCCAGTCTTTCATCGCTGCGGGAATAATATGCTGTGATTCCAGCCTATCAATTTTCTCTTTTAAATTTTTCCCTGTAATTTGCTGATATTGCAGGCCGATAGCTGTTTCCATGGCGCGGCGATACATTATGACAGCAGCCTCTTCACAGTCTTCCATCTGCATATTTTTTCCGCTCGGTTAAAAGCTTCTCGCACTTCAGCCGGCAAATGCAAAAGCTCGTTATTTCTCTGCGGGAAGGCCGTTAAAGAATAGCTGCCCCCCAATTTATCGGCTGTTTCGACAGAATTGACTAAATTCGATGGCGTATTATCTTGCCTCGTTTCATTTTTATTCTTCCAGAAAAATTTAAGGCCTACGGGATTATTGCATTTTGTGCAGAAAGCCATACCGGCACATATATGTGTATAACGATAATAATTTTGTGGAAAGCCATCTTTATCTCTGGCCTCTACCAATTCTCTAGAGTTTTCATGTTCCGTTAAGGTCACACCAAAAATTTTCATTGTCATATTCTGCGCATGGCAGAATGGGCAGGTGATAATAACTTGCGCCATTGGGATTTCTCCAATTTGGGAATATAAGCGCAACAAAATTAACTCTGCATAAAAACTTATGCAAGCGCAAAGCCAATCAGCGCGGTTTGCGGGCAGGGGCGCGTGGCGGCTTGCGCCTGTGCGCGGCTTTATGGAAAGATTTGCCGGCAAAAGGCAGTTTTTTCGGCGGGGACAGCATGGCAAAGCGCAGGCTGCCGGCGGCTTTTTGCACTGCCAGCAGCCGCACTTCCACATTATCGCCTAATTGAAAGCCCTTGCCGCTGCGTTCACCGATAAAGGCAAAATGCGCTTCATCAAAATGATAATATTCACCTTGTTCTGAACCGGCTTTTAGCGAGGCCAGGCTTACCAGCCCGTCCGCCCCGGTTTTATCCAAAGTAATAAACAGGCCGGCGCGGGTGACACCGTTAATCCGCCCGCTAAATTGTGCGCCAATATGATTGCTTAAATAATGCGCCAGCAAACGATCATTCGTATCGCGCTCGGCCAGGGTAGCGCGGCGCTCAGTAGCAGAAATTTCTACCGCTATTTCGGCCAGCTCTGCTTCCTGCGCTGCGCTTATGCCGTCTTTGCCCAAATGCAGGGCGGTAATCAGGCTGCGATGCAGCAATAAATCGGCATAACGGCGAATGGGAGAGGTAAAATGGGCATAATGCCGCAGCCTCAGGCCGAAATGGCCAATATTGGCAAGGCTGTATTCTGCCTGGGCTTGGCTGCGCAAAACCAGTTGATTAACCAGCGCCTGATAATCGCGCCCGGCGGCTTGCGCCAGAATATGGTTGAATTTTTCTGGCGTCACAGCGGCGCCGCTGCCCAATTTTATACCGATTATGCGCAAAAATTCTCGCAGGCTTTCCTGCCTGGCGGGAGAAGGGCTGTCGTGAATGCGAAAAAGCAGCGGGCGATTCTGCATCTGCAAAACCTCTGCCGCGGCAATATTGGCGGCAATCATAAATTCTTCAATCAGCCGGTGTGCATCAAGACGGGCTATAAGGCGAATATCGGCAATATGGCCATTTTCGTCAAGGATAATTTTGCGCTCCGGCAAATCCAGCTCCAATGGCTGTCGTATATAGCGCGCCTGTTGCAAGCTGCGCCAGGCAGCCCATAAAGGTCGCAAAACCGGTTGCAATAGCGGCGCGGTCTCTCTCACCTCTCTGCCGTCTATTGCTGCTTGCGCCTGTTCATAGCTTAATCCGGCGCGGCTTTGTATCAGGACGCGGTGAAATTTATGCCGTATTATGCGCCCTTTGGCACTAATAGTAATTTCTGCGGCCAGTGCCGGGCGGTCTTCTCCCGCGCGCAGCGAACACAGATTATTGGAAATTTCTTCCGGCAGCATTGGCACTACCCGGTCGGGGAAATAGACTGAATTGCCCCGCCGCCGCGCCTCTTTATCCATGGCTGAATCGGGCAGAACATAGGCGGCAACATCGGCTATTGCTATGAGCAGAATATGGCCGCCTTTATTGCTGCTATCCATATCGGCTTTGGCAAAAACAGCGTCATCATGGTCTTTGGCCGAGGCCGGATCTATAGTGATAAAGGGGATATGCCGCCAATCCTGTCTTTTGCCGGGCAGTTTTTGTCTGGTTGCTTTTTGCGCTTCCGCCAGAACTTCCGGCGGGAATTCTGCCGGAATATTATGGCTGTAAAGGGCAATGCTTGACAGCGCTTTATCGAGCGCCGCTGAGCCGAGATGCTGTTTTATTATACCGAAACGCGCCTGCGCACCATATTTGCCGCCCTGCGGTTCTGCCAGCACCAGATCGCCGCTGTGCACCGTAGCGGCAGCCTGTGGATCAAGCTGTAATTCGGCCTGTTTACGGTCAGTCGGCTCCAAATAAAACTGATTTTGCCCGTTTTGTCGCACAATGGCCAAAATTGCTGCAGGCTGTGCGGCCAGAATACGGATAATGCGGCCCTGATAGGGCGCTGTCTTTTTATCTTCATCTTTGGCGGGAAATATTTTGACTAAGACGCGGCTGCCAATACCCGCTGCCGGCGCGCGCGTGCCGGGCAGCACGGCAATCATAATGGAGTTTGCCGGCTCAATCGCCGGCCTTGGTCGCTCCCGGCCTTTTTTATTGGCGGATTTTGCTGTATCCGCGGCAAGCGGACGCGCCAATAGCAGGCCGTCTTTATCGCGCGCAACAATTTCTAGCACGCAAATTGGCGGCAGTGCCGCCTTTTTTGCTGTTTTTGCCGTGCGCCTGCTGGCCTGCTTTGCCGGCAGCGAAGCTTCTTCCTGCAATTCCTGCAACATATTGGCAAGCTGGAAACGCGCCGCCCCTTTAAGGCCAAAGGCTTTGGCAATATCCTTTTCCCCTGCTTGTGGATTATCGCGCCTGAAAGCCAGCACGGCAGATTTTTCCGGTAAAACAGGTTTTTTTACTGAGGCAGGAGGAGCTTTGGCCAAAACTCAACCTTCTTTTTTAGTTTTTTTGCCACCGCTTTTGCCTTTTGCCGCAGTTTTACCCCTGCTTTTACCGGCTTTGGCAGCAATCAGCTCCAAGGCCTGTTCCAGCGTAATTTCGGCCGGATCTTGCTCTTTTGGCAGAGTGGTATTGATTTTTCCCCATTTGACATAAGGGCCGTAGCGGCCGCTATAAACAGCTACCGATCCGCCTTCCGGGTGGTCACCCAAAGTTTTGAGCGCCGCCGCGCCGCCGCTGCGGCTCTTGCCTTTTTGCTGTTTTTCCGCCAGCAATGTGACAGCGCGGTTAATGCCGACTGTAAAAATTTCTTCCACCGAATCCAGATTGGCATATTGGCCGTCACATAAAATATAAGGGCCGTAACGGCCAAAGGCGGCGCTTATCATTTTGCCGTTTTCAGGATTTGGGCCGATTTCGCGCGGCAATGATAAAAGCGCCAGCGCTTTTTGCAAATTCATTTCCTTTTCCGGCCAGCTTTTCGGCAGGCTGGCGCGCTTGGCCTGTTTATCTGTGCCGCGCTCCACATAAGGGCCAAAGCGTCCGCTTTTCAGCATCACATCTTCCCCTGTTTCCGGGTCTTGCCCCAAAATATTGGGGCCGGCCGCAGCCGCATCTGCCGGCTCAGCCGCATTCTCGGCTAATTGCTGGCCGCCTAATTGTTTGGTATAAGTGCATTCGGGATAATTGGAACAGCCGATAAAAGCGCCGTAACGCCCCAGTTTTAACGACAGGCGGCCATTGCCGCATAAAGGGCAAAGGCGCGGATCGCCGCCTTCAGCCCGGGGGGGGAAGATTAGCGGCGCCAGCACATCATTTAACACATCAAGCACTTGCGCCACGCGCAAATCCTGCGTTTGCGCCACAGCGGCAGAAAAATTCTGCCAGAAATCGCGCAGCACATTTTTCCATTCCAGCTTGCCGTCAGAAATAAGATCCAGTTTCTCTTCCAGATCAGCAGTGAAATCATATTCCACATAACGGTTAAAGAAATTTTCCAGAAAAACGGTTACAATGCGGCCGCGCGGCTCCGGCGTCAAGCGGCGCTTGTCAATAATAATATAATCACGGTCGCGCAATGTGGTTAAAGTAGCGGCATAAGTGGAAGGGCGGCCAATGCCCAATTCTTCCATTTTTTTTATCAGCGAGGCTTCAGAATAACGCGGCGGCGGCTCGGTTATGTGTTCGGAAACAGTGATTTTCTCTTTATCTACTGCCTCCCCAGTCTCTATCCGCGGCAGACGCAGTTCCGCTTCAGCCGAATCGGCGCTGTCACTGTCTTTTTTCTCTTCCTGATTATCTTTATAAACGGCGAGAAAACCCTCAAACAGGGTAACTGAGCCGGTTGCCCGCAATAAAGCCCGTATTTCACCATTGCGGGCTTCAATATCCACCTGTGTGCGCTCAATATCGGCCGGGCACATTTGGCTGGCGAGAGCGCGCTGCCAGATAAGCCGGTAAAGCTCCAGCTGATCCTTGGCCAGAAAAGCGGCCATTTGCTCCGGCCGGCGTTGAAAATCTGTCGGACGAATGGCTTCATGCGCTTCCTGCGCATTTTTGGCCTTTGCGGCATAATGGCGCGGACTTGCCGGCAGATAATTCTGTCCGAATATGTCTTTAACCGCGCTGCGGGCAGCGGCAATGGCCTCCGGTGCCATTTGCACGCCATCTGTTCGCATATAAGTGATAAGCCCGGCTGTCTCTCCGCCCATATCCACGCCTTCATAGAGTTTTTGGGCAATTTGCATGGTTCTGGCGGCAGAAAAGCTCAGGCGGGAGGAGGCCGCCTGCTGCAGGCTGGACGTGGTAAAAGGCGGTGCCGGGTGGCGTTTAACCGGTTTTGCCTGCAAATCAGTGACGGTGAAGCGGGCGCCGCCCAGAACAGCGCGCATATGCTCAGCCTCAGCTGCGGTTTTAATATCCAGCCGACCGGTTTTTTGCCCGTTAAAAGACATAAGACGGGCGGGGAAAGACTCTGCCCGCACTGTTTTCAGCAAAGCTTCAATCAGCCAGTAATCTTCGCGGATAAAACGCTCAATTTCCAGCTCACGGTCGCAAATCAGGCGCAGTGCCACAGATTGCACCCGCCCGGCCGAGCGCGCACCCGGCAATTTGCGCCATAAAACCGGAGAAAGAGTAAAGCCGACCAAATAATCCAGTGCCCGGCGCGCCAGATAGGCATCGACCAGATTGGCGTCAATAGCGCGCGGATGCGCCATGGCGTCCAACACGGCAGTTTTGGTAACAGCGTTGAAAACAACGCGTTCAATCACTTTGTCTTTCAGCAGTTTTTTATGGCGTAAAACGTCCAGAATATGCCAGGAAATCGCCTCACCCTCGCGATCAGGGTCGGTGGCCAGAATAAGTTTGTCACCATTTTTCACGGCCTGGGCAATTTCCGCCACCCGCTTTTCCGCCGCTTTATCAATACTCCATTTCATGGCAAAATCATCATCAGGCAGAACCGAGCCGTCTTTGGCAGGCAAATCGCGAATATGGCCGAAAGAGGCAAGAACTTTATAGGTTTTGCCCAGATATTTATTGATTGTTTTGGCCTTTGCCGGGGATTCAACGATAACAATATCCATTTTGGCTTTCTTGAATTTTAGGCGGGACGCTCCGCCTGTTGCTGCCTGAGTGTTTTATCGGATTCAAAGCGGGGCTACGGCCCCGGCGTGCGAAATCCTGAGGAGAATATTTAATCTGGAACCATAAAATTTTTTACAAAAGGTAAAGAAGACATAAAATAAGCCCGTTTATACTGGCGCCTTATTGATTCGTTCCCGGCGGAATTCCACGGGCTTTCAAGATAAGGTTGTCTTTCCGGATTTACAAGCCGGATTTACCGGGAGCAAATATTTGCAGTTTTAAAAAGGGCAAAAACTTTAATGCCTGAGGGGGGAATATGGTGCTGGTTGACAAATTTCAGTATCCGTGCCGGGCACGGGGCATGAATATCGGAGACTTGAAGGAGAGTGAGCTTGCTCTACCTAAGATTGTGCTGACATTGTTGACGATATTTCGGAGAGCAATATGACTGCGCATATGGATAACAGGCAAGCCACTATTCGCTATTTAATGCAGATGGCAGACGAAATGAAGAAAATGGCGCAAAGTGTTTTTGTTCCGTCTCTGGCGCTTTTATTTGATATGGCAAGCGATGAAGCCCGCAATTTTCTGGAGGATAAAATCTCCAGTGAGAACAAGGCCGATATTGGAAAAACGGACGCCGGAAATATGGATAAAAGCAACAAAGCGGCAGCGCAGACAATAACCGGCATAGCCGAAAGAACGCGCACCAGTATGCGCGGCAAAACAGCGTCAATCCGGCAGGGTCGAAACCATGCCGCCATTATGGCGAACAAGGCGCCCCGCAAGCTCAAGCTCCATCAATCCGAGATAAAGGCGTGACAGCGGGATTTGCGTAGCTCGCGCCAGACTGTCAATGGCAATTGGCGTGAGCGACAGGCTTTGTTGCAGGCACTGCTTTTCCGCTTCTGTTAAATCTTCTTCGCTTTCATGTCTTGCATTTTTCGCAGCAGTGATTGGCGCGGTTGTGGCCGCCGGCAGCCGGATCGGGAGTTCCAGGCTTTCTGTATTCATTGCGCTTGCGGTTTTTGCCGCGCCGCTCACCTCTTCCGGCGCGATCTCGCTATATTGCGGCGCACGCGCCGGCGGCGCGGCTGTAATTGCCGTTTCTCCCTTATCTGCCATTATTGCGGCTACTGCGGCAAAATGCTGCTGCGCTTTATCAGGTCGGGCAAATAGCGTAACATCGTCAGCCGCCGCGCTGCCGCCCCGCCGGCCTGTCAGCGGAGTTAAAATTTCGATAATATCTTCCGGTCTGTCTACCAGACAGGCGCCGTTTTTTATCAAGCCATTTGTGCCTTTGGCGCGCGGATCAAGCGGTGAGCCGGGAATGGCAAAGACAATGCGCCCGGCCTCAGCCGCATAACGGGCGGTGATAAGTGAGCCTGAGCGCTCAGAGGCCTCTACCACCAGCAAGCCCAGGGATAAAGCGGCAATAAGCCGGTTGCGGCGGGGAAAATCGGCAGCACGCGGCTGCCAGCCCAGCGGCATTTCACTTAAAAAGACGCCGCCTTGCGCCAAAATTTCCTGATATAATCTGCCGTTTTCAGCCGGATAAACATAATCGACTCCACCGGCAACAATAGCGATTGTGCCACTTTTCAGCGCGGCTTTATGGGCGCAACTGTCAATACCGCGAGCAAAGCCGGAGCAAATGACAAAACCCGCTTCGCCCAAAGCATGGGCAAACAGGCTGCTCAGACGCTGACCAATGGCAGAAGCATTGCGTGAGCCGACAATCGCCAATGAACGGCGTTGCAGCAATTTAATATTGCCCTTTGCGGCAATAAGCGGCGGCGGATTATCACTCTCTTTGAGGTAAAGCGGATAATCCGTCTCACCCAGAGCAATAAAGCGCGTGCCGGTTTTTTCAGCATAAGCAAGCTCACGCTCAACCGCCTCGCGCTTGGCCAAATGGACAGGGCGTCTGGCTGCTTTACCCGGCAACAGGGCTGCGCCGCTGCGTAAGGCGTCCAGTGCCGCTTTGGCCGAACCGAAACGGGCCAGCAAAGCGGCAAAACTATGCGGCCCGATATTTTCACTGCGGATAAGCTGTAGCCGGCATAAAAATTCTTCTGATTCTAGCTGCATAATTGCCCGCCCCCGGCGGAGTAAATTTGGCCGATAGTCACGCTTTTTTGCTGTTTATCCGACTTTCCGTGCCGTTTAACAGCCGCTTTATATTGTCTTTATGCCGCCCAATGATAAGAACAGCCAGCAGAGCAAGCAATAGAAAAGAAAAATAAGGCATAGTGAAAAAGGCAAAAAACGGGGTGATAAAAGCGGCAAGCAAGGCAGCAAGGGAAGAATAGCGGCCAAGCCGGGCTGTGCCCAGCCAGATAAGGACAAAGAGCAGGGCGCAGAACCACGAAATCGCCAGCAACACGCCCAAATAAGTGGCAACGCCCTTGCCGCCCCTGAATTTCAGCCAAATGGGGAAAATATGGCCGATAACCGCAAAAAAACCGGCAAATGTCCCCAGATTAAAAGCGATAAAAGCAAAAAAGCCGGCGGGCAGGGCACCTTTTACTATGTCACACAACAAAGTCAGCAGGGCAATTTTACGATTGCCCAGACGCAAAACATTGGTTGCTCCGGTATTGCCGGAGCCGACAATGCGCACATCACCCAGCCCGGCGAGGCGGGTAAAAATCAGGCCGAATGGAATTGAGCCAAGCAGATAACCGAAAATTGCGGCTGCTGCAACCCAGCCGGATCCGATATTATGCAAGGCAGCAATATCGGGAGAAAAAGACATGAGCTATGCTCCTTGCATATTTGCCTGATCTACAGGGCGGCCAGATCGGATAAATTGCGCTCATAAACGGCTTTGCCGTTAATAAAACTTGCAATAAGGCGCCCCTGAAACAGCACTTTGTCAAAAGCCGTATTATTGCAGGCTGAAGCCAATTTGTCTTTGGCAAAAAGCCATGTTTCCTCTAAATCCAGAATAGCGAAATCCGCCGCTGCGCCTGTTTGCAATGTGCCGCCCGGCAGGCCGAAAATTTGTGCCGGGCGCGTAGATAAAACCTCAATCAGCCGCAAAAGCGATATGTGACCGCTATGATAAAGGCGCAAAGCGGCAGGCAGCAGGCTTTCCAGCCCGACAGCGCCCGCCGCTGCCGCGGCAAAGGGGCGCGCTTTGGCGTCCGGACAACGCGGCTCATGGCAGGAAGTAATATTATCTATTATCCCGCTTGCTACAGCGGCAATCAGGGCCTGGCGATCCTCTTCCACCCGCAAGGGCGGAAAGAAACGATAGGCGCTGTCATAAGCACCGATAGCGGTTTCATTAAAGCTCAGACTGTTAATGGAAGTGGCGCTTGAGACAGCCAGACCTTCAGCCTTGGCCTGTCTGATTATCTCAACTGCCAGCGCGGTAGAAATATGGGCAGCGTGATAATGCACGCCAGTCAGGCGCGCCAATTCTATATCACGCTGCAGGGCAATGGCCTCTGCCGCATGCGGCGCGGCAGGCAGCCCCATAAAGCTGGCCTGCAAGCCTTCTGTCATTACTGCTCCGGCGCTTAAATCCGCCTCTTGTGTTTCCAGCATTATCGGCAAATCATAATCGCACGCATATTGGAAAGCCCGGCGCAAAATTGCACTATTGCGCATTGTCTCATGCCCTTCGGCCAAAGCTATGGCACCGGCGGCGCGCAACAGGCCGAATTCGGTTAATTCACGCCCTTCCATGCCTTTGGTCAGCGCAGCGGCAGGATAAATCGGCACAAGAGAGCCGTTTTGACCGGCGGCGCACAGAGCGCGGATAGCGGTGACAGTATCAGCCGGGGCGCCGCCTTTTTCCGCCACGGCGATAAGAGCAGTCACCCCGCCTGCCGCGGCGGCGGCCCCGGTGGTTTTTACCGTTTCACCCGGCAGGCTGTCGGCCGTGCCGATAAAACAGCGCCCCTCTATCAGGCCGGGAATAACAGCCTTGCCGCCGAGATCATAATGTTTTGCCCCGGCCGGCCGGCCCTGATTATGCGCTGCTGCCCCGGCAGCGGCAATTTTGCCCTCTATCACAATCAGGCTGCCATATTCATCACATTGGCGGGAAGGATCAATAATACGCGCATTAGTGAAAATAAGGGGTTTTATCATAGTCTCATACCCTGCTTTTCCCGCCGGCCGGTTTTTGCCCGGCCGGCCTGCCGGCGGCAAGCCTGTTTTTACGCGCAGCCCTGCTGCCGGCAGCTTTATGGTCACGCGCTGTGAGCAAAGCCTCAATCACCGCCATGCGCACGGCCACGCCGTTTTCCACCTGAGTGCGGATAAAGCTGCGCGGGCCGTCAGCAATGGCAGAGGCAATTTCTACGCCGCGATTCATCGGCCCGGGGTGCAGCACCAGACAATCCGGTGCGGCCAGCGCCAGCTTCGCCTCATCAAGGCCGAAAAAGTGGAAATATTCCCGCTCGGAAGAGAAGAAAGCGCCGGTCATACGCTCATTTTGCAGCCGCAGCATGATAATGACATCAACATTTTGCAAACCTTCTGCCATAGAGTGGAAAATTTTTGCACCGCTCTGCTCTATACCGGCAGGCAGCAAAATAGAGGGGGCGATCAGCCGCAATCGGGCGCCTAACAGACCAAGGCAGAAAAGATCGGAACGCGCCACGCGCGAATGCAGAATATCACCGCAAATAGCAATATTCAGCCCTTCCAGCCGGCCTTTGGCGCGGCGGATAGTCACAGCGTCCAGCAGCGCCTGAGTCGGGTGTTCATGCGTGCCGTCACCGGCATTGATCAAGGCACAATCCAGCCTTGGTGCCAAAAAATCGGCCGCGCCGGAGCAATTATGACGCAGCACCATAATATCAGGCTGCATGGCATTTAAGGTCAGCGCCGTATCCAGCAGGGTCTCTCCCTTGCCGACAGAAGAAAGACCAATATCAATAGTGATATTATTCAGGCCCAGCCTCTGCCCGGCAATCTCAAAAGAAGAGCGCGTGCGGGTGGAATTTTCAAAAAACAGATTGATTTGCGTTCGCCCGCTGAAAAGCGGTTTTTTTTTGTTTTTCTGCCGCGACAGGGCAATATAATCTTCTGCCCGATCGAGCAGGGCCGTGATTTGTGCCGGCGATAAAGGCCGAATAGCGGTCAGGCTGCTCAAATCCGGGCAGAAAGGCAGAGAGGAGGGAAAAGATTTTTTCATGACAAATGCGTTTTATACAGCAAAGGGCCGTGGCTGTGAAGCCTGTTTGAGAGTAAACAGACGGCAAATTGTCAATGGCGACAGTCCTGCTTATCCCGCCTTTATGCCTGCCTTAAAAAATGCAGCCGATCCAGTGCCCCTTGCAGGATAAAAGCGGCCGCGGCCGAATCAATCCGCGCGCTTCTCTTGGCGCGGGAAACATTATTGGCAATCATGCTGCGCTCAACCGCTTTGGTAGAAAGCCGTTCGTCCCAAAAGATAAAGGGAATGGCGCTCACAGCTTCCATATTGCGGACAAAAGCGCGGGTAGCCTGCGCTCGCGGGCCGCTGCTGCCATTCATATTAAGCGGCAGGCCGATAATAGCCAGCGCGGCAGCTTCACGCTCAAAAACAGCACGCAAGGCGGCAGCGTCCCGGGCAAATTTTACCCGCTTTAATACTGGACGCGGATTGGCAAAACGCAACCCCAAATCAGATACGGCAATGCCGATGGTTTTGCTGCCCAGATCCAGGCCGACCAGACTTTTGCCCGGCTGCAAAAAGCGATGAGCGTCCTTTATATCAATCACCGGCATAGTATTTTGCTTGCCTTTTTCCTGCGCTGCGCCTTTATTGTCTTTTTTATAGCATTTTGCTATAGAAGGCGGCAAGGTTCTACCGGCTGTTGCCGGCCTGTAATTGCTGCCGGGCTTGCGGGTTCCGCTATTTCTCTGAATTCCGGCGCTGTCAGGCTGGCGGTTATGCGCCGGCAAAATGTGTCATTCAAGGAGAAAGCGCATGAAAATTACCTGGCTTGGCCATGCTGCCTTTCGGATAGAAACAGGGGAAGCCGTTATTTTGATCGACCCGTTTTTAAGCGGCAATGCCAAATTATCGGCGGCGGGGCTTGATATGCATAAAGCAGCAGAAGGCCTGACCCATATTGCGCTCACCCACGGCCATGGCGATCATTTGGGTGACACAATCACCCTGGCGCGGGAGAAAAATGTGCCGGTCTCGGCCAATGCCGATTTGGCGGCTTGGCTCAAAGCGCGCGGTGTTGATCGGATAATGCCGGGTAATACAGGCGGCACCCAGCGGCATGAAACTTATACGCTGACTTTTGTCAATGCCCTGCATTCTTCTGCGGTAATGGAGGAAAACGGCTTATCCTCTTCGCTCGGCAATCCTAACGGCCTGATTTTTCATTTTGCCGATGCGCCGACTGTTTATCATATGGGTGATACGGATATTTTTTCCGACATGCAGCTGATTGATGAATTGCATCGGCCGGTTATCGGCCTGGTGCCGATTGGCGATTGCTTTACTATGGGCGGCGCAGTAGCGGCGCTGGCCTGCCGCCGTTATTTGAATTTGCGTTATGCTCTTCCTTGCCATTACGGCACTTTCCCATTATTGGATCAAACGGCAGATAAATTTATAACGGCGATGAAAGGGGCGCAGACAGAAGTGAAAGCGCCGCAAATCGGCGAAATGCTGGAGTTTTAAGGGCCTGTTGCGCCGGCAGCGCACAGAGGCTATAAGCAGGCAAAACCTGTTGCGGAGGCTTTATGTCGGTTAATGTGGAAACAGTCAAACATATAGCGCATTTGGCGCGAATTACCCTTGATAGGCAAGAGGCAGAGGCCGTAACCGCCGAGCTGAATGCCGTGCTGGATTGGGGGCAACAGCTTGATGAAGCCGATATTGCCGGAATAGAGCCGATGATATCGCCAGTGCAGGCGGTGCTGCCAATGCGCGCCGATAAAGTGACTGACGGCCATAAGCGGGCCGATATTTTGCAAAATGCGCCGCTGACGGAAGAGGGCTTTTTTCTTGTGCCGAAAGTGGTGGAATAGGTCAAGGGGCGATGGCGTCGGTGCCAACTGGCCGGCCTTTCGCGCTTTGCCGATAAAAGCAAAAGGCGCAGCGTGGTTTGCTCTCGCTTTGCCCCGGCAGCTTGGGGCTATAATAATGTGAAGCGGCGGCGGGGTTAACTACTTGGCCGGGTTGGAGTTTGACATTCCGTGAGGATAAATAATGAGTAAATTAGCCAATATATCTGCCTTGACGGAACTGACCATTGCCGCTGCGCGGGATAAATTGCAAAAGAGGGAAATCAAGGCAATCGAAGTGACGGAAGCCTATCTGGCGGCAATAGATAAAGGCAATAAAGCGCTTAATGCCTATGTTGCGGAAACACAGGATTATGCCCGTGAGCAGGCGAAAGCGAGCGATGCGCGCCTCATAGCCGGCACAGCGCGGCCGCTGGAAGGTATTCCGCTCGGCATTAAGGATTTATTCGCCACAGAAAATGTGCATACGCAGGCTTGTTCCCATATTCTGGCCGGCTTCAAGCCGCCTTATGAATCGACAGTTTCTGCCAATTTATGGGCAGACGGCGCTGTTATGCTGGGCAAGCTCAATATGGACGAGCTGGCTATGGGTTCTTCCAATGAATCTTCCTGTTATGGCGCAGTTGTCAATCCGTGGCGGCGCAAAGGCTCAGCCGAGCCGCTTGTTCCCGGCGGTTCTTCCGGCGGTTCTTCCGCCGCTGTGGCGGCGCATTTATGTGCCGGCGCCACGGCCACAGATACGGGCGGCTCCATTCGTCAGCCGGCGGCTTTTACCGCTACAGTGGGGTTAAAGCCGACTTACGGCCGTTGTTCGCGCTGGGGCATGATTGCCTTTGCCTCTTCGCTGGATCAGGCCGGGCCGATTACCCGCACTGTGCGTGATGCCGCTATTATGCTGAAATCCATGGCTTCCTATGACAAAAAGGATTCCACTTCTGTCAATATTCCAGTGCCGGATTATGAGGCTTTGCTGGGGCGCTCCGTCAAAGGCATGAAAATCGGCATTCCGAAAGAATATTGCGTTGACGGCCTGGCTGATGAAATTGATATTTTATGGCAAAAAGGCCGCAATATTTTGCGCGCTGCCGGGGCGGAAATTGTGGAAATATCGCTGCCGCATACCAAATATGCGCTGGCAAGCTATTATATTATCGCGCCGGCAGAGGCTTCTTCCAATCTGGCGCGTTATGACGGTGTGCGTTACGGCTTGCGTGCTGCCGGCAAAGATATAGTGACTATGTATGAAAACAGCCGGGCTGAGGGTTTTGGTCATGAGGTGAAACGGCGCATTTTAATCGGCACTTATGTTTTGTCGGCCAATTCGTATAATGCTTATTATGTCAAGGCGCAAAAAGTGAGAGCGCTTATCCGGCGTGATTTTGACCTTGCTTTTGCTGAAGGGGTAGATGCTGTTTTAACACCCGCTACGCCGAGTACGGCTTTTGCCATTGGCGATAAAAAGCAAAGGCGGGATCCCGTGGCCATGTATCTCAATGATATTTTCACTGTGCCTGTTAATATGGCGGGCCTGCCGGCAATTAGCGTTCCTGCCGGTCTATCGGCTGTTGAGGCGCTGCCTTTGGGCTTGCAACTTATCGGTCGCCCTTTTGAAGAAGGGAAAATATTGCAGCTGTCACATATGCTGGAAAAAGAATGCGGCATATTTACGCCCGAAAAATGGTGGCTGTAGGATATTTGCTGCCAAGTGCCCGTTTCCGCTCGGAGTGGGTTCTTCTGTTTTTCTGATTCCGGCTTGCGGCCTTTGGAGAGAGGCGCTGCCGGGAGCTATAGGCGCATTGAGAATAAGGCGCCTGGGTGGGGAAAGGCTGCCCCGGCCAGATATGCTATCTGAGCGCCGGCTTGAGTCGAAGCAAAGGGCAGACCGACTTTTTTTGCCCTAATCAATCGGCAGGCCCCACAGGGGCAGAAAATCGCGCTCAGGCACGACAATCCGTGCCTTGGGGGCAAGGCAAATTGCCCGAAATCATGTAAGAGGCTATACCCCGGCGTGACCGGATAATCCTGTATAAGATAATCCCTCTAATATAGCTTATCAGGAAATATGGCCAAGCCACAATACCGCCGGCGCGGCAATGCCAAAATGCAACGAACAACATGATCGAATCGTCTGCTCGCAAAATATAGCTAATCGGAAAATACGGCCAAATTGCAGCGCAAGGGGCGCGTGTGGCGAGAAGGCGAAAAATGTAGCTGTTCAGTGCGGTCGAGCCGCAACCGCGCAGCGCTATCCGCAAACACGGGCTTAGTATAGCTAATCAGAAAATGCGGTCAAGCCGCAACGCCTAAGCCGTTGCCCGCAGCCGGCATGGGAATAGAGCTATCTGAAAAATGCGGTCAAGCCGCAATGACCGAGGCCTTTTAGGCAGCCGAGCGGCGAATAGAGCTGCTCAGGAAATACAGCCAAGCTGCAACTGACTGCTCCACGTAAGAACACGGCAACCCCGGCCGGATAAAACCGCCGCCCACCGGAAGCAGTTCAAACCTGCCACCTTACCACTGCCGGGTCTCGCTTGCCACTTTTACCACGAACCGCTATTTTCCATAGAAAGCCAAGGTTCTTTCGGTTCCAGCCTGCTGCCTTTTTGCAGCAATTCAATAGAAATGCCGTCAGGCGATTTGATGAAAGCCATATGGCCGTCACGCGGCGGGCGGTTAATAATAATGCCTTTATCTGCCAGCTTCTGGCAAGTGGCATATATATTTTCTACCTCATAAGCCAAATGGCCGAAATTGCGCCCGCCCGTATAAATTTCCTTATCCCAGTTCCATGTCAGTTCAAGCTCCGGTGCTTTTTGCGCCATTGCCGCCGCTTTATCGGCCGGCGCGGCCAGATAAACAAGGGTAAAGCGCCCTTTTTCATTTTCCATGCGATGTGTTTCCACAAGGCCGAAAATCTCGGTGTAAAATTGCAGCGATTCTTCAAGATTACTGACGCGAATCATTGTGTGCAAATAACGCATTGGCCGGAAACTCCCTGTTTAATACTGCCTACAGCCCTTATCGCCGCTATGCCCGTCGATTCTGCCCAAAAAGCAAGAGAATCGATAATGCGGCGCTTTGTCCCTTTATTGTCGCTCCGATTCATGGTTTTTTAACGGCAGATACAACCCGAAATTCTCTCCGTGGCGTTGTCTTTTTACAATTTTAGAGAGAAATTTATGCTTTTTTACCGAAATTTTACAATCTTAAGTGGAAATCACGGCAGCAGTGCTTGCGCAGCCGGGCCAAGTTTAGCACTCTTTTATTTATGAATGAATCGTATGCGTTTCAACAAGTCAGGCGTTTATCAGGGGTTTCCGAGGATCTGAAATTATCCTCTCAGGCTTTGTTTGTTGCATTTTCTTGAATGGCTGGAACAGCATGGGGAAATGCTTTTAGGGTTAGGAAACGGAATTATGACGGATAAGCAATTTTTGAAAAATGAACCGGCAGCGGCAGAAAAAAGGGAACAGGCTTTTGCGCCTGACGATGCGCTTGAAATTGCCGAATTGAGCGGCCTTATCAAATGGTTTGATGTGGCCAAGGGTTATGGTTTTATTGTGCCTGATGACCCGCAATTGCCTGATATTTTGTTGCATGTTACCGTTTTGCGCCGTGACGGTTACCAAACCGCGCTGGAAGGGGCGCGCGTTGTTTGCGCCGCACGTCAGGGTGAACGCGGCCTGCAATGTATTCAGGTTTTGTCTATGGATCTGGCCAGTGCCGTTCACCCGGCTGAAACAGAGCCGCGGACAAGAGCCAGTGTTGTGCCTTCCAGCGGCTTGGAGCGCGCTATTGTCAAATGGTTTAACCGCAATAAAGGCTTTGGCTTTTTAACCTGCGGCGAAGGCACGGGGGATATTTTTATCCATATGGAGACTTTGCGCCGCTACGGGCTGACAGAATTGCGCCCCGGCCAGGTTGTGCTGGTGCGTTATGGTGACAGCGGCAAAGGGCATATGGCGGTGGAAATTCACCCGGATATTCCAAGCCCCTTTCCTGTGCATTGATTGGCTTTGGCTGTGTTTAGGCAAGGCGGGGCGCTGCCCCCGCCTTATTTTCTTTATCGGCCGCTATATTTCAGCTTATTTCAGCTGCAATATTTGCCGTAAACAGACTTTTTCTTTTGCGGTAATTTTGCTATTACCGCAGCCTGAGAGAGTGTAACAGGAATACACTCTGAAATAGGGAAAAAGAGAATATTTATGCTTACCCGCCCAGTATATTTTATTTTTCTGAGTCTGTTATGGCTTATGCCTGCTTTTATCGGCCAGGCTTTGGCGCAGGGCAATATGGTGAGCGGCAGCTCTGCCGATAATAATAGGCCAATGGCTCTGCCGGTAGATAAAGCGCCGCTAATTATCACAACCAATAAAGGTCAACAGATTTTTGCCGTGGAAATTGCCCGTTCAGATGATGAAAAGGCGCGCGGCCTGATGTATCGCCGCCTGTTTCCTGAAAATCGTGCTATGATGTTTGTTTTTGCCCCGGAAGAGCGGGTCGTTACTATGTGGATGGATAATACGCCTTTGCCGCTGGATATGATATTTGCCGATAAACAGGGTAAAATTGTTTATATTTATGAATCTGCCGAGCCTTTTTCGCATAAATTGATTTCTTCCCTACACCCGGTTTCTTATGTTATCGAGCTGCGTGCCGGGCAGGTAAAGGCCAAAGGCATAAAAGCAGGGCAAAAAATGCTGCACCCTGCCATTTGCGGCAAATGCGGGTGAAACGGGGCAGTTTTAATGGGTGTGGAACGGGTTGATTATTTTTATCATGACGGTTTTCGTCTGGCTTTTCGGCAGGCGGGGCAAGAGCAGGGCAGTCCGGTTTTGTTAATTCATGGTTTTGCTTCCTCAAGCCTGGTAAATTGGGTTGCTACCGGCTGGTTTGAGGTGCTGCTTGCCGCCGGCCATCATGTAATAGCCATTGATAATCGCGGTCACGGCAATTCGGATAAAAGCTATAAGGCCGCAGCCTACAGGCCGGAAGCCATGGCTGATGATGCGGAGGCGCTGCTGGAGCATTTGCAGGTGCCGCAGGCGCATATTATGGGCTATTCCATGGGAGCGCGCATCAGCGCCTATCTCGCTTTGCGCGCGCCGACAAAACTGCGCAGCGTGGTTTTTGCCGGGCTGGGTATTGGCATGGTGACCGGGGCGGGAGATTGGCAAACCGTGCGTGCTGCCCTTCTTGCGCCGGATATTGGCGCAGTGACCTCAATGCGCGGGCGTATGTTTCGCAAATTTGCCGAAAATACCAAAAGTGACCTTAAGGCACTGGCAGCCTGTGTCATTACGGCCAAAAAAGAGCTGACAGAAGCAGAAGTGAGGCAAATTGCCGCGCCTGCTCTGATTGCTGTGGGCAGTAAAGATGAAATTGCCGGTGCGCCGGGGCCTTTGGCGGCTTTATTGCCGCGAGGTGAGGTGCTGGCAATTCCCGGACGGGATCATATGCTGGCTGTGGGGGATAAAATTTATAAACAGGGTGTGGTGAATTTTTTTGCCAAATATCCGCTTTAACGCTGCTTGTGTTAATTTATACCCTGGTTTCATAGCCGGGAAATGGGTGAGATCGAGAGAGGAAGACGGCATTGCGGCCGATAAAACAGCGAGCAAGAGCGGCGCCAGACAAATCGCTTTGGCCGATAATTTGCCGGGAAGCGGCAGAAGCAGCAGCGCGCGACCCGGTTATGGGGCTGTTTTTGCGCTATTTCATTCTCGACCGAAAAAATTTGCAGGAAGCGCTGCTGATGCGGTTGGCTGAGCGCCTGCATTATGAGGCAATTATTGATAAAAATGTGCTTTTATTCAGTTTTGCTGCGGTTTTTGCCCGTCTTAAACAGGCGGAAAATCTGGTGGAAGCCGATTTGCGCGCTGTCATGGAGCGTGATCCGGCAACAACGCATTTTATGAATATTCTGCTTTATTATAAGGGTTTTCAGGCGCTGCAGACTCACCGTATTGCCCATGCTTTATGGCAGGACGGTCGCAAGGATTTTGCCTATTATTTGCAAAGCCGTTCTTCTGCTGTTTTTCAGACAGATATTCACCCGGCGGCGCAAATCGGCAAAGCAGTGTTTCTGGATCATGCTACCGGAGTAGTAATTGGTGAAACTACCATTATAGAAGATAATGTTTCTCTGTTACACGAAGTGACCTTGGGCGGCACAGGTAAAAGCGGCGGCGATCGCCACCCGAAAATTCGCCGGGGCGCGCTTATTGGCGCCGGGGCAAAAATATTGGGCAATATTGAAATCGGCACGGATTCCAAAGTTGCGGCCAATTCTGTTGTTGTGAAAACTGTGCCGCCGCATGTGACCGTTGCCGGTGTGCCGGCGCGCATTCTCAGCAAGGCTGAGGCAGGGGCCATGAATCCGTTTTTTATCGGCGGTGACGGTATATGACTTAACCGGCGCTGCTTTATTTCTTGTCGGCGAGCTTTGCTCTCCGGCGGCAAATTAAGGCTTTACAGTTTCAGGCGCTTGTTTTAATTTGCTGTTAAAGGGAATTGAGCCGGGCAGTCGGGCTTCGGCAGATTTTTGCCCTGATTGGGGCAATGGAGGCGGCGCGGTGCGGCTTGACAGCAGGAGGTTTGCATGAATCCTGAAGAAATTAAAAAGCTTGATGCCTATTTTAAACGCGTTTTCCAAAATTCTTCCCTGATAGTGAAAGGGCGGCCACGCAAGAGCGATTCCTGCGAGCTTTATCTGGGCGATGAATTTTTAGGCATTATTTATCGCGATGAAGATGAAGGCGAGCTTTCTTATAATTTTTCTATGGCTATTCTGGATATAGATTTGTGAATTTTCCTCTCGAGCCGGCAGATTAAGGCTTTTGGAATCTGTGCCCTACTCAATTACAGTAAATCCAGCTTGCGGAAACTGGCATAGCCATTGCGGCCAATAATCAGATGATCATAAATTATAATATTCATGCCGGCGGCGATTTCCTGCAATTTTGTGGTCATAGCAATATCCTGCCGCGAAGGTGTGGGGTCACCGGAAGGGTGATTATGCACCAGAACAAGAGAAGAAGCGGCAAAATCCAGAGCATATTTTACAACATCACGCGGGTAAACCGGGGTGTGATCCACCGTGCCTGTTTGCATAATTTTATCAATAATCAGGCCGTTTTTCTTATCCAGAAATAAAACGCGGAACTGCTCGCGTTCTTCATTGGCCATGACGGAGCGGCAATAGGCGACCACTTTATCCCATGAATTGAAAACATCGCGTTTCAGCAGACCGGAAAGCAGCATGCGCGCCGCTGCCGTGCCGACAATTTTGAGATCTGTCGCTATTGCCTCGCCGCAACCTTTCACTTCCTGCAGGCGGCGTATATCAACCGACAAAATTTCTGCCAGCGAACCGAAATGCGCCAAAAGCGCTTTAGCCAGAGGTTTGGTATCTTTACGCGACTGTGAACGAAACAGCAAAAGCTCCAGAAATTCATAATCAGGCATATCCTGCCCGCCAGTATCAAGAAAACGCTGACGCAATCTTTGCCTGTGGCCGTCATAATGATGTCGCTCTTTATGTTTTGCCGGCGCTTTTGGCGGAAGACTTATCTCTGTCTCCGGTTTTTGCGGCTTTTGTTTATTGCTCAAAACAAGATCTATCGGCAAAAACCGGGATAAAGCCAGATCCGGTGGCAAGAGAGCATTTTCCGGGCTGAAGGAAAGAGTATGACTTTCTTCAAAGGCCTGTTTTTTGTCTTTTTTCTTGCGTGCCATTTTACCCTGCGCCACAATGCTGTAATCTGTAAAATCCGCAAGCCAGGCTCTGCCGCCGACCTGCGGGCTGAAACAAGGAGCAGCCTTTGATTTTTCGTATTATACTAAGCTTTAGCTTTATTGGGTAAATAAAAAATATCCTGGGGTGAAAGGGTAAAAATTTCACAACCGGCAGAAGTTACGCCGATTGTATGCTCATATTGGGCGCTTAAGGAGCGATCACGCGTTACCGCTGTCCAGCCGTCTTTTAAAATTTTCACCCCATATTTGCCAAGATTGATCATGGGTTCAATTGTAAAAATCATGCCTTCGCGCAATATCGGCCCTTCATCTTGCCGGCCATAATGCAGAATATTGGGCGTATCGTGGAAAATTTGTCCAATACCATGGCCGCAAAAATCACGGACAACAGAGCAAAATTGCGATTCGGCATAAAGCTGGATAGCTGCGCCAATAGCGCCAATATGGGCCCCGGGCTTGACTGCGGCAATACCGCGCAGCAGGCTTTCATAGGTAACTTCCATCAATCGTTCGGCCGCGCGCCTGACTGTGCCGACAGGATACATGCGGCTGGAATCGCCGTGCCAGCCGCCCAGAATATAGGTCACATCAATATTGACAATATCTCCCTCACGCAAGGGACGGTCATCGGGGATACCATGGCAGACGACATGATTGACAGAAGTGCAGCAGGAATGCGTATAACCGCGATAATTCAGGGTAGCGGGCAAGGCATTGTGTTTTGCCCCGAAAGCGAAAACAAAATGGTCAATTTCGGCTGTGGTCACACCCGGTTTGACAATATCGGCCAGCGCGTCCAGACAGCGGGCGGTAAGCTGACATGCCTGCCGCATGCCGGCAAAAGCTTCAGCATCAAACAAGCGTATCTGCCCGGTATATTTCAGCGGCGCTTCTTTATAATCAATATAAGATACCATAATTATTCTCTAAATACAGGCTTTGCCGCTGCTTTTGCCGGCATGCGGCGAAGACGGCCTCAGGCTAAGGCGCCGCCGGGGAAAAAGCAATATAAAAGTTTCCGGCCTGCGACACAAGCGGCAAAGCCGGCTGGCGATTTCCGCTATTTTGCCGGCGGGTAGAGCCGGGCCGGGGCAAAAGACTGTGGCAAAAAAATATTTTTCTTTTATAATAAAGCCGACATTAAAATCAGCCTGTGGCAGGCGACAAGAGTAAAGGCAGGTGAGTAATTTATGGCGGGAACCAACAGGAAACGGGCAAAACCGGCCGCCCCGGCGCCCATTATTATTTTGGTTGAGCCGCAATTACCGGAAAATATTGGCATGACGGCGCGGGCTATGGCCAATTTCGGCCTTTGGCAGCTGCGTCTTGTCCGCCCGCGGGAAAAATTCCCTAATCCGCAGGCTGTTGCTGCTGCCAGCAAGGCTGATTCAATTATTGAAAAAGCCGCTATTTTTGACAATTTGCCGGCTGCTATTGCCGATTTGCATTATGTTCTGGCGGCAACAGCGCGTGAAAGAGGCGGGTTCAAGCCTGTTTTAAGCGCAATAGAGGCAGCGCGGCAATTACGGCGCCGGCAGGTCGAACAGGGAGATATTGTCAAAACCGGCATTCTTTTTGGCCGGGAGCGTTTCGGCCTTTCTAATGAAGAAATCAGCCTGGCCGATGCGCTGGTGACTTTCCCTGTCAACCCTGCTTTTGCTTCATTAAATATTGCCCAGGCTGTTTTGCTAATGTCTTATGAATGGCTGAAAGCCGGCCTGGAGGCAGAGACGCAGACTGTATTTCGCGGGCCGGAATTTTTGCCGGCGCGCAAACAAAGTCTGCACGGCCTGTTGCATCGGCTGGAAGAGGCGCTGGCGGCGCGCGGTTATTTCCGCCCGCCGGCGCGCAAACCGGTTATGGTTGATAATTTGCGCGCCGTGCTGACACGCCCGGCTTTTGCCGAAGCAGAAGTGAAATTATTAAGCGGGATTTTTGCCTCGCTTGATCGGTTTGCCCGCAAAAAGCCGCAAACCGGGCCTGCTGTTTTGCCTGAAGCTGCTGCCGGCAAGCGGAAGCACTATAAGGCGAAAAAGACAATAATAGAGGATATAAAGGGAGAGGCCGATAATGTTGCCGCCAAAGGGTGAACAGGGGCTGAAAACCCGACCTGTGCTGTTTTTTGACAGCGGCATAGGTGGGTTGACTGTTTTGCGGGAGGCGCGGTTGTTAATGCCGGCCTATCCGGTTCTCTATGCTATGGATAATGCCGGCTTCCCATATGGTGCCTGGGAAGAGGAGGCCCTGCGCGCCCGTTTATTGCATTTATTTGCCGGTTTTTTGCAAAAATATAATCCTGCTTTATGTGTGCTGGCCTGCAATACTGCTTCTACGCTGGTGCTTGATGATTTGCGCCGCGTTTTTCCCGATTATTATTTTGTCGGCACGGTGCCTGCTATTAAGCCGGCGGCTGAGCACAGCGCCTCAAAGCAGATTTCGGTCTTGGCCACGCCGGGCACGGTGAAACGCGCTTACACGCAGGATTTAATTGCCAAATATGCCGGTCAGTGCAAGGTGACGCTGGTCGGCAGTGAAAATCTGGCCGCTCAAGCAGAAGATTATGTCCGCGGTCGACCCGTGACTACGGCAAGGGTTCGGGCAGAAATTGCGCCATGTTTTGTCGAAGAAAAGGGACGGCGCACGGATATAATTGTTCTTGCCTGCACGCATTACCCGTTTTTAACGCCGCTTTTGCGTAACCTCGCCCCCTGGCCGGTAGATTGGCTTGACCCGGCAGAGGCGATTGCCCGGCGGGCGCAGTCACTCTTGCAGACAAAGGCTTTGTCGCCGACCTTTGAGGTAGAACCAGGCGAGAGCAAAAGCCGGTGTCAGGATTATGCAATTTTGACAGATAATAAGGCCGGCGCTGATTTTGTCAGTGGGCGCTTGTTTCATGCTTTCGGCCTGAAAATGAAGAGAAAAAAATAACAAGCGGTCACGGCTTGAATTGGCGCCGGATAAAAGGCGGCAGCCAATAGCGGCGATTTTGCCGCAATCAGGGCAGATCTCAGATATTTAACGCCTTGACTTTGACAACAAAACTGCCTAAGGAGAGAGCAGGCTATGAATCCTGTCGGCTTTGGCCGGAGATTATGGCGGATATGTCCCGCGATACCTCGCTTTAAGTTTTATTCCGGCTTGCGGCGAGTTTTCTGTCAGTCCTTGTTTGCGGTGTTTTTTCAGCGGCTTATAAGGGCAGAGGAGGGGCGTTTTCCTTTAAACTCAAGGCGCCTTCTACCGGAAGCGCTATAATATTACGGGAAATGCAATGAGCAAGCGTAATTCTGCAAAATATAAAATTGATCGCCGTATAGGCGAAAATATTTGGGGTCGCCCCAAATCCCCGGTTAATCGCCGTGAATATGGCCCGGGCCAGCATGGCCAGCGCCGCCAGGGCAAGCTTTCTGATTATGGTGTGCAATTGCGTGCCAAGCAAAAGCTGAAAGGTTTTTACGGCGATATTTCGGAAAAGCAGTTTCATAAAACTTATGAGGAAGCTGTGCGCCGCCGCGGTGATACGGGTGAGAACCTGGTTGGTTTGCTGGAAAGCCGGCTGGACGCTATTGTTTACCGGGCGAAATTTGTGCCGACAATTTTTGCAGCGCGTCAATTTGTCAATCACGGCCATATTCTTGTCAATGGCCGCCGCACTAATATTCAATCTTATCGCTGCAAGCCGGGCGATGTCCTTGAGCTGCGTGAAAAATCGCGGCAATTGGCGCTTGTGCTTGAGGCCGTTGTTTTGCCTGAGCGTGATGTGCCTGATTATATTGAGGCCGATCACACCAAAATGAGGGCTGTTTATAGCCGCGTGCCGCAATTATCTGATGTGCCTTATGCTGTGCATATGGAGCCTAATCTGGTTGTTGAGTTTTATTCGCGCTAGGTTTTATTTATATAGGGTCGCGGCTCTTTGCTGAGTCTGTTTATCAAGGGGGCTCAGGCCCCCTTGATTTTTGCGATCAGCTTTCTTCTATAATGCTTGTCTTGCTTTTGTCAGGCGGCTCAAAGCGGTGAGGCTAATTTTGCCCAACGCTGCCGATAAGGCAGGCAAAATTGTGTAATTTTGCGAGTTTAAGGGAGTGGGTTTCATATGCCGGTAGAAGAAAACCCCTCAGGCGCGGCCTGTGCGCCCATGTTTCGTCATATTCCTGCTACGGTGGAATTTAATAAATTGCGCAAACGCCTGTTGCGGCATATGCGTCAGGCAATGGCAGATTTCTCCATGCTGGTGCCGGAGCCGGGCAAGTCCAGGCAAAAATGGCTTATTGCTCTTTCCGGCGGCAAGGATTCTTATAGTCTTTTAGCCCTGTTGCTGGATTTGCAATGGCGCGGCATGCTGCCGGTTGAGTTGCTGGCCTGCAATCTGGATCAGGGCCAGCCGGATTTTCCCAAACATATTTTGCCGGATTATTTACGCCGGAATAGTGTTGCCCATCGCATAGAATATCAGGATACTTATGCTATTGTAACTGACAGGCTGGAGCAAACACAAACTTATTGTTCGCTGTGCTCACGCCTGCGCCGCGGTATTTTATACCGCATTGCCCGGGAGGAGCAATGTTCGGCGCTGGTGCTGGGGCATCATCGCGATGATGTTCTGGAAACTTTTTTTATGAATATGTTTCATGGTGGGCGGCTGGCCGCCATGCCGGCCAAATTGCGTAATGATGAAGGCGATATGCTGGTTTTGCGACCGCTTATTTATGCGGCAGAGGAAGATTTGGCCAAATTTGCCGCTTATATGCAGTTTCCTGTTATTCCGTGCAATTTATGCGGCAGTCAGGACGGTTTGCAGCGTCAGGCAATGAAATCCATGCTGACGGAAATAGAAAAGCATATGCCCGGGCGCAAGGATATAATGATACGCGCTTTGGGTAATATTCGTCCCAGCCATTTGCTGGATAAGACCCTGTTTGATTTCACCGCTCTTGCGGGTTGATTTCTATCGCATTATCAAGTTTAATCAGCCCGCTGCCTCTGCCGGCAAAGTCGGCCGGCCGGCAATAGGAGTTCCGGTGACAGATAAGATAACAAACAAAGCTGTGCCGGAGCCTCGGCTTGAGCGCCGCCTTCAATCCCGCCATATTCAAATGATTGCCCTGGGCAGCGCCATTGGCATCGGCTTTTTTTACGGCTCCGGTGAGGCTATTGCCATAGCCGGGCCGGCTGTGCTGCTCTCTTACCTTATTGGCGGCATTTTTATCTATTTTGTCATGCGCATGCTGGGAGAAATGGCGGTGCGAGAGCCGGCAGCGGGATCTTTCAGCCATTTTGCCTATCATTATTGGGGAGAATTTGCCGGTTTTCTGACCGGCTGGAATTACTGGTTTCTTTATATTGTTATCGGCATTGCCGAATTGACTGTTATCGGCATTTATCTCGATTATTGGCTGCCTGTCGCCCATTGGAAAACTGCTTTTACCCTGTTGCTCATTATTACTTGTGTAAATTTGACTGCTGTGCGTTTTTTCGGCGAATTTGAGTTCTGGTTTTCCGGCATTAAAGTGCTGGCGGTCATTGGCATGATTATTTTCGGCGCTGTGCTGATTGCGGCCGGCACTGGCGGCAGCAAATTTGCCAATTTATGGGACTATGGCGGTTTTTTCCCTTTTGGTGCCGGCGGTATGTTAATGGCGCTGGTGGTAGTGATGTTTTCCTTTGGCGGGGCCGAGCTTGTCGGAATTGCTGCGGCTGAGGCGGAGCAGCCTGAAATAGTAATTCCCAAGGCATTACAGCAATTTATGTGGCGGATTTTGCTGTTTTATCTGGCCTCTACGGCTATTATTATGGTTTTAAGCCCGTGGAACAATGTCATAAGCTCCCGTGGCAGCCCGTTTGTGACGGTTTTTGATAAAATCGGCATAAAATCGGCGGCCGATATTCTTAATCTGGTGGTGATTACTGCTGCTATTTCTGTTTTTAACAGCGGCGCTTATGCTAATGGCCGCATGTTATTCAGCCTGGCCGGGCAAAAAAATGCGCCGCGCTTTTTGGCGCAATTAAACCGGCATCATGTGCCATATAAAGCGGTGTTATTTTCGTCTTGCTGCACAGCTTTTGGGCTGGGGCTGAATTATCTTATCCCCGGCAGTGCCTTTATGCGGGTATTGGCAGTGGTAACTACGGCTGCCCTTGTCACCTGGGCGATGATTGTGCTGGTGCATTTGCGTTTTCGC
>Ga0153977_1000071_pt1 | contig 32799 bp, 31 predicted proteins | sample TSGA061MetaG_FD_104710 | JGI IMG/M metagenome (GOLD analysis project Ga0153977, IMG submission 104710) | Attine ant fungus gardens microbial communities from Georgia, USA - TSGA061 MetaG | ecosystem: Host-associated > Fungi > Mycelium > Unclassified | place: USA: Georgia, Yuchi Wildlife... | reverse complement strand
TCCGTGTATTGAGCGGAACGCGATTGCTGCGGCGAAGGCGATCAACGCGGCGAAGATGGCGTTGTGGGGGGACGGGACGCACCGGGTTTCGTTGGATGAGGTGATCGTGACCATGCGTGAGACAGGCAAGGACATGTCCGATAAGTACAAGGAAACCGCGATGGGCGGCCTCGCCGTCAACGTCGTCGAATGCTGAGTCTTTTTACTGTCAGTGCGTAGTGCCATGCTGTATCCATGAGCGGGGGATACGACAGGGATTTTTTGCGGGCACGCCTTGAACTGCCCAGTCCGTCGGCAACGACGATACTGCTGGACTACACCCATTTCTCCGTGCGCTTCCGGGCTGCCCGGAAGCTTGCGGCGATCGTGGGGGTCAACATCAGTGGTGCAGAGCTGAACCCACTGGCGCGGGAAGGAACCTGGCACTTCGATGACAGGGTCCCAAGGGAACAGCAGGCAGGTCCGGACGTTTACAAGAACAACGCCTTCGATCGCGGCCACTTGGTGCGTCGGCTGGATCCCGTGTGGGGCGACGCTGCCACTGCCAAGAGGGCCAACCAGGACACATTCTCGTTCACCAACGCGGCGCCACAAGTGGACGATTTCAACCAAGGCAAGGAACTCTGGGTGGGCTTGGAGGACCATGTTTTGGGACACGCCGATGCCCATGACGCCAAACTCAGCGTCTTCACGGGGCCGGTCCTGCTTGAGGATGATCAGCCGTACCGCGGCGTCCAGATCCCTCGGAAGTTCTGGAAGATTGCGGCATGGACCAACGATGCCAAGCTGGCCGCCGTCGGGTTCATTCTGGACCAGTCGCCACTGCTCGGGAAGGTTGAACTGAAAAGGGCCATTGATCAGCGGCTTCTTGAAGGCGAACCCCCGCCCCTGGGTCCCTTCCGGACATTCCAGGTTCCCATCGGAGAGATAGCCGACCTCACCGGGCTCAGCCTCAGCCGCCTCGCGAACGCCGACCGTCTTGGCAGCGGCCAGCGTGAACTGGGCAAGCAGCCCAAAGCCATCGAACTGGAGAGCATGGAGCAGATCAGGCTCTAGGCACCCGCAGGGTCATAGCTTGGCCATGATGAGATCCAGATAGGCGCCCTTGGCCAGATCCGCAGGGTTGATTCCCAAAGCCTCCATGAGCTGATGGGCCTGTTCGGTGGCCTCTTCGGGTCCAAACGCTTCACCTACGGCCACTTCCAACTCGATGAAGTCACCCAACCCGTCCACCGAGTCCAGATGGATCCTGGCCTCTCCCACCTGAACCACGGCACGGTGTTTGCGAACGCGCCCAAGCTCCCCGTAAGCGTCGGCCAGGACGTGACGAAGGCCGTCCGGATCGGACGTTGTTGAGTGAACGTAATAGGAAGACTTCGGACCGGGCTCGTCTGCCCTGCGATAGAAGATGAGCACACCGTGGCCATCGCCGGTTACCCGCAGCTTGAGCCGGCCGCCGTGACACTCAAAGAAAGTATCGTCCTGCGAGCTGTGCTCGGGTTCGGAGCCACCCAGGGAAAGCACGGTCGGCAGCAAACGTTCGATGCTGTCGACATGCGCTTTGATTTCGATGTTCATTGGCATGGATTTCCCCGAATAGCTGTGGACGATGTACGCAGTGAATGGTGGCTTCCAAGCCTAGCGAACCCCTGGCCAAGCTGGTGCGGAACGTTTCGTTTGTCAATCCCGCCCGGGAATACGAACGATTTTTCTCAGCCCGATAGACTTGGGGCTGCATGTCCGCATGCGCACGATGCTTTTGAACACTGCACCAAAACCCTGAGATTGGACACGGCCACCTTGCGAGAATTTACCGCCCGCTTTGCCACTGCCGAGGAAATCGATAACTGGGACAAGCACGTCACTGCCAATCCGAACGGTGGCAATATGCTGCAGTCGGATGCCTACGCGGAGGTCAAGGACGGCAATGGTTGGCTGGTCCGCCGGCTCGTCATCGAGACCGCTGATTACGCCAGCTACAACCTCCTGCTGGAGAAGAAGTTCCCCGTCCTGGGCCGCCTCTGGTACCTGATCAAGGGACCGGATGCTGCCGAGGTAAGCGACATCAAGCCCATGCTGGACGCCGTCGCAGCCTTTGCGCGGGAACAGAAGATGAACGTCTTCACCATCAAGATCGAGCCCGACGTCGTGGAGTCACCCGAGGTGACTGCGCAACTGAAGGCGGTCGGCCTGGTGAAGGCTCCTAACATCCAATCCAACGATTCCACTGCGGTGCTGGACATTTCCGCACCCGCCAATGAAGTCCTCCGCAGCATCTCGTCGCGGGCCCGAAATGCTGTGCGCCGGGCAGAGCGTGAGGGCTGCGAGGTCCTCCAGGAAGAGGCCGGCGAGGAAAGCTACCGCAAGCTCTACGCCCTGATGCAGAACACCGTGAACGCCAAAGGCGCAATGCCCCTGCGGAGCTATGAGTACTATGCAACGTTCTGGGGCGGGTTCTGCAACCGCGGCCAAGGGCAGTTCTTCTTTGTCTACGAGGACGGTGCCCCGAGCGTGGGCGCCTTCGTGATCAATTACGGTTCCAAGGCCACCTACAAGGACGGCGGCTCCACCCAGAACCGCAAGCAGTACGGAGACTCGCACCTGGTTCAGTGGGCTGCCATCGAGCGCATGCAGGAACTTGGTTGCGTCGAGTATGACTTCTGCGGCACGCCTCCGGGCGCCCGGATCAAGGACAAGACCCACCCCCTGTATGGCCTGGGATCGTTCAAGACAAGCTTCACCAAGACGGTCACGGACTTCGTGGGCTGCTACGACCTCGTGCTGGGTCCGGTCCGTTACAAGCTGTGGCTCAAGGGGGCCGAGCGGGTGTTCCGTCGACTCGAAACGATGCGCACTGGAGGCCAGTTCTACTGACGGGCAGCGACAGCCAGCAAGCCAACGAACAGGCCCGCCCCGGCCACCAACGGGCGCAAATCTAACTTAGGCGAGGTAATTTCTTTGACTCCGATCGAGGCTGGAACCGACATGGAATTCGTGATTCTCAGCGACGCTGATTTCGAAACGTTTGCCAAGGGACACCCGCAGGGGAGCTTCATCCAGTCCATGGACCTGACGCGTTTCCAACGCGCCCGCGGCCAGGAAGTCGAGCTCTTTGGTGTGACCCGGGGCGGGAGCATCATCGCAGCGGGCAAGCTTGTGTACTCCTCCAACCGCTTCGGCTACAAGACAGCTGACTGCGCCAAGGGGCCGCTGATGGACTACAGCGACCCCGCAGTGGTTCGCTTCGTCGTCGGGCAGTTGAAGAAGCACGCGGCCTCGAAGAAGGCCGCAGAGCTGCGGATCTCACCCAACCTCCGGTACATCGCTCGCGATGAGGACGGCGCAGAACACCCCGAAGTTGAGGACAACCGTCCCTTGCTAAAGGAACTGGAAGGCCTGGGCTTCGAGCATCAGGGCTTCGACATGAATTTCGCCAACATCAACTGGATGTTCATCAAGCAGCTCGACGGGATCGCCGATTCCGAGGAGCTCATCATGGGCATGAACTACCGCACCCGCAAGGCCATCCGGAAGGCCGAGAAGAACGGCGTGTACCTGGAACAGGCCACGCTGGAAACGCTGGACGATTTCTACAATGCGCTCAGCACTGCCGGCGACGAGAAGGGCTTCACGTACCGCGAACGCGAGTACTACGAGCAGCTGCTCCGCAATACCTCCGATGAGTTCACCAAGCTCATGATGGCCAAGATCAACATCCCCGAGTACCGGGCCTCCATCACCGAACGCCTGGAAGCTGAATCCGCAACGTTGGCGGACCTCAAGAGGGAAGTTGAGGAAACCGGCAGCAAGAAGAAGGCCAACCGCGTCAAGGTGGTCCAGGACCTTGTGGACAGCTACGAGCGCAGCCTCAAGGACATCGAGCGTTTCCCCGATTCCGTGGGCGTGGCCACTGTGGCTGCCATTCACTTTGCGTGCTCCGGGGATGAACTCACGTGCGTCATCGGCGGCACCGTGCAGGACTACATCTACTTCAACGGCGCAACGTCACTTTACTGGGGCATGATGCTGCACGCGCTCAATAACGGCTACTCCCGTTACAACTTCTACGGAACGTTCGGCATCCAGGGCCAGGATGAGACCGGCCACGGTGGCTATGAATTCAAAAAGGGTTTCGGCGGCGAGGTAGTCCAGTTGCTGGGTGACTTCGTTGCTCCGGTCAATCCCTTGAAGTACAGCGCGTACCGCGTGGCCAGGAAGCTCGCAGGAGCCGCCCAGACAGTTCTGGGACGATTGCCGCTTGAGAAATTGCCGGTAGTACGAAAACTGCGGGGTAACCGCTAATCAAACAAGCCAAGGGAGGATCACCGCGTGACTGAACGCCCCGACGGGTCCACCGGCCGGCCGCATACTGACGGTTTGCCCAAGACCCAGCCGCTGCGGCCGTCCCAGGTCCGGCAGAACGTCAATGCCAAACGCATGCTCATGCGCCTGGTGCAGGGCGATAGTCCGCCTACCGCTCCCATGAACATCGTGGACCGGCTCGCCGGGAGTCCCTACGCCAATCCCACCATCCAGGTGGTTGGGGTGGACGCCTCAGCCCGCAAGACCATCGATTTTGCGCTGCATTTGGCCGAAGTGATGTTCCGGTACGGTGCGGGTGCGTTGGAAGTCGAGACCAGCATGATCGCTGTGACGGCTGCGCTCGGCCTGAAAAACGTCGAGGTGGACATCACCAACCAGTCGGTGGCCATTAACTACGCTCCCAAGGACCAGACCCCCATCACGCTGCTGCGTGTAGTGCGGTCCTGGACCAACAACTACGCCGGGTTGGCGCAGGTCCATCAGCTGGTCACGGACATCGTGGCCGGGGGAGTGGGCCGTGACGAAGCCGTCCGCCGGTTGAATGAGATCATTCGCAGCGCCAAGCCCTTCCCTCGCTGGATGGTAACGATCGCCTTCGGTATTTTCGCCGCGGTCTTCGTGGGCGTGCTGGGTGGCGGTATTGGTGCCTCGGCGGTGGCTTTCGGTTCCAACATCCTCATCAGCCTGCTCTCCCGTCAGCTCGTGAGATGGCGGACAGCCGACTTCTTCAACACCATGGCGTGTGCCTTCCTGGTCACTTTCGTCGCCCTCATGCTGCGTTGGGCGGGGGTGGAAATCGCGCCATCCATTGTTGTGGCCGGTGGGATCCTGCTGCTGCTTCCCACAGGCCGGTTGGTGTCATCGGTGCAGGATGCCATCAACGGTTTCCCCGTGACGGCAGCCGGCCGGTTCCTTTCCACGCTATTGACCTTTGGCGCGATCGTGGCAGGCATCGGCGTGGCCGTAGTGGTGGGAACACTCATGGGCAGTGCCGTCCTGGATGTCACCCAGACATTCCCCGACGCGTATCCTCTGTGGGGCCAAGCCATCCTGATTGCCGTTGCGGTGGTTGCCATCGGCGTCACCGAACAGACTCAGATGCGGCTGTTGGTCCCGACGGCGGCAGTCGGTTTGGTGGGTTTCTTCGTTTTGTGGGGGGTCGGCCAGGCCGGCCTCGGCGACCGTTTGTCACCTGCCGTCGCGGCGGTGGTCATCGGTCTCCTGGCCCGTGTGGTGGCGCTGAAGCTGGGCGCTCCGCAGTTGGTCGTGGCTGTTCCGGCCGCCCTGATCCTGCTGCCTGGGCTCACCATTTTCCGTTCGATGTATGCCTTGACCGTTGAAGGCGGCAACATCCTGCTTGGTGCAGGTGGAATGCTGAATGCAGGCGCGATTGTGCTTGGGGTAGCCGCTGGAATCGTGCTCGGCGACAACCTCGCCCGGCCGCTGACCAAGGGCCTTTCCAGCAATGAGCGGCGCCGGGTACGCAGACGCTAAGGACTGCGAAACAGCGTGAAAGGGCGTCGCGATGCGGCGCCCTTTCCCTTGTCCGGAATTCCTTTGTCCGGAATCTGCCGGACCAGAGCTAGATCTGGCCGACCGGGAGCTTCTTTTCGGCTTGGAAGACTTCCTCAACGCGGCCTTGCGCCCAGTATCCCGACAACGAAACCTGCGAACGCTCCAAGCCGCGCTGGGCAAAGAAGATCTCGCGGAGGCCCTTCATGTAGCCGCGCTCACCGTGGGCAAAGACGTCCACGCGGCCAGGCAGCCATTCCATGCCGCGCAACGCTTCCAGAAGAAGATCGCTGGAGCCGGCCGGTGTGCCCTTGCGCAGCAGCCAGTGCATTTCGATGCCCTGCGGCGCTGAGATGGGAAGGATGTCCGCTTCGCTGTCCACCTCGAGGTAGACGGTTCCGCGCGCGCCGTCGTCAAGGGCTTCAACGCACGCCGCGATGGCCGGGATCGCGGCGTCGTCGCCGGCGAAAAGGTACCAGTCGGCGTCGGGGGATGGGTTGTAACCGCCGCCGGGACCGGTGAAGATCAGGGAGTCCCCGGGTTTGGCTGCGGCCGCCCACGGGCCTGCAAGGCCTTCATCCCCGTGCACCACGAAGTCGATTGCCAGTTCCTGGGCCTCAAGGTCGACCCAGCGGATGGTGTAGGTCCGGGTGTGCGGCCACTGTTCGCGTGGCATGGTTTCGCGGATGGCCCACAAGTCCAGGGGCTGCTCGTAGTCGATGCCGTCCTGCGGAAAGACGATCTTGACGTACCGGTCCACGTAGTCGTTGTTGGCGTAGTCGCTGAACCCGGGTCCGCCGGCCACGATCCGCACCATATGGGGCGAAAGGCGCTCGTTCCGCAAGACGGTCAGGTTGACCTGCGGACGGCTTTTGCGTGTGGCGGACGAGGTGACGGGGAGAGCAGTCATATAGGTAAGCCTAAGCTAATGGGCTGTGGCCAGGCCGGGTATGAGTCGAAGGTTACAGACGCTCGCTCGCGTTCGGCCTGCTTGGGCTGGGAGGTGAGTGAGCGTTAGGGGCCTAAAGGACGGGCAGTTCCCAGTCGACGGGGCCCGCGCCCTGTTCGACCAGCAATTCGTTGGTCCTGCTGAAGGGTTTGGAGCCAAAGAAGCCCCGGGACGCCGAGAGGGGGCTGGGGTGGACGGAAACCACCGACGGTGCTCCCTCCAGCAGCGGCATGACACTTTCGGCGTCCTTGCCCCACAGGATCGCGACCAGCGGCTTCCGCTTCCCCGCACCATCCGTGCGCCGCGCGACGGCGGTGACTGCCGCCGTCGTGATGGCCTCCCATCCTTTCCCGCGGTGGGCGCCGGCATTGCGGGCCTCAACCGTGAGGACGCGGTTCAGGAGGAGTACGCCTTGTTCCGTCCACGCGCTGAGATCGCCGTGGACGCGGGGTGGGAGGCCGAGGTCGTCGTGAAGCTCGCGGTAGATGTTGGCAAGGCTGCGGGGGATGGGCCGTGTTTCGCGTGAGACCGAGAAGGAGAGTCCCACAGCGTGTCCCGGTGTCGGATAAGGATCCTGACCCAGGAGGAGGACTTTGACGTCCGACAAGGGTTGCTGGAACGCGCGAAGGATGTTCCCGGATGCGGGGAGGACCTGTTTGCCGTCGTCTGCACGCCGGGCTGCGTAAGCCAAGGCGTCCCGTAGCCCGCGTTCGACCGGGCGCAGGGCCTCGGCCCAGTCGGGAGCCATCAGCTCCTCGAGCGGACGGTCGAGCAGTGCATCAAAGCCCGCGTCCGCCGGGCCAGCAGGTTCAAGATCAAAGAGAGCATCCTCGCCAGTCACCCCGCCATTGTCCCCCGCGTGGCGCAGGTCGGGCGAATGACAGCGGTGTTATTCGCCCGTAACATGGGGGTAGGACATTTTCCCCAACAAGCGTCGAAGGAGTGTGCCGTGGCAGAACCAGCACCGGAACCAATGGCGCCGCAGGCGGACGGTTTGGCTTTGGAAGATCTCGCGGCCGAAACCCGGAGTGACTCCCCGTTGAGTGAGCGGGATCAGCAGATGTTGGCGCTGGAACGGCAGTGGTGGAAGTACGCCGGCGCAAAAGAACAGGCCATCCGGGAACTCTTCGACCTCTCTGCCACCCACTATTACCAGATCCTGAATGCACTGATCGACACCGAGGACGCGCTGGCCCACGACCCCATGCTCGTCAAGAGATTGCGTAGACTACGTACGTCCCGCCAACGCGCGCGGACAGCGCGGCGCTTGGGGTCGGACGCGTAAATCGCCAGGCTGATCTGTCAGCAGCAACCAGCAAGGACAACGCTTCACCATGACCAAATATGCCAGGGACGAATTCGACCAGGTCCCACAGAACACCTCCCGGCAGGGCGTTCACCGCGACGGCCAGGACGTCGCGCGGCCCACATTGTGGCCCGTCCTGACCGTTGGAGCCGTGGCTTTGGTGCTCGGCCTCGTGGCGTTCCTCATCCTCCCGAACCTCGGGTTGGTCGCGCCGAGTGCGTCGTCAAGCGTCTCGACGCCGGCACCCCAGCAAACGTCGACGTCGCCCTCGGCTGCGCCCTCCGAATCGAGCAGCGCCCCGCCTGCTTCCAGCGAACCGAGCACCCAGCCGACGCCGTCGAGCACTCCGTCGACCTCGCCGTCAGCGACGCCGTCGTCGGCGCCGGTGGACAAGAGCGTTCCTGTCGCTGTGTACAACGGGGCGGGTACAGCCGGCTTGGCCGGCCGTGTGGCAGGGCTGGTGCAGGGAGGCGGCTGGACGCTCAGCACCGTAGCCAACTGGGGCGGTGTGCCCCAGCAGACCTCGGTAATCTTCTACAACGCCCCTGCGCAGAAGGCCAACGCAGAAGCCCTGGGCGCCCTCCTGGGCATCCAGACGATCGTCGAAACCCCGGATGTGCAGCAGCCACTGGTTGTTGTAGCGGGACCCGGCTACCAGTAACCGCGCTGCCCCAAGGCCCACAACGCCCAACTCGGTTAAGCATCAATAACAAAAGCATCGCCCTGCCCATTGGGGGCAGCGCCGGCGGAGTGACTGTGGTTACAGTGGACTAATTCCGGTCCGGAGATCCCGGCAACCGGTCTTGGCTACTGCGAAAGTGTGGGCATCATGGCATTGGGAACCGTCAAATGGTTCAACGCCGAAAAAGGCTACGGATTCATCACTGTGGATGAGTCCGGTGACGACGTCTTCGTGCACTGGTCGGCGATCCAGATGGATGGCTTCCGCGCCCTCGAGGAGGGCCAGCGGGTGGAGTTCGAACTGGGCGAGGGCCAGAAGGGGCCGCAGGCCGAAGGTGTTCGCGTCGCCTGACTTCCGGACGTGGCCGGCCCCGCCCTCAGCTATCGGCTGAAAGCCGCGTTTTTACTGCGAAAAGTGCAGGCTCTGCTTGCACTCTCCCCGGTCGAGTGCTAATTATTGATTTAGCACTCCTACGGTTCGACTGCTAAATCCGGCCCGGGTTTCCCCGGTGGCGGACAGTAGTGGGATCGCTGGGGGATCAAGAAACACCTTGGTGGGGTGAGGTTCGGAACGCGGGGCATACAGAGGCCGCACGTGAAGGACCGTCCGTCGCGGGCACCCCATCTGACAGGTACCTTCTTAACGACTGTCCCGAAAGGACTACCGCCGTTATGGCCAAGATCATTGCATTTGATGAAGAGGCACGCCGCGGCCTCGAGCGGGGTCTGAACATCCTCGCAGACGCCGTCAAGGTCACCCTCGGCCCGCGTGGACGCAACGTCGTCCTCGAAAAGAAGTGGGGCGCCCCCACGATCACCAACGATGGCGTGTCCATCGCCAAGGAGATCGAGCTGGACGACCCTTACGAGAAGATCGGTGCAGAACTGGTCAAGGAAGTTGCCAAGAAGACGGATGACGTCGCTGGCGACGGTACCACCACTGCAACCGTGCTCGCCCAGGCACTGGTAAAGGAAGGCCTGCGCAACGTTGCCGCAGGTGCCGACCCGCTGTCCCTCAAGCGCGGCATCGAGAAGGCTGTTGAGGCAGTCATCAGCGAACTGCTGGCCTCCGCCAAGGAAATCGAAACCAAGGAAGAGATCGCAGCCACGGCTTCCATCTCCGCCGGTGACCCGGAAATCGGCAGCCTGATCGCCGAAGCCCTGGACAAGGTGGGCAAGGAAGGCGTCATCACGGTTGAAGAGTCCAACACCTTCGGTCTTGAACTCGAGCTCACCGAAGGCATGCGCTTCGACAAGGGCTACATCTCCGCTTACTTCGTCACCGACGCTGAGCGCCAGGAAACGGTCCTCGAAGACCCGTACATCCTGATCGTCAACTCCAAGATCTCCAACGTGAAGGAACTCGTCACGGTTCTGGAGAAGGTCATGCAGTCCAACAAGCCGCTGCTGATCATCGCCGAAGACATCGAGGGCGAGGCCCTGGCCACCCTGATCGTCAACAAGATCCGTGGCACCTTCAAGTCTGTTGCCGTCAAGGCTCCGGGCTTCGGTGACCGCCGCAAGGCCCAGCTGGCCGACATCGCCATCCTCACCGGTGGCCAGGTCATCTCCGAAGAAGTTGGCCTCAAGCTCGAAAACGCCGGCCTGGACCTCCTCGGTACCGCCCGCAAGGTTGTTGTCACCAAGGACGAAACCACCATCGTTGAAGGTGCCGGCGACGCCGACGCAATCGCAGGCCGCGTGGCCCAGATCCGCGCCGAGATCGAAAACTCCGACTCCGACTACGACCGCGAGAAGCTGCAGGAACGCCTGGCCAAGCTGGCCGGCGGCGTTGCAGTCATCAAGGCCGGTGCCGCCACCGAAGTTGAGCTCAAGGAACGCAAGCACCGCATTGAGGACGCAGTCCGCAACGCAAAGGCAGCTGTCGAAGAAGGCATCGTCGCCGGTGGTGGCGTTGCCCTCATCCAGGCAGGCGCCAAGGCATTCGCCAACCTCACCCTGCAGGGTGACGAGGCAACGGGTGCCAACATCGTCAAGGTTGCCATCGACGCACCGCTGAAGCAGATCGCTTTCAACGCCGGCCTGGAGCCGGGCGTTGTGGTGGACAAGGTTCGTGGCCTGCCTTCCGGCCACGGCCTGAACGCTGCCACGGGCGTCTACGAAGACCTTCTGGCTGCCGGCGTCAACGACCCCGTAAAGGTCACCCGCTCGGCTCTCCAGAACGCTGCTTCCATCGCTGGTCTGTTCCTGACCACCGAAGCTGTTGTTGCAGACAAGCCCGAGAAGAACGCTCCGGCTCCCGGCGGCGACGACATGGGCGGCATGGGCGGCTTCTAAGCCCCCGGCTGTAGCGATACAGCGCCAAGCTCACGCTTGAAACGCACGACGGCGGTCCCCACTTCGGGTGGGGGCCGCCGTCGTTTTGCGTCGTGCCCCAAAGCAGGTAGCCGTACATGCCGTTTTGAGCCCCGGGAACGACCTGATCTGCTACTCAGTTGGGTACTACCACGGAATAAGTGTCGGTGGGGTCTGGCAGGATTAATGCATGACGATTATTGCTGCCGCCGACGGGTCCGCCCTCGGTAATCCTGGACCGGCCGGTTGGGCCTGGTACGTTGATGACTCCTGCTGGCGTGCGGGAGGGTGGCCGCACGGCACCAACAACCAGGGTGAATTGATGGCTGTCCTGGACCTTTTCCGGTCGACGGCCCACGTACCTCACGAAGATCTGCTGATCCTTTGCGACAGCCAATACGTCATCAACTGCATTACCAAGTGGATGCCGGGCTGGAAGCGCAAGGGGTGGCGGAAGGCAGACGGTAAGCCCGTACTGAACGTCGACCTCCTCAAAGACATCGATCAAGCGATCGTGGGACGGAAGTACAAGTTCGAATGGGTCAAGGGCCATGCCGGCCATGACCTCAACGAGGCCGCGGATGAGCGTGCACGCGCGGTGGCTACCGCCTACCAGCAGGGCGTTGCGCCGCGGAGCGGCCCTGGCTTCCCGGGAGCCCAGGAGGCGGGAACCACGGCCCGGGACGGATCCCCGGCAGCCACAGCGGTAGCACAGTCACCGGTCCGGTCCGAGCCCGTTGCAGTGGCCTCCGGCGTCGGTTCCGTCGCCGCCCCGGCTGCAGTCTCCTCGCCCTCACGGCCGGACCGCAGCATCCGGCCACATTTCGAGCCCACGCTGTTCGGAGAGTCGGGCCTCTTCGGCCAGCCCGACCTGTTCAGCGAACTGGGGGACGATACTTCAGCACCCCAGCTTTCGGCGGAGGACACCGTCCTCGCCTTGGAACGCGAACTCCTCAGGCCTGACGTGAGGGCCGATATTGGGAGGATCGGAGTTTTGCTTCACCCGGACTTCGCCGAGATTGGCAGCTCGGGCCGGTACTGGACGCGCGACGCCATGATGATGGCCCTGGAAGAAGACCCGGGCGAGGCCACGGAACTGGAACTCCTGGGTGCGGACCGTCTGAGCGAAAACACCATCCTGCTGACTTACCGTAGTTTCACCCACACCGGATCAGCGCTCCGCAGCTCCGTCTGGACGCTTGACCGGGGTCAGTGGCGGCTGCGGTTCCACCAGGGCACGCTCGAAAAACAGTAGCTAGAACAGATTGGCGTAGCCTGCAGGGCCGGATGCAAAGGGGGAAGGCAGCCGGCCCTGCAGGGGTCCACGGCCCTGCAGGGGTTTCGAGGGGGATCCTAGTAAGTGAAACGTTGGGTATTGCCCTGTTCCACCTCTGAGTAGCTTGTTGCGGCAGAGGCCAGGGCCATGGTGATGGAATCCAACGAGGCTTCGACCTTGCTCTGGGTGAGCGACCATTCGACCACCAGGGCCTGGAAGTTGTTGGCCGCCGAGCCTTTCCAGCTTGCCTGCAGATCCTCCAGGCCGCGCCTCATGGTGTGCACGTCTGAACTGATGCGGTCCACGGTTCCTTTGACGTTGGCGGACTTGAGCTGCAGCAGCTCGGTATCAACGGCGATGACAGTCATGGATGTTGCCTTTCGATGAAGAGGTCCCGCGGGATGCGCGGGATGCTTGGGAAGCGTGGCCACTGCATCCAGCCTAGGAATAGTGCCCGCAGCCCGTAATGGCTCTTCATCGCTATGTGGATAACAGCGCTCTATGCAAGAGCACTACGTGGACGGCACCTCGTCCGGTTCTTCACGGACGGGAAGGCTGACCACCAAAGTGGCCCCACCGCCGTCGGTCTCCTTCACCTGGACCGAACCCCCATGGGAACCGACGATCGCCGCCACAATAGCCAGTCCCAGGCCACTGCCACCGGTTTCCCGGGTCCGTGACGTGTCCGCCCGGTAAAAGCGTTCGAAGATCTTGTTGGTTTCCGACTCCGGAATTCCGGACCCGTGGTCGCGGATCTCAATCACGGAGACTTTTCCGCCGGGGGTGGTGCGTACACCGACGGCGAGCTCGATCGGGCTTCCCTCCGGCGTGTAACGCAAGGCATTTCCCACAAGGTTCCCAATAACCTGGCGAAGCTTCGCTTCATCTCCCTGAACTGGCGCAGGGGAGGGGGATCCGCCGTCGAGACCGGTGAGGGTGATGGTCCGGTCGCCGGAGGAGGCCTTGGTGTCCACCATGGCGTCGTGGGCAAGCAGCTGCAGGTCCACCGGCTTGAGCTGGAGCGGGCGCTGTTCGTCCAACCGCGCCAGAAGCAGCAGGTCTTCCACCATGGATCCCATCCGCTTGGCTTCGCTTTCGATCCGCCCCATGGCCATGGCCACGTCTTCCTCGGTTGAGAGGGCGCCATGCCGGTACAGCTCGGAGAAACCACGGATAGTCACCAGGGGAGTCCGCAGTTCGTGGGACGCGTCCGCGGCAAAGCGGCGCATCCGGCCCTCTGAGGCAGCACGTGCCGCGAACGACGCCTCAATGTGGGCCAGCATGGCATTGAGTGAACCGCCCAGCCTGCCGACTTCGGTGTGCGGATTATCCACTTCCACACGGCGGGACAGATCCCCTGCGGCAATGGCTGCTGCGGTTTTTTCCACCTTGGCAAGGGGACGGAAGGACCGTGCGACCGTCCACGTGGCAATGAAGAAAGCCAGGACCAGGGTCAGCAGTCCCACGCCCACCACCACCAGGACGGCGTGCTCCATGACCTTGTCCACGGGGGTCAGTGGCAGCCCAATGATGACCACGCCGTTCTGCCCGTTGGCCACAACTCCCACGGCAACAACCCGCCAGTTGGTTCCGGCGGTTCCCTTGACCTGGAAGGGTGCGTTGGCGCGCTGCTTGGCTTCCAGGGGGGTGATGTTGGAAATTGCGGGCCGATCACTCTGGCTGCCGCCGAACGGATATGGCGCAAGGTCAGGGACGTAAAGCGTGAGGGAGTAATCCGTGGGAACTGCAGTGTCTGCAGGCACGGCACTGTTGGGCTCGGTCAGCCTGTCGAAGGACTGCCGGTCCTGCGCCAAAGCGACGGCGGCCTTGAGCTTGTCGTCCACCTGGCCCTGCAGGTAGCTCTTGACGAGCGTCAGGGTGCCGGCACCGGTTGCGGCCAGGGCAAGCAGGAGCAGGCACATGATGATGGCTACCAGCTGCGACCGCAGTGAAGCCGACTTCCAGCGTTGCAGCAAGGTCAGCGCTTCTCTGCCGTCCGCAGCACGTAGCCCACGCCACGCTTGGTCTGGATGAGGGCTGCGGCATCGGGGTCGATGTCCACCTTGCGCCGAAGGTAGGAAATGTAGGACTCGACGATCGAGGCATCTCCGTTGAAGTCGTATTCCCACACGTGGTCAAGGATTTGGGCCTTGGACAGCACGCGGTTCGGGTTGAGCATCAGGTAGCGGAGCAGCTTGAACTCGGTCGGCGAGAGCTCGATCACCGTGCCGCCCCGGCGGACTTCGTGGGCGTCGTCGTCGAGTTCAAGATCGTCAACGCGGATGACGGCGTCGTCGTCTTCCAGCGGCTGCGTGCGGCGGAGGACGGCGCGGATCCGGGCCACGACCTCGTCAAGGCTGAAGGGTTTGGTGACGTAGTCATCGCCGCCGACGGTCAGGCCAGTGACCTTGTCTTCGGTGTCGTCCTTTGCGGTCAGGAAAAGCACGGGGAAGTGCTTGCCTGCCGCGCGGAGGCGGCGTGTGACGGTGAAGCCGTCCATGTCCGGAAGCATGACGTCCAGGACCGCCAGGTCCGGGGCGTGAAGGTCGGCGGCAGCGAGGGCTTCGCGACCGTTGGCGGCGGCCACCACCTCGAAGCCGGCGAAACGCAGCGACGTGGAAAGAAGCTCGCGAATGTTGGGCTCGTCATCTACCACAAGGAGCTTGGCTTCAGGACCGTTCTTTTTCATGACACCCATAGTGCTCCCAGAAACTGGGAGTTCTCTGGATGCTGCATGTGAGCCCACCAAGTGCCGCCGACGCGTCAGGTTTGTTATGCCTGCAGAACCAGCCCGACCCCCAAGGCCACCATGGTCACCGCAATCCCGCCGTCCAGGAACCGCCAGGACAAGGGGCGGGCGAAGAAGCTGCGAAGGAACCGCGCACCAAAGCCCAGGGAACAGAACCACAGAATACTGCCCACCATGGCCCCGGCACCGAACCACCATTGCAGGGGATTGCCTTGGGCGTTGGCCAACGAACCGATGAGGGCGATGTCCAGGTAGACGTGCGGATTCAGCCAGGTCAGCGCGAGGACGGTAGCCACCGCCGCCACCGCACTGCCTTTGGTGCCGGTGCCGGTGCCGCCGTCGTCGGCTGCACCTGCCGTCAGCGACTCCGGACGCATGGCCCGCCTGGCCGCCATGACGCCGTACGTCACCAGAAACGCGGCACCCACATAGCGGAGGACGACGACGGCGGCAGGCGCTGCCGTGATCAGCGCACCCGTGCCGAAGACTCCCGCCGCGATCAGGACGGCGTCAGAGAGTGCGCACACAGCGACGATGGGCACGATATGTTCGCCCCTGATGCCTTGGCGCAGTACGAAGGCATTCTGGGCGCCGATGGCAACAATGAGGGCAAGGCCCGTGGCCAGGCCGAGGCCTGCGGAATGGAAGAAGTCAAGGGAAGTCACCCTCCCGAAATTACGGAACTAGCTAACCTAAGACCAGCTAAAGATTCTGAAGCTGCGTAAGCTGAGCTTATGCCACAGTTTCCTTCCGAACAGTTGCTTACCTTTGCCACGGTCCTCTCCGAGGGCACATTGGAGGCTGCAGCCCGCATGCTTCACATCACGCCGTCGGCAGTGTCCCAACGGTTGAAAGCGCTGGAACAGTCCACGGGCAGGGTTCTGCTGCAACGCAGCAACCCTGCCCAGGCAACTGAAGCCGGTGAAGTTGTCCTGCGGCTGGCACGGCAGGTGGGCCAGCTGGAAGCCGACGCGGGCAACGAACTGGGTTTGGATGGTGGCAGTCCTCAACTGGCCCTTCCGATCGTGGTCAACGCGGACTCGCTGGCGGTGTGGTTTCTGAAGGCGCTGGCCCAGGTATCCGGCAGCCTCAACGTCACTTTCGATCTCCACCGGGACGATGAGCAGCACTCCACCTCGCTCCTCCGTTCGGGCACGGTCATGGCTGCTGTGACGGCTACTCCCGAGCCCGTCCAAGGCTGCCGCGTCGAAAGTCTCGGCATCATGCGCTACCTCCCCGTGGCGGCTCCGACGTTCGTGGCCCGGTGGTTCCCGGGCTTCCCCACAGGGCTCGACGGCGCGGCACTCAATGCTGCGCCCACAGTGGACTTCGACCGAAAGGACACCTACCAGTGGGCGTTCGTTCAGTCCTGGGTCAAGGCCGAAGGGGGGCCGGTTCCCGAAAGGAAAGGCCCCCGCCACTATGTGCCGGCATCCCAGGATTTTGGCGACGCAATCCGGCTTGGACTTGGTTGGGGCCTCATTCCGGAAGCCCAGTGCGGACCGGACATTGCGGACGGTCGGCTGATCGAGCTCGCTCCGGGGCAGCCTTTCGATGTGCCGCTCTACTGGCAGCGGTGGCGCACGGCGTCCTCGGCACTGGACACTCTCAGTGAGACGGTCCGCAAGGTATCGGCCCAATACCTGCGCAGGCCCTGAAAGCGCTAAATCCGAACACGCCCGCCGATGCTTCCAAAAATGTCAGTGCCCCGTTCCACACTTAAAACATGGCAAACACAGCAGCTCCAGTCAGCATCCACCACCCCACCGGTGAGGTCGAATTCCATGTCACCTACCTGGACACGGACACCGGACGGGTTCGGCGTGAAGACTTCCAGGACCTCATGGCGGCAGAACGGTTTGCCAGCGCGCAACTCCGCGACGCCGACTCCTGGGCCGTGATCGACCAGGTGGACACCACGCCCGCCAAGCGGTTGGTCGCCTGACCCATAGGTAAGGTCGCAGCTCCTTATTCGGGCCGGTTCCCTGCGTGGCCGCCGTGGACGAATGGGGACGACACGCCTTCGTACTTGAGCATCATCATCATGCCCTCGGCAGCGTGATCCAGGTTGTGGCAGTGGTCCATCCAGATACCCGGGTTGTCAGCGTGCAGCAAGACTTCCCACACTTCACCGGGCTGTACATCCACGGTGTCCAGGATCAGCGGTGATCCGCTGGGTGCTACGCCGTTTCTGCTCAGAACCTGCACGTGATGACCGTGCGGATGCATCGGATGTGGCTCGGCCGTCCTGTTCACGACCGTCACTTTCACGGTGTCACCCTCGGCCACCTCAATGGAGGGCACCAGCGGATACGCCGCCCCATTCACAGTGAAGGCATACCGCGGTACTCCATCCACAAAACGAAATTGCCGGTCCAGCACCACCACCTCTTCGCGGGTAACAGCGGATGGAGGTGACTTGGAGGCCCCCGCTGACGCCGCTGCCACCGCCGACGCCACTGCCGTCGCCCCGGGCGGTGGCCCGCCGGAGGCCAGTGGATGGCCATAATCCAGGAAATCCAGCACGGGAGTGGTCGCGAAAACGCCGGACGGCGCCCGCCCTTCGGCCGGTGCCGGCAACCCGGGCGGGACAACAACCACCACGGCATCGGCTGCAGAGTCCGAGCGCAGGGTGACGGGGGAGGCCGGCATGGTGAAAGCAATATCCACCCGGCCGCCCGCTCCCAGACGCACCAGCTTTCCGGCGATGTCCTGGGGTTCGTTGACGTCGGTTCCGTCCACTGCCACGGCCTTGAAGGAAGTCCCTTCCACAAGGTAGCGCTGGGGCAGGGAATCCGTGTTCACCAGCCGCACCCGCACACTTGTCCCGGGGGCGGCCCGGTATTCACTGCTGCGGTCTGAGGAGCCCAGCAACCCCAGACCGCTGAGGTCGTGCCCCGCCACCACGATGTCCGTGTCGGCACGGACCTCCGCGGGATGGTGCACGACGAATGCGCCGTAGAGCCCCTTGCGGACACCCTCGGCCGAATCCTGATGCGTGTGATACCAGTAGGTACCAGCTTGGGCTGCGGTGAAACGGTAGGTGGTGGACTGGCCCGGCATCACGGCGTCCTGTGTAGCTCCTGCCACTCCGTCCATGGCATTGGGCACATCGTATCCGTGCCAATGCACCGTGACACCGGCGGCCACGTCCCGGTTCTTGAGAACCACCTCCACCACCTCGCCAAGCGTGGCTTCGAGCGTCGGACCAGGAACGCTCCCGAAGGTCCAGGCTTCCGTGGTCTGTCCGGATGGCAAAGTCAGCCGCTCCACCCGGGCGGTCAATTCATAGTGCCGGACCACCGCGTCGCCGGGGATGACCCCCACAAGGCTGGTCACCGGCGTCGAGTCCGCCGCTGTTGGGGCGCCGGTACCGCGGTGATGTCCGACGGCGGCAGCGATCGCCGCGCCATCGGCGGAGCGGCTACCGAGCCAGGCAAAAACTCCCGATCCCAACGCCGTGCAAAGCATGAGGACGGCCACGGCGGCCGCCGCCGTCGTGGACCGCCTGCCGATGGTGCGGGCGGAGCCGGCGCCGCCCGGCCTGGCCAGGGCGATCCAGGCGATCAGCGTTGTTCCGCCCGCCATGAAAAGAAGCACTGCGATGCTCCATGGTGCGGGGAAAGGGCCCAGGACCAGGACCAAGGCCAGCGACGCCACGGCGGCTGCAGCGGCGGCCACCAGTGCCGTCACGGCCGCCCGGCGGGTTTTCCCGAACCCCCACCGGCCCCAGGCAGTTTTGGAGCCGGTGTTCCGCCTCCTCAGCAAGAACGGAACACCGGCCATCGCGGCCCAAGCCGCGGGGATGGCGGTCAGAGGCAGGCTGATGGTTATGCGTTCGCTGGCAAACCACCAACTGCCGGCCACCAAAGACGGAAGCAAGGCATAGCGTGACACCGTCAAAACGACGGCGGCACCTACCAACAGCAAGGCCAGGTCAAACCCGCGGCGCGGCCCCGGCTTGCGGTCAGTGCTGGAAACAACAGTCATCCACACGGCAGCAGTCCAGGCTGCGGCCACGAGGACGGACAACACCAAATCCACCGCCAGCAGCTGCGAGGTATTCACAGCTGCCTTTGCTCAGGCCGCGCTGGAGGAGGCAGAAGCATCCGAAGCTGCAGCTTTCGGAGGCAACGGCTGCGGATTGAGGGCAGCCGCGCGGGCGCGGGTGAAGAGCCAGTAGGACATGAAGATCATCAGCAGTCCGGTGAGGGGATGGATGGAGACAACCCACGATCCGGCAGGAGTGATGAAATCTTCGGAAGATCCGGTCAACATGCCGCCGATGATGAAAATGAACAGCTGGACCCAGGAGAGCAGGAAAATTCCGGCTGCCAGCCAGATGGTCCGGGCACCCATTCGGGCAATGGCGGCCACGATGGCGGCGAGAAGCGCCGAGTAACGCAGCACGTACTGGCCGTTCACCACGTGGAAAACGCCCGCTTCATGCTGGGCTTCGATGGTGTTCTGGAAATGGAAGTATCCTGCGAAAAACAACTGTGCGAGTGCTGACAACAGGACGATTGCGGAAATGACCAGGAGGGCTTTACGCATGGGGAATCCTCTGGGGAAACTTCTTGTCGGATTCTTTTAGGCCTTCGAACCGCCGGCTCCCTGGCTGCGGGCTTCCCCCACCGCCGACGGCTGGCCGCCGGACTGCCTGGACCAGGGGCAACCACATAGGGCGGAGAGCTTCACTAGGAATCGTAAATTCGCTGGAGGTGAATAGCAAGGGGCCTGAGGTACATTCCCGGAGGGCCCGCTATTGTTCCTGTCCCACGTCTTTGCCAACGTCCTTGGAGTCCATGATGCGGTAGGCATAGCCCTGTTCGGCCAGGAACCGTTGGCGCTTGGCGGCGAAGTCCTGGTCGAGCGTGTCCCTGGCCACCAGGGAGTAGAACCGTGCGGCCCGGCCGTCCTGTTTGGGGCGCAGGAGACGCCCCAGCCGCTGGGCCTCTTCCTGTCGCGAACCGAAGGAACCTGACACCTGGATGGCCACGGACGCTTCAGGAAGATCAATGGAGAAGTTGGCAACCTTGGACACCACCAGGGTGTGGATCTCGCCTTTGCGGAACGCATCAAACAGCTTCTGGCGGGCCTTGACGCTGGTTTCGCCCTTGATCAGCGGAGCATCCAGGCGTTCGGCAATTTCATCGAGCTGGTCGATGTACTGTCCGATCACGAGCAATTGCTCGCCCTTGTGGACAGCAACAAGGTCTTCCACGAGCTTTGTTTTGGTTTCCGAGGTAGCGCACAGGCGGTACTTGTCGGCGTCATCGGCCATGGCGTAGGCCACGCGTTCATCACGGGGGAGGTCCACCCGTACTTCGACGCAGTCCGCGGGCGCTATGTAACCCTGCGCTTCGATGTCCTTCCATGGCGCGTCGTAACGTTTGGGACCGATCAGGCTGAAGACCTCGCCTTCCCGGCCGTCCTCACGGACCAGCGTGGCGGTGAGGCCAAGGCGACGACGGGCCTGCAGATCCGCTGTCATGCGGAAAATCGGGGCGGGCAACAGATGGACCTCGTCGTAGATGATGAGTCCCCAGTCGTGCCCGTCCACGAGTTCCAGGTGCGGATACAGGCCCCCGCGCTTGGTTGTCAGCACCTGGTAGGTGGCAATCGTGACGGGCCGGACTTCCTTCACGGCACCGGAGTACTCACCGATTTCATCTTCGGTGAGGGACGTCCGCTTGAGGAGTTCGTCCTTCCACTGCCGTGCCGAAACAGTGTTGGTCACCAGGATCAGGGTGGTGGTGGAGGACGTGGCCATGGCCGCCGCTCCCACCAGCGTCTTCCCGGCACCGCAGGGAAGCACGACGACGCCGCTGCCGCCGGCCCAGAAGTTCTCCGTGGCCAGCTTTTGGTACGGCCGCAGCTGCCAGCCGCTTTCGTCCAGCATGATGAGGTGTGGCTGCCCGTCGACGTACCCGGCGAGGTCTTCGGCGGGCCAGCCCAGTTTGAGGAGCAACTGTTTCAGCTGCCCACGCTGCGAGGAATGCACCACCACGGTTTCGCCATCGATCCGCGGCCCCAGCAGGGGTGCGATCTTCTTGGCGCGGATGACTTCCTCCAGCACCGGGTAATCGTCGGTCCGCATCACCAGGCCGTGCTGGGGGTCCTTCTCCAACCGCAGCCGGCCATAGCGGGACATGGTCTCTTCGATGTCGATCAGCAATGCGTGGGGGACGGGGAAGCGCGAGTACTTCAGCAAGGTATCGAGCACTTGCTCGGCGTCCAACCCCGCAGCGCGGGCGTTCCACAGACCCAAGGGCGTGAGCCGGTAGCTGTGCATGTGTTCCGGGGCGCGTTCCAGCTCGGCAAAGGCCGCAATGGCGTGCCGGGCTTCGGTAGCGAGCTCGTGGTCGACTTCCAGCAGTATGGTCTTGTCACTTTGTACGATCAGCGGACCGTCGTTCACAGGATAATCCTCACGGTCACAGCGTAATCCTTACGGTCACAGTTGAATCCCCACTTGGCTTGAATCCCCGCTTGGCACCGTCAAAGCGCGGTTTGGCTGGCAGCGTTGTTTCATGAACGCATTTCACCCGCGGGTTCCACATCGATGATCCGGTGGATGGACAACACCCGTTCGGTGTCCTTCGCAGGATCGAACACCCTGACCCGTCCGCCGGAGACGGATACAGGAACAACGGTTTCGGTGTTGGCATTCCCCAGGCTGTCCACCACGTTCATGGTGACCGCCTGCTTGAGCCGGATCGCTGTTTGGAGCGTCTCCAGGCCCAGTTGCGTGGAAGCTTCGCCCGTCGCCTCGGCCGGGACGCTCCGATGCTGCCGAAGAACCGTCAACTGTGCCTCGACGTCGTCGTCCGGCGGAGCCGTCCGGGGTGCCGTATAGACGGGCCGCGCGCTTCCCGGCACGGCGGTGGTCCGTTTGAAACGCACGACGGCGGGTTCGGCCTCCTGCACCGCAGGCGAAAGTCCGAGCTCGCGCAGGACGCGGGCAGTTTCACGGGGGCTGGCCGAAGACGTGAGCACGGTGGGGGCGATGCGGACCAGACTCAGTACGGAGGTCCTGGCTTCCTGCAGGAGGTCGGTGATGGCCGTTTCGTCGTCGCTTTGAATGAAGCTGGCACTGGTTCCAATCCTCAGGCGGCCATGGCGGGAAGCTGTGTCCTGGATGAGATACGCCAAGGGCTGGGGGACCTCGGTGGCCGAGTGCTCACGAAGGAAGGCCAACAGCGACTCCGCGTCCTGTCCGGCGTCGAGGGCCCGCCGGATGGTGATGGCAGAGAACCGGTAGATCGACGCCGGACCCTGGCCCTCGGCGTCGGCCATCAGCAGCAACGTCTCGCTGAGCTCCGGAGCCAGGTAGCCCGGGGCCACGGCCGTCAGGTCAGCCTGCAGGAGGATGTGATTAACGGCGGCCGGCAGATGCTCGCCGAGGATGGTTATGGCCTGCTCCGGTTGGGCTGTGGCAATGGCCGAACCCAGCTGTGTCAACGCACCTGAGCCCATCAATCCCAGCAGCGCGGCCTCTTCGAGGATGCCCCGGACCAGGGAACTGAAACGGCGGGACATCCTGGGCTGGGCCCACTCGGCACGTTGGAGTACTGCCCCGGCGTCCAGGACGGGAGCTTTGCCGTCCGGAGCTGCTGCCTCGATTGTCAGCTCGTTCAGGATTTCAAGGACCCTCCGCCGGACCACCGGGGCATCAGGCCGCTGGGCCTCCGCCGACAAAGCGTTGATGGTGGTGCCCGCAGCGCCATGATGGGCGGCCGTGGACGAAGGGCCTGTCAGAGGCTGCCCCACCAGCGACGGCGCGCGCTCGCTGGCCAACCAGGCATTGACCAGCCACAGCCACTGTTCCTGCCGGGGCAGGGTGAGCCATTCCAGGGACGGCGGCTGGATCCACGTTGAACTGTCCACATCCAGGCGCAGCAGGCCGGACAATGCACACAGCTCCAGGAGTATCGCTGTCTGGTGCACACCCAAACGGATCGACTCGGCAAGGCGCCGCAGTTCCCGGACGCCCACGCCTCCGCTCCTGAGCGTGGCGAGGGGCTGCTCCCGCACAGCGAACAGCAGCTCGTTCGCAAGCCGCAGTGTCTCCGCGATGGCACCCATGGCAGCGTTGCGCCGCAGTGCCGCACTGGTGTGGCCCAACTCCGGAACCGGCGGGGATAGAGTGAAGTCGTCAATGATGGCGCCGCCACGGAGCGCAATGCCGACGCTGTGGGGCAGCTCGACGTGGCCGGCATCCAGGGGCACCAGGAGGCCGCGCGCCAACAGCCAGTCGATGGGCCCGACGTCGTGGCTTTCGTGCGTGACGGAAGCCCGCCTCTGTGCCTGGGGTACTGCGCCCATGGCCCAGCCGCCGAACTTGTTCAACAGGCCAAGGGTCCGTTCCGGAGCGGTGGACAGTATCCCGCGCAGGTTCTCGGGAGTCGACGTCCAGCGTTGCAGGGCAAGGGCAGCATCCATGGGTGTGCTGGCCGGGTGGATTCCCAGGCCGCTGTGGTTCAGCTCGGCAACCAGCTGAACCACCCGCTGGGCGAAGGCAGGCTGCAGCCGCACAAGTTCCGTGTAGCTTCTGCCCAGCCCCGCCGGGTAGATGCCTATCACGTCCTTGAGGCTGCCCACCGGAAGGTAGAAACGCTGGCGGGACGAGGTGGGAGGCGAACCCTGGGGCGGGTCCGCCCGGTGGATCAAGGCCAGTTCCTGCAGCTTTGCGAGGATCGGGTCCAAAGCCGAAAGGGTGGAGCCTGCAATGACCTTCTTCAACCCTGCCGCAGAAACGCTGTGCCCGGTATCGGTGTTGGTACACAGGTGGAGGGTTTCCAGGACCTGCATTTCGGGCTTGTTCAGGCGTTCAAGTGCCCGTTGGACGCTGACGCGTGCGCTCGCCCTGGCAGCCAAGGCCGCAAAGTCCGGCGCCATGGGGGAGATGAGATCCGGTCGCGCGGCAAACAAAGCCCGCAGCGAGTTGTCGCTGCGCGCTTCCAGTTCCTTGCTGAGCGCGCGAATAAGGGACATCAATCCAACGTTACCGCCCCGCGGCAACTCCTGCCCGATCCTGGGTTGGTGGTCTTACTGGCGGCGGCGCTGCCGGACTGCGTCCAGCATCAGGACCACCGCGAGCATGAAGGCCACAGGCAGTCCATAAAGGGCGGTGGAGGTAACCCAAACGGGCGCCACGCCACCGTTGTAGGCCACCGCGATGACCGCGGCAACAGCTGCCAGGGAAATGACGGCAATGGCGACGGCGGCAATCATGAGGGGGCGGCGGTAACCCGGGGAAGTCATGCCGTCAACGCTAGCAGCAGAGCGTCGCGGGCTGCCTGCCGAAGGAAATGAAGCCGCAGCTTGCCCGGGCATGGCCGACAAAGCGGGATTAGGGGGTCCGGCAGGATAACCTTGAAGGAACAGACCAACACGGACCGGGCTGTCACCTTCGATCCCGCAGCTATCTGCGGATGCGGTAACGGCCCGGCGTGTCTCCCACTGCAAGAACGAAGAAGGTTGATTACGTGCCTACCGGCAAGGTCAAATGGTATGACAAGGAAAAGGGCTTCGGCTTCCTCGCAGCTGAAGACGGCCAGGAAGTTTTCCTGCCCAAGACGTCCCTGCCCGCGGGCGTAACGGAGCTCAAGGCCGGCACCCGTGTGGAGTTCGGCGTGGCGGACGGCCGCCGCGGCGCCCAGGCGCTGGGACTTCGCGTCCTGGAGAAGACTCCGTCCATCGCCAAGGCCAAGCGTATGAATGCCAGGGACCTCGCGCCGATGGTGCAGGATCTGGTCACCGTCCTGGACAACCTCTCCGGTTCGCTGTCATCCGGCAAGTACCCCGACGGCAACAAGGCCAAGGCCATCAGCATGGCGCTGCGCAAGGTTGCCGACGAGCTGGAAGCCTAGGACCGGCCATGACCTCGGAATCCGCACAGGAAACAACGCCCGCACAGGATGTCCTGGATAACACCGGGGCACGTCCTCGTGGTGCCCAGGCTTCCGGCAACGGGGAAGCTCCCGCGCGGAAGCCCACGGCAAGCAAGCCTCGTGCCGGTTTGCCCGTGTGGCGCACAGGCAAGCCGGACGCTTTCCTGGCGGCCGCCGTCGATACTGCCCGTGAGGCTGTACAGGGCATCGCCAAACCGGGTGAAGTGGGCGCGCACCTTGGCGCCAAGTCCGAGGGCGACCGCGTGGTCACCCACCTGTTTGAATCCAGGCTCGCCGGATACGGTGGCTGGCAGTGGTATGCCGTGGTGACCCGAAACTCCCGTTCCAAGATCGTCACCGTGAGCGAGCTCGGGCTGCTGCCTTCCGAGGACTCCATCCTGGCGCCCGAATGGGTGCCCTGGGCCAAGCGTGTCCGGCCCGAGGACGAGACACCTTTGGTGGAAGAGACTGAAAGTGACGTCTCTGAAGAGTCCGTGCAGGCTGCCGAAGACGAGGCTGCCGAGCCCTCCGACGAAGACGACGAACAGGACGACGACGAGGCTGCAGAGCCCGCCGCGGACAACGACGAAGCCGGGGCTGAATAAGCATTGCGGAAAGACTGGGTGACTGAACGGACGGCGGACAGTGATGTCCACGTTTAGGTCGCTCGGAATCCTCAATTACCGGATCTGGTTTTTCGGTGCGCTCATATCCAACATCGGAACCTGGATGCAGCGCACTGCCCAGGACTGGCTGGTGTTCGACCATCTGACCGCCCATGATGCCGGGGCAATGGGCATTACCCTGGCCCTGCAACTGGGGCCGCAACTGTTCCTGGCCCCCTGGGCGGGCCTGCTCGCTGACCGGTACAGCCGCCGCAAGCTGCTGTTCATCACGCTCATCGCAATGGCCTTGCTCAGTACCGGCCTGGGCATCTTGGTGTTGCTGGGCGTGGCTGAGCTCTGGCACGTGTACGTCTTCGCGTTGCTTCTGGGCATTGTGACTGCCTTGGACGCGCCGGTCCGCCAGACGTTCGTCTCTGAACTCGTTACCGACGACTACCTGTCCAATGCGGTGGCACTGAACAGTGCTTCCTTCAATGTGGCCCGCATGATCGGCCCCGCAGTGTCCGGCGTGCTGACGGTGGTTGTGGGCCCTGGCTGGGTGTTCCTCATCAACACTGTTTCCTTTGTGGCCATGCTTGTGGCACTGAAGCTCATACCGGTAGCGTCCCTTCGCGCCCAGCCACGTGCGGCCGCCGGGAAGGGCCGGATCCGGGAGGGACTGCAATACGTCCGGAGCCGGCCCGATATCCAAGTGGTCCTGGTGGCCATTTTCATCGTGGGTACCTTCGGGCTCAACTTCCCGCTGTTCATCGCTGCGATGGTGGGAACGCAGTTCGGCATGGACGCAGGCGCTTTCGGGGTGCTGAACTCAGTCATGGCCATCGGTTCGGTGACCGGGGCGCTGTTGGCCGCCCGCCGTGGCCGGCCTCGCCTCAGGCTGATCTTCGCCGCTGCCGGTGGGTTCGGTGTGGCGAGTGCCCTGGCAGCCCTGGCCCCCAACGCCGTGATGTTCGGGCTCGCTTTGGTGCCGTGTGGCCTGTTTGCCCTGACCCTGATAACCAGCGCCAACGGCTACGTACAGTCCACCACCGAGGCGGTTATGCGTGGCCGCGTGATGTCCCTCTACATGGCAATTTTCATGGGCGGCACACCCATCGGCGCTCCGCTGGTGGGCTGGGTAGCCAACGTGGGCGGCCCCCGCTGGGCTGTTGGCGTCGCGGCGGTGGCTGGCGTCAGCACCGCCGTCGTGGGTTTGGTGTGGATCATCCGGGCCAAGCAACTGCGGCTCCGCTTCGATCGCAGGGCCCGCGGCCTTCGGCATTTCCGGGTGGAGTCGCTGCTCTCCGGTCCAATTGCTGAAGACGGCGACGGCGGCCCTGGACTGGTCCGCTAAGGAGCCTTGGCGCTGGAGCCTTAAACGGGGGAGCCGCCCGGGCGTGACCCAGGCGGCTCCGTTTACTCCCGCTGGGGGGCTACTTCTTCAGTTCGCCCACCACGTAGTCGATGCTGGCGAGCAGGGCCGAGACATCGTCCGGCTCGATGGCCACGAAGGTGGCAATGCGCAGCTGGTTGCGGCCGAGCTTGCGGTAGGGCTCGGTGTCCACGACGCCGTTGGCCCGCAGGACCTTGGCGATGGCGGCAGCGTCAATCGAATCGTCGAAGTCGATGGTGGCAATGACGTTGGAGCGGTCCTCGGCGTTGGCGACAAACGGCGTCGCGTACTCGGAAGCTTCTGCCCACGAGTAGATGCGGTTGGCGGAATCTGCCGTGCGCTTGCTGGCGAAGTCCAGGCCGCCGTTGCTGTTCAGCCACTGCACCTGGGCGTCCAACGTCACCAGTGTGGAGAGCGACGGAGTGTTGTACGTCTGGTTCAGCTTGGAGTTGTCGATGGCTGTCTGGAGGTCCAGGAAGTCAGGGATCCAGCGGCCGCTGGCTTTGATGCGGGCGGCCCGCTCCAGCGCAGCGGGGGAGAATAGGCCAAGCCACAGGCCGCCGTCGGATGCGAAGTTCTTCTGCGGGGCGAAGTAGTAGACGTCCGATTCCGAGACGTCCACGTCCAGGCCGCCTGCGGCGGAGGTGGCGTCCACCAGGACGAGGGAACCTTCGTCAGCGCCCTGGACCCGCTTGACGGGAGCCGCGACGCCGGTGGACGTTTCGTTCTGCGGCCACGCGTACACGTCAACGCCGGCTTCTGCCTGCGCGACAGGACGGGTGCCCGGTTCGGACTTGATGATGGAGGATGCATCAAGGAACGGAGCCTTGTTGGTGGCTGCGGCAAACTTGGAACCGAACTCGCCGAAGGAGAGGTGCTGGGCTTTCTTTTCAACCAGACCAAACGCTGCGATGTCCCAAAATGCGGTGGAACCGCCGACGCCGAGGACAACCTCGTAGCCTTCGGGAGCACGGAAGAACTGGCTGAGGCCTTCACGCACGGAACCCACCAGGTTCTTGACCGGTGCCTGCCGGTGGGAGGTGCCCAGGATGGTGGTGGCAGCGGCAGACAGGGCCTCGAGCTGTTCCGGGCGGACCTTGGACGGTCCAGCGCCGAAGCGTCCGTCTTTCGGCAAGAGGTCGGCGGGTATGGTGATGCTGTTGTCGCTCACGTGTGGCTCCAAAGGGTATCGGCTCAAGATGGGTCGTGGCAGGTGGCGTCAGCTGCCCCTTCGACACCCCAATTCTGCCTGACATGGCCCGCGTGCAGGAACCTGCGCCTGTCATAGTCCGCCACGTGGAACGCAGACGGACAAGATGCGACCGGAATGCGATCGGAATTATCCGGAGTAATTCCAAATAAGCTAGGCTGGGGGTTGGCGTTCAAGGGTGGCGGTGGCACCGCCCACCCCGGTATGGGACGCGGTACGGTGGAGATTACGCAAGAAACTGCGTTCGAGGAGAGCTGAGCTGGATGACGGATCTGATCGATACCACTGAGATGTATCTTCGGACCATTTTGGAGCTTGAAGAAGAAAACATTGTGGCTCTCAGGGCCCGCATAGCCGAACGCCTGCGGCACTCCGGCCCCACGGTCTCCCAGACCATCGGGCGGATGGAGCGCGACGGCCTGGTGATCGTTTCCAACGACCGCCATCTGGAACTGACCGAAGTCGGACGCAAGCGCGCCACCGAAGTCATGCGTAAGCACCGCTTGGCCGAGCGGCTCCTGGCCGATGTCATCGGACTCGACTGGGCCTACGTGCATGATGAAGCCTGCCGTTGGGAGCACGTGATGAGTGAGCGCGTGGAGCGCCGGCTCTACGAACTGCTTGAGCATCCCACAGAGTCTCCCTACGGAAATCCGATCCCGGGACTGGAAGCGCTGGGGGGCATGGCCGGCCAGCAGTTCCCCAGGATCGACGTCAACCTCCTGCAGGCCATGGACGGCTACGCCTCCGACTCCCGGGTGGTCGTCACACGGCTGGCCGAGCCTATCCAGGTGGAGCCGGAACTCCTCACCCAATTGGATGAGGGCGGAATCCGGCCCGGCGCCCCTGTGTCCCTTGAGCGTGTGGGCGAATACATCTCCGTCCGGGTGCCCGGCATCGAGGGCGCATTGGAGCTCCCGCCTGAAGTTGCCGCACACGTCTTCGTGTCCCTCAACTGACGGACCGCCTGTCCAGCTGCGTTCCTATCAGTGTCAAAGCTCACTTTAAGGGCCTTTTGCGCGCATGTGACCTGCGGTTTTTCGAGATTGGTGATAAGGGACCGCTGCCGCAGGCGTGATTCTGTTGATAACGAATTTATTACCAAGGGCCTTAATCCCCTATAGTTATCTACTAGCGCTGATACCAAAGCGTTACCTGATCCGGAGCCGAGCTCTGCCAGCGGATCGGGTGAACCACCACCACTGGCAGAGGCGGGGGAACCACAAGCGGCTGTCTAAAGAAGCAGCCTTGGGGTGAAGTCCGCAGCAGAAGTGCCCATTGATGCAAGTCCCTCCTGGGATACCTGTGTGCCGTGAGCGCTTCGTGCGGACCGGGTCTTTGAACTCTCTGACCCGAATCCGACAGCTAACTTCGCAGGCTTTTCAGAGAGGAACAGAGTTTGACATCGCAGAACGTCAGGGGCCGCCGCCGTGCGTCCGGCCCCGCTACTGAGCTGCGGCCAGCCCGCGTCGTAACGGAGATCCGGCCCCGCGACACCGAACGTCAGGTGCGCCGCCGTAAGAGCCCGTTGCGCCAGGTTGCCGACTTCGCCGCAGCAAGTGGCGTCGGGCAGAAGGCCGGAGTTGCGCTTGCCGCCACCGGACTTGCCCTGACTGTCGGCCTGCCGGCCACCAGCCCCGTCATGGCCACCTCGGAATCGGGCCAGTCGGAATCTGCCCTGGCCGTTGGCGGCACTGTAGGCAGCCAGCCCGAGGTTTCCGCTGCAGCGTCAGCCAAAATCGACTTCAGCCGTGCAGCTGTCGCCACCGCCGCGGACCCCGACGGAAAGCTGAAGCAACTCCTCAGCGCCCAGTCCGCCGGAAGCATCCAGCGTGCTTCTTCCGTGGGCACCCTTGGCAGCCCCCTCGACACCCTGACCACTGCTTCCCCCTTCGGTTACCGCGTCAGCCCCCTTACGGGCGGCACCGGTGACTTCCACCGCGGCCAGGACTTCGTGGCCCAGTGCGGAACTGCCGTGCACGCAGCTGCAGCAGGCAAAGTGACTTTTGCCGGATGGCACGAGTACGGCGGAGGCAACCGCGTGGTTGTGGATCACGGCAACGGCCTGGAGACCACGTACAACCACCTGTCGTCCTTCAACGTGCAGGTGGGCCAGACGGTCAACCGCGGCGATACCGTAGCCCTGAGCGGCACCACAGGCGCCTCCACCGGCTGCCACCTCCACTTCGAAGTTCAGGTCAACGGCGAAGTCGTTGACCCCATGGGCTGGCTCTAAGCCAGTTGATGGTGCTCTCTCGCATTGATGACAGGCCTCGTGACCTGAATGTGACATTCGCTTTCAATTGTTATAACCTTCAGAGCGCATCGGCTTTTTAGGGGGCCGGTGCACTTGAGTGGATTGCCTAGCTCTGCCACCACTCGAGGTCCGTTCGCAAAAATCGTCTGGCAGGGGCGGGGGAACCACTTCTGGCCTTCGAATGAAGGCCTTGGGGTTAAGTCGCAAAGTTTCCCAGGAAGCAGCGCGGCCGGATGACTCCCATCCGAATCCGACAGCTCACCTCGCAGGCATTGGGAGAGGCTACCTACGTGTCATCACGCACTACCCCTGCGCGCCATCGCGCTGAATCGGTTCGTTCGAACCCGCTGAACACTCTTTCGAAGGCTGTTTCATCGAACGCCGGTACCGTTGGCCGCCAGGCCGCCGTGCTGGCAGCAGCCTCAGGCCTCGTCCTCACTGTCGGACTGCCGGCTCATGCCGCTGACACCGACGTCTCCACCTCGGAAGTCTCCAGCACCCAACAGCTGGCTGCCACCGCAGTGGTCACCGCAGAGCCAACAGCCACCGTTTCCTTCGAGAGCCCCATTGTGGCAACCAAGGAAGCCCCCAAGGTTGTCCAGCGTGCAGCCCTGGTTACCGAGCGCACGGCTGATGAAGCCACCGCGGTCACTGCCCAGTCCTCCGAAGCCAAGGAGTCCACCTCCAGCGCGGCTGCATCCGGGCTCGCAGCGATTGCCTACACCGGAATCGGCTCGCCTTATGTATGGGGCGGAACCACTCCGAGCGGCTGGGACTGCTCCGGCTTCACCCAGTGGGTCTACGCCCAGGCCGGCATCAGCATCCCCCGCGTCAACGCCTGGACGGCCATGAAGCCCACCAGCGCCCCACAGCCTGGTGACCTGGTCATGCAGAACGGCGGTGCGCACGTAGGAATCTACGTCGGCAACGGCATGATGATCAGCGCCTTGAACCCGGGCCAGGGAACCCTGCTGCACTCCGTGGCCTCCACCGGCACGTCTTCGTTCTTCACCCTCCGCTAGAAACAACCCGATTCGGGGCCTGCTGACGTACCCCTGCCAGCTGACCCACTACCCACAGGTACCCCAACTGCCTGCGGATACGAAAGAGAAAACAATGACCAGTGCACACAAAGTTGCACGGCACCGCGCTGAGGCCCCCAAGACCAGCTCGCTTGCCGTCATCGCAAAGGCCGTCACCGTCAACGCCGGTGGCGTCGGCCGCCAGGCAGCAGTCATCGCGGCAGCATCAGGCTTGGTGCTGACCAGCGGTATCGCTGCCAATGCTGCTGAAACGAATGTCGACCGCGAATCGACGTCGACGTCCGCCCTGGATGTCCAGTCAGTAGCACAGGCCACCATCGCCGCGGACTCCACGGTTGCCATCTCTTACGAGCGTCCCGTGGTCACCACTGTGGAAGCTCCTGCTCCCGTGGTTGAAGAAGCTCCGGCCAAGGTTGAGGCCAAGGCGTCCACGACGTCCAAGGCCACCGCGGCTCCGGCAACCAACGCCTCACTGGCCGTCAACACTGCCACCCCTGCACCTGCCGCTCCGGCTGCGTCCAGCGGACTCGGCGCAGCCATTGCAGCCGCCGCCTACGCCCAGCTCGGTGTGACGCAGGACTGCACCATGCTGGTCACCAATTCGCTGGCAGCTGTGGGCATCCACTTCCACGACTGGCCTGCCGGTTACCTTTCGCTGGGCCGCACCGTGAGCGCAGCAGAAGCGCAGCCCGGCGACCTCGCCTACTACGCCAACGGCGGTTTGGCCGGCCAGGCACACATCGCTGTGTATGTCGGCAACGGCATGGCAGTCCACGGCGGATGGAACGGATCCACCACGGCACTGTTCAGCGTCAACGTCGGCTCGGGCCCGGTCTTCATCCGCGTCAACGGCTGACAATCAGCTCCCGGAACACCCCGCAGGCATCTGCCTGCGGGGTGTTTTGCTTTAAGCTGCGGCCCACCCTGCGAGGTTCGCGGTACCGCCACCACCCACTTTGATTGCGCCAACCCGGTGACACGCCGCAAAGGGCCAGCGTGTCGGCACAGATATGCCTGAAAGTGGGTAGCGACGCCACGCGGTCCCGGCGCAGAACCCTGGCCCAACCCTTAACCACGCATGAACTGTTGCCAACACTGTGAGCGAAACGACAAATAAATTCGTTGATACGGCATATAAGTGCTTACCCTTGTGTTGTCGATCCACAGCCCGTACATGCAGAGGGCAGCCGGCCCTCGTGCCCCTGACGGGTGCGGCCGTGAAGAGGTACGTGCATGCGCACACTCGTTCTGAATGCTGGATATGAACCGCTGGCGGTAATAAC
>Ga0153977_1000070_pt1 | contig 33621 bp, 28 predicted proteins | sample TSGA061MetaG_FD_104710 | JGI IMG/M metagenome (GOLD analysis project Ga0153977, IMG submission 104710) | Attine ant fungus gardens microbial communities from Georgia, USA - TSGA061 MetaG | ecosystem: Host-associated > Fungi > Mycelium > Unclassified | place: USA: Georgia, Yuchi Wildlife... | reverse complement strand
TTTTGCTGGGAATTACCAAGGGAATTTACGGCCAAACTACTATATGGATGGGGGAGAAAAAGATATGAAAAGGAAAGAGAGAGGAGATGGGACAAGAATTGGAATCAATGGAAAAATTCCTCGGGACAAGGAATCTTGAAGGGAGAGGCCATATTATGAGAGCTCTAAGAAGGAACAAGTTTTCCATGCATTCAAACACTTAGTCGCAAATATCAAGTTGTACAATGCAGACAAGATATAAATAGCATGGGAACTTAAGTAATCATATCACGTGACAAGGTCATGTGATTGTAGAATGTTCTAGAAGGACATATGATCGTGGACTAGTAGTGTACAGCCACTTGTAAAAGTAGTATAAGTAGGTAGTCCAATCCAACGGAGAACTCCATCAAGTTCTTCCTAAACACTCACCTTGAGTGGTCCTTGAGTCGTCAAGACTTAGTGATAACAATAGTAATAAAAGATAAGGAAGACAAAGATAATGCAATAAATGATATGTCAGCACATTAAGATTAGGTTGGACTTTAGACTTGATTGGGCTAATTATAGACATTGAACTAAAGGAAAAATGTTAGATAAACCTTGGGGTAATTATAAACAAATCTTAATATAGTTATGAACTTTAGAACAAATGAGAAAACCTTGGACTAACCTATTTATAGACTCTGACTCAACTAGTCACTTACTGTTACTTACTAGTACTTAGGATAGTAGTTTCTGTAATGTTACTAGTTAGGATAAATACAATCCAAAAAGAAAAGAGAATGGCAAGTTTTCTCTTTCTGTGGTTCATCTAAAAATCTACTTCTCTTGGAACCCCATATTCTTTTCAGTCTTTGGACTAACTTGTGGAGTGTAACTAAAAGTCTTGATATTCATTCTTTTGATATAACTCTTCTGAAAACCTTAACTGGACCCTTTGTAGAGGGGCAAAGAGATATCAAGTATTGATATAGTGTCACAAACTTCATTTGGACCATAACTCCAGAAATACTTGACCAATTTCAATGATCTAAATGGCCACCAAAAGCCCTTAAGAAGACCTTTCAAATGATACCAAAAATGTCTCAAGACAATCAGTATTCCTAAGTTATCAGCAAATCAGTTGGCAATCACCAAGTTACTAGACACTAAATTGCTGATATCTTAGGAACCACTTGACATAATTGTTTGCTTCAATGACCATTGTGAAGCTCTCTTCAATGTACTTCTTTTGGCTATAAATAGAACACAAGGCAATAAGATCCCATGGAGATACAAGGTCCTCAATATTTGTATATAACACTAATCTTTTGATTATTAAATCATTAACTCACAAATCAGTAAGTGGCCATTTATGATATATAGGCTCAAGGTTGAAGCATATATTCACCCTTATGGTCTAGAGTCTTAACAGTATACTTTTATTCTTGCTCCATTTTTATCTATGCTTTCACTCCCATACTGAATTCCTATGCCTCAACTATATTGGCTAGATATTATGTGCTGTATCTTTCACAGGTAAATAATAGACAGAGAAAGAAGGAATTATTGTTATGAAGAATTGCCCCACTATATGACCATGTTCTCTGATATTAGTAACTTTCCAATTCATTCATGATATTCATTTTACACAGATCACTAATAATAGCTATTTGCCAGAATATTACAATTGTAGCTGCTTTCTTGAAACTCACAAACAATATATCACTGAAATTAGGTTACTGAATTTGTTAGCATATTCTTCTTAATGTACTAGATAAGAGATCAAGCTGGAGTAGACAAATCCACTATTGTCCAACCATATGTTGAGAAACTGACAGACATTCAGTCAGATTGTTGGTCTTATATAAGACAGATAGAGAAATTGAGATATATTTCTGGGGCAAATTCAAGAACATCTCTTTATGCTAAAACTATGTACAGCTGTTATTATCTTGCATCAAGCTACATTATTAAGTATCAAAGTATATTTTTCTCTTTTCCTTATGTCTATTCTCTAACCTACTTAGAATTTTGAGAACTTGTATTGTTGCTAGTTCCTCTGCCTTACTCTCTTGGCCATATGGAACTAAGTTTGTTGATTTCTTTTCAAGTTGATATTCCTTGTCCAACTATTATTCTGGGTATCCCATGATGATGCTATTTTTTAGAGATGTTTCATTACCTGCTTTACAACCACTAGTAGAGTTTGATCATTGCAATTCTTTGATTATAAATATGATAATATAGAAGCTTCTTGTTTGGATCAACACCAGTACCACTATTTCCAATATCTCCAGACACTGTTCACTTCGAACTCTGCCTAAACTTTACTCTTTTATTATCCTTGATTAGTGATTAGCTCAATTACTGGTCTTTTTGGATAATGGACCCTAGCTGTAAAGGGGACTTAGTAGTCAGTTAGGAACTGCTGGTAGAGACTTGGTACCAAACCTAGGTACTGTGTTCAAGACCTGACCTAGTAATTGGGTGGTGTTGTTAAGTAGATTACCTATATCTTTTCTGATCAGTAGAAACCTTATGCTAGGGGTGTATTGTTATCTATACATACAAAGAAATAGCATCAACCCCTTAGAAAGGTACTATTAGAGTAAAGATCCTCTCCTTGAGGTAATTGTTTACTATTTGATTAGAGCAGTAGTCAATATAGTAGTAGATGTCTGGTTGGGTAAAGATCTTGTATCCCAACAGATGTAGTAGTGACTAGTGAGATCAAAACCTTATTTAACCTTGAGGGACATAATATCATATCTCTTAAACAATATAACTCTTTAATGAGCAGCATACTCAACCAGTGGCAAGTCCTTACCAAATTAAGAAAAGAGCTAGAAAGAAGAGAGTAGAGAGAATGTTTCAAGTGTAGAAAGTTTGGGCACCTAGTCTATAACTGCAGGAATAGAGTTGAAGGAGAAAAGAGGAAACTGATTCCTAAAAACAAGTTTGAAGTGTTGGCAAGCCAAGTAATGAGGTATAGAATAAGAGAAGAGGTCAAGGTACAAAGACAGGAAAAAGAAGAGGAAGAAGTGAAGTGTTTTAGGTGTTGGAGGGTAGAGCACTATAAATGGAAGTGTCCAAACATTATAGCAGAGAAAGAGAGAAAAGAAGAAGAAGTAGTATATATAGCCAGACTACAAAAGACATAGCAAAAGAGGAGACCTGTACATTCTATATAGGAAAAAGTGTAGAAATATTGTGAGGAGAGAAGCATGCCTCCAGAAAGCACACTTCTGCTTGAGAGAGGATGGTTGACAGAAGAGATAGTAATAACATATATAGACTATAGAAGGTATATGTCCCAAACTTCATTTGGACCATAACTCTGGGAATACTTGACTGATTTCGACAATCTAAATGGCCACCAAAAGTCCTTAAGAAGATCTTTCAGACAGTACCAAAAATGTCTCAAGACAATCAGTATTCACTGAGTTATTAGCAGATTAGTTGGTGATCACCAAGTCACCAGACATTAAATTGCTAATATCTTGGGAATCACTTAATGTAATTGTTTGCTTCAATGACCATTGTGAAGCTCTCTTCAATGTACTTCTTTTGGCTATAAATAGAACCCAAGGTGATAAGATCCCATGGAGATACAAGGTCCTCAATGTTTGCACATGATACTAATCTTTACTTATAGATTATCATCTGTCCTTGAATAAAACAAAAGACTGCCCTAAGACAGTTAGGTTATCTCTATTTCAAGAACAATAGCACTCCTATATATAGAACAATAGGTAGTAATCATATAGTAGGCTGTCCTTGTGCACAGACCACTACAATTATGTATTTAAGGACTCTATATCTAAGGATAAACCTCAGACTTAACAATATCTTTTGCTACTTGTCTAACTTTGCTTTTTTGAGTACTTTGATTATCAAATCAACCAATCACAAATCAGTAAGTGGCCATTTGTGATAGTATGAAGGTAAAGGGATCCAAACCTATGAGAACCAAGAACAAGGGTTCCTTCTTGAGAAACAAGTGAGAAATATGTGGTATGACCTGTGCCAGAAAACATAGAACTGGAGAGAGGAAGAAGCAAAGAGGGGAGTGATGACAAGAGTACAGTGTATAAAGTATAGAAGAAAAGATGCAATAGAAGGAAAAGTGTTGAAACAAGAAAGAAAGGAAATCCTATGCCTAGAATGTAGAACAGGAAAAAAGAAACTGTGGTGGAACTGGAGAGTGGTGGCATGCCCCATAGAGGGAAAAGTATAGCAGGATGGCATATGGATAGAAATTCCAAGAAGTGCAGCAATAGAGAAGATTGGCCAAAGAGATGTCAGAAGGATATTCAAAATGTTGAGAGAGATATAGTTGAATATTGGAGTAGAAAAAGTAGATATGCATAAATGCATAATAGTCAAAGCACTCTTGGATAGTGGTATAACAGGGATGTTTATGGATAAAAAGATAGCAGTAAAGCATAGATTTAAGCTGTAGAAGCTAGAAAGACCAGTAATAGTGAGAAATGTAGATGGCATAAATAATAACAGAGGAGCTATAATGCACCAGGTGAAAGTAAATGTATATTACAAAAACCACATAGAAAGAATGAGGATAGATGTATGCAATCTGGGAAGAACAAATATCATATTGGACATACTATGGTTACAGGCATACAATCCAGAGATAAATTGGGAGATAGAAGAGGTCAGAATGACAAGATGTCCACTAATCTATGGGAGAAATTTAGCAGTAAAAAGAGACATAAAGAAAAGGAAAAAGATAGGAAAAAGAGTTAGAGTGGTAGAAAAGGCAAATAGAGATAAGTAGAAGATGTTAATAGAAGAGAAGTTTGATAATAAAGTCAAATTAGATAGAGAAAAAGTAAGGAAGATAGTGCTACCAGAAATTTCACAAGTGGCCTAAAGTATTTGAAAAGACAAAGTTAGAAGAAATGCTGGTAAGAAAGCCTTAGGACCATATAATAAATCTGAGAGAGAATTTTGTACCAAGGAAAGGGAGAACATATTTGATGTCAAGAGAAGAAAAAGAGAAAGTAAGAGAATTTATAGAAGAATAGTTAAGAAAAGAGTATATTAGGCTATTGAAGTCATCTCAGACTTTGCCAGTGTTCTTTGTAGGGAAGAAGAATAGAAAGAAAAGGATAGTACAAGATTATAGATATCTAAATAAAGAAACAGTTAAGAATAACTACCCTCTACCTTTGATTTCAGACTTGATCAATACCATGGAGACAAAGAAGATGTTTACAAAGATAGACTTGTACTAGAGATACAACAATATATGAATGGAAGATTGCATTCACAATATATCTTAGAGTATATGAGCCTACTATAATGTTTTTTGGTCTCATAAATTTACCAGTAACATTTCAAGCAATGATAAATGATATTCTGAGAGATCTAATAGATATAGAAGATGTGGCAACATTTATAAATGATATATTAGTAGGAACAGAGGATAAAAGAAGACATAATGAAATAGTAGAGGATATACTAAAAAAGATAAAAGCAAATGATCTATATATGAAATCTAAGAAGTGTGTGTGGAAGGTTAAAGAGATTGACTTTCTAGGATTAGTAATGGGAGCAGAAGGTATTAAGATGTAAGAAGAAAAGGTAGCTGGAGTTCTAGAATGACCAAGATCTAAGACAGTTAAAGATGTATAAAAATTCTTGGGATTAGCAAATTACTATAGGTGATTTTTAAAAGATTTTGCCAGAATAGCTAAACTACTGTATAAGCTGGTCAGAAAGGATGAAAAGTAGAATTGGAGAAAAGAATAAGAGAAGGTATTCAAGGAATTGAAGAAAGTATTTATAATATGACTGGTGTTAGTAGTACTTGACTTGGATAAAGAAATGAGAGTAAAGGTAGATATATTAGAATATGCAACAGAGAATGTACTCTTGATAAAGTGTAAAGATAATAAGTGGAGGCTGGTAGTCTTTATTTCAAAATTATTAAATGAAGCAGAAAGAAATTATGAAATTCACAATAGAAAGATACTAGCAATAATTTGATGTCTAAAGAAATGAAGGTATCTGCTGGAAGGTATACAGACAAAATTTGAAATCTGGAGTAATCATAAAAATCTTGAATATTTTATGAGCAGTCAGAAGTTGAATCAAAGACAAGCAAGATAGGCATTGTACCTGTCTAGATTTGATTTTACACTAAAACATATTCCAGGAAGTAGTATGGAAAGAGCTAATAGCCTTAGTAGGTATTTAGACTGGCAGGTGGAAATAGGAGGAGATAACAAAGATAAAGTATTAGTAAAAAAGAAATAGCTGGAGGTTAGAGCAATGTAGGTAACAGAAGTAGTAATTGAAGAGATAGATCTGTTGGAAAAGATTAGAAAATCAGAGACAAAAGACAACAAGGTAATAAAAGCTGTAGAAGAAATAAAACAAGTAGGTGTTAAAATGTTCAGAGATAAGGAGTGGCAAAAAGAGAATAGATTAATATTGAAAGATGAAAAGGTATATGTCCTAAGAGATGAGAAATTAAGGACAGAGGTGATTTGGCTATACTATGATATACCAGTAGGAGAATATAGAAAATACTGTAAAATAACAGAGTTGGTGACAAGGAACTTTTGGTAGTCTGGGGTTACTAAGGAAGTCAAGAAGTATATAGAAGGATGTGATGTGTACCAAAGGAATAAAAATCATACAGAGGCACCTACAGGAAAGCTTATACCTAATGCAGTACCAGAAAAGCCTTGGAGTTATATTATAGCAGATTTTATTACAAAATTACTGCTAGCACAGGGTTATGATAGTATTCTAGTAGTATGTGATAGGATAACAAAAATAACACACTTTATGCCAACTATAAAAAAGACTTCAGTAGAAAAAGTAGCAAGATTATTCTAGAATAATATCTGGAAGCTGCATAGCTTACCAAAAAGTATCATTATGGATAGAGAAGTACAGTTTGCAGCAGGAATGATAAAGGAGTTGAATTCAATATTGGAAATTGATACAAAGTTATTGATAGCCTATCACCCACAAACAGATAAATAGATGGAAAAGATAAATTAGGAGTTAGAACAATACCTATTGATGTTCATTGACTATAGGTAGAAGCAATAGCCTGACTGGTTAGTAATAACAGAATTTGCATATAATAATAAAGTGTAGACTAGTACAAAAGTATTACTGTTCAAAGCAAATATTGGACAAGACCTGTATATAGGATTCAAAATGAGAAAAAAGGAAAAGTTTAAAAGGGCAGAAGAATTTGTGACAAAAGTGAAGGAAGTTCATAAAGAGATAGAAGTGGCATTAAGAAAGAGTCAGAAGAAGATAAGAAAGTATATAGATAGAAAAAGAAGTGAGGCAAAAGAATATTGAGTAAAAGACTGGATGCTTTTAAGCACAAAAGATTTAAAGTACTAAATGCAAGGAAGGAAATTGGAAAAACTAATAGAGAGATTTGTTAGACCTTATCAAATGAAGAAAATAAGTTTAACAAATGCAATAAAACTAGATTTACTGAGTACAGTAAAGATACATCCAGTAGTCAATATCAATAGAGTACATAGGTACAAAGATCAAGTAGAGGGCCAGAGAAAAGAACAGCCATCACTAGTGATAATCAATAGAAAAAAAGAGTATGAGGTAGAGAAGATATTGAACAAGAGAAAGTTTAGAGGAAAAGACAGATACCTAGTACAATAGAAAGGGTATACAGTAAAGGAAGACACTTGGAAGCTGAGAGAAAACTTGGAAAATACACAAGATTTAGTAGATAAATTTGAAGAAGAATATAGAGAAGGCATCAGGCAAATAAAAAAAAGGAATAGTAGAAAAGACTATAAAGAAGAACTGCTGGGAAGATACATAGCAAAAATGTTATACAGATAGAATAATAAGAGGCTTGATAGGGAATACTGGGGAAGAATGGAAAGAAATTGAAAATGATAAAAGAAAGAAAAGACAAAAGGACAAAGAACTTTAGAAACAATCTAAGAAAAAGATAAAGAAGAGAAAAAAGGAAACAAGCAAGAATTTGAAAGAAATAGAATAGAAGAATGGGATAAAGATAAAATAGGCAATTTACAGGACCTATATAATGAACTATAAAGTCCTCAGAATAAAGACCTTTAAGAGAGAGATACTGTCGTAAGTCACCTTGACTATGACAAGAAGCTATAAATAGAACATACATGGACTAGAGTTGAACCATTAGCTGATGGACAGCTTGTAGTTTAAATAAGGACAAATAGTGTACTTGTATATATAGTAAACTGTAATTGAGTGAGAACTCCTATTAAGTTCTCTTCTAACCCTGAAGTACTACCTTGAGTTAAACCCTAACTTAAGGTTCTTGAGTCACTTGCTGACAAGTTTCCAAGACAACTCAATATCACTCTATGACAATGACATAATTCCATGATAAAGAAAGAGAGAAAGAAAAAGATGATAATAACAAGAGAGCAATAGAATAAAAATTAAGGATAACACTTTGTATACTAATTGCATCCTACCTTCAAATACTTCCTCTTCATTATAAGCTCATTCTATTATCACAAAGCCAGCTAAATTTGGAAAAGATAGATTATTTGGGACTGTTAAAATATAGTCTAGAGTAATATTCTTGGTACTATTGAAGAGAGATCTAACTTTGAGCCATACCAGACACTTGTCATAACTTGGCAAAATGGCTAAGTCATTATTTATATTTTTTTTCTTTTTCTTTTTCTCTTTCTTTTCTTATTTGGACTTACTATACAAGAAAGAAGTGCAAAAAAGTATTATATAACTAATGTCATATATTACAGTCACATGTCAGGATGTCACAGTATCACATTACATAATGAGTGTGGGAGAGTAGTGCACAGACCATGTAGTAGTTGTATAAGTAGTATACAGAATCTAATAGAAATCCTATTGAGTTCTCTTGTCAATTCAGACTTGAAGTGTAATTAAGTTGCCTCAGGCTAAGTCACTACAACACTCTTCCTCAGCTTTCCTGGAAAAGACTCCCCATGACCTCAGAGTATTATTTGATCAATTATTATTGTTGGTATCTTATGGATCATTCAATAATTATATAAACATATCTATTTCAATAGCCATCTTATTGTTTGAATTAAATTTTATATTGTACTTATGATTTCCATTACCTTTACATCACATGTAGGTTAAATGTAAATTATGACCATAAGAGGCTTTGGTTCTTGACAAACACTGATATTTAGTGCCAAATTGTATCGTAAAATTATGTCATTGTCATGAATTAACATTAAATTATCTTGGAAACTCCATTTGCCAGAGCATTTGCTTTGGATATTTACATATATAAATAGGATTGTAGTTATATTATAATTAAGTTTTTTATGCTTTCTCTCATTTTTTCCTACATGCAATTGATTTTGCTGTCTCAAATTGTTCCACTCTTAGTTATAAAATATAAGTAGTTGTATAAATAATTTGCAAGGTGCCAACAATGATAATTGATCAATAATCAAAAATCTAATTTCTGCATCTCTCAATGACCAATCATATACTATTGTACTAAATACAGTATCTTTGCTCACTATGTTATACTTGGCCAGTATTACTGTAGCTGGATCATTGGGTCAGTTGAACTTGATTGTGTAGGTATAAGAGATATATCATGTATGAGAGATTAATTTGTGATATCTTGTTCTTGAGTTAAGAAAGTAGTGGCAATCAAATATCAATTCCAATATCTAGTGATATATTCATACATCAGTACAGAAATGCTGCCAGCTAAACTGATTACTGAGGGCCTATTCTACAACTCAGATAGGATAAGTATTATTAGATAGGATAAGCAAAATATTATTATTATTATTTCATAGGATAAGTATAGGACAAGAAAATAATAAACTTATTTGTACATGTATATCAACTATTACAAAATCAATAGGACAAAACAAACCCCAAAAGCACAAGATTATCATAAACAGTCATACTGTACTTGCTATAGTTGCTACTGCAAGTACTATTACTATTGCTATAGTAGAAGAAAACCAGCTGAAAAGACCCTTTCTTTCTAGTATCTTTATAGGCAAGATATGATTAGATAACATGTTAAAAGATATGTAACAGCTATCTCAAACTCATATATACTTCTAACTATATTGTATTAGAATGCAGTGAAAGATTTTGTTGAATGTTTGGAATGGAGAAACATATATTTTGAGCATTAGTCCAGGAACTTTGCAAGATATCTAGTCTGCAAAATAGCCAATATGTTTCAGCTCAAGAGAAACTAGCAATCTTTTTAAGAGCAGTTGTATTTGCAGGATCCAGTAGAGAGCTTTAAAAAAGATTTCAGTGTCGTAGAACAATTTCATAGTAAGTACTATAGTTTTTTTTTCTAATTCTTTCTAATGTACAGTTAGCTATTTTAATAAAATTTTAGACATGTTTTGTGGGGCTTTCTATTGAAAATATGTCAAGCTACCTCTCAATAATATTCCTGAGCAGATTTTGAAGGATCCAAAGTACTATCCTTTTTTCAAAGACTATATTGAAGCAATTGATGGATGCTATTTCAGTGCTTATGTAAGTACTGATACAGTTAGTTGTTTTAGAAATTGAAAGGGGTTCATTTTACAGAATGTACTGGTAGTATGTACTTTTGTACTTTAATTTTGTTATATTCTCAGTAAATAGGAGGGTAGTGCTGGTAATGGATGTGTTTTTGAAGATACTTGAAAAAAGGATTTTTTAATACCAGAGGGTAAATTTTACTTGGCAGATGCAGGATTTCCATCTTGTAATATTTTGCTAGTTCCATATTATGGTATTAGATACTATTTGAAAGAATAGAAACAGGTTTTACTCTAGTATACTTATTTGTTACTTTAGATTATATTTCTACTAAAGCATAGCCATTTTAGATTTTGTGATACAAGAGAGCTGTTTAATTTATGCTATACCAAACTTTATAATGTCATAATACAGCCAAAACAGCTAATGGATATGTAAGAGAGAATAACTCAAAGGAGATATGTAGGACTTTATAAATAGAAGTAAATATAGAATGTGTATAAGTAGTGTATAGCAATCAAATGAGAACTCTATTGAGTTTTTCTTGTCAACTCGGACTAGAAGTAGTTCTAAGATATTACAGTCTGGGTTCTTACACTAGAACTCAATTCTTCTATTGGTACTGCTCACTACAGAGCCCTGCTATCTCTTACTCTTTTATCTTCCTCAGTACCTGAGTGATATAACTCAGGACCACTACAATATAGCTAGGCCCTAGGCTTAAGAGAACTTGATAGTCAGTTAGGGACTATTGATGGAAGCGTAGTACTAAGCTCAGGTATTATGTTTGAGACCTGATCTTATAATTGAGTGGTATTGCCTTTAGTTACTAGTACCCTTTTACTTTATAAACCTTGTGCTAAAGTCCTATTATGGGCTGTATACACAGAGAATTAATACCACATTCTTAGGAAGGTGTTTAAGTTAGAGATCCTCTTCTTGGAGTGATAGTATAACCATAGTATTAGGGTAGTAGTAAGTAAGATAGTAGATGTCTAGCTGGGTAAAGATCTTGTACCCTAGTAGACATAACAGTAGTAATATTATTCCTTATTCAACTTCTCTGGAGATATAGTATTATATTTCTAGAGCAATATAACTCTCTCATAAGTAGGCTGCTCAACCAATGGCATATCCTTACTAAACTAAGGGTAGAAATAGAAGAAAGGGAAGAAAGGGTATATTAGGAGTATAAAAGGTTCAGGCACCTAGCCCATAACTACAGGAATAAAAAAGAGGAAATGAAAAAGAAACCAATTCCCCAGAATAAATTTGAGGTGATAGCAAGTAGAATAATACAATGTGGAGTAAGAAAAGAAGTAAGGAGACAGGAGATAGAAAAGAAAAAAGTATAGTACTTCAGGTGTTGGGGAATGGGACACTACAAGTGGGAGTATCCTAATATTGAGGTAGAGAAAGAGAAGAAAAGAAGTGAGGAGGTGGTGTATACAGTTAGTCTACAAAAGGTACAGCAAGAGGAGAAACTGGCATACTCTTTATAGAGGAAAACATAGAAGTACAGTGGCATGTGGAGTATACCCCCAAGAAGCATAGCATTGGAGCAGAGAGAGTGGACAACCAAGTGGGAAGTTGTAATGTTTGTGGAGTGTGAAGGGTGTAACTATAAAGATACCAAGACATAGGAGAACCAGGGACAAGAATTTGTCTCAAAAGAGTATTTGAGAAATGTGTAGTGCAGTAGCTGTCTCAAAGCATGAAAATGGAGAGAAAAGAGAGAGAAGCAGTAAGCATAAAGTGTAGGCAGTATGGAAGAAAAGATATAGTAGAAGGAATATCAGAGGAAGATAGAAAGAAGATTTTGTGTCTAGAATGTGAGACTAGGAGAAAACAGCTATGGTGGAATTGGAGAGCAGCAGTGTGTCCTGTACAAGGAGAAGCATAGCAAGGTAGTATACAGATAGGAGTTCCAAAAGGCATAGCAGAAGAGAGGGGTATAGAAAGAGACATAAGGAGGACATTTAAGATGCTAAGAAAAGTATAGTTAAATATTGGTATAAAGAAAATAGATATACATGAAGGCATAATAGTCAAGGTACTCTTGGATAGTAGTGCAATAGAGATATTTATGGATAGAAAAATGGCAGCAAAACATGGATTTAAGCTGCAGAAGCTAGAAAGACCAGTAACAATTAGGAATGTAGATAGAATAAACAATAGTACAGAAGCTATTACCCATCAAGTAGAGGTGAATGTATACTATAAAAGTCACATAGAGAGAATGAGAATGGATGTGTGCAATTTGGGAAAGACAGATATTATACTAGAGATACCATGGCTACAAGCACATAATCTAGAAATAAACTGGAAGACAGAGGAAGTAAAAATAACAAGGTGTCCACTACTGTGTAGAAGGAATATGAAGTTAAAGGAAAAAAAGAAAAAAAAGAAAAAAAAAGAATAGTAACTCTAAAAGAGGAAAAGATTGTGAGATGGATAGTAAATAATAAAGAAGATTAGGAAAGAGAAAAAGAAGTTAAAGTAGACCACAGAAAAATTAAGAAAATGGTACTGTAGAAATTTTTAAAGTAGAGAAAAGTATTTGGGAAAGTAGAGTCAGAAAGGATATCAACAAGGAAAATCTAGAATCATATCATAGATCTCAGGGAGATATTCAAACCTAGGAAAGGAAAAATCTACCCTTTGTCCAAAAATAAAAGAGAAGAAGTTCAGAATTTCATAGAGGATCAGTTAAGAAAGGGGTACATCAGACCATCAAAATCCTCCCAGATGTCACCAGTTTTTTTTGTAAGCAAGAAAGATGAAGAAAAAAGAATGGTAATAGACTACCATAATCTAAATGACCAGATAATGAAGAATAACTATTTACTTCCATTAATTATGGACTTAATAGACAACATGGGGAGCAAGCAAGTATTCACTAAAATGGATCTTTAGTGGGGGTTTAACAATATGAGAATTAAGGAAGGAAATGAGTGGAAAGAAGTATTCATGACCTATATAGGGTCCTTTGAGCTGATAGTTATGTTCTTTGGAATGACAAATTTGCCAGCTACATTCCAGACAATAATGAATGAGATCCTAAAAGATATGATTAATGAAGGAAAAGTTGTAGCTTTTGTAGATGATGTACTAGTGGGAACAGAAATAGAAGAAGAACATGACAAGATTGTAAAAGAAGTACTGAGGAGGCTAGAGAAAAACAACTTGTATATTAAGCCAAAGAAGTATGTGTGGAAGATGCAGAAAATTGGATTTCTAGAAGTTGTTATAGGACCTAATTGTTATTGATAGGCAGTGAATGCCCTTAGTGATCACCCTAGATAGATGTTCAAGAAAAACTCGATGGAGTTCTCTGTTGGATTGGACTTCTACTTATACTATTTTTACAGTGGCTGTGCTCTTAGTCCATGGTCACATATCCTTCCAGAATGTTCTGTGATTACCTAACCTTGTCATGTAATCTTAGTTCCCACACTATTTATATTTCAACCCTATTGTATGTCTTGAGGTTTTAGATTAAATGTTTGAATACTTGGGAAACTTTTCTTTTTTTGGGGCTCTCATAACACTAATAGAATTGAAATAGAGAAGAAAAAAATAGATGGAGTGTTGAATTGGCCAGAACCAAAGAATGTAAAAGATATTAGAAAGTTTTTAGGCCTCACCAACTATTATAGAAGGTTTATCAAAGACTTTGTCTAAGTAGCAAGGCCAATAAATATATTGACAAGGAAAGACATAAAGTGGCAGTGGGGAAAGAAGTAGTAGAAAGCATTTAATGAGCTTAAAGAAATTTTTACAACTAGACCAGTATTGGCAGTCCCAGATTTAGACAAAGAATTTAGAGTAGAAGCAGATGCTTCAAACTATGCTACTAGAGGAGTACTATCAATAAAGTGCTCTGATAAGCTATGAAGACCAGTCACTTTCATTTCTAAATCTCTAAATAATACAGAGAGAAATTACAAAATTCACAACAAAGAAATATTAGCAGTAGTTAGATATTTAGAGGCATTGAGGCATTTCCTGGAAGGAACAACAATAAAGTTTGAGATCTGAACAGACCACAAACATCTCAAATATTTCATGAAGGTGTAAAAATTGAATAAAAGATAAACAAGATAGGTATTGTACCTATTAAGATTTAATTTTATGTTGAAGCATGTTCCAGGGTGTAAAATAGGGAAGGTAGATAGCTTGAGTAGAAGGCTAGACTGGAAAATAGGAGTAGAAAGGGACAATGAGGATGAGATGTTAGTGAAGCCAGAATAGTTGGAAGTGAGAAAAATGGAAAGGTAGAAGTAATAGTGAAAGGAATAGACTTACTAGAAAAAGTAAGACAGTCAAAAGTAAAAGATAATAAAGTGGTCAGAGCAGTAGAAAAAATGAAATGAGCTGGAGTAAAGATGTTGCAAAATGAAGAATGAAGAGAAGTAGATAGTGTTATATATAAAGAAGAAAAGGTATATATGCCTAAAGATAATAAGTTGAGAGCAGAAATAATTAGGTTATATCATGACACACTAGTAGAAGGATATAGGGGACAGTGGAAGATAGTAGAACTAGTTACCAGAAACTTTTGGTGGCTAGGAGTAACCAAGGAGATAAAGTGATATATAGAAGGATACAATTCCTGCCAAAGGAATAAGAACTGTACAGAACAGCTAGCAGGCAAATTAATATCTAATTCAATTCTAGAAAGACCTTGGATATATATTTCAGTAGACTTTATCACTAAGTTACTGTTAGCCCAGAAATACAACTCAATCTTAGTAGTAGTAGATAAGTTAACAAAAATGGTCTACTTTATTTCTACTATAAAGAAAACATCAGCAAAAGGACTGGCTAGGCTATTCAGAAACAATATGTAGAAATTGCATAGGTTATCTAAAAGTATTATTTTGGATAGAGGACCACAGTTCATAGTAGGATTAATGAAGGAGTTAAATAGAATATTGGAGATTGAAAGCAAGATGTCAACAGTATTCTACCCTTAAACAAATGGACAAACAGAGAGGGTTAACCAGGAGTTGGAACAGTACTTAAGGATGTTTACCAACCATAGGCAAGAATAGTAGCTAGACTGGTTAAAAATAGTAAAGTTTGTGTACAACAACAAAGCACACTCAAGTACAAAGATGTTGCCCTTTAAAGCAAACTATGGACAAGATCCTAGAATAGGGTTCAAAGTGAGAAAAAAGAAGAAGTATAAAGGAGCAGAGAAATTTGTGACAAAAATAAAGGAGATTCAAGAGGAGGCAAAAGCAGTGCTAGAAAAGATACAAGAAAAAATAAAAAGATATATAGATAGAAAAAGAACAGAGGTTGATGAGTATAGAGTAGAGGACTTGGTGATGCTCAGTACTAAGGATTTAAAATACCAAATGGTCAGTAGAAAGATAGAGAAGTTGATGGAGAAATTTATAGGGCCTTACAAGATAAAAAAAGTCATATCATTGAATACAGTAGAATTAGAACTACCTAGTACAGTAAAAATACATCTGGTAGTTAATATCAATAGAGTATGAAAATATATAGAGCAAGTAAAGAGGCAGAAAAAGGAGCAACCAGCTCTAGTTGTAATTAAGGGAGAAGAGGAATAGAAAGTCAAGAGAATTCTGAACAAGCAACAAATAAAAAGGAAGAATAAATACTTGGTATGGTAGAAAGGATTCACAACTGAATCCAATACTTGAAAAAGAAAGGAAAACTTGGAGAATGCAAAGAAAGCAGTCAAAGAATTCAAAAAGGAATATCAGTGAGATATAGAAGATGTTAGAAGACAAAAAAGTGAAAAAAGAACATTTAGGAAAGGGGAACTACCAGTGTAATTTACAGCAAGAAAGCTATTTGGTTGGTCAGACAAAAAATACAACAATGAATACTAGACAAGGTTAGAAAGAAATTGGAGACAATAGAAAGGAGGAAAAACAAGAAAACAAAGAACAATAGAAATGATAAAAAAAGAGAAAAAAGAAATCAAGCAAGAAAATTTGAGACTCAGAGAGTAAACAAAGGAAGATGATAATAAAATAGGAAATATTTGTAATCTCTACTATAAGTTGTAAAAATCCTCAGGATGAGAAACCTTGAGAAAGGGGTAGTATCATGATATAGCCAAAACAGCTAATAGATACATAAGAGAGAATGACTCAAAGGAGATACATGGGACTTTATAAATAGAAGTAAATACAGAATGTGTATAAGTAGTATACAGCAATCAAATGAGAACTCTATTGAGTTCTCCTTGTTAACTCAGACTAGGAGTAGTTCTAAGGCATCATAGTCTAAGTTCTTATACATAATGTCATCAAGCATATTTTTGGAGTTTTCAAATGTCACTTCAAGATACTCAATATAGCTCCAGAATATCCTTTTAAGACATAGTACAAACTTTCACCGGTACTCTATACTCTTTATAACTTTATATGAATTTAAGATCCTTTAGATAATGCTTATGATTTGAACTATGTTTCTTATTCCCAGTTATCTCAAAATGATATAGATAACCAGAGAGATAGACTAGATGAAAATTATGAAAAAAATAAGGAAGAAGTATTGAGTAGAAGGATAACTGCAGCTGAGTGAGTCCAGACAAATATATAATGTAATAGAATTGCAGAGGAGATATGGTAAGACTACCAAAACTATTTACAATTGCAGTAGTACTTTATTTAAAGTCTACTAAGTTGTAGTTTTAAAATTTCCATACAAGTTTCTATATCATTATTCATGTCAATAAGTAATTTAGCAAAAGATACTTCCTGAGATATATAGAAACAAAGCTTTGCCTTTTCATTCTTTGAGAATTCCCCTATTTCTTTGATCAATGCTAAAGCCTTACTCTTAACATCTCTGTCTGAGTTTCCATTTGACTGTAAAGTAATAGCACTAGCTATATTATCAATAGCTTGGGACATCTCCAAAATAGAAGCAGATGTTAAGGCTTTACTAGCCCAATCACAATGGCTTTGCTTCTTAGATACAGATCTATCAAGTACAGAAGTTTTGTACTTTAGTTTCTAAAAATATTTGAGCTAAAGCAAATTATACTAAATTAGTATTTACCTTTGAAGTTGTAATTGAGGTTTTATTATTAATATCAGCTTTATTATCACCCTCGGTTGATGTTTCTAAGTTATTGTTATGGCTATAGCTAGCTTGAAAGGTATTAGCCCCAGTAGCAAGTGCTTTATTGAGCATTTCATCCATTTTAGCATAAATAGGAAAGAACTTTCCTTGATAAAAAGCAAAATGTGGCTCAAACTATGTATATATCAAAAACATTAGTTAATTTTCAAGAATTAAAAGAATTGCATACCCAAAGTAAAGTCTTCTATTGCTCATTACTTGCAAATATACACTGGTTTTTATCATTCCAATCCCATCCAGACTTTCTAGTCAAGTTTTTAAAGATATTGTACTCAGCCTTGAGCTAGCAACATAATGATCAATAATATAGAAGCAACTGTAAGTATATTACATACCTGATCCCAATAATCCCAGATACTACTTATGCTCTTTGGTGCTCTACCACTTTTCAATTCACTTCCTTCTAAGGCTTTTGCTGCTTCTATAATAGCTTTTTCTTTCTATCTACTATTATCTGTATTATTGCCCTCTGCTTTTTGGTCCAAAAATACACCCATCAAAATCTTGTTATCAGCATCACTATATCTTGCACAAGGGCAAGGTATTTTGACCTAACCAGGAGTTATGGCTGTCCATAATTCAAAAGTAGTCTTTTTGAATTGCTTTACTTGAGTAGTGTTTGGGGAAACTGGTGTTATAGAATTCTTTGTTTTGTTTTTACTGCTCTTGTATTGGCATGCAGTCATGAGGACTTAAAGCTCAACCAAGATGGTTGTTCAGGAAGAACTCAATAGAGTCCCTTATTGGATTCCACTAGGTACTTATACAAATATTGGATAGTCTGTGTGCCTATCTCCTGCAATCATATGACCCTTACTAATAACTATATATATCTTACATAATTCTTCCCAGCTATTTATATCTTTCCTACATTGTATTCTTGGATGTTTCCCATCAAGTTGATGAATATGTAAGAAATAGTTTTCTTCTTGGGAGTCATCTCATAATACCTTGAGTCTACTATGTTTTTTTGGCTGGTCCTGAATAGCAGTGGGCTCTAAAGCTAGAATAGAGGGGTGTTGATTCTCTTTGTCATCTGAGAGTTTGGCCATAGGAGAGGGGGAAAAAAAGAGAAAAAAACTGACAACTCAGTCTGATGTGCACAGTCAGACTATATTTAATTCTCATGTCAAAAAATGGTTTCTGAACACTTTTGTATTGGATAGCAATGTGAAAATGTCAAAAATTATTTTTATATCCTTGTCTTATCCTACATATTAAATTTGGCAGACAACTGCTTATCCTATCTGAGTTGCAGAACAGGCCCTGATAGTCGACTGCACCTGGAATTTATCGATCGGAACATAGATTTGGTGGTGGACAGACAAGTTTATTATCATGACGTCATGTAACAGACCACGCTTGTTTGTTCTTGGTCATCAATAATGTATCGTTACAGACTGTTTTGAATCTGTTTTGAATTGAGAGTGTTTGCTGCACTCATGACTTTGGGCCCCGTGATGAGATTGCAAATTTTCTTGAAGGAAAACATGAATGAGGCATGCTTGAGGTTCTGGCTGTCGACAGTGCTGACACTGGTGATGTCATTCAGAGGCTTTAGTTTGAGTGGATGCATGGTTGTATTAGAACTGAGGTTATATTCTCATCCAAACGAAGGGAAGGATCCGGACTTTAGAGCAATGGTAGAATAAAATATGTCAAGAAGAGTCACTTGTCTTGAGTTTTGAATTATTAGCGAGACTGAGTCTGCGCGTGAACTGGAGATTTCAAAATGTCAGATCTATATGATGTATTGCACACGTAAACCTTGTAATCTCAGCACTCTTATATCTGTTACCGATAGACACGGGATTGTTCGATTATGTTGACATGAACGATAAATTGACTACTGCATACAGAATAAAAAGCAGTGAACTGGATGGGTAGGAATAGAAGAAAAGAAGATTATCACAAGTGTTTTCAACACATATTGTCCACCAAACAGATGTCGAAGATTCTCCAAGGATCGAAAAAAACAAAAGGATGATATACAATGCCTTTTTTTTGAGGCGAGCTCAGTGTCCAAGATATCCTTCCTTATTGTCCGGCTGATCGTCATTGTCCTTGGAATCACCACTGTCATCCCGAACATTATGGCCATCATCTTAGCCTTGAACATCAGTTTCAGCCTCACGCTGCTCCTCAAGTTCATGTTCAGCATGATCATAGGAATTTCCCTCTCCCTCAACGTCTTCCTGGTTGCCTTCTGTGTCACCTTTTTCCTTTTTTTCTTCCCACATGGTGAACTTGTTCGCTTCGTAGAACCTGACTGCCGCTGCATAGTCAATAGTTTTGAACTGATGAAAATACCGCTTCTCCAAATCAAACTCCCAATACCATATAACCGACTTTTCCCCATGCCCAAGTTTATAAAGCCCGCTATTCCTCCTCAATGACTTTTTGCGGGAGAGAATGTGAAGGAGTGCCGAGGCACGGCTTGAACCGAAGAAAGGAACATACGGCCGGATGACCTTTGCTTTCTCCAATTTATTAACAATCTGGTCATGTGTGGGTAAATTCATTGTGGGTAGTCATATTTGAAACATACCAGAAGAAATGCAGCAGGAACCAGCTCATCAATTCTTTCGGTGCGAATGCGCTCGAATACGGTGTGGGACAATGTTTTGGCAGTCGCCCAAATGCCGAAAACAAATCCATTTGATGGATCCCAGAGTTCCCACGACATTCGGTCCGCTATCAGAGACTTGCGGTAATCAATACCTGCCAGTCGCTGCAGCATAGCGAATGGAACATCCTCGAAGAAGTAGCAAAAGTCTGGGTGATCACAGGATAACCATAACGAGAAGTCGGTCAAAGTTGTCAACTTGAGATAGGAATCAGCAAACTCGGTTGCGTGAGGCCAAGAGAGTGTGGTAGAGGAACTGATACCCGGTGCCGACACAAGGTCTGTAATAACAACTAAGTTTGGGGGAGATACAAGGGGAGAGAATACATGCTTGAACCGTCAATAGCATAGCTTGATGCATAATGATGGTGATTTTGAATGAGTTGATCAATGACTTTGCGATAAATGGCAGGAGTTGTGACACAGAAGGCACCAGAGCGAGTAGGATCGCAGATGAAATCACAGAAAGATTTGTGATAGAAGCGAAATGTTCCATGAACATTATAAACATGGTGCATGATCGACTTATCTGGATGAAACCTTTGGTCAAAATATGGCCGTGCGAGGTCAATGTGAGGGTCAATTGAACTGAGAGGATCGAAAGACACTTCATATGAAATCACGGCATGTAGATGGTGACAGATGTCTTTAAACGTATACTCGGAAATCCTAAACATGCAAGAAAGCATGAAAACATAATGACGATTGTCGGCATGCCAGTTACCTGAAGAATAGAAAAGCAGGAATTGTGCAGACAGGAGATCGCGCTCTGGAATCTGCTTCATGATGTGGACATAGAGAGCATCGAGTTGCGAAAAGGGTGATGCGGTTGCCTGTTTTCCTGCATGGGAAAGGGCATTGAGAACAGATTGAAGTCTTTCACAGAATTTTGAGTCTCGTGGATAGGCCACATGACGCAACACGGCAGCGGGGTGTGCAAATAGGCCTGCCGCTGCATCGACAAGGGTCCAGATATCATTGTCAGATGGCCACGATGATAGCAGTTGCGGAAAACCTCGGTGTTCAAGTATGTTTTTGAATTCTCCCCGAAGATACATCTCGATCTCGCCGTCTGCCTTGCGAGAGACAGGGAGTTCAACAGAATGAGTAACGAAATGAATGATGTCCTGCTTGAATGTGGAAACGATGCGAGGTTCAGTGCGGCTGAAGATGGCCCAATGGAATGGAGTGGATCTCTCCCTAACAGAGGATGCAATTATTTTGATAATTTCTGCTTGAGCGTCCTCGCCTGCACACTCATCTAAGCCATCAATGAAAATAGCTTTTGGTGGTACTCTCTTTCCCTGTCTCTCTAACTCCCGAATCGGCTCAACAATTAGTGATCTGAATTGGGATGGCATCTTCTTTTCAACAAGTGTCTTTTCCCTTGAAATCTTCTCATCAATAGATGCGCGATAATCAGGGAGGGTAGTGGCAAGTTGGTAAGCGATAGAAGTGAATAAGCGTAAGGGATGAGAGTGTTTGTTGACAGTGAAGAAAAATGCAGCACCAAGGTGTCCACTTTCTTTGAGTTTCTCGGCACATGTTTGAGCGATGGCCGATTTTCCAACACCAGCCGGTCCCCTCATCCAGTATATCGACGAGGGTGGGTCGACAGATTCGGTTACCCAATTTGTGATGTCAGCGATATATTGTTCCCGAGTACCAGGGAAGCAGCGACGATCGTAATGGTCCTGAGAATCAGATGCAGCTCCTGGATCGGAGGCATCATGGAGGACATCGATTCCTAGTACTGCATTGACTAACATTTCACTAGCCGAAACATAGCTGCTCACCAGACCGGCCATATTGGTTCGTGATGTTGGCGTTGAAGCTACTATCCTTAATTATGAAGTCTCTGGCACCGGTAAACATGGACATGGTGGTGGCAAGACAGATAGGTGATGAGAACAGAAGGCTAGATTTATGTCAACGTGTGAGCACAAATTATCCACCAACGGTGAATTCTTCCCATGTTCTATTTTTCTCCCCCATATGATTCTCCCACTCAATCTTGTGCTAAGATAAGCCCATTATCTGAAAAATGGGAATGCTGCAGGACATGAACGGATACTGTCAAGCCAAGAAAGCTTCAATAATTGCGGCATGAGAATGTTAGAAGCGGGACTTCGCATAGTATAGATGCAAGTATTGGACTGATCCACCCAGGGTGCTACATGAAAATGTTGTTTGGGAAAAGGAAATAAAAATAGGGTTTTATACATACTGGGCAGCAGAGACAATATATATTAGAAAATGCAAAAAGAAGGATTGGGTAGAAACTTCCACTTGACAGGATGTTGTAATCTGGGGATGGGTGGTCACCTGTAACGAGCATGTTATGAGAAGACAATCACAGCCTGTGCAGGAGATGGGCTGGGAAAGCTAGTCAACTGTGACTGCTTACACAAAGAGACAAGTTGTGGCTAATACCCAGTTTCAAAAGACTTGAAGTGTTCCATTGGACTAGAAGTGGTAAGTGTATTCAAGGTAGGACACGACGCCGTTCCCTCTTATCTCAACATCTACCCATAGTCTTGCCCAATTCAGTTAACAGAGATCACATCTTCCTTTTCCGGGACTTCGAATCGTCGACCTAATAGCTCGTTGTGTGAATGTAGCAGTCGATTCATCGAAACAACGATCCAAATATTCGAATCTCGAGATTTGTTCCATTATGGTCTGCAGGCGCGTAAAGCTGATCAGTTGACAGCTATTTGGCTGTGTTGCTCCAATAGATCACAAGTGTTTATTCCTGTGAGCTTTCTATACTTCTAAATGCAATCCAATTTTGTTTACTTGTACAAGTATTGCCACACACATATATATCAAGAACAATCCTACGCTACTCCATTCACTACCAAGGTATGTTGCACCATAGCTTGCATGGGGCAGAGATCACCTCAACAAGTCCAGTCAACGCCTAAATGGCTGATCAAGGAACGCAAAATAACGAACAGTACCAGTCGACGTGGATGCCAATGTCACTCCCGATGTCCCCGTACATGCCCAGCCCACTATTGGTCTCATTGGAATGGCTATATATACGCAAAGTTACTGAGCCAAGCTGGTTGGAGGAAGTCTGTGTATTTTCGATGTGTTGATCAGCACTGACGACATCCTGACCCGCCGGAAAAGTATGCTTCTCCAGTACGCTTCCATCCCTGCTCTCTTATTTCAAGGCCGAGTTTACCATGCTGTTCGTCAGCAGACACACCAGGAGTCTACCCTCAGAAGAATGGATACGCAATTTTGAGGTCGTCTGACTACATCATCTATTCCGTAGGAGCCGAGTTCATTGAACGCGTCGTTGCGCAATATGGTCCTTGTGAGTATGGGAGTGGACGATACTTCAAACATAAACTCACTTGAATATTAGCCACGAAAGTGAATGCAATTATTGCTGGCCAGACATCTGTCAAGGCTCCTAAGAAAGCGGCCGTCCAAAAGACGTCCACATTCTCTCTTGTCATTCATTACACGGGCTAACTGTGAGCCCTGTTGGACAACCTCTCGTGCTATGCACCTCTCTGTGTTTGGCCCAGGAACTAATTCAACACCGGTCCAGCAAAGATGCCCTCACTCTCGTGGAGAATATTCTGCGCTCATCTCGCTCTCGCTTTTTTTACCTCAGGTTCGATGAACACGATTTTGTAACGGCCAACACTATGCTGCCTTCCTCAGGTGAATAATTCATGACACTTCTCAGCACACCTTCTATCATTGACGGAAGATTATCTTTTCATTCGGTCCCATCATATGGTCAGTATGGGTACTGCTTGGGTTTCCACAGAAGCATATCCATGGGAACAAGGCCTCTACGTTGGTAGAATTGAGACTGCGAAAGTGAACCTCACACTTCGAATCTACTCGAGCGCTTGGCATGTCTATGCAGGACTCGCCATTTTGAACCCCAGCGCCTGTACTCAAATCGATCAATATGCCAAAAGTGCTTCGAAGCTATTCAAATTAATGTTGAGTGCGGGTAGTGGCTCATTGCAAGATAAAATGAAATTCAAAAAGCGCGTTCAATTGGCTAGACGGGCTGCGTTCGGGCGAGGAGCAACAATTATAGAAAAAGAAAAAGATGTCTAGGAAAACGGTTCAACGACTCCCCCTTCGGATTCCTCAAGATCCCCTTCACTGACAAAGCGGAAACCAATTATGCTCTCAGAGTCCATTCTTGACAAATTTAGTTTGGGCAAACACCAATGTTACGATATCACGGTTCCAGAATCCCCAACTAATTTCCCAGAATCTTCTTCCTTCATGCCACCATCGAACTATGGCCCAAACTCTCATCTTTCTTTATTAGCCATGGTGGATTGTTGTTACAACCTCCAAGCCTACTCAGGTTACAATCCTTTCTTCTTTGTGAAAGAGAATGTGAAAACCTTGTTTTGTGAGTTAGACCTTTTTATGGTAGAGGGAAAATAGTAATTGGTTTTGAGTATACAAAAGGAGTTTAGTGTAAACTACCCTTTATATACAATATACTGGAACCCCCTTTCTATAGTTAGTAAGGCTATTGACTTTAAGAGCATATGGTTGGGAAGTGGAGAAGAGTAGGTGGTCTATATGGTAAGAAAAAGGAGATGAACACAAAGAACACAAGGAAGAGAATACAAAGAAGAAGAAGAATAGTGTGACACATGATACCAGTCATATAATGAAGAAAGAAGGTTTTAAACTTTTAATGAACTTTTCTAAAGATAGAAAGGGATTGTAACAATTGTTGGGCACATCTTGGGATCAACTCATATGTACACCTTGACCTTGTGGATATTTTGACTATTCCTGGGTGCAGCAGAACACTCATTCCAGTTACTCACGCTACTAGAGAGTGCACTGCATTCGGCAATTTACGGTCATTGGCACATAAAGATGATCTAGAGCTTGTCACTGATGTGAGAGGATGGAGTCAATGTGTCTATTCCGGCAACTTTGAAAATTACAAGAGGAGATTTGAGGAAACGAGAGAGTTCTTTGAGCTGCGGGTCGAGAAGGCTGGGAAACTTGGTAGTGAGATGATTAAGGCTGTGATGGAGACTGAAGTCATCAGGGAAGAAGACGCTTGGGGCATTGAGCGATTGTAAGATTTGATGGAAACGATGGCCGTATATTAAACAAGAAAATCATACACCATATTTAATAATGGTCATCGTTATCTTGAATTTTGGTGATAAAATGCGGTATCGCGTTTTGGGCGGTTATGGTTCACCATACGAGAAGTTGATGATACGATTCATAAGCAACTGACCACTGGTGCTGCGACATTACATTACTTTCAAAACCGGTTACTATCCTAGGTATGGAAGCTTCAATAGGTCATTTATCGTAGTTGACGTTGGTGGACTAGGTTCATAAACCAGTCCCATCTGAAACCCAGAAGCTCTTCTGTAGCTCCAGTGTAGATTCCGAGCAAACTATATTTCTCAGAGAGGAGCTGTACACCCCGAAAACTCCACTCCTTCGGCCTACACTGCATTTAACTTTTCAAAACTCATTTGCGTGGTACTCCATTCTCAAAGATACGCGAGACATGAATGTCTTTTTTATTCAAATGATCGTAGGACAGTCATAAGTCAGAATGTGAAACTTCTCAGCTACACTACTTCAACGACAAACCAACTAAATTACGTGTTCAATGAGAAGACTTCGCGTAGTAGTGACAAGTCAAATTTGAATGGATAGCGATTGCAACTAGAGGGAACCAAAAAGGGACGATCAACGGGAAACAAAGATCATAAAATACAGCACTGCCGTGCAAAACAAACTTGTTGATTGTCCTGTTTGTGAGGATAATGATTGACACAGAATGATGGCCATGACGATATAAAAATGCCAAAATAAGTGAGCAAGAGTGGGTTTCAAAAATGAAGCAAAAAGAGGAACAAAGGTCGTGGTAGAAAACGCTTCATAAAGTCTAACCCTTGCCAACTACCGCCTTTGTCTTCTTCAGCAGCCTAAAGTCAAGCTTCCTAGGCATGATCAACACTTTTCTCAACTCCCTCGCTCTGTTGCTGAAATTCGTTTTCATTATCTCTATCCCCAATAATAACCCTTGCCTTCCGCGAAGGCTCCGTCTCAAATCCTTTGAAGTGCTCGCATCATCTGTTGGTCCCTCTTTTGCACATACGGGATATTTTCCTTTCGGTGCGTTGGGAAAGAGGACGGTGGGTCTGCAAGTCATGTCAGGCGAATATGGGTGCTTAATAGGAAAGAGAGATGTGGGAAGAGGCGTAAGGGGCCAGTTTTCCTTGTGGCTGCGAAGCAGATTCTGACACTCGCAACGCACACCATAGCTGAGAGAGATAAACAGAAATAAGATTAACCCATATTCGCATGAAAGGAGAAAAGCTCACAAAACATATGTCATAGTGGGCTCCTCATAATGGGTGGTACCAGGTATTTGAGGACTCATGCGGAGAAGGCGAACCTTGAGCCATATAGAAAGTCCAGCGATTTCAAGCCTTTCGTGAGTCTTTCCATGTCTTGGGTGATGGAGGGCGCGGCAGTCGCTGAAAACTCGGGAACGCCAACAGGTGAAGTTGCCAAAGGCCGTAGATGAGGCTTGCAATGGGATGGCGGAGATGTCAACCCACTACTAGCCTCTGAATGTGACTGCTTCATAGGTTGCGATACAACAACGCAGCAGCTGATGAAAGGTCAACAACGTCAGCTAACAACGTCAGTTCCTTCCTCCTTGCCGATATCCGAGAGGTATTCCTCATCCAAATCCTTTATCTCCGACTTCGGTCCTGCTAACCAGAACGCTTCTCTGCTTCGTCTCCGTTTTATACGCAACCGTTGGAATTGGGTATCTCCCTCATCTGTGCTTGAGAACGCTGAGCCTTGGTTTCCCAGATCATCGCTTTCAGAGCCACAATCGTCATGTGAGCATTCTCTTGTATCTCCTCGCTGGAGTAGGTAACGAAGTCGTGAAGGCCGGATGCTTCAGGATACTTCTGTTGGCGAGGGAAAGATCTCTATTTCCGATTCATGATTCTGAAAGCGATCCAAGAAGTCGACGGTGGGAGAGAATGGTAGTCACACGGTGGACAAATAGCTATCAACTGATCAGCCTTGCATGCCTGCAGACCATGAATTCTCGAGCGCTATTCAGTTGACTAATGTTGATTGCTATATCAATACATTGGCTACTGTAATCACACTACCAGCTGTTAGGTCGACACAATCCTCTTGTAGCAATGGTTCGAATTCTTAGACGTGATCTCCGACAATTGAAGAAAACCAATTAGTCAAGACTGGAGTGGATGTTGAGATGAGAAAGAACAACGCCGGCGTCGTGCCCTGCATTCAGCTTGCTTGGGTCGAACACTTGCTAATTCTGGTCCAACAGATTACCTGACGTTGCTCGGACATACAGAAAACTGGGTGTGACAGTGAGGATTGGCAGGAGTTAATAAACAAGTAGGTTTTTTGGTTGCATGTAAACATCAACATATCACTTTGTACAAGCAGTCACAGTTGACTCGCTTCCCATCACTCCCATCAGTTGCTGTGATCCATAACATGCACGTGTGCCCACCCATCCCCACATTGCAACATCCCGTCAAGTCGAAGTTTCTACCCAACTCTTCTTTTCAAATCTTCTACTACACATTGTCTCTGCTGCTCAGCCATGTATAAAACTCTATTTTTAGTTTGTTTTCCCACGTGGCATCCTGGGTGCAATATTTTCATCTATACTATGCATACCCTCACATAATGCTCTCATGCCATAATCGTTGAAGCCTTTTTCACTGGACAGTATCTATTCATGTCCTTCAGCATTCTCATTTTTTTCAGATAATGGACTTGTCATGGTGCAAAATTGAGTGGGACAATCATTCGGAGGAGAAACATGGGAAGAATTCGCCGTGGTTGGTTAGTTTGTGACCTGTGTTCACACGTTGATATGAATTTAACAGTCTTCTGTTCTCATCGTCTATCTATCTAGCCACCTCCATGTCTATGTTTCCCGATGCTAGAAACTTCATAATCAAGGATAGTAGTTTCAATGCGCAGTCGATCACCAACATTACGGGGCGATCTGGTGAGCAGCTTCATTTCGGCTAATGAAATGTTAGTCAATCCAATACTAGGTATTGATATCCTCTATGAAGCCTCCGATCAAGGAGCTGCATTTGATTCTCAAGACCATTACGATTGTCGCTGCTTCCCTGGTACTCGGAAACAGTATATCAGTGACATCACAAATTGGGTAACCGAGCCTGTCGACCCACCCTCGTCGATATACTGGATGTGGGGACCAGCTGGTGTTGGAAAATCGGCCATTGCTCAGACATGCGCCGAGAAACTCAAAGAAAGTGGACACCTTGGTGCTGCATTTTTCTTTGCTCTCAAGAATTACGACAATCCCTTACGCTTGTTCACTTCCATCGCTTATCAACTCACTACTGCGCTTCCTGATTATCGTACCGCTGTTGATGAGAGGATCTCAAAGGATAAGAGTCTTGTTGAGAAGAAGATGCCATCTCAATTTAGATCACTGATTGTTGAGCCATTTCAGGAGCTAGGGAAGCAGGCAAAGTTAGTACAATCAAAAGCCATCTTCATCGATGGATTGGACGAGTGTGCGGACGAGGACGCACAAACAGAAATTATCAAGATAATTGTATCCTCTGTCAGGGAGAGATCCACTCCATTCCATTGGGTTATTTTCAGCCGCGCTGAACTTCGTATAATATCCACATTCAAGCAGGACAACATCGCCTCTGTCACTCATTCTGCTGAACTCCCTATCTCTCGAGAGGCAGATGGCGAGATCGAGGTGTACCTTCGGGGTGAATTCAAGAACATACCTGAACAACGAGATTTCCTGCAGCTGCTGTCATCATGGCCAACTGACAACGATATCCGGATGCTTGTTGGTGCAGCGGCAGGCCTATTTGCATACCCTGCTGCCGTGTTGCGTCATGTGGCCTATCCACCAGACTTGCAATTCCGTGAAAGACTGCAGTCTGTTCTCGATACCCTCACTCATGCAGGGAAACAGCCGCTCACATCATCCTTTTCGCAACTTGATGCCCTTTATGTCCGCATCATGCAGCAGATTCCAGAGCACAATCTCCTGTATGCACAATTCCTTCTCTCTTTTTCTGTAAGCAACTGGGATGCCGATGCTCGTTTTCGTGTTTCCACGCGTTGTTGCATGCCGGGGATCTCCGAGTGTACGTTCAGAGACATTTGTCACCATTTACATGCCGTGATTTCATACGAGCCATCTTTTCATCCTTTCAGTTCAATCGACCCTCGTATTGACCTCACACGACCGTATTATGACCAAGGTCAATGGTTCCATTCAGGCCATACAATCATAAATCAAGTTTGGGATGTTCATGGATTCTTGCGCTTCTACCACAAATCTTTCTACGATTTCCTCCGCGATCCCACTCGCTCTGGTGCCTTTTGTATCACCACCTCTGCCTTTATTATCAAACTCCTTGACCACTCGATTCAAGATCACCATCATTATGCATCAAGTCATGCTATTGACGGTTCAAGTATGTATTTCCTCCTGGCATGTTCCCTGAACTTACTTGTCATTCCAGACCTCGTGTCGGCACCGGGTATCATCAGCTCCTCTACCACACGCTCTTGGCCACATGGTACCGAGTTTGTTGACTCCTATCTCAAGTCGAAGACTTTTTCCGTCCTCTCATTCAATTTATCCGGTGATGACCCAGTCATTTGTCATTTCTTTGAGGATGTTCCGTTGTCTATAGTGCAGCGACTGGCAAATGTTGATTACCGCAAGTCTCTCATAGCAAATTCGACGTGGCGTGAGCTCGAGGGTTCGCTAATTCCTTTTGTTTTTGGCATCTGGGGGACTACCCAATCATTATCCCACACCGCATTTGGGTGTATTCGCGCTGAGTCCTTTGATGGACTGGTTCCTACTGCATTTCTTTCGGTATGTTTTAAATACGATTACTCACAATCAATTTGTCCACACATTGCCAGGCTGTCAATAGATTGGAGAAAGTAAAAGTTATCCGGCCGTACCTTCCTCTCTTTGGATCGTACCGTGTCTCAGCACTTTCTCCCGTAAAAAGTCGGTGAGGAGGAACAGTGGGCTTTATAAAGTTGGGCATGGGGAAAAGTCGGTTATATGGTATTGGGAGTTTGATGTGAAGAAGCGGTATTTCCATCAGTTCAAAACGATTAACTATGCAGCTGCAGTAAAGTTCTACGAAGCGAACAAGTTCACGATGTGGGAAGAAAGAGAAAGAAAGAGATAGAAGACGGTGAGGGTGAGGGTGAGGGTGAGGGTGAAGGAGATTTCCATGAACATGCTGTCGAATATGAATGCGAAGAGCAGCATGAGACCAAAACTGATGTTCAAAACCAGGATGACGGTCAGAATGTTCAGGATGACAGTGGCAATTCCAAAGACAATGACGATCAGCAGGACAATGAGGAGGAGCGAAGATGGAATAAGTTCATTCATCGTAGCTGGACCCCTAAAAAATGCATTTATATCATCGTCCTGTTGCAGTGGAATAGATTCATTAAACCGTTCAGTCTTGTGCGTTGTCGGTTAATAGGGTAAACACGTGTGATAGATTTATTTCTTTTCTTCTGTTCCCGACTGCATCCGAAAAAGATGCAAGCAGGACAAATGGGGTGACTGAATGTGTAGACACCCCCCTTGCCAATCTGGACGCGGGGACCGGCTAGAGTCGGCAAGTCAGCCACTGCTCAAACATGTGCCGAGAATTACCTTATTGCTGCCTTCTTCTTTACTGTCAACAAATACTTTAACCCCTCCCACTTGTTCACTACCATTGCTGAACTTGCCACCAGGATTCCTGCTTATCACGCCGCTGTTGATGGTAGGATCTCCAACAACAAGACTCTTGTCCTGAAGAAGATATCATCTCAGCTCAAATTACTCGTTGTTGAGCCGCTTCAGGAACCAGAAAGGCAAGGAAGGAGAATACAACAATTTTTTTATAGATGGACTAGACGAATGTGTGGGTGAGGATGCGCAAGGAGAAATCATCGAGATCATCGCATCTTGTGTCAAGGCAAGATCCACATCATTCCGCTGGGTCACCTTCAGCCGCACCGAGCCTCGCATGTCACATTCAAGCAGGACAGTATCGCCTCTATCACTCATTGCGTTGAATTGCCGATTTCTCGCGAGGTAGATTATGAGATTATGGGATTGAGATGTACCTTGGAGGAGAATTTAAGAACATCCTTCAACGCCGAAATTGTTTGCAGCTTTTATCATCATGGCCGACTGACAAGGATATTCAGACCCTTGCTGATGCAGCGGACGGTTTATTTGCACATCCCGCTATCGCGCTGTGCTACGTCATATATCCCATCAGATTGGCAGTTCCGTGAAAGACTCCAATTGGACACTTCGATGACTTGGAGCCCGCAACACTTCTTTCAGTGCGTTTCGAATATGATCATCAGCAATGGACTAACTCACGGATCAATAGCTGATAAATAGACTTGAAAAGGCAGGATTCGTCCGGCGATATCATCGTCATCCTTGCTACTGCTTTTTTTTCACACTTTCTCCCGCAAAGAGTCTATCGGGAGGAACAGTGGGCTTTATGAACTTCGGCATAGGAAGAAATCGGTTGTATGGTGCTGGGAGCTTGATATGGACAAGCGGAATCTCCAACTATGACTATGCGGCTGCTCAAGAGTTCTATCTGGCAAACAAGTTTACGATGTGGAAAGGAAAAGGTGAGAAGATATCAATGCGAGAGACCCCGGGCAAAGATACGATGCCAATACTGGTATCAAGGCCTTGCATGGCAGTGAGAATGGTATCTGGCATGTCTATATTCTCCTCTCTCTTGTCCTGTCTATTGTTTTTGCATTTGATATCAGGATTTTGAACACTGTTCTAGACTTTCATCTATGTATCTAATCTCCACATCCAACAGTGAAGAAGCACAAATGTAGAAACACGTTTATGGAGAGATGGTTCGATAATGAATATAGAAGCCAAAAGGTAAGGGGTATCAAGTCGAGATAGAAGTTCTAATCCATTCATGACAGTTCACCTGATAATGGTGTGGGCATGAGGAAGATGGTTATTTTCTTGCTTGACCGATGTAAGTCGTTTCCTATATTTTTAAATCAACTAGATGATTCTTCTGTGATAGCGACTGATTCAATGCCCACTTCCATTACGGTCTAACCACAGAAAGACTAGCAGTGACATGGAAGACCTATCTACTAGTTCACATACACTTCACTATGTGCTTCGTGCAACTAGGCCATTGATCTTTCCAGAACTGATTGAATTGATATTTGCTCATGTCTTAAAGAACAGACATTTCCTGGAGCCGATCATCAAACAGCTGTGTGACGAGGGAGAACGCAGAACGTCGAAGTGACAAACATTGATGGGTGGATGGATATACAGTTTTCAGAAGTTGAATGGATGTCCCATGACGCCAGCTCCCTGACGAAAACTACCACACAAACTTTTCACTGTACACTCTGTACACAAGGATACTGGGCAACGATTGATACGTGAAGTCGGATTGTTTGGCAAGAATTGATAAACAAATAACATCTGCGGGCATCGGAATTACACCAGGTTCTCTACTTTCATCTGTACTTCGACTCCCACATTGCATTCTTATGCCTCGACCATGTTGGCCGGAAATTATGTGCTGTATCCTCACAGGTAAAGGATGGACTACTGCATACAACAGGCAAAGGAGGAATCGTCGTGGAAGATCAAACATTTGTTCTCGTCGCCTATTTATTGCCCCACCACATGACCATGTTCTTTGATGCCGGCAACTTTTCAATCCATGACATTGATCCTATACAGATCATCAACAATAATGAATATGATGAGTGGACTCTTTTGGTGGTGTTAATCGAGTGTCCTGGTATCAGATCCTCCATGATGCCTTCAGTTCATTTATTGGCCAGAACACTACGATCGCAGCTGCTTCCCTGAAACTCGCAAATAATATATTGCCGACATTAGAAATTCGGGTTACTGAATCTGTCGACACGCCCTCGTCAATGTGCTGGGTGAGGGACCCAGCTGGAGCAGGCATTGCTCAACCATGTGCTGAGAAGCTGAAAGAAACTGTACATTTTGGTGCTGCCTTCTTCTCCACAATCAACAACTCCTTACACTTGTTCACTTCAATCGCTCACCAACTTGCCACTGCGCTTCCTGATTATCGTGCCGCTGTCGACGAGAGGATTTCAAAAGTCTTGTTGAGCATAAATAGCATCTCAATTTATCGTTGAACCATTCCATGAACTTAGGAAGCAGGGAAGTAGAATAATCGAGATCACCGCATCTTCCGTCCAGACAAGTTCCACACCGTTCTGCTGGGCCATTTTCAGTT
>Ga0153977_1000068_pt1 | contig 35470 bp, 34 predicted proteins | sample TSGA061MetaG_FD_104710 | JGI IMG/M metagenome (GOLD analysis project Ga0153977, IMG submission 104710) | Attine ant fungus gardens microbial communities from Georgia, USA - TSGA061 MetaG | ecosystem: Host-associated > Fungi > Mycelium > Unclassified | place: USA: Georgia, Yuchi Wildlife... | reverse complement strand
GGGTACAGACGCGTAGCGTTATCAAAAGTAACTGTAGCCACAGTTATCAATCCCTTCACCGGCAGGTACGTGCCGGACGATCCGTTGTGAATGGTTCATTTTCTTCAGTTGAACTCCCCGGCCTGAGGCCGGGGAGGATCGTGTAACGCCGCACGGTACTGTGCGTCACATCACAACCAAGAGTATGTCAGACTTTTTGACTAACTACCTAAATGTTACGAACATCACATGTTGCGCTCATCACGCACTATGCGGGCGAGGTGACCCGGCGCCGCTCCCGCAACAGGGCTTCCAGCAACTCCGCCACGTGGACGGGAGCCTCCACACGGTACTGCGCCTGGGTGAAATCCAAACCCACCTTGATTCCCACGTCGTTATCCATGAGCCTGCCCAGGGCGTCCTCATCCGTGACATCGTCCCCCGCAAAGAGGATGGCCGTGGCACCTGTCGCCTGGCGGAGGAACTCCACGGCCTCGCCCTTGGAAGCGTGGACCACGGAAGTTTCCAGCACCCGCTTGCCCGTCTTCAGGTAAACCCCAGGGTGCTCGCTCAGGACCCGGGTGGCGGCCTCGACGGCGTCCTCCGCCACGTCGTCGTCGGCCATCCGGGTGTGAAGGACCACGCCGGCAGGCTTGTCTTCGAGCACCGTCCCGGGGGCGATGTTCACGATTTCGGCAAGAACCTCACGCACGGCCGCCAGTTTCTTCCGCTGGTCCTCGTCCAGTTCCAGGCCCAAGGAACCTTCGCCCAGCCAAACTTCGGCGCCGTGGCTGCCGATCAGCAGCGTGTTGGCCGGGGGAGAGGCGACCAGCCGCAGACTGTCCAGGGCCCTGCCCGAGATGAGTGCCGTCGTCGTGCGTGGCAATTCGGCGAGTTCCGCCAGCGCCGCAGCCGAGCGCGGAAGGGGGCGCGCGTCCTCGGCGCGATCAACGATCGGTGAGAGTGTTCCGTCGAAGTCCAGTGCAACCAGCAGGTGCTCCGTGCCGGAAATGCGGCGGACCGCCTCCAGCAGTTCCGGCGACAGGGCCAGGTTCTCAGCTGTCATCTCGAACCACCTTTTCTTCCAATGCCGCCAGGAACGCTGCTGACCAGTAATCGACGTCGTGGTCCAGGATCTGCTTGCGCATGAGCTTCATGCGCCGGCGGGCTTCCTTGGGCGGCAGGTTGACGGCCCGCAAGATGGCGGACTTGAGGCCGTCGATGTCATGCGGGTTGATAAGGAACGCCTGCTTGAGCTGGTCTGCCGCACCGGCAAACTCACTCAGGACCAAGGCGCCGTCGTCATCGGAACGGGCAGTGACATACTCCTTGGCCACCAGGTTCATACCGTCACGCAGCGCCGTCACCAACATGACATCGGCAGCCAGATACAGTGCCACCATTTCTTCCACCGGGTAGCTGTGGTGCAAATAGCGCACCGCGGTGTTCTGGATGGTGTCGTAGGTGCCGTTGATGTGGCCGACGGTGCCCTCGATTTCCTCCCGCAGAAGCCGGTACTGCTCCACGCGCTCACGGCTGGGACTTGCCACCTGGATGAGCGTGGCGTCCTCTACCTTGATGCTTCCCTCGCGCAGGAGTTCCTCGAAAGCCTTCAAGCGGTGGCCGATGCCTTTGGTGTAATCAAGGCGGTCCACACCCAGGAGGATCGTTTTGGGATCGCCCAGGTCCCGGCGGATCTGTTTTGCGCGTTCGATGATGTCCGGGTTGGCGGCCAACTCGCGGATCTGGTCCACGTCGATGGAAATGGGGAAGGCCTGGGCCCTGGCGATGTGCGTGACCTCGCCGTCCGGTCCCTTGACATGGACCTGCTGCTGCTTGACGCTGGCGCCCAGGAAGCGGCGTGCCGAGCGCATGAAGTTGCCGGCATCGCTGGGGCGCTGGAAGCCAAGGAGGTCGGCGCCCAGCAAGCCGTCGATGATTTCACGGCGCCACGGAAGCTGCGCGAAAATCTCAGGTGGCGGGAATGGAATGTGGTTGAAGAAGCCGATCTTCAGATCCGGGCGGGCCTCACGCAGCAGGCGCGGAACCAGCTGGAGCTGATAGTCCTGCACCCAAACCGTGGCACCGTCCGCGGCGTGGCGGATGACGGCGTCGGCAAACTTCTTGTTCACGGAGCGGTACGAATCCCACCACGTACGGTGGAACTCCGGGGGCGCGATGACATCGTGGTAGAGCGGCCAGATGGTGGCGTTGGAGAAGCCTTCGTAATACAGCTCAACCTCATGGCTGCTCAGCTGGACCGGGACCAGGTCCATGCCTTCGTGGCTGAACGGGCGCACAGTCTCATCCGGGGCGCCATGCCAACCTACCCACGCGCCGTCGGACTTGGTCATCATGGGCGCCAGGGCTGTGACCAAACCGCCGGGCGAGCGGCGCCAGCCGTCCTTCTCATCCCCGTCGTCGCTGATCCGGTCGACGGGCAACCTGTTGGAGACCACCATAAAATCGAACTTGGTCGCCGTGGGCTTCTTGACGGGAGAAGCCCGGACGCCTTCTTCGGTTGTGAGTTTCTCGCTTGCCAAATCCTGCATCAATGCTCCCTGGGGTTGCTGTGACTCAACTCCCAGCCTACTAGCGGAATCTTCCCCGGCGGTTGATCGTTCAACTACCGGGCGGACGGGTGTGCGGTAGAGCTCCAAGTTGGCTCCCGTAAACTGTCCCCGTTGCCCTAGCTATTCACTACGACGTCGAGTAACCCGAGGAACTGATGAGCCCCGCAAACGAATCCCGCCTGTCAAAGGCTGAACGCACCGCCCAGGCACGGGAAAAAGCGCGAGCAATCCGCGAAGAACAGTTGAAGAAGGAGAAGCGCAACAAGCTTCTGGTCGGCTGGGGCATCGTGGTTGCCATCGTCGTGATCATTGCAATTATTGCGGCCGTAGTTATCGGCAACATCCAGAACAACGCACCGGTTGCCGATCAGGGGCCGACGCCGGCCAACGGCAACGTCCACGGCGGCGTCACATTGCTGGCAGGCAGCGAAGTCGTTAAGTCCGAGCCAAGCTCCGTCAACGTCGCCGATGTCCCTTCCGCTCCCGCCACCAAGCCCGCCACGGTGACCGTGCCCGGCGGCGAGGCTGAGGCGGGCAAGCCCGTCAAGGTGATCGCGTACATCGACTTCATCTGCCCGGTCTGCAAGCGTTTCGAAACCACCTACGGTGACTCGCTGACCCAGCTGCGCAACGACGGCAAAATTTCCCTTGAGTACCGTCCTCTCGGGTTCCTGGACCTGCAGTCCACCACCAACTACTCCTCCCGTGCGGCCAACGCAGCAGCTTGCGTAGCGAACACGTCCCCGGAGAAGTACGCGGACTTCTTCAACCTCCTCTTCGAACGCCAGCCGGCCGAAGGCAGCGCGGGCATCTCGGACAAGGACTTGAAGGCCATGGCCACCGAGGTTGGCGCCGCCAACATTGACTCGTGCGTGGACAGCAAGCAGTACCGTCCGTGGGTGAAGTTTGCCACCCAGGAAGCTGCCGCCATCGGCATCACTGGAACGCCTACCATCTTCATCGACGGCAAGCAGTGGGACGGTTCCACCGACCTGAACGCCGAAATCCAGACCGCCATCACGGCAAAGGGCTAAGCCTCTTATCTGAAATTACGACGACGGCCGGTCACCTTTTCGATGAGGTGGCCGGCCGCTGTTGTTCAGGCAAATTTCGTTGACGGGGATGGTCTGGGCTAACCTTATCTAGCGCTCTTTTGCGCTTGGTTCCGGGTAGCCGGAGCGTGCCTCCTTAGCTCAGTTGGCCAGAGCACCGCTCTTGTAAAGCGGGGGTCGTCGGTTCGAATCCGACAGGGGGCTCCACGAACCCCTCCGTTCCGGCTGTTTGACTGGAATGGAGGGGTTTTCTTGTCTTGGAAGCAGGGCACTACACGCTTACTGCACGCTTTCAACAAGGCAGACGACGCCGGCGGGTATCTCAGCTGCATGGAAGGACCCCTGCAGCCAGCCAACAAGACCTTGGGGCCGGCGACGGACCGGGGCAACGCACTCCTTCTGACGCCGTCACGGAGGTCGGGGACAGGCTCGGCACTCGCGCCTCAGTTCATGACCTGCTCGACTCTGGCCGGTTGACGGCCAGTGGCCGCGCTGGCCGCATGTTACTCATCGATCGTTCGTCGGTGGAGCGCCTGGCCATGGCTGGCACACGTCGTGGCCGCGCCTGGACGCCCAAGACTGCTTGGCTGCATTGGCGCTGCTCTCTGGCCAGAACCCCACCTGGATCAGCGCTTCGGAGAAGTCCCGGTTGAAGAGGCGATTGCTTGCGCTGGGCGCCGACGCCGTTCTTGTTCTTGCCCGGAACAAGGACAAGACCCGCCGCTACAGGGCGACCCCTGACGGGCTGGCCGCACTTAACGACCACCTGATCCCATGTGACGCATCCGCCCTCGCGGACGCGTTCGGCCTGGTGGAAGATCCCGACGGCAACGCCATCATTCATGAAGTCGATTTGGATGAACCCTTCGTCGACGGCCGGGCGCCGATGGCAGCCATCGCCGTGGACCTTAGAATGCGCTCGTGCAGAGCCTGGCCGGCAGCTGTGGCCTGTTTGATACCAGCATCGGCGTCGGCGGTGGTCCGTTGCATGGCAGTTTCCGTTGGGTAGACGTGAAACAGCAGCTGGACCATATGCCCGCCCACAATGCGGTATTCGCCGTAATTCAGGCCGGCCGCGGCGTCGGCGACGTCGGCCAGAGCCCTGTACCCGAGGTTTGCTGCGTTTGATGTAGAGATGACGTTGATGGTCTTCATCGAGCAGTTTTCGCCACGATGACCTTGCGGAGTTGGCCAGCTGCCTCTTGGCTGTCCACCGCATCCCCGGCGATGACGTCGCGGAGCGCGATCAACGGGTTGGCCAGGGGGATCACCGCCGAGTGGTGCGCCAGCGCCGCCGTGGCCCAGAGCGTGAAGTCTTCCGGGACGGTGGTGATAAGTGTTGCTTCCTCCGGAGTCGCGGGGGCGAAGCCGGCATCGGTGAAGTCCACGGCTTCAAGGAGGTAGACGATGGCGCTGTCCGGCAGCCGCCAGGGCGCGTAAAGTCCGCCGCAGCGTCCCCGGAGACCAAAGGGGATGCGCCCAACTCAGTGGCGTATTCGGCGGCCTTCCTGGCTTGCTCAGCCGTGGATTCCAGCCCATACCAATAGGACGTCACACCCCGGGGCCCGGGGTAATTGGCGAGCAACCACGTGACGATGGCGTCAACGTCGTGAGCGTGCCAGCCCCACTGGTCCCGGTCAACGAAAGACTCCAGCGTTTTCAGGTGCTTGTTCACGGCCGGTTGGCTGATGCCAGCCGCTGATGCCAGCTCCTGCTGGGTTTGCGGCCCATCGGCGAGGGCCAGTGCGCGCAGCAGTGCCCACCGGCCCCATGGTGCGCGCCCGTGGGTCTTCTCCGCGGCTTCGGGCTTAGGGCGTGGTTCCAGACGTCGAACGCCGCCGATGATCACTGAGTCCGGAGCGGTGGTGATGAGGTCAACCTTGTCCTGGAGAGCGGCTTCGGTGAGCCGCTCGGTTGCCCGGAACGTGACAATCAGTGTTCGGACCTCGCGTTCAAGGATGGCCCGCAATTTGCTGGGCGTCGGGGGAGTGGACGCCAGCTGCACCTTCACTTCCCGGACACTGCTGTCCGGGAGCGTCAGAGACAAGGCGTCGAGATTGCCGCCCGTGATCCGCACGTCCGCTTCGCGCAACAGCAACATCGCCTGCGAGAGGATCAGGTCCTGTTGCATTGTTTCATCCATAACCTAGGCTGCGTTGTCAAATAACCATGACCGGAAAATCCTGACTTAGGTTATATGTGTTCAAACAAGCACGGTCATGCTGTCGCTCCTGCCTGGCGCAGACGGGCCGGATTCGCTGGAAGTCCACCGTATCCGGCGCGTCGTTCCATTGTCTGGATCTGCCGTTCTTCTTTGGCATCCTTGACGAACCAATGCACTACGCGTCACAGGTCAGCCGTCCCAGAGCCTCGCCGATACCATGCACCCGGCATTGGTTAGCTTTATCCGCACGGGGGACCCGGGGTGGTACCCGCTGACACGAAGGCCATGACGCTTGCCCAGTTTCGGTGACGGTCCTGCCGCAGAGGTCGACGCCTGTGCCTCGGCCCGCATTCTCTACAGTCTTGCGCGGGTGAACTCCTGACAGCGGCATCACACCGACTGCCCCGGCCGATAAACGATGGCCGGGTACCGGGCACCGGCGCTTTCGGTGATGGCCTATCCCTTCAAGAGTGCATGGTTTAACCGAAGCAGGACAGCGGCCCGTCGAAATCTCTGTGGCTAGACGCCTGCCGGAAGGTAGGCGTCCGGCCACAAGGCCTTTCCGGGCCTCTCCTCGAGACTTCATCCAGCGGGCTTGTCTAATCAAGTTGTTGGCGGCGTATCGGAATTTTTGCTTTATGCCGCTATCAGTCAGCTGCGAAGCCGTAGGCCGTCCATTTGCTCAGTACGTCCTCCTGAAGCTCTTGCGGAAAGGATGTGCCGAAAGAGGCCGCCCGCGCCAAGGATGTCCCGGTGAATTCGCAGGGAAAAAGGCAGCTCGTGATTACCTTTCCTCCGGAGCCAGCAGCATGGTCCATTGCAGTCAGGTAGGGCGCCATGGGGATTCCGGGGGATTCAGGGTAGGGATATGTTCCTGTGCTGGGGTGATGGCGTGTCGCGATCGCCCACACAACCTGGTTGATGTCAGTGATGTCCACGTCATCGCCGATGAGGATGACCTTTGGGACGAGCCAACCCGCGTGTGAATCGAACAAGACCTTCGCGACGGAATCGACGAACTCCTTTTCCGTGACGTTTCGTTGCGAGAACTGTTTGGTGTCCACGGCCAGTGCAATCCAGCACGTGGCGGCCTCATAGGAGCACCAGGCCATTGAGATCGGCAGACCGGCCCGGCGCAGGACATCGAGCGCCACTGCGGAGATCATGGTCCCCCAGATCGTGTGATTCTCTTCGGGAGGTCGTCCTGCCACGCAGATCGGGAGAATGGCCTCGTCACGGAACGTGATGGTCTCGACGTGAAAGACCGGCTGCAGCTTGCTTTCGGGGAAGGAGTAGCCGTGATACTCGCCCATTGGTCCCTCCGGGCCGACTTCCTCAGCCGAAATCCATCCCTCAAGGACAATCTCGGAGGTAGCCGGCACCTGAAGGCCGCCTTGCTCTGTTTCGACGACGTCGACGGGAAGTCCGGTGAGGGCCCCCACGTAGCCGTCTTCGCTGACGTGCGCAGGCAAGGGCATGCCGGCGGCGGCCAGGGCTGCTGGGGGCGCGCCGAGCACCATGGCCCACGGCGTGCGTTCGCCCAAGTCACGCCACATACTGTGGATCATGCCGATGTGTTGTTCCGGCATGGCTGGTCCAACGAGGGTAGTTGGCCCGTGAAGCATCGTCCGTCCGACTGACCAGCTTGTCCAGCTGGCGTCGGGCGTCTTCACGACGTGGAAACCGTAGGTGCCAAGGTAGCGGCCGCCGTCCTCGGCATGCAGCAGAGGAACAGGGAGTTTTCGAAGATCCACTTCGTCCCCGCGCCAGATGTTTTCCTTGCATGGGCCGGACTCAACAATTCGGGGTGGAACCGGGTCAGCGTGCATCGCCTGGATCAGATGCTCCACGATTTGGCGGGGACCGGCTGCGCGGTCGAGTCCAAGATGCGCAGCCAGCCGCCCGTGCTCCCCTTTGGCTTTCGGAGACATCCCGGCGGGGGCTCCGAGGATACGGAATCCGGGTTCTCCCTCGGTCAGTGAGCAGAATAGCGGTGCCGGTCCGCGGGTCTCATAGACGCGACGGGTAATGGCCGCTGCCTCCAGGTGCGGACTGACCGGGGTGGTGATTTCAACGGCGTCTTCCACCGTCAGGAGATCTTGCACGAAGTCGCGGAAACTCTGGGAATTTGTCATTGCATTCTTCCTAATCGCGTGGTTTTGCAGCGGTTGCGCTGTGATGTTGTCGGCGCACTGGCTCAGGGCCGTTCCAGCGGCGGGCGGTCGGCATGTCCAGTTGGAATTGGTCCAGAACCCTCACAACGAGATGCTCGGTCATGTCCGCAATCGTCTTGGGGGTGTTATAGAAGGCCGGAACCGGTGGCATGACGACCGCACCCATGCGGGCGAGGCCCAGCATGTTCTCCAGGTGGATTACCGAAAGCGGCGTCTCCCTCGTGACCAGAACGAGTTTCCGTTGTTCCTTCAGCACCACGTCCGCTGCCCGGGCAATCAGCCCCTCGCCGTAACCGACCCGAACGGCGGCCAGGGTTTTCATGCTGCACGGAACGATGACCATGCCGTCGACGCGGAACGACCCGCTCGAAATCGGGGCAGCCTGGTCCTCCGGACTGTAGACAAACGATGCCAGTGACTGCAGGGCCTTGACCGAGATGCCGGCCTCTTGGGCGAGGGTCGCTCGGGCCCATCTGCTCACCACCAGGTGAGTTTCCACGCCAAGCTCCCGCAGCGCTTCAAGCATTCGAACGGCTATCGGGGCTCCTGTAGCTCCCGTTATGCCTACGACTAGTCGCACCATCAAACCTCGTTCTATAGGACGTGTACGTCCTATTTACCTAACCATATACTACGTACACGTCCTAATATGTTTGGAGGAGTCCTTGACGGTTGACATTGCCGAGACGATTGCCGGCGCCGGTCCCCTGAGCCGCCAACTTAATCAGCTCTATACACGCTTCTGGCACGAGGTGATGTCGGACTTTGATGTGACGGGGCCGCAGTACACGGCCCTGGTCCTTCTGGTCCTGCATGGCCCGATCGATCAAGGAACGCTGGGCGGTCTTGCCAGCCTGGACAAGTCCACGGCGGCTCCATTGCTGGCCCGGTTGCGGGACCGGGAGCTAGTCGCCATTGAGCGCGACAGCGCAGACAAGCGACGCAAGGTTTTATGCGTGACCGGCCGGGGCCGAGCAGTGGTGGCGGACATGGCGCCCTTGGTCACACGGGTGGAGTCTAGGATGCTGGGCAACCTCAGCTCCGGGGAGGGGGCAGCTTTCCTCGCCTTGGCACGTCGGGTCGTCCTCTCCTAAGCGCCCGGATTCCCTTCTCGTGGAAGGCGCGGAGGGGTGTGGTGTGACACCGACTGCACGTACAGGCCCCGGAGCTGGTGTACGGCTCGCCGAAGAGTTACTGTACGAATGGCTGCTCCCCACCTACGTCTCAACGTTGACGGACGCTCAGCCCAGTGGTTACTGATGGCGTTGGCGAATCAGACCGAATGGAACCTCGGGGTGCGCCCGGACAATGTAGCGGCCGGCGGAAAGGCGCGTGACCATGATGCCGATGCGGTAGCTAGTGGCAGCGACACTGACATCGTTGATCGCCTTGTCTAATTCTTGGTCCAGCTGATCTGCGCTTTCAACGTTGATCTCGACGACCCCGGGTGTTGAGGGGTGAAATCTGGATACCGTAACGGTTGTCGAGTGAGCATCGTCGGCCGGGGAAGTGGTGGACATTTCGTGCCTCATTCAAGTTCCTGCTTCGTAGATTTGTCGGGGTGTTGGCTTGCAGTTCAGGCTCTTCGCGTCTTGTTGTTCATGGCCTTCAAACGCTTGGATTGCTTGATCTCTGTTCGTTCGAACAGCTTCCTGCCTTTTCCGCCAGCTAGCTGCAGCCAAAGGAGGGAACCGTCCCTGCTGTACGTGTCGACAGTGCCGCTGACTGTTGATCCGTCCCGGGTATGAAGAGACACGTGGTCTCCTTCATTGAGTTGGTTCCAGGCTGGAGAGTCTTTCATAGGGCGGGCTTTAGCGCGTCGTGGCATGCTTGTTCCTTTTTTGAGTCGCCATCAGCAGAGGCAGCTGCCGATGGGTGAGGTTGTGCTTTGAGGCCAGCTAGATCCCTGCCCCAAGAGAGTTGCCAGCCTTTCTGAGGTTTGAAGAATGATCAAGGCGTAGGGCAACCCGCAGCTACGGCCCGAGGGGTGTAGCCGTTATCTGGGACGCAAACAATAGGTAATGCCCTGATGAGCTAAGCCCCCGAGAGGAGAGGGGGAAGTCCGACGCCGAGGGGCGGTCTCAATTGGATTCTTAACCGGCCCTCGGCGTTCGGAGCGGCTAGAGATTCAGGGTGGGTAGAAGGAGGGCGCTTTGGCCTGCCAGGTATATCTCGCTGGGGCGGAGGACGCCATCGGCCCTGCAGGCCGAGAAGCCCAAGCGCAGACGGTATCCCGGCTGTAGGGCCACACCCGTTGGCTGGAATTGCAACAACACTTCGTTGGTGCTCTCCAGACTCAGCGGCTGCTCTTGTGTGTGTTTGTGGTGGACGTACTCGATCTCGCCGTTGGCAAGATACCGGGATGCGTGCTCGTCGATCGTTCTGTGTGACAGGCGGAGTCGGGCTTCGGTGAGCTGCGTGACCTCCCCGTTCGGGTGGACAAGGCTAAGCCTGGCGTGGAGGTCAATGTCACGGCATTCCGGCGATGCCACGTCCAACTTCAGGATCGGCGCGCCTTGGATTTCTGTACCCTCCGGGATGTCCAAGTCGCGGGTCACCGTTTCGCCCCATAGGTGCATGCCCGAGTTTGTGCCTGTGTCCATGAAGACGGGCACCGGTGAAGGTGGCGCACTCATCGGCCATCCCCGGAAGGTTTCAGTGACGGGAATGGTGGGGATCTCGGCTCCCAGGGGAACGGCAAGGTGGGAGCCGGGTAGGCGGCGTCCTTTGGAGGAATGCCAGTCTTCGGCGCCGATCATCCAGAATTTGACGTTGTCACGTTCTGTGGGGTTCTCGCCTTCGCCCTTGAGCCAGTAGGCGAGCCAGTTCAGCAGTTCGGAGGAGTCCTCGGGATACTGATGACCCCATGGTCCGAGAACGAGACGCTTGGGCGCTTTCAAGTTGTCGAAAGCGCGGAGGGTGCCCCGTCCGAAGTAGTCAAAGAGCCCGCCCATGAACAGGGCCGGAACCTCTATTGAGGACAGGACACGGTATGCGGATCGCTCCCAGAAGACTTCACCATCGAGGGGTGTGGCTTGGGCAACTTTGTAGTAGAACTCCAGGGCAGGTGCGATGGAGCAGTTGGGCTGGTTGGCTTGGAGGAACGTGCCGGCGGCCCAGTTGGTGTGTGAAGGGATTCCTCCGCGGTGTGTCCAGTCGCGGTAAAAGTCGATGGGGCCCACGGATGGTGCAATACAGACGAGCCCGCGCGGCCGTTTTGCTGCCACGAGCATCTGGATTGCGCCGCAGTAAGAGCCCCCAGCCAAAGCGACCTGACCGTTGCTGAAGTCCTGATCGGCGAGCCATTCGATGAGCTCAGCTCCGTCCTGGATTTCGCGAGGGCTCAGTGGGCCTTCGAAAATGCCTGAGGATTCCCCGGTGCCTCGGATGTCGGCGACGACGCAAAGGTACCCGTTCGCGGTCAGGTCGGCAATAGGGAGTTCTGTTGGCATCAGGTTCGGCTTCTGATACGGAGTCATGAGAAGAACTACCGGGCGGGGAGTGCGGTCAGTTTCGTCGGGGAAGTAGACGTCCAGTGCAAGGTCGGTTTCGTCAGCGGTGGTGAACTTCACTAGCTGGGGTGTGGGCACGGATATGGTTTGCATGCCATATACCTTTCTGTTGATGGTGGTGCTGGGAGTCATTGGGAACTAAACGCTCAGGCAGGTGTCGGTTGCCGGTATGCCATGCGCAGCTCTCCCGGGAAGTGGCAGGCGGCCATGTGGCCAGCTTCATCCCCGGCCAGCTGTGGATCCTGTTCCATGCAGATCTTTCGATCGGTATTCACCAGAGGCCCGATCGGGCACCTGTTCCGGAAGCGGCAGCCCGAGGGCGCGAGATTCGGGCTGGGAGTTTCGCCGAGGAGTTTCGGCTGTGAGCGGCCATTGTTCTTCAGCGACGGTGAGCTGGCCAGCAGGACTGTGGTGTAGGGGTGCTGAGGCGAGTGGTAGATGTCAGCCACTGGACCGACTTCGACGATTCTTCCCAGATACATCACAGCGACTCTGTCGCTGATTGAGCGCACGACAGCAAGGTCATGGGAGATGAAGAGCATCCCGATGCCCGTTTCCTCTTGCAAGGTTCGTAAAACCGTGAGGACTTGGGCTTGGACCGACACGTCCAAGGCCGAGACGGCTTCGTCAGCCACGACTAAGCGGGGATTAACCGCCAGCGCTCGGGCGATGACCACGCGTTGACGTTGGCCCCCGGAGAACTCTTTCGGTAGCCGATCAAGGAAGGTGTGGTCGAGCTGTACGAGGTTAAGCAGCTCTCTCGCGCGTTGTTTCCGCTCGGGTGCAGGTACTCCGGCGAAAGCAAGAGCTTCGTCCAGGCTCTGTCGGATTGTCATCTTCGGGTCCAGAGACGCGAAAGGATCTTGGAAAACATACTGAACGATGCGGCGCTGATCCTCTCGTTCCTGCCGGGAGGATCCTGCGGTGGTTTTTCCTGCCACAGCGACGCTTCCGGCGGAGGGACTGATGAATCCTACGGCCGTGCGGGCAAGGGTGGTCTTGCCGGACCCGGACTCACCGACCAGCCCCACGGTTTCCCCTGGATGTATGCGCAAGGTCACCGCATCGACAGCCTTAACTGAGCGGTCTTTTCGAAGCCAGCCGCCAGTGGGTCCTACGGTTGTCGAGATGTCGTCCAGTTCGAGGATCGGCGGCTTCTTGGTGACCGGTTCCCTTTTTAGAAGGGGGTCATCGATGGAGGGTGCGGCGGCAAGAAGGGCTTTTGTGTAGGCATGCTGAGGCGCTCTAAGCACCGTCTGTGCGGGGCCCTGCTCGACTACCTCGCCTTGGTACATGACGATGACGTCGTCACAGGTTTGGGAGACAACACCCATGTCGTGGGTGATGAGGAGCACCGCGAGTCCCAGAGTGTCGCGGAGGTCGTTGAGTGTCTGCAAGATCTGCGCTTGAACCGTTACGTCTACTGCGGTCGTGGGCTCGTCGGCGATCAACAGAGACGGGTTGTTGGCAATCGCCATCGCTATGCAGACCCGTTGCCGCATCCCGCCGGAGAACTCATGAGGATACTGAGTCATCCGCAGTTGAGGGTTGGGTATCCCTACGCTCTGGAGAAGAGCGACTGCCCGTTCCCTCGCCGATGCTGCCGGCGCACCATGCGCCCGGATGGCTTCGATGACCTGTTCGCCAATTCGTAGGACCGGGTTCAGGGAGGAAAGCGGGTCTTGGAAAACGGCGCCCATCTGTGCCCCGCGGACGTTCCTCATGGCCGACGCTGGCATAGCCAAAAGATCCTGACCGTTGAGGCTGATGGATCCCGAAGATATTCTGGCCGCCTCGGGAAGCATCCGAAGCACCGACTTTGCTGTCATGGATTTTCCGGAACCGGACTCACCGATCAGCCCAACTATCCTTCCGCGCCCAACGGAAAAGGAGACGTCCTTCAGTACGTGCGCGGTCTGATCTGCTTTTTCGAGAACTACGTTGAGGCTTTGGACAGTCAGGACTGCCTCCGTCGGGGGCGTTGAGACGTGACTTTCCATGGTTTTCGATGAAAGGTTCATCGGCTATTCCTTTCGCTCAGGCCATCCGCGATCAGGTTCAAAGCAATGGCGAGGACAACGAAGACGAGGGCCGGTCCGATGACGTACCCAAGCTGGGCGTATACGTACCGCAAACCGGTGCTGATGAGCCCTCCAAGACTCGGTGTTGGCGGCTGGATGCCCAGACCCACCACGCTGAGGCTGGCCTCAAGGATGACCGCACTGATCAGGGAGATTGTCAGCTGTGCGAGCAAAGGACCTGACGAGTTTGGCAGGTAGTGCCTGGTGATCAGGCGCAGACGGGATACGCCAAACCCCTTTGCTGCCTGAATGTAGTCGCGGTGTTCCAGAGTGAGGAGGGAACTGCGCGTAAGTCGGCCAAAAGCAGGAACGCCGGCGATGACTATGGCTATGAACAGCGCAGTGAAGCCCGGACCGGTTATGGCGACGACACTGAGGCCCAGAATGATGGAGGGGAATCCAAGAATGATGTCGATGATTCGTTGGCCGAGTTCCCCGAGCCCACGGTTCAAGACCCTGAGCATGCCAAGCGTGCAACCGATGATAAGGCTCAACGGCACAGCCAGGAAGATCAGTGCAAAGTCCAACTGAAGCCCGTAAAAGGTGCGGGTAAAGATGTCCCGGCCCACTTCGTCAGTTCCGAACGGATGCTGCAGCGATGGGGAGAGCAGGGCTTCGTGGGCTTGGTCGTTCACGCCGGCGCCGGTTATGAGTGGAACAGTGAACGACGCTATGAACATCAGTAGGAGGAGGACAAGTCCTGTCACCCCGCGCCGGCCCAGAGGGGCCCTGCGCTTTGCCCGGGATGCAGGTTCGGTGGGAGATACGTGCTGTTTCTCGATTGTTGCGTTCATGCTAGGCCGGGCTTTCTAGCCGGACCCGAGGGTCCACGGCTGTCTGCAGAAGTTCTGAGATGAGCTGAATGGTTACCGCGACGACGACGGCTCCAAGAATGAGTACCTGCGTCACCATGTAATCCCTGTTGGCAACGCTGGTGACGGCCAGGGAACCCAAGCCCTGTCTGCTGAAGATGTTTTCAACGATGACCGCTCCGCCCAGCAGTTCGCCGAAGATGACACCTGCGACGACAATTGCCGGACCGAGCGAGTTCCGGCGGATATGCCGCGCGTTGACCTGCCTCGCCGAGATACCTTTCGCAATTGCCGTTTCGACGAATTCTTCACGTTTAACATCGAGCATTTGGCGTTGCACGAGGCGGACGAAAACCACTGTGGGAACTATGGCTACGGTGAGGGCGGGGAGGACCAGGTACTGGAAACCTCTGACGGGGTCTTCGATGACCGCCACTGATCCGCTGACCGGCAGAACAGGTAACACGATGCCGAAGACAATGATCAGCGCCAGACCAATGAGGAAGGCAGGGACGGCGAGCAGAGTACTGGAAATTCCATCGATCGCGTTCCTTACCCACGGTCTAGTCGTGGTTGCGCCCAGCGAAGCTGTCACGAAACCTACCAGCAGGGTGATGACCAGGCCGGCAACTGCCAGTTCCACTGTGGACGGGAGTCGTTCAATCAGGAGTGCGGATACGTCTTGTTTGGAGAAGTAGGACACGCCGAGATCGCCTTGGGCCAGGTTCCCGATCCATGCCCCGTACTGTTCCCAGACGGGCAGGTCAAGGCCCATTTGTGTACGAACTGCCTCATAAACGTCCGGGGGAGCGTTCTGACCGACCATGGCCGCGGCCGGATCCCCTGGGGCGAGCCGGGGAACGAGAAAGGCGAGAATCGAGCCGACAAAGATGACCAACAGCGCAAGTGGCAATCGATGTGAGAAGAAATAGCGCATGAGTTTACTTACCCGGTTTCAATCCAAGACCGGTCAGCCAGCCGGAGTTCGTGAATACTTGGCTATTTCCAGTGCCGCTGGTATCGATTTTCGAGTCTTTTACTACCAGCACGGGTACCTTGACCAAGGAGTGGTTGAACGAGACGTCCAGCAGGTATTTGGTGATCTCCTGGAGTGCTTTTGGAGCCGCGTCCGGTGATGCCTGCTCGACTGCGAGGCGGAGCTCGTCATACTTGGGGTCGCTGAAGTGCTGAGGCGATGTGGGCGTCGAGCTGAAAACGGGGGTGGAGGCCATCAAAGTGGCAGGTGTGGAGACATCGGTCGCATCGTAGAAGAGGTACGAGGGGCCCAGATCACCGCGAAGCAGGCGGGAAACTGCGTCGTTCCCTTCAATCTGCACGGCTTTTGGTTTGAAGCCGGCCTGCTCCAAGCCACTGGCAATGATCTCGTAGAAGCTCATATAGAGGGCGCTGGTGGGGAAGATCAACGGTACTTCCGCTCCGGCGACACCGGCTTCCTGGACGAGCCTCTTTGCCTTCTCCGGGTCGTAGCTGTAGTGGCTGTTGAGGGCTTCATCCCAGCCTGGCTCGTCTTTGTCCCACCATGTGGCGGCCGCTTCCCCTGATCCGGATCCGGCCTGTTCGATGAGTCGTTTACGGTCGATGGCATAGCCCACTGCTTGCCGCGCGAGCTTGTTATCGAACGGGTAAGCCGTGACGTTCATTCCCATGCCGACGCTCATGGAAGCGACCTCGACGGTGTCGAACTTGGGATCCTTACCGAGCAGGGTGGCATCCTGGGTTGCCATGCCAAAGGCCATGTCCGCCCGTCCACTACGAAGCGCAGACTGCTGAGCAGTGGGATCGGAGACCACGACGACGTCGATGTCTTCGTACGACACGCTGGCTGCGTCCCGGTATTCGCTGTTCTTCTTGAGTTTGAGTTCGTTGCCAGGCTTCCAGGATTCCCATTTGTACGGTCCTGTGCCGTTTACGACGGAGCCGTCAGCGATTCCGCTGTACGTGTTCGTGTCGAAGATGAAAGTTTGGAAGAAGAGATCCCACATGTTCGCCGTAGGGCTGGCGAAAGTTACGGAAACCGTTATAGCATCTGCTGCCGTCACCTCGGTGACTTTTGCGGCGACAGCGAATGCCTTGGAATTGTTCTGGGGCAGGGCAGCCTGCTTGAGCGAGAAGACGACGTCCTCTGCGGTGAGTGGTCGACCGTCATGAAATTTCACGTTCTGTTTGAGCTTGAACTCAACCTTGGTCAGGTCGTCGCTGACCTGCCACGTGTCCGCGAGTACTGCCTGCGGTTCCCTGGAATTCGCGGCTGCGCGAACTAAAGGTTCGAGAACCGGTACGAACCACTGGCTTTGTCCGAAGACCTGGTTGGGTGCGGCGTCAGCGGCGCTTACAACGGTGAGAGTCTTATCTACTGCCGGCTGCCCCGTTGTGCCGCTACATGCGGACACGGTAACCATCAGAGCGAGGGCGCATCCGGCGGCCAGAGTTTGCGTCCAGCGTTTAGGCGCGCTCCATGTCGAAGTTTTCATAGTTGTTCCAATTCCCGCCGAGCACCTTAAGGGAAGTGCGATCTGGGCGTGTAGGCAATCAGAGAGTTGGGCACTCGAGTGGCTGAAACTCACTCAGTCCACGAGTTGTATACAGACTATATACCGACATGTGAGGCTTGTCACCAGTGACTTAATTCGATGGCTTTTGTTAAGCGCATGAGTGCTAGCAAGCGTGCTTCGGGATGAATGGGCGCGCGCCAAAAGCCCCAATATCTAAAAATGCGGCAAGGGGGCCGGGGGGGAAACGGGTGGGCCGCCACCTTCGGGCGGCACTGTTCAGGCAGGAGGGCCGGACCGCCTCAAGCGGGCGTTTAGAGCCTACTTCGCCGTCGCGGCTGCGGTCCGGAACGTCCGCATGAACCCAGGGGAGCGAGTCTTCATTAACGGGTGCAGGACTATCTCGACGCCCTGAGTTGGTTCGCGTCGCCGGATGCGGGCCATCCCAAGCGAGGCCTCAGTGTCGCTAGTAGCCGATCACGGCGTGGCGTGTTGAGTCGAGGTGGGCGTCAATCGCCTCGTGCGCGGCTTCGATGCTGCGGCTTCTGAGTGCATCGACGATCAATTGGTGTTCACGCAGAACGGCCAGGGCCCGATCGGTTCCCTGGGTTACGGCGCGGACTCCAATCCTGAGCTGCCGCTGCCGGAGTGAGGTGTAGAAATCCGCCAGGACGGGATTGCCGCCGGCGCGCACCATGAGCGTGTGGAACTCGGTGTCCAGTTCTATGAACCGTGCCGGGTCATCTGCGGCTTCCCGCTGCAGGTCGATGATGCGCTGGAAGGATTCAATCTGGGTGTCAGGCATTGCCTCCAGGGTCATGACCGCCCACTTCTCAACGACAGACCTGGCCTGGAGGAGCGCTCGGACGTCCGGATCGGAAATGGGAGGCACGTACGCGCCCTTGTGGGGGATTCGCTTGACGAAACCTTCCGCTTCAAGCCGTAGAAGCGCTTCTCTGACAGGCGTGCGTGAAGTCCCTGTGGACTTGGCCAGGACCGCTTCGTTGAGAAACGTCTCCTCCTCCCGCGGCAAGGCGGCGATGTAGCTCTTCATCCATTGGTAAGCAACTTCGGGCTGCGACTGAGCTGCGGGAGTCATCTGAATCATTGAAAGCCTTTCTGCAGTGTCCAGTATACGAGTTGCATTCAGCTTGACCGGACGGCTCGAAAATTCTTCTACTCTAAATATAGACAGGTTGTATACAGCTCGTCTACAGTTGTGGTTCAGTGACTCCGCTCACTCGTCGGAAAGACCCCAATTTCCTGGGAGCCCAGGCCACCTGTCTCACCGGAAGCGCGCGGCTCCCCATCGCAAAGGATCCCCCAGAATGACCGATTTGAAGAAAGCAGAACTGAGGCAGCAAAAGCACTCAAGCCTGCCCGTGGTGGCTGCTTCGAGCCTGGCCGGCACCGCGGTGGAATGGTATGACTTCTTTCTGTACGGCACCGCCGCCGCGCTGGTATTCAACAAGCTCTACTTCCCCACCGATGATCCCCTGGTGGGCACCATGCTGGCGCTCGGAACGTTCGCGGCCGGTTTCCTGGCCCGCCCGATCGGGGCAATCGTCCTTGGTCACCTCGGCGATAAGCACGGACGCCGCGTCACGCTGGTGGCCAGCCTGATGCTCATGGGTGTCGCCACCACCCTCATCGCCTTCATCCCCTCCTACGCTGCGATCGGCATAGCTGCCCCCTTGTTGCTTTTGCTGCTTCGCCTGATCCAGGGATTTGCCCTCGGTGGCGAGTGGGGCGGGGCCGTCCTCCTCGTGTCCGAACACAGCAATGAAAGCGCCCGGCGCGCCTTCTGGGCCTCGTGGCCCAACATGGGCCCGCCCCTGGGCAACCTGATGGCAGCAGGTGTGCTGGCCGTACTGGCCGCCACCATGCCGGAGAGCGAGTTCCTGGCATGGGGCTGGCGCATCGCCTTCGGATTGTCTGCCCTGCTGGTCGTCATAGGCCTCGTCCTGCGGCTCTACGTGCAGGAAACCCCGCTGTTCAAGGAAGCACAGCGGAAGCGCGAAGCCGAAGGCAACAAGGAACGGAAGATGCCGCTGACCATCCTGTTCCGCCGCAACTGGCGCGAAATCCTCATCGCAACCGGCAGTCGGATGGGCGAGAACGCAGGCTTCTACATCTACTCGCTGTTCATCATCACCTACGTCACCCAGATCATGGGACTGCTGCGGCAAACCGGACTCACGGCCGTCATGATCGGCCAGGGCGTCGCCGTCCTCGCCATTCCCGTCCTGGCGCTCTACGCGGACAAGGTAGGCCGCAAGCCCATCCTGATCGGCGCCTCAATCGCCACCATGGTGTGGGCCTTCGCGTTCTTCTTCCTCCTGAACACCGGCCAGCTGTGGGGCATCATCGCCGCCGCCGTTGGTGGCCTGTTGATCTTCGCCGCCTACAGCTCGGTGATCGGAGCCTTCTTCTCCGAACTCTTCCCCACGGACGTGCGGTACAGCGGCACCTCCGTGTCCTACAACCTGGCCTCACTGATCGCCGGCTCCCTGTCACCGATCATTGCCCTGGCCCTCTACAGCGCCTTCGGCACCGGCTATGCGATCGGCATCTACCTGGCGGCCATGGGCCTGATCTCCATGGTCTCGGTGATGTTTGCCAAGGAAACCAAGGGGCTCAAGCTCAGTGATTTGGACGAACCGACCAGCAAAGAAGGAACAAACATGAAAATCGCACTTGTCCAGGTGGCAAGCCCGGACTCCGAAACCCGCGAAGACCGGATTGACCGCATCGAAGAAATCCTGCGCGGGATCAACGGCGCCGAACTCATCGTGCTCCCCGAGCTGTGGAGCGCCGGCTACTTCCACTTCGATGACTACGAAAATCTCGCGGAAACACTGGACGGCCCCACCGTCTCCATGTGCTCGAGGGTGGCAGCGGACCTGGGCGTTCACCTGCACCTCGGCAGCATCATTGAAGCCGACGAGGACGGGCAGCTCAGCAACACTTCCATCCTGCTGGGGCCGGACGGCAGCGTGGTCCACACCTACCGGAAGATCCACGTTTTCGGGTACAAGTCCAAGGAGGCCAGCCTTCTCACGGCAGGCTCCGCACTCCCCGTGGCCCATCTGCCCTTCGGGGCAGTCGCGGGCATCACCTGCTACGACCTCCGTTTTCCCGGGTTGTGGATGGAACTGAGCACCCGCGGCGCGGAGATAGTGATTGTCCCGGCAGCCTGGCCCGCGGCGCGACGCGAGCACTGGCGCCTTCTCACAACGGCCCGCGCGGTGGAGCACCAAATCTTCGTGATTGCCTGCAACGCCACGGGCACCCAGGAAGGCGTCGAACTCGGCGGACACAGCAGGGTGGTGGATCCGGCGGGCAACGTCATAGCCGAAGCATATGCCGGGGAGTCGGTGCTCATGGTGGACATCGATCCCGGCCAGGTCCACGCAGTCCGCACCGAGTTCCCCGTCATCGGCGACCGCCTCGCCGCTTACAACACACTCACCCTTTAAAAGCCAACAACGTTTAGAAGCCATCCAAGGAGACGGAATGGAAACAACAAGGCAAGTCCCACTCACTTTCAGGGTGGTGGGAACGGAAAAAACAATCACTCTCACGGATTTCCACGGAGTGGTGGCCGGCTACACAGGCCGGGATCCTGAAGCAGTCCAGCACCACATCGATGAGCTGGCAGCCATCGGAGTAGCACCACCGCCGGAAGTGCCCATGTTCTACCGCATGGACTCTGACCTGTTCGAGACCTCGGGCGAGCATGACGCGTCGGAGAACCTGACCTCCGGTGAGATCGAACCCCTCTACATCCGCCACGAGGGGAAGTTCTACCTGGGCATCGGATCCGACCACACCGACCGTGACATCGAAGCCACGGACATCGGGGACTCCAAGCGGGCCTGTCCCAAGCCGGTCGCCGGTGAGGTGATCGCCGTCGAGTCCCTGGCGAACCTCGACCTTGACCAGTGCACCGCGCGCTCCTGGGTGGATGGCGAGTTGTACCAGGAAGGCCCGTTGAGCGGCCTGCGCAAGCCGGCAGACGTCGTCGAGCGCCTTCTGGCACGCACTGACATCGGCGACGCCGACTTCATGTGCCTCGGCGGCACCCTGCCGCTGCTGGATGGGAAGTTCGTGAATGGAACTTCCTGGAAGTTGGAGCTCTCCTTCCCGAATGGGACCACCATTGAACATAACTACAAAATCAAGAAAGGCTCACTCTGATGAGAACCGGAAAAGAGTACCTGAAGTCCCTGAACGACGGCCGGACTGTGATCCTCGACGGTGAGGTGGTCGGCAACGTTCTGGAACACCCGGCGTTCGCGAAGGTTGCCCAGACCATGTCAGAGCTGTTCGACATCGCGGCCGATCCCGCCAACGGCATGCAGTTCCATTCCGAGGAAATCGACGGACCCGCCAACCGCACCTTCGCCGCTCCCCGCACGCAGGAGGAACTGGTGTTGCGGCGCGAGGCAATCGAGAAGTGGGCCAAGCACACCCACGGCTGGGTGGGCCGGAGCCCGGACCACGTTGGTACGTTCTTCGCCGCGTTTGGCTCCCACGCGGACGTCTTCAAGAACGAGGAACGCGACTTCGCCGGCAACGTGGAGCGGTACTACAAGAAGATCCTGTCCGAGAACCTGTACCTGTCCTACGCGATCATTCCCCCGCAGGTCTCCCGCGCAACCACAGCGTCCGGCTGGGAAGGCGAATACCTGCAGGTGGGCGTCGTGCGTGAAACCGAGGAGGGCATCATTGTCCGCGGTTCGCAGATGCTCGCCACCGGTGCCGCGATCGCTGATGAAGTCTTTGTCACCTGCATCAAACCGCTGGGGCCGGACGATGTTGACTTCGCCGTCAGCTTCGCCATCCCGGTAGCCACCGACGGCCTAAAGCTCTACTGCCGCCGCCCGTTCGCGCCCGCTGCCACCAGCGGCTTCGACTACCCGCTGACCAGCCACTACGACGAGCCGGACGCCCTGGTGGTCTTCGACGACGTCCTCATCCCGTGGGACCGCGTGTTCATCAACCGGAACATCGACACCCTGCGCCGCCAGTTCTTCGACACCGGCGCCCATGCCCTGGGCAACTGGCAGGCCCAGATCCGGTTCTCCACCAAGCTGAAGTTCATCGCCTCCGTGGCCCGCAAGGTCACCCAGGTGAACGGCACGGACAAGATCCCCGGAGTCCAGGAGAAGCTTGGCGAGCTCGCCGCGATTGTGCAGTCCGTTGAATCGGCCGTCCTCGCCGCGGAATACACGGCAACTACGGACGACGCCGGCATGCGGATTCCCGGGAAGAGCGCACTGTACGGGGCCATGGGCCTGCAGTCCGAGACCTACCCCCGCGTGATCTCGATCCTCCGCGACTTGGTGGGTGGCGGCGTACTGCAGCTGCCGTCCAGCATCGCGGACATGACCAGCAGCGTCACCCGCCCGGACATGGAACGCTATGTGCAGTCTCCTGGCGTCGCCAGCGAGGAACGGGTGAAGCTCTTCAAGTTGGCTTGGGACATCATCGGTTCCGAGTTCGCCGGCCGCCATCAGCAGTACGAAATGTTCTACGCCGGTGCACCGTTCGTTGTCCGCGGCGCCTACACCTACAGGAATTACGGCTACGACGCCCTGGTAGCGGAGCTGGACACGTTCCTCGGTTCCTACAGCATCCAGAGCACCACCGATTCGGAGGGAATCTGACCATGGCAAAGCCCGAATTCGAGTTCACCCCTGTTTCCTCGGTGGACTTCGCACCCTGTAACCCGCATATCGAGGGCTTGTCCGAGGCCATCCTCGCCCGGGATTCGGACAATGACAGCGTCACCCGGATCCTTAAGTTCGAGCCCGGCACGGATACCTCCCCCAACGGCGTCCTCACCCATGATTTCTGGGAAGAGGTCTTCATTTTCGAGGGCTCGTTTGTGGACCAGCGCCTCGGCAAAACCTTCAAAGCCGGAGATTGGGCCACCCGCCCGCCGGGCATGGAACACGGACCGTGGGTCTCGGAAAACGGCGCCAGGATGTTCGAAGTCCGGTACTACACGGATCCGGCACCAGCGGAGCGGAGCAACTGACATGAGCCTGGCACCAGCCTTCACCATCCCCGATGCCATGGGGATGCGCCGCGCCATGGGCCGCTTCCTCACCGGCGTCGCTGTGGTGACCACCCAGCACGAGGATGAGCAGTACGGGATGACCATCAGCTCGCTGACCTCCATCAGCCTGGAACCACCCATCCTGATGATCTCGCTGAACTTCGGCACCCGGACCGGAGAGGCACTGATGGAGAGCGGCAAGTTCGCCGTGTCCATCCTCGGCGCCAAGCAGGAGTCCGTGGCACGGCGGTTCGCAGTCCGTGGCGGCGACCGCTTCGGCGACGGCGACTTTGACATCACGGACAGCGGCCTGCCGGTCATCAAAGGCGCCCTCGCCCAGGCGGACTGCACCGTTGTGCAGCAGTACGACGTCGGAGATCACCAGGTTTTCTTCGGACAGGTCACCACGTGCCGGGACCGGGACGGCGAGGTGCTGGCATTCAAGGCAGGCCGCTTCGGCTCGTTCAGCGACTTCGGCCACGCAGAAATCCCCTGGATGTTCTAGAGTTCGCCTAGGAAAGTTGAGCCCGAGCGTTCTATGCGTACAAAAGTAGAGGCGCACGGTAACGTGCGTCTCTACTTTTGCAGGCGTCACTCCTTGCGCGATTAAGCCTGCGGGCCAAGAAAAGCTGGTGTCAGCCGCCGAAAAGCTCGCATCGATTTCGGTTTCCACTGAACCGTGGAGTGCTCGACCCAGAATGTGGCTGGCCGGGACGACATGTGTCCCGGCCAGCCAGAACTAGGCCCTGCACCAGGCCCGTCGCTCTGCGCCGGCGAGAAGTTAGGTCCTCACCTCAGATGGCCGCTCCAGGGCCGCCTGCTTTTCCGGCGGTCGCTTGTTCCGGCTTTTGCCGGGGTAGAACACCAGCGTCAGGATCACAGCGAAGCCCCCGATCACGACGCTGAATTGGGGCAACAAGCCCGACTCAAAGCCGATTCCGCCGATGGTTGCAACGGCGACGACCATGCCGAATTGACGGCTGGTGTTGAACATTCCGGAAGCGGCGCCACTGACCTCCCCAGGTGCGACGTGCATGGCTTGTGCGCTGAGGGTTGATGCCAGCAGTCCGGAAGCGAACCCGATGAGGATCATTCCGGCCGTGAGAACAATGGATGACTCTCCGGAGGAGAAGATGGTCGCGAGAGCCCCGAGGAAGCCTGTGACGGTTCCGGCTGCAATGATCCGCAACCGCCAAACGGGCCGGCTGACCCACACTGTGAGGTTGCCGCACAGCCACGCCACCGAGCATGGCAACACGAGCATCCCGACGCTCAGCGGTCCGCCTTGCTGGTAGGACGACGCCCATAGGGTGAATACGAGCAACGAACCGTACGAACAGAACTGATAGATGGCTCCGGCAGAAGTGAGCCTCAGGAAGCTGCGGTCCTGCCAGAGTTGTTCTGGAATCATCGGTGTCTGCGCGCGTCGGTCCGTGATGATCAGGGCTGCGGCCACGAGCGCGACGAATATCCAGGCCAGGACCAGCCAGAGGGTGGAAAGCTGGCCGTGGGCCATCGAAATGAGCACCCAGGCCACGGAGAAGAGGAAACACAGAAGTAGCCCCTGGCTCAGAGCTGAGATCTTCCTTGAGGCGTTCCCGGGTTTGCTGTGATGCTTACGGATGACGAGCAGCGCGGCGGCACATACGGGCAGGTTCAGCCAGAAAATGGACCGCCAGGTCAGGGCTTCGGAGAGGGCGCCGCCGATCAGCGGACCCAAGGCGATGGCGCACCCTCCGACTACTCCCCAGACTCCGACGGCCCGGGCCCTGCGGTTGGGGTCGGGTTCTGAGGCTGCGATGATGGCCAGCGTCATGGGAAGCATGAAGCTGGCCGCGGCGCCTTGCATGAGCCGCATGCCGATGAGCGCCGGTGTAGACCATGCCAGGGCACAGCCGATGGAGCTGGCCAGGAAGGCCACCGTTGCCCAGCGGTAGACACGGAATGCACCATACCGGTCGCCGAGGACACCGGACAGGAAAAGGAAGGCGCACAACGGAATCGTGTAACCGTCCAGGATCCACTGCAGGTCTGTCGTTGTGCCGCCGAGTTCGTCGATGATCTGAGGTACGGCTACGTTGATGGCTGAGGCATCGAAAGCGACCAGGAAGTTCCCGATGCTGACCGCTATCAGGAGCGGGACAGCCATGCGCCGTACGGTGGGGGCCACGCTCATGAGTCCAGCCTTGCTTGCCGTTCCCGGGGCAACTGTGAATTCAGAATGAACGAATGCGTTGGCGTTGCTACCCCTACGTGAGCAGCCCGGGCAACGATTGCCCCGTTTTGATCCGCCAGTTCTGACGGCAATCCTGAAGCCAGGTCGCGCTGCATGGATGAGGTCGTCGAAGGGTTGAACACGTCGGTGTAGACGGAGAAGACCTCATCCACGTCCTCGCTCGTAAAGGTGACTCCGTAGGCGTGGGCGACCGAGGCAACCTCAACGATGCCGGCACGGACCATGGATCGGGTCTCGGGATGTGCACGGGTCACCCCGACGGGGACGCCGGAGACGGCGCCTACCCCACCGTAGGAAGCGATGAGGGCGATCTTCTTCCAGAGCGCGCGCTGGACGTCCTTGGCTAGGGTCGCCGTGACGGAGCTTTGGTTGAGGGCCTCCAGCACCCGCTCCGCGACGCCGCTGTCAGTACCGACCTCATCGAAGAGTCCGGCGCTGAGGGTGGCTTCGCCGCCGATGAGCTCAACGGTCAGCGGGGCGGTGCGCTTGACGATGACCACGCAGGTTGTGGCGATGACCGGGGAAGCAGGAAAGAGGTGCCGGGCAACTTCGGGGGCATCGATGCCGTTTTGCACGGTGAGCAGCGGGGTCCCGTTTTGGATCCTGCCCTGCAGGTCTCGGAGGGCATCCCCGACCTGCCATGCTTTGGTGGCAATCAATACAACGTCAAAATCCGCCGCGTCGATCTCAGAAACGACGGTTATCCCGGATACGGTCTCCGTTCGGCCTGCGTTGAACAGATGCACCTTGGCGTCCGGAGCGGATGACCGCGCTTTGAGCACTACGTGGTGACCGGCCTGAGCCAGTCGTGCGGAGAAGTACAAACCCATGGCGCCAGCGCCATAGACGAGGATTTTCACAGGCTCAACCTCTCACGGTGGCCGGCACGGAGTTCAACAGCTGCAACCCCAACCTGCCGACGTCGGGGAGCCTGATGATCGGGTTGTAGAAGTCCAGAATCTGTTCGTGCAGGCGAACGAAGAGCTGCTGGCGGTCTTCGTACAGCTCGTGCATCTTCGTGCTCAAATGACTGTAAACCTCACCGATCAGCTCTTCTGTCACGCGCTCTGCCGGCACCCCGTTGTCGATCAGAATCTGGCGTATGTAGTTCGGGAACAACCCGATCTCGTTGATGAAGTACTCAACTTCCCGGCTCACACCCAGGTAGTCGGGAACGTTCACAATGCCGGCGTTCTCGTTCAGGACGAGGAAGCCGCTCACGGGGCGGAACGGTGTCGGCGTGGTGAGGTAGGTCCGCTCGGACCAGCGTGCTGCGTCGACCAGTCCGTCGATGTCCAACGGCCCGGAGTCGACGGTGATGTTGTTGTCGGCGAACACCGAGGCTATTGACTCAAGCTCGGCCAGGCCGGCGCGGTTGCCAACCCCGGCTACGCCGCCTTCGATCATTTGGAATCCGTGGAAGACGCTGACCAGGGAGTTGGCTGTGCCGATGCCTCGGTCGTTGTGTCCGTGCAGGTAAAAGACAGTGTCCGGGTTGTCGGCAACCAGGTTTGCTGCCAGCACTGCTGTGGCGTCCGGGTAGAGGGTGCCGATGGAGTCGTTGATGCGGATCAGGGAGATTCCCTGCTGGCGGCACCGCTCGATCTGGCTGATCAAATGCGCGTACTTGTCCTCCTCGATGGTGTTGGAGAAGGCGTTGAGCAGGCTTGACCGCAGGGTCCCCACACCGAGGGAGCGCACGCGGTCAGCTACCCGTTCGAAGAGGTGGCGGTGGGAGTCGATCTCGATCATGCCGATGCTGACGTAGAGGCGTCCCAGTTGCTCGCGGCTAAGCGTTTCTTCGAGCGCGTTGCAGAGTGGCTCCCAGGTCTTGAGGGTGAGGTTGAACGAGAACGTTACGTCGGCGGGAATTTTGCCGGCGTCTTGAGCCCGGAGCAACTGATCCACGAAGTGGGGTTCGCGGATACCGGAGCCAACGTCGATGTCTTTCACGCCCGAGTTGGTGATCTTCATAACCAGCTCCAGCTTGTCTTCGTTGCTGGCGCCGAAAGGGGCTCGTTCGCCGCCTTCACGGATGGTTTCGTCGGAGATGGCTTTGATCGAGAAGTCGTTGTAGCGGGGTTGGTGTGTGCTCGGAAACTGAAGCATTGCTCGCCTGTCGCTCGATGGTGAAGGGATGTGGCTTCGATGGAAAACCGGCTTTTTCGAAGCCCACGCCGATGCTCGCACGGGCCCATATAGTTATCAAGCCGGATGACCGGTTTTTACTCTACGTCTCGTTTTCTTCGGATTGCCCCTCGGTCACAATCGGTTCGCAGGAGCCGTGGGCTCGTCCGTGGGTACGCTCTCTTCAACGGCCAAGACTGGATTGCAGGACAAATCTGCGGGGTCTCCGGTGATGCGAGGCCACCATTCCGCCCGCGAGGTGCCTCCGTCGGGAGCTTCAGTGTCGAGCAAGTTCTTCCGGCTGGAACCAACTTCCGGGGGTGAACGAATTTCCCTGCTTTCGAAACAATCCATCTGACCGGTATGTTTTACGCGTGATGAACCGACTCTCAGGGAGGAAAACCAATTGAAGGCCGCATCCGCTCATGACCTGTCCTTTGATCACCCGGTTCCTCGGCAGTTGGTGCACCGTTCGGCCATCTCGGAAGTTTTCGTAACCGACGTTCTTCAGCAAGAAGAGGGCATGTACCTGGTTGCTGCGCAGTGGCCACGATGGCACGTGTTCTATGGATCAAGCCCTGAGGGTTTCGATTCTGCGCTCATATCTGAAACGCTGAGGCAAGCCACGATCTTGGTGGCCCACACCCAGTTGGGAGTGCCACTCGGGAGTCGCTTCCTGCTTCCCCACATGGAGGTCGCTAAGCAGGGGACGAACCGGCCAGATGGCGCCAGACCCGCCAATGTGACTGTCTTGATGCGCTTCTCGAATCTGAAGGCAGGAAGCCGCGGGGCGACAAAATTGCAGGGCCATGCCCGATTCCTGGTCGAGAACACAGTGGTTGCTGTGGCCTCCGCCGGTGCGAGAGTTCTGGACGAAAGCACCTACGAACGTTTTCGGCGGCGTGAAACGAGAACACCACAAGCTGCGGCAACGTCACTGCCGGAGGGCATCAGTGAAGCGGTTCCGGGGTGCTTCTCTCCCCGTAACGTTGTTCTCGCCGAATCATCCGCAGCGGGAAGCTGGATACTTCGAGTGGACACCACCCATCCGATCTACTTCGATCATCCCCTTGACCATGTTCCCGGCGCCCTCCTGACCGAAGCAGCGCGCCAGTGCATCAGAGCCTTCGTGGGCCGGGCCGGACTTGATGTCCGCTCGTACAGCGCCCGGTTCTACAAGCTGGTGGAACTCGCGGACCGGACGACTCTGAGCGTCGAGCACATGTTCCACAGACCGGATGGAACGACGTCTGTCGTTGTCGACTTCAAAAGCGCCGGTCAGGAAGTCGTTGCCCGGGTCGCCGCGGTTGTTCCGCCTCAGGACGGGGCGCCGGTGCTGTCAGGCGCTGCTGCCCATCATCTCCGAAATGGAGTCTCGGGTGTCCTGGGAGGAACTTAGAACAGGCAAAAGGATCATCCACATGTCATCTACCCGCTTCAACAAGTCAGTGCGTGCAGTGAGGACATCCGAAACAAGCTGCACGCCGGTGAAGGCCGCGACTACGAACCTGGCCAGAACCTCGGCCTCGATGTCCGGATTGATCTCGTCTTGGTCTTGGCCCTGGGCGGTCAGTTGCTCCATGGTGGAGACCCAGTCCTCGTACGGGTCTTTGACTGAACCACCGAAAGCGGAAGCCTCGAGGGTGAGCCGGATCCCGGCACGGACCACCGGGTCTGCCGTGAGTTGCCCGGCGAAATGTCGACAGAGCAGCACCATCGTCGTCAACGGCGTGTATCCGCCGGCCAGGATGGGTTCGCTGGTTGAGCGAACTCTTGAGTGCTGCTCCGCGATCACCGCCTTTGCTAGATCCTCTTTGGACTTGAAATGAAAGTACAGGGCCCCTTTGGTGACGGAAGCAGCTTCTGCGATGTCGGCAAGGCTGGCGTTTCCGTAACCGACTGTTTCGAAAGTGCGGGCAGCGCCTTCAATGACAGTTGCCCGGGTAGCCCGGGCTCTTTCCTGTTGAGCCACAAACGCCTCTTTCTGATGGAGACCATCATGCATATGGAACTTCGACCTGACCAGCTGAGCGCGACGCGGGCAAAGACTGCGAATCATCGCCTGGCTGAAGCCCGGAGACCACGGTGAGAGTCCTTCTGCTTGGCGCCTCGGGTTTCATCGGCAGCCACATTCGTACCGTGCTTGAAGCAGACAATATCGTTGACGTTATAGGGCTGAGGAGACGTCCCGCAAACGAGACCCGAACACGACAAGGAGCCGTTGTCGCCGGAGACGTCACCGACCTCGGTTCACTCCGACGAGCTGTCGCCGGGATGGACATGGCGATCAACGCCACCTCGTACACCGGAAAATCCCATGAACTTGCCGATGCGGTCAACCATCAGGGGACTCTGAACCTTGTTTCAGCGTGTACAACGCATGGCGTCCCGCTCATTCAGGTCAGCACAACCGCGATCTACGGTTCCGGCCCTCATCGGAACCTGGCAGTGGGAGGGGCCAAGACCCATCCAGAATCAGTGATCAGCCGGACGCGGGCCCTCGTCGATGACGCCGTCCTGCAGGCGGGTGGAACAGTCATCCGGCCCCACCTGATCTATGGGAGGGGAGATCGATGGTTCATCCCGACGCTGGCGAGGATCTTCGGACACCTCAAGGCGCGCATCGAGGGCGCTGAGAGCCTCCTCTCGGTCATTGACGCGCACCAGCTGGGGCAACTGGTCGCCGGTCTTGCCAGGATCGGCTATTCGCAAGGCGGAGCCCTCCACTCAGCGCTGCCGGCACCTGTGGCAACCGGCCAGATACTCCAGGCCATCAGCGACCGTATCGTTCCCCTGGAACTGGAACCCTCTGTCTCCCGCACAGCGGCTGAACCGATCATGGAAGCCTTGGGCTTGACCCGGCACCAAATCAACCTCATTACCGAAGACCACTGGTACAACTCCGAGGCCATCTGGGAGATGGCGAAAGTACCGCCCGGAACCTTCGGCATCTCAGAAGCAACCGCGTCTTGGTACCGAGACCATCTGGGCGCTGTGGAGAAGACCGGACCGTAGGCAGGGCAGGCTTCTGGCGTTCGAAGTTGATGGCGCAAAAGGGTCGCCGGCGAACTACCACTGACCTGTGGCGTGCTCGGCCCAGTATGTGGCTCTGCGGACGGCCTCGGTGCCGAGCAGCCAGCACAGAGCAGCGGTGGCCACGCAGATCACTACGACGACAACTCCGGTGATGCCCCGGAGGACGTTGCGGGGACGAGCGAACACCGAATAACCCACCACCAAAGCTGCCAGTGCCGGCACGGTGAGTGACTCGGACAGGACCGTTTAGGGTATCGGGATGTTTTGAGCGCGTACCTTACTAACTTCGTCATCCAATTTTCTGAACTGTCGTCGCTTGTCAAACTAGTTGATTCTTCTTGTCACGACGGTGCCTGCTGGCCACTTCGGCCTCCGGCGTAGTCACCATGGGTCTTTCGCTCGGACCGCGGATCATCGAGTATCTGGCGTAGCTCAGAGTTGAGCGGCCAAATGTGCCAAATGGGGGCACCGAAAAGTCGGGGGCGGCGTGCGTGCTGTTCGGTTGCCCTTGTCGGCCCCGTAGACCTGGATGATGTCGGTGGCCGGGTTCGACGGGTAGGCGAAGTAGGCTCGGATGTACCGGCCTTAACACTGTTCTTCGATGATGTCCATCAGCAGCCGCCGGTTCACCGGGTCGAAGCCCTTGGTGGGTTCGTCCAGGATGAGCAGCTCAGGGTTGTTCATGATGGTCACGCCCAACTGGATCTTCTGCTGCTGGCCGCCGGAGAGCCTGTCCAGATTCAGGCTGGCTTTGTCCGCCAACTGCACCCGTTCCAGGTATTCCATGGACCAGGATTTGGCCGCGGCTTAGGTCAGTCCTTTGAACCGGCCGAAGTAGACCATGACGTCCAGGACGTGCTCTTTCTTGTAGAGGCCACGTTCTTCCGGCAGGTATCCGAGCCGGGCACCGTCGCGGGGCTCGAAAGGTTTCCCGTCAATGTGCAGGGTGCCGGCGGTGGGCTGGTAGATGCCCAGCAACGCTCGGAGGGTGGTGGTTTTACCCGAGCCGTTGCTGCCCAAGAACCCGAACGTTTCCCCGGTTTGGACGTCGAAGGAGAGGTCTTTGATGACCGTGGTCTCTCCGAAGTCCATGCGAAAGTCTTTGACGTGAACTAGCGGCTCGATGGCCGCACCCCCTGCAGTCATGCATTTCACTCTACGCGTCTTCGTGGAGAGGGGAGCGGGCGGTCTCTCAAGGGAACCGGAGACCCCGCCGGCAAGTAAACTCTCGCCATGATTCCATTCAAGCTGCCGACGCCAGTGACTACCCCGCGCTCCTGGCCCTGTGGCGCCGCTCCGTCGAGGCCACGCATGACTTCCTGACAGCAGCCGATGTCGATGAGATCGAACAAGACGTCGCCGATTACTTGCCGCAGATGCCGGACCTCAGGGTCGCTGTTGAGGGCGGAGTGATACGGGGATTCATCGCGATCTCAGGCATTTTCGTGGCGATGCTGTTCGTCGACTCTGACGCGCAAGGGAAGGGCATCGGGACAGCGCTTCTCGAAGCTGCGGCTGCCGACCACGATGTTGTGCGTGTCGACGTCAACGAACAGAACGCCTCCGGGCGGGCGTTCTATGCCTCACGTGGATTTGTCGAAGTGAGCCGCTCCGAAGTAGACGACGAAGGCCGCCCGTTTCCGGTCCTGCGACTGTAGTTCGTGGCTCCGAAATCCCCTGCTCGCACGGCCTGAAAAGTTCTTTCGGTTTTCGCGTCACGATCACGGCCGGAGCTGACACTGTTCCGTTAGGAGGGGTTCATCCTCGTCGGGGCGTGTCGTAGGCTCCGATGGTGAAGTCGAGATTCGTTGACCCGCGGTACGTAAACCGTGTTGACCGGGAACCGTCGTACCGGGTTGATTTCTGGACAGCCGCCGGCGCCGCTGAAGAGTGGCAGCTGACCGAGGTCAAAGATGTCGCTGAGGTGCTGGCATGGGCTGATGATCGGGCCAACGGCAGGACTTTTGTGGTGTATGCGGAGTTCGTCCACGAGGGTGGCCACGGCATGATCCGGCTCCTGGGTGCCGAGCCTCCAGGTGTCTAACCCGGGGCGCCTACGGATTGACGGCGGGGTCGCATTCGAACACTGCAGGGTTGCGCTGCAGGCCGTCCTGCGAGCAACGGCTTCGCTGACCTTCGAAGAGAACGTCGACGTGGCCATTCGACCATCCTGAAGCAGCGCGGTACCCGTTGCCCCACTTGAGATCGAGGACCTGGCCACCTTTGGATTCGACCTTGGCGACGATCTCGGCCCTTTGCCTCGAATGGTCAAACTGAATTTTGATTCCGTAGGCGATGAACCCCAGCAGAATCACAGCCGAGAGCACGATCGGTAGCCGCCGCTCGAGAGTCTTCCTTCGCTGCGACCGTCGATTCCTCGAGGGCTTCTGTGACATTCCCGAGGAATGGTCGGTGGATTCTCTACTTGTCGACCTTGCCAAAGCACAGGACATTGCTAATGGCGGAATACCACAGGACTTTCTCTGGCCCGAGGATGCGCTCGTCGCTGTTGCGTCCGCAGCCGTGCGCGCACATGTGTTCGGGTTGACTGCAATCGGGGAAGCCGATCTAGCGTGGGCAACAGAAGCTGTGATGTTGGCGGCAGAGAACCCTCGAAGGGACGACATGAGCCACCACAGCACCATGTTCCCCACGGGTGCCGACAGGTTGGCCGGCCTTGCCGCGCCGCTCCTACTTCTGAGTCCGTTCGACAGCTTAGGCCTTGGCCGCGATCGGCTGGAGGGATGTCTGCACGCTCTTGCGTCTAGCCTCTACGACGAAGTGCGGATCAACTATGCCAAGGGCTGTGAGCCCATCTGGACGTCATCATGCTCGTCGGCTCCGAGCTCCGATCGCTGCACACGGCACTGGCCCGCCTGGGACGCTGCCGTTACCACCCTGGCCGACTGCAGGGTAGAACCGTGGACCCAAGAGGGGGAGCGCAAGACAGTTGAGCCACTGTCCCCACCATTTCAAGATGCCCTACTGAGTGTCAGGAGTGAGCACCCTGTTGGTGAACCGCCTCCGAATGCCGGTGGTATGTATGGTCGATGCAAGGGCATCGGGATGCGTGAAGGCCAACGTTGTTGAGCTATGGGGCCCGTTGTGGAATGCGTGCAGACGCAGTTTGGAGCATTTGTGGGGTGAAGGATTCGATCACCTTGAGATTTTGCGGCACGCGCCGGTTATCCGACGGCTCACGGATCTCGCGATCGACGGTGATGTTAGTCTCCTCGAAGCTCATCTAAAAGCATTCGCTGGCAACGCTAGCGCCCTCCACTTGCTGTTTGAGAGTCTCACCGAATTGCTAGCCTGCGACGAGCGTCGGAGAAAGTCGCTGTCGACTATCTGGCCATGGGTGATGCAGGTTGCCTTAGACGCGATTGGCGATGGCGTGCTCCTGCGGGCTGAACGCCACTGGTTCGGTTATGCGGTATCGGCAATATTGCCGGTTCCAAATCCGCGCTCCTCCGACTCAAACATTGACGCCACCCTGGAAGATCGTCGGCGAAACTGGATACAGCCCGAAGCCTTGGCTGGTCTCGACGAGCGATGGCTGCGTCCAGCGGCGGGGGAGCCAAAAGCCGCAGACGCCGTCGTGAAATTCGCGCGAAGCGCATCGCTGGAGTGGCAAGCATCGACTGCCTTGATCTTGATCGAAGGGATCATGGGCACATCCTTCAACCTTTTCGCGAACCGTCTTTTTCATCTTGAGGACTGGCTAAGCGGGCTTCGTAAGGAAGGCATGCTTGCCGCCGGTGAAGTCCAAAGTCGGTACCACAGAATCGTGGATGGGCTTGCTGCCGCCGGTGATCGTGGGGCTGTCAAGCTCCAGCAACTAGACGAGTGATGGACATGTACTAGCCCTAACGGTGGGTCAGCGCCGTGGATCACGAAGCAGGCTACGGTGGCGATGGCCGACGGGGCCGTTGGGAGTTGGTTGGGTTTCATTGTGTAAATCGCGTAATCCAACCCGGAGATTCCCACGGCTCGCAGCACGACACAGGTTCGACACGTTTACGACACGCTTTGGACGGGAATTGGAGGGAATCAAAGGGATACGATTTCTCATCATAAGGTGCAAAATCGCCGGTCAGGACCCACTTTAGGGCACTACCGGGCACCTCCGGGATACCCCACTATGTAAAGCGGGGGTCGTCGGTTCGAATCCGACAGGGGGCTCCACGAACCCCTCCATTCCAGCTCTTTGCCTGGAATGGAGGGGTTTTCTTGTCTTGGAAGCAGGGCACTACACGTACGACGCTTTCAAGAAGACAGGCGACGCCGGCGGTCTCCTTTGGATGGGACGGGTCATTAACGGAAGAATCCACGACGGCGGGTCAGGGAGCTGTGGGCTGCGTGGGTGAGCTCGGAACGTGACGCCAGGCAACGGTCCGTGCACTGCCGGAGGGCAGGAAGTGCTTGGGCGGCGTCCTCGAAGTAGTCTTCGCGGATCATCAATTCGATAGCCCGGCACTGGTGCTCAGTTTCCACGGCACCGACCATAGCGGAGCTGATCTTGAGGCTGAGCAGGGCTGTTGTGGTCTCTTTGGCGTCATGAACATCTACGGCGTGAACAATGCGCTCCACCCGCTGCGGGAGCATCGCCAGATACTTGTCCAGGAATCGCAAGGCAGGTTCCGGGCTGCCGAGTTCGTCGGCGAGGGACTGGAGCCGTCTCAGATCCAACTCGGCGGCGGGGTTACGCTGCCGCTTCATCGCTCTCACCGGCCGCCTGTTCCGCCAATGACTCTTTTGGGTCTTTGGTCCAGATGGAGGCGAGCATTCCGATGACCAGGATGGCGGGTGCGCCGTACATCAAGGTGTTCAGGACCATCGGTTCGCGGATTGCCCGGATCGCGTTGCCCACGTAGGGAATCGTGGCGACTTGCTTATCCACTGTCTTGCCTTGGAGAGTGGCGATCCAGGGATCGATCCCGTTGTTGGCGTCGCCCTTCGTCTGGACAGCCACCCCGCCGTCTGCCGTGGTGGTGATTTCGGTGATGCGGTGGGTTTCCACCCGTTGGTCCTCCACTGGGATGTGGTAGGTGATGATGTCGCCGACTTTGACGTCCTCGATTGGAGTAGGGACGGTGACGACGACGTCGCCGGGGTTGATCAGGGGCGCCATGGAACCGGTCAGCATG
>Ga0153977_1000067_pt1 | contig 35784 bp, 35 predicted proteins | sample TSGA061MetaG_FD_104710 | JGI IMG/M metagenome (GOLD analysis project Ga0153977, IMG submission 104710) | Attine ant fungus gardens microbial communities from Georgia, USA - TSGA061 MetaG | ecosystem: Host-associated > Fungi > Mycelium > Unclassified | place: USA: Georgia, Yuchi Wildlife... | reverse complement strand
GAACGCGCCGTAGGTTCCCATGCCGGCGACGGCGGCTGCGGTGCCGACCAGTGCGACGGAGGCGAGGATTTTGCCGGAGGTGGTTTTGAGGCTGATGGCCATGGGGATCAGTGTCCTTTCGTGGGGCCACCGTGAGACCGGCCGGCCGTTTCCTCAGCCTGTGTGGCTGACAAGAAAGACTTTGCCGGGCCTGGATCAAGAACCAACCCTGCAAACCCACAACACTTCCTCAGGAAAACCTCAAGAAAACCGCACCACAAACAGGACGGTTATCCACAAGCGAAACTCCGTGAAGGGCGCAGGACCCCGCCTCGCGCTAGGCTGGTCATCTCGGCTGATGCAAGTGGCCGCAGGAACCACCAAGCGGAGCCACCTTTCCATGTCAGATGACCTTGCCCTGACTGCCCTTGCGGCGTCCTCCTTTTCCCTTCCTGAGTTGCGCGATGGTCAACTCGCCGGCATGAGCGCCATTGCCGGGGGCCGTGATGTTTTGGCCGTCATGCCAACCGGGTACGGAAAATCCGCCACCTACCAGGTAGCGGCACTTTACCTTCACCAACAAACCCAACGCCCCGCCGTCGTGGTTTCTCCCCTCATTGCCCTCCAGGAGGACCAACTGGAGGGCCTGGCCGAAGACCTGGGTGAGGGCGCAGCCGTCGCAATTAATTCTTCCCGGAGCGACTCTGACGTGGAGGCCGCCTGGTTGGCGGCCGAATCCGGCCAGGCGATCTTCCTGTTCCTCGCACCGGAACAACTGGCCAAGCAGGAAACTGTGGACCGGATCGCCGCCATGGAAATCTCCATGTTCGTGGTGGATGAGGCCCACTGCGTCTCTGCCTGGGGCCATGACTTCCGTCCGGACTATCTTGAGCTGGGCAATGTCCGTGAACGGTTGGGGAATCCGCCGGTGATAGCCCTGACGGCAACTGCGTCCCCGCCGGTACGCGATGAAATCGTGCAGCGGCTGGGCATGAAGGAGCCTTTGGTCCTGGTCCGGGGTTTCGACCGGCCCAACATCAGCTTGGAGGTGGCACGCCACCAAGAGGACACGGCAAAGCGCAAAGCCGTCGTGGAACGGGTGCTGGCGCTGTCCGGGGAACAAGGGATGGGGCTGCTGTACGCGGCAACTCGAAAAGACACCGAGAAATATGCTGCCAAGCTCACGGAACAAGGCCTGCGGGCCGAGGCCTATCACGCGGGCCGGTCGGACGCTGACCGCGAAAGCATCCATGAGCGCTTCCTGGATGACCAACTCGATGTGGTGGTGGCTACTACTGCTTTTGGCATGGGCATCGACAAGCCCAACGTCAGGTTCGTGGTGCACGCGGACATCCCGGAATCATTGGACTCCTACTATCAGGAAATCGGCAGGGCGGGCCGTGATGGCAAGCCTGCTGCGGCCATCCTGCATTACCGGGCCGAGGACCTGGGCTTGCGCAAGTTTTTCGGTACCCATGCGCCGGACCCCGAGGCCCTGAAAACGGTCCTGAAGGTGATCAGGAACGCTGGCGGCCCGGCCCCGAAGACCGCCATGGTGGAACTGACAGGGTTCCCTGCCCGGCGAATTACAGGGCTGGTCAACCAGTTGGAGGAGGCCGGCGCGGTGAAAACCGGCAAGCGCGGAACCCGGCTCATTTCCAAGGCAAAAACGGCCACGCTGGTCAGCCGCGCAGTGGAACTGGCTGAGGCGCGGCAAAGGGTCGACCAATCCCGGCTGACCATGATGCGGGCTTACGCCGAGACGGATGCCTGCCGGCGCCAGTTCCTGTTGGGGTACTTCGGGGAGGACGTGCCGGAGCCTTGCGGTAACTGCGATGCCTGCGCTGAGGCCCGCCATGACGCTGCGGATTCCGGAAACCCCGCGGCCCCGGGCTCAGAGGAACAGTTCCCCCTGCAGTCCACTGTCATCCATAAGGAGTGGGGTCCCGGGCTGGTGATGCGGCACGAGGATGACGTCATTACTGTCCTGTTCGAACAGGAGGGATACAAGACCCTGTCCCGTACCGCCGTCGTGGAGCATGAGCTGCTGAAGCGGGCCTAGGGGGTGGCGCGGGCCGCGCTCAGGTATTCAGTTCCACCATCAGGGCCGGGAGTTCATCGGCGAGCTCGCGGGCCAGGAACCCGAGGGGACCCAGCTTGCTGGCCAGGCGGTCCGCGGCGGCTGCATGCAGATGGGTGCCCCAACACGCAGCCTGGGCGTGGCTGGTTCCGCGGGCCCTGAGCCCGGCAATCGCACCGGCCAGGACGTCCCCGCTGCCCGAGGTACCCAGCCCTCCGTAGCCTGTAGTGATCTTCCAGAGTCCGGACCCTTTACCGGATACCCCCTGCGGGCCGGCGATGAATCCCTGGCAGCTCACCACGGCATCGAATCGTTGCGCGATCTCCACCACGGCAGCTTCAAGATCCTCGACGTCCTTCCCCAACAGGACCCCGGCCTCTGGGGGATTGGGGGTAAGGAGCAGGCGCCCACGCCATGGTCCCAAGAGCCCCTCGACATTCCCAAGCGCCCCCAGGGCATAGGCGTCGAGCACGACGGCGGGCCCACCTTCAGCGTCGGCGGGACCTTTGGATTCCTCCCGCTCCAAGAGTGCGCGCAGCATTGCCTCTGCCAGCTCCAGGTCATCCAACCCCGGACCAACCAGCAAGACGTCGGCCCGCTCCAGATCTGATGCGATCCGGTCCAGCCCTTCTCCGGTCAATGACCCTTCGGCTTTCTCGGGCAGCCCGAGCGAGCCGCATTCCGGCAGGGTTACGCCCACCTGCACCGCAGCGGATTCGGCCACAGCCAAGGTTATTTTGCCGGCCCCTGCACGCAGCGCCGCAGTCCCGGCGAGGATGGCCGCCCCGGGGGTCGCACGTGCCCCGCCGATGACCAGCACCGCCCCGCGGGAATACTTGTCCGCGCCGGGCGCCGGCAGTGGCCAGTCCCGGAGAAGGGACGGAGTTACCAAGGTGGGTTCACTGGGGGTGGACACTGGCATCTCCGGCGTGTTCGGTGACTGTGACGCCCTGCTCCGTGAGGTGGTCGGCAACATTGAAGCTCTCCAATTCCCAGGGTCCCGAACCGGTGGGACGTACGTAGCGCGTGATCGAGGCATTCAGCACGGACGTGGTGGAAGCAAGGTCCAGGATGTCCTCTTCGGACATGCCTTCCAGAACGTAGCGGACCAAAAGGATAACGGCGTCGTGGCAGACCAGCATCACCCGGCGGCCGGATCCCAAGGTGTTGAGTTCGTCCAGTACGGAGCGAAGCCGGAGGGCAACATCTGCCCAGGACTCACCGCCGGGCGGACGGTAGTAGAGCTTGCCAAGCCATTGGCGCCGCTCGGCCTCCTCCGGGTAGCGGTTTTCCACACCCCGGCTTGTGAGTCTGTCCAGAATGCCCAGTTCCCTGTCGCGGAGGCGTTCGTCGGTGAGTACCTTCACGGGCCATCCGGCGGTCTCCACCGCGATTTCCGCCGTCTGCCTGGCACGGGCGTAGGGGGAGGAGACAACAGCGTCCGGTCTCACGTTTTCGGCGATGCGGGCCAGCGCGGCTCCGAGGGCTTTTGCCTGGTCCTGACCGGTGTCGGAGAGGTTCACGTCGGGGTCCCGGGCTGGGACCGCGATGACTTCCGCCCCTGCCAGCCTCGCCTCAGTGGCGGCCACGTTTCCTTCGCTCTCCCCATGCCGGACCAGTACCAATTCCACGGCACCGGCCTCCTGTACGGCGTCCGTCAGACCGTCCTCGTTCACAAAAAGCCACCCCTCCGCGTGCGTTGCCGAATGCAGAACACTACTCACTGCGTACCCACCGATCCAGAGAATAAACGCTCGACGGCGGATCGGGAACCTCTGTTGCCGGGCCCTTCAGTGAAGTATGTTGCTCGCATGAAGGACACATACCAGGTCATTGTGGTCGGCGGCGGATTTGCAGGCGTTGCAGCAGCCAGGGAACTCGGCCGCAAGGGTGTAAATGTCTTGCTCATTGACTCGAACAACTACCACCAGTTCCAACCTCTGCTGTATCAGGTGGCGACGTCCCAAATCGGGGTATCGGCCATTGCCCGGCCACTCCGCTCCGTGTTCCGCCGACTCAAAACTGTCAAGGTCCTTACCGCCAAGGTGGAGTCCGTGGATGCAGCCCAACGGTCCGTGACGACGGCCGACGGGCAGACGCTGCGGGCCGGCATCCTGGTCCTTGCCGTGGGGGCGGTCCCTAACTTCTTCAACACCCCGGGGGCGGAAGAGCTGGCGTTCCCCCTGTACTCCGTCACAGATGCAACCAGGCTCGGTGCCGGACTCACCCGGTTGCTGGACCAGGCTGACGGAAACCCCGACAGCCACGTGGATGTGGTGGTGGTCGGCGGCGGTCCAACAGGTGTTGAGACGGCCGGAGCAATGGCTGAAAACGTCAAATACGTGGTGGGCAAGTACTTTTCGCCCGAGCTGGCGGCCCGCTGCCGGGTACACCTGGTGGACATGGTTCCCAGCGTGCTGAACATGTTCTCCCCGAAGTCCCAACAGTATGCGACCGAACATCTGAAGAAAGTTGGCGTTCAGCTTCACATGGGTGTGGGCGTCACCGAAGTCAGGCCTGATGGTGTCACCTTGGCGGACGGGAGCTCCGTCCCGGGACAGATCGTCGTCTGGGCCGGGGGCCTGAAAGCCGGCGGCATTATTGCGGGATCGGGACTCACCCAGGGGAGGGGCGGACGCGTCGATGTCCACCCGGACCTGACAGCGCCGGACGTGGATGGCGTTTACGTCCTTGGGGATGCTGCCAACATCACGGATTCAACGGGAGCCAAGCTGCCGCAGCTGGGATCGGTGGCCCAGCAGGCAGGAAAATGGGCGGCCAGGAACATCCTTGCTGACCTTAACGGCGGCAGTCGAACGCCTTTCCGGTACGTCGACAAGGGTTACATGGCGATGGTGGGACGCGGTGCAGCGGTGGCAGAACTTGGCCGGAAGCGCATCCAGCTCCAGGGCATCTTCGCTTTCTTGTCGTGGCTGCTCGTGCACCTCGCTCTGTTGTCCGGGCTCCAGCAGAAGATCCGCGCACTGTTTTCCTGGCTCAATGGTTATCTCCTGCACAGTCCCGCCCAGGTGGTGGTCAGCGGACCCGCGGAGAATGAACGTCCCGGGCAGGCTCCGCCGGGAGCCTGAGCAGGAGAGGGATATACCCGCAGCACTTCAGGCGCAGGGCCAGGCCACGCTCATTCGGCTGGGTTCCTGGTGCCCTTGTGCATCCGCAGCTCGGTGAGCTCATCAATTGCCTGGCTATCTGCTTCGCCGGCCGTCGGCCGGCTGCAACGGTTGGCGTCACGGCCCGTTGCCATCTGCTGGGAAGATAGCAGGAAGAATCCCAAACAAGGAGCAACAGCATGACCCTCAAAGAACGCTTGAAGGCAGACGTCGTCGACCACATGAAAGCCGGTAACAAGGTTGCCCTGACCACGGTTCGCAATGTCCTCGGTGAGATCACCACCCGTGAAAAGTCAGGCAAGACGCCCGTGGAGCTCGACGACGCCCAGGTCACCTCGCTGCTGCAGAAGGAAGCCGCCAAGCGCCGGGACACGGCGAAGATCTACACCGAGGCGGGCGAAGCTGATCGCGCAGCGGCCGAAGTTGCAGAAGCGGAGATTATCGAGGCTTACCTCCCCAAAGCGCTCACCCGTGACGAGGTAGAGGCAATCGTGGATGAAACCATCGGTGCCCTGAAAGCAGAAGGCCAGGAACTCTCCATGCGATCCATCGGCGCTGTCATGAAACCCGTCACGGCAAAGGTTGCAGGACGTTTCGATGGCAAGACTGTCAGCGAGATCGTGCGCGGTCGCCTGGCCTGACCACCGCCGAAGGCCGCGTCATTCAACCCCCAGCAGCCACCGCAAAGTGTCTGCGTTGCGCACGGCGTTACCACCGCCGTCGTTGTTGAAATACGCGTAAACGTCCTTGCCGGAGCCGCTCCACTCACGGATCCTGTCCGCCCACCACCTCAAATCGCCATCCGAATAGGAACCTCCGTAAAGGTGCTGGTGGTCCGGTCCGTGCAACCGGATGTAGACAAAGGGGGCGGTGGCCCGGAGGATGCAAGGCAGATTGGCGCCGCTCATGATGCAGTAAGCCGCCTGATGGCGTTCGAGCAGTGCGTATGTGTCCGGGTGGTCCCAGCTGTCATGCCGGAATTCGACGGCGACGCGGATCCAAGGGGGCAGTGCCGTCAGAAAGTAGTCGAGCCGGGCATCGTCGTGGGCAAAATCAGGCGGCAGCTGGACCAGGAACACCGCCCTTTTATCGCCAAGCTCATGCCAGCAGCGGACGATTCGTTCCACCCACACCTCGGGGCTGTACAGCTTCTTGGCATGGGTAAGGCCACGCGGCGCTTTGACCGACATCGCAAAGCCTTCCGGCAGACGGTTCCGCCAACCTGCGAAGGTGGTGTCGCGGGGCCAGCGGTAGAAACTCGCATTGAGTTCCACGGTGGTAAACCGTGCCGTGTAATGGGACAGCCGCTTGGAGGCGGGCAGGCCCGGGGGATAGAGCACGTTCTCCCAGTGGTCGTAGCTCCAACCCGATGTTCCGATGTGGATGGCCATGGTGAGGATGGTAGCGGGTCAGGCAGCCCGGGTGTGGAATCAGCGGGGCATGGTTCTGGCCATCAGTGCCTGAAGGTCTTCGGCCACGCCGGCAACTTCGCGCTGGCGGCTGCGGCTCGGCTTTGACCTGCGGCCTTCGTGCCGGGCAGGGGTGCTGGAGGTGCGGACAGGGCGGTGGACTCGTGGATCACGCACGGGCTGCGCGTCGCCAATGACGGTGCCCTGCAAAGGATCGTGGAACAACGGGAGGTTCATGATCCCTGATCCTGACATAGCCGGACCATCGCCGATATGGACAATTGCATACCTTCTTCGCGGGGCACTATGCACCTGTCCATGCGGGCGAATACTCTCCCAAAACCAAGCAGCCCCGGTATGCGCGCAGGCAGGTATTGCCAATACCCCGCATCGCGGTCACTCCCACCTTCAGTGTTGGACTGCTTTTCTTGTGAAGTCCCTTATTGCTCCCCGAAAGGCGAATCCGTGCGGCAATTGCTCCCGTCCTCCATGGCGTTGTTGTGGGGCCTGCAGTTCGCGTTCCTTACTCCGGCGCTGGCCCTCATGCTGGTGGACCTTTTCGGCGCCACGCCGGCCGACGTTGGCTGGGTTCTGGCGCTGTATAACGGCGGGGGCTTCCTGGCCTCCTTGATCATCCCGGCGCTCGCGGACCGGAAGAGGGACTACCTCCGCCCGATGCTCTTCTGCGGTGTCCTTGCGCTCGCACTTCCCGGAGTGTTGGCCCTGACGTCGTCTTTGCCGCTGGCGGTTGTTGCCCTTCTGGTACTTGGGGGCCCTGCCGGCGTGGGGATGTCCCTCTTCTTCGCCCACCTCAAGCAGTCGGGCGCCGGTTCGCAGGATGTTGTCAACATGCGGGCGATTGTTTCGTTTGCGTGGGTTGCCGGACCGCCTCTTGCCACGGTCATCATCGGATCCTTCGGAAGTCAGGCGATCCTGCTGGCTTTGGCTGCCGTCGCCCTCCTGAACCTGGTCACAACGGGCATTGCTTTTCGCCGCAACAGAACCCTCCCGGGATCCGGCGCAGGGCCGGCAAGCGGAACGGATGATGGCCCGTTGGCCTCAAAGCTTGCCGTGATCGGCGTCGTCATTGCTTTCACGATTCTCCAGGCGACCGACAGCAGCGCCGTGACCATCATGGCCCTGTTCGTGGACCAGAAAATGGACGGTCAACTCATCTGGGCTGGAATTGCCCTGGGTGTTGCCGCGGCTCTTGAGATCCCGGCGCTGCTTGCCATTGGACGCCTCAGCCGCTCCATCCCGGAGAAGAGGCTCATCGCATCGGGATGCATTGCCGGGGTCCTGTACTACGCAGGGATGACCTTTGCCGCCGACCCCATTGCGCTGTTGAGCCTGCAGATTCTCCACGCTTGGTTCTTTGGCGTGATAGCCGGAGTTGGCCTGACGCTGTTTCAAAAGTTCATTCCCCGGCCTGGCCTGGCCGCCGGGCTGTTTACCAATACCCGGCGGATCGGCGCGATAGCGTCCGGTCCCATCATTGCGTTCGGCTCCATGACAGCGCTTGGATACCAGGGCGTCTTTGGTATCTGCGCGGTGCTGACGCTCGCAGCCATGGTTGTCATCGAACTGACGTCACGGAGCAGCAAAGCCTCCGCGGCCAAGGAGCAAATCCCGGCTGCCTCGCAGTCCTAACCCCACAGCGCCTTTTTCAGCAGTGCCCGCAACTGCGTGTTCTCGTCCTCGCTGAGCGCCGCCAGCTGTGTCTGCTCGCACACCTCAAGCGCGGCCCGGGCCTTGTTATGGATCCGGCGGCCCTCGGCGGTGGAAACGATGATCTTGGCCCGCCTGTCCTGCTTGCCTTGGGCCCGTTTTACCAACCCGCGGTGTTCAAGATCGTCAACCAGGCTGACCACTTGGCTGGGATCCAGGCTGAGGAAATCGGCGAGCTCGCGCTGCGTAGGTTCCAGCCCACTGCAGGCCAGTGTCAGCACGGAGAAGGACCGTTCACGGAGCCCGTAATCGGCCAGTGCCTTGTTGTTCAGGAGGGAACCTGTCGCGTGCAGTTTGGCCAGCAGGAGGCCCACATCGTTGCCGATTTTAGCCTCGGCCAGGCGCGGGGTTTCCACTTCGGTGCTTTGCGGGCCCATGACAACTCCAATAGTAATGAAAAACAATCGTTGACTTTTTCAATGATCCGTATTCTCATTGATCATGACAAGGATCTCACGACGCAGTGGGATCGGCCCCACCGGCATCGGCCGGTTACTGCATGCGAAGGAGCACGCCATGAGCTTGAACGGCAAGGTTGCAATCGTCACTGGGAGCGGGCAGGGTCTTGGACTCGCTTACGCCAGGGAGCTCGCCCGCCAGGGTGCCGCCGTCGTGATCAATGACGTGAATGCTGAGACGGCCGAACAAGCCGTCGCGCAGATTGAAGCCGACGGCGGCCGGGCCGCCGCCGTGGTGGTTCCGGTGGGCAGCACGGATGCTGCCAAGGCCCTGGTGGCCGGTGCCGTTGAGGCGTTCGGTGGGCTGGATATCCTGGTCACCAATGCCGGAATCCTTCGCGACAAGAGCCTGCTGAAGATGACCGACGAGGATTTCGACCTGGTCATCAACGTCCACCTGAAGGGCACGTTCACGTGCGTCCGTGAGGCTTTCGCGTACTTCAAGGAAAACAACGTGGCGGGCCGCATCATCACCATCGGCTCGCCCACCGGCCAGCGCGGCAACTTCGGCCAAACCAACTACGCCGCCGCGAAGGCCGGCATTGTTGGCATGGTCCGGACCTGGGCGCTGGAAATGAAGAAGGCCGGCGTGACGGTTAACGCCGTGATTCCGGTGGCTGCCACGGCCATGACCAAGACCGTCCCGTACTTCCAGAAAGCTGTGGAGGCTGACGAGCGCGGCGAGGCAATGCCTGCATTCTTCCGTCACGACCTCGGATTCGGAACCGCCGACGACGTCTCCGGACTCATCGCGTTCCTCGCCTCGGATGAAGCTGCCAATATCACCGGCCAGGCGATCGGCGCCGGTGGCGACCGGCTGCAGGTCTGGACCCACCCGACGGCGGCTACCACCGAATACCGCGACGGCGGCTGGAGCTACGAAGCGCTGGGGGAGAACGCCGGGTCCCTCTTCGGGCCGGGCGTGCTCCAAAGCGTTGGTGAGGAGTTCCTCCCGCTGCCTGAAGAGCTGCAGCCTGAACCCGCCAAGGCTGAACCCGCACAGGCCCGCTGACATGGCTGACCGTTACGAATCCGGCATCGACGCTTCCAAGCTGGATGCGATCGATATCCACGTCCACCTCGAAGTGGACAGCTGCGGCCACGGCTCGCTCCCGGAAGCCCTGACGGAAGCCTCGGCGAAGTACTTCAAGGCCGAGGACCGCACCCCGTCGCTGGACAGGATCGCCGAGGTTTATCGCGAACTGAACATGGCCGCCGTCGTATTTACCGTCGACGCGCGGACGCAACTGAAGCACGAACCCAACAGCATCCCGGAACTGATCGACGGAGCCGCGCGGAACAACGACGTCCTGATTCCGTTTGGCAGCGTCGATCCGCGGACGGGAGAGGATGCAATCGCCGGGGCCAAGTACCAGGCCGTTGAGCTCGGCGCGCGGGGATTCAAGTTCCATCCTTCGCTCCAGGGCTTTGACCCGTCCAACGAGCAGTTCTACCCGCTCTGGGAAACGCTGCAGGAACTGGGTCTGCCGTGCATTTTCCACACCGGCCAGAACGGCATGGGTGCAGGGCTTCCCGGTGGCTATGGCATCAAGCTCGGATACTCCAACCCGCTGCTGCTCGACGCCGTGGCCGCTGATTTCCCGGGCCTGCAGATCATCATGGCCCACCCCTCGGTGCCGTGGCAGGAGGAAGCGAATTCGATCGCAACACACAAGTCCAACGTGTTCATCGACCTCTCCGGATGGTCGCCCAAGTACTTCCCGGAATCGCTGGTGAAAGCCGCCAATTCGCTGCTGCAGGACAAGGTCCTGTTCGGCACGGACTTCCCGCTGATCACCCCGCAGAAGTGGCTGGGCGCGTTTGCCGAGCTGCCATTGAAGGACGAAGTCCGGCCGAAGATCCTCAAGGACAACGCGGTTCGGCTGCTGGGGTTGGGCGGCTGAGATGCTCACAAGCACGACGACGGAAGCTGGCCTGGGTGCCCGGCTTTACGGAACGGCTGATTGGTACGACGCCGAAGCTCTCCTCACTTGTGACGAACGCACAGTGCTGGCCCGTCTGAGGGAGTTCCTGGACGCCGACGCGAAACCTTTGCTCGCCGGGTACTGGGAACGGGGGGAGTTCCCGGAGCAATTGGCGCAGCCTCTGATCGACCTTGACCTGATGGAGCCATTCGAAGAAGCGGCGCGGGGAATCTTCCACGGTTTCCGGATATTCGAGCTCGCCCGCACCGATGCCTCCCTGGCCACCTGGTACACGGCACAAGCCGGCTTGTTCCGGACGGCAATCCGGGTGGGGGCCTCAGCTGAGCAGCAGGAAGAGTGGATGCCGGGCGTCGTGGACTTCTCGTTCAAGGGCGTCTTTTCGCTGACCGAGCCTGAGCACGGATCGGACATCGCCGGCGGCTTGGCAACTACCGCCCGCTTCGAACCAGGAACAACACCCGACGGCGGTGCATGGGTCCTGGACGGAGCGAAACGCTGGATTGGCGGCGCCTCCACGGCGGACGTGTTGTGCGTCTTCGCCCGGGACACGGCCGACGGACAGGTCAAAGGGTTCCTCGTGGACCGGACCGCGCCCGGGGTCAGCCTGGAGAAGATCCATGGCAAGGCTTCGCTGCGGATGATGCAGAACGCCCACATCACGCTGAGCGGCGTGCGGGTGCCGGAATCCATGCGCCTGCAGGAGGTGAATTCGTTCAAGGACGTGGCGGCAATGCTGAGGGCCATGCGTTCGGATGTCGCCTGGATCGCCACCGGTATCCAGGCAGGTGCCTTCGAAGCCGCTTTGGCATATGTCCGCGAACGCAAGCAATTTGGCCGCCCGCTTGGTTCCTTCCAACTGGTACAGGAAAAGCTGGCGCGAATGCTCGGTAATACCACCGCGTCACTCTCCCTGGTGACGCGCCTGAGCGAACAGCAGGCCAAAGGCATCTACCGGGACCAGGACTCCGCCTTGGCCAAGATGCAGACGTCCCTCATGATGCGCGAAACCGTCGCCTTGGCCCGCGAAGTGGTGGGCGGCAACGGCATCACGCTCGCCGCCGACGTCGCGCGTTTCCACGCCGACGCGGAGGCTGTCTATTCGTACGAAGGCACCCACGAAATCAATGCACTGATCGTCGGACGCGCCCTCACGGGCGAGAGTGCTTTCACCCACTGAACAACGCTCAAAACACAACAACCAGGAGGCAATGATGCCCAATCTCGTCGTCGATTTCGACACCCTGCTCACCATGTCCGGCAAGGATCTGGGCACCACCGACTATCGCGAAATCACCCAACAGCAGATCAACCTGTTCGCAGATGCCACGGACGATCAGCAATGGATCCACGTTGATCCCGAACGCGCCAAGGATGGTCCCTTCGGTGCACCGATTGCCCACGGATTCCTCACCCTTTCCCTGATCATCCCGTTCTGGGGCGAGCTGTTCGACGTCGACGGCGTCACCACCAAGGTGAACTACGGGCTGGACAAAGTCCGCTTCACGTCACCGGTCAAGGTCGGCTCCAAAGTCCGCATGAACGGCAGCATCGCCGAAGTGACCGAGGTCAAGGGCGGTGCCCAGATCAAGGTCAACGCCACCATCGAAATCGAAGGCCAGGAACGCCCGGCCGTCGTGGCCGAATTCCTGGCTCGTTTCTACAAGTAAGCCGCTTCTGCAAATACAACCCCATTTCGAGCACCTTCCCTCCTCTTCCAAGGAACAGCCATGTCAGGACACACTGCACTCGCACAGTCGAGCACGGCCGCAAAGCGCAAAGAAGCGCGTACGGTCATCCTGTCCAGCTATCTGGGCAGCACCATCGAGTTCTACGACTTCCTGCTGTACGCGACGGCGGCAGCGGTTGCCTTCCCCAAGGTGTTCTTCGCCGGAACGGACGAATGGGTGGGCGTCGTAGCGGCCTACGCAACGTTTGCTGCCGGTTACGTTGCACGGCCGTTGGGCGGCATTATCTTCGGCCATTTCGGCGACAGGATTGGCCGGAAGGGAATGTTGATCGTCTCCATGGCCATGATGGGCGTCGCGTCCACACTCATCGGCCTGATCCCGGGATCCAGCGTGATCGGTCCTTGGGGCGCAGTGCTGCTGGTGCTCCTGCGCGTGTGCCAGGGCATCGCCGTCGGCGGTGAATGGGGTGGCGCAGCGCTGATGGCGTTGGAACATTCGGATCCGAAACGGCGCGGTTTCGCGGCTTCGTTCGTGAACGCCGGTGCGCCCACAGGGGCCGTGCTCGGCACTGTTGTCATGGGCATTTTCTCTGCCCTCCCGCAGGACGCCTTCCTGGCGTGGGGCTGGCGGGTGCCGTTCCTGCTTTCCTTCGTCCTGCTGATCGTGGGCATGTTCGTGCGGTTGCGCGTTTCCGAAAGCCCGATCTTCGCCGAAGCCGTGGCCAAGGAAAGCGCCCAAGGGACCAAGCGCAAGATCCCGCTGCTGGAGGTCCTGAAGCGTCCCAAGGCTCTGATCATGATCATGTTTGCCGGTGCTGCTGGCTTCGGCCTTCAGGTAGTGCTTCCCACGTTCTCCGTCACTTACGCGGTTTCCAAGGGCGCGCCGCAGCAGGGCGTGCTCTATGCCTTCGCGGGAGCTTCGGCAATTTCCATCCTGTTCGTCCTCCTGGGCGGCCGCTTGTCAGACCGCTTCGGCCGACGTCCCGTGATGGTCACCGGCTTGGCCCTGTTCATCCTGTACCTGTTTCCCATGTTCGGGATGCTCAGCTCAGGCAACATCGCCCTGATCTTCCTGGCTTTCACGGTGGCGCTCGTTCTGCACTCTTCCCTCTATGGACCGCTTGCAGCGTTCGTTTCAGAACAGTTCGGCACCACCAACCGCTACACAGGTGCTGCTGTCGGGTATCAGCTGGCTACCTTGATCGGGGCGGGTTTCACTCCCGGAATCGTAGCCGGGCTCTACAAGGATGCGGGCCAGAGCATCGTCCCCGTCGTGGTGTTCCTGTCCATCATGTCGCTGGTGTCAATTGTCTTCATCCTGCTGACGCGGGAGTCTAAGAACAACGACCTCTCCACGGTCAGTTAGGAGTACGCGCAATGGATAACAACGGAGTTGGATCCTGGCTGCACCGTCGCCGCAGCAAGTCCGGAAACGCAACGGCACTTGTTTCCGGTGACCGGAAGCTCAGCTACCTCGAACTGGCTGACCGGGCCGATCACCTGGCCAATGCCCTCAAGGACAGGGGAGTAGCCAAAGGGGACCGTGTGGCCTACCTGGGCGAGAACCACCCCTCCTTTGTGGAAACATTCTTTGCCTGTGGCGTGGTCGGTGCCATCTTCGTGCCGCTGAATACGCGCCTGGCGGCACCTGAACTGCAGTTCCAGCTACAGGATTCGGGTGCCCGCATCCTCATCAATGCCGCCGCCCTGGACGGTGTCGCGGCCGCCGCCGTAATCGACACCGCCGTCACCCACCGGCTTGTGGTGGCTCCCGACGGCGGCCCGGACACCGCCGCTGTTACGCCGCCATCCGGCGTCGAACATTACGAGGACGTGATCGGCGCCGCGGACGGTACAGCGATGGATGTCGCAGTGGTCCTGGACGACGCCGCCATGATCCTCTACACCTCCGGCACCACGGGCAAGCCGAAGGGGGCGCTGCTCACGCACGGCAACATCACCTGGAACTGCGTCAACACCGTGGTGGACATGGACCTCGGCCGGAATGACATAGCGCTCATGATCTCGCCGCTCTTCCATGTCGCCTCCTTGGACATGGGCCTGCTGCCGATGCTGCTCAAGGGCGCCACGGTGGTGCTCGAATCCAAGTTCGACGCCGGTCGCGTCCTGGAATTGGTGGGCCGGCACCGGGTCACCACCCTTAACGGCGTCCCCACCACCTTCCAGATGCTCTGCGACCACCCTGGATGGTCGACGGCGGATCTCAGTTCCTTGGACAAGCTCACCTGCGGAGGGTCTGCAGTTCCGCAACGGGTGCTGGATGCCTATGAGGAGCGCGGCATCGGGTTTACGAGCTGTTATGGCATGACCGAAACCGCGCCAGGCGCCACCATGCTGCCGGTCTCCGCGTCCAAGCAGAAGGCCGGATCAGCCGGTTTGCCGCACTTCTTCACGGACGTGCGGATCGTTGACCCGTTGGGGAGCGTCGTGGGCGCGGGCGAGGTGGGTGAGATCCAGATCTCCGGGCCGAACGTCATCAAGGAATATTGGAACCGTCCCGAGGCAACCGTGGAGAGTTGCGCGGACTCATCCTGGTTCCGTTCCGGAGACATGGGCTATCAGGACGGGGAAGGCTTCTTGTTCGTCTCGGACCGGCTCAAGGACATGATCATTTCCGGCGGGGAGAATATTTACCCCGCCGAAGTGGAAGCAGCCATCGCAGAACTGCCCGCCGTGGGGAGCGTGGCCGTCATCGGAGTGGCCGACGGGAAATGGGGTGAAGTGCCCCGCGCAATCGTCACGTTGCGGGAGGGCTCTGTCCTGAGCGAGGAACAGTTGCGCTCGCATCTGGAAGGCCGCCTTGCCCGGTACAAGATTCCCAAGTCCGTGGTGTTCGTTGAGGAGATGCCACGCACGGCTAGCGGGAAGATCAGGAAGACGGATCTCCGCAAGCACTACGCACAATAACCCTGCCGACGCTCACTCACGTCCCGCGGCCTTAAACGGCTCGAAAGGCGACATAATCCGTCAATGTGCTAAATCCCGGTTAACTTTGTCCATCGAACTGCCTAAATGGCTTCCGGGGCATTACGATTGGGTCGACTCGTCTCTGAGTACGCATTCATTACAACGAACCCCGGGGGATATTCCAATGAGCTACCCGCAACAACCGCAACAGACCCAGCCCTACGCTGCGCAGGCTGGCGAGCCGCCGCTGTGGGCGCCCTACTATGGCGCTCCGATCGGTGCAGCCGTCAAGCGTTTCTTCAAGAAGTACACCGCGTTCTCGGGCCGCGCCAGCCGCAGTGAATACTGGTGGTGGACCTTGGTGAACGCGATTGTCCTGATCGTGCTCAATATCCTCATGACCTCAGGCCTCTCTATCGATTCCGCCGGAACGCCGGTTCTTGGCCCGGTCTATGTCGTGGGCCTTGTCCTTGCAGTCGTCTGGGGCCTTGCGACGTTGGTCCCAAGCATTGCCTTGATTGTCCGTCGTCTTCATGACGCCAACCTCAGTGGATGGCTTGCACTGCTGGTTGTCATTCCTGTTGTTGCCATCGTCTTCGCCCTCCTGCCGTCCAACCCGGCAGGCCAGCGTTTCGACCAGCCGACGGCGTAGTAACCCACGCACCACGCAAAAAGGGGCGGCACCCAGTGTGCCGCCCCTTTTTCGTGCCCGCGCTCCGTACCCGCTGGGCCACTCCGTGAAATGCTGTCCTTGACGCGGACCAACCCCGATGACGAGGAGTGCCAGCCATGAGGACCATCAAACGCTGCGCCGTGGTTGGCGGCGGGATCATCGGCGTCGCGGTTGCGCGCGAGCTTTCCAACAAGCTCGACGGCGTCCAGGTCACCATCTATGAAAAGGAAGGCCGTCTCGCCGCGCATCAAACGGGCCACAACTCAGGAGTGGTCCACGCGGGGTTGTATTACGAACCCGGCGGGTTGAAGGCGCGGTTGTGCCGAAGGGGAGTGGAGCTGCTGCAGGAATTCTGCGCTACCAAGAGCCTCCCTTACGAAGCCTGCGGGAAGTTGGTCATTGCCCAGACGCCCGAAGAACAACAACGCCTGGACAACATCTTTGTCCGCGCCATAGCCAACGGGGTTCCTGGAGCGCGGATGCTGAGCGGTGACCGGATACGCGAGGTGGAGCCGAACGCCGTCGGGCTTTCTGCTTTGCACTCGCCGGAAACGGCGATCGTTGACTATTCGGCCATCACCGAAGCGCTGGCCGACGACGTCCGGGTCTCGGGAGGGACCATCCGGCTTGGGCAGGAGGTCACGTCGGTGGAACAGCAGGCGCGTGGCGTGGTTGTCCATACGAAGGATGACAGCGAACACTTTGACTTGGTGGTCGCCTGCGCCGGCTTGCAATCGGACCGTCTGGCGAAAGCAGCGGGTGAGCCGCCAAACCCGAGGATCGTGCCGTTCTTCGGGCAGTACTTCCTGTTGGACCGTGCGGCCCGCGAGCAGGTGAAGGGCCTCATCTATCCCGTCCCGGACCCACGGCATCCATTTCTGGGCGTGCATCTGACCAAACGCATCGACGGGGAAATGATGCTCGGACCGAACGCGTTCATTTCCTTTGGCCGGGAATCCTATGGCTGGAAGGACGTCAAGATTGGGGACGTTCTGGATTATGCGCTGTTCCCGGGTTTTTGGAATTTTGCGCGGCAGAATGTGCCGTCGGCCGTTCGTGAATTCCAGACTGTGGTGAGCCGCAAGAAATTCATCCGGGAAGCTGTCCGCTTTGTTCCTTCCCTGGAGGGCGCCACCGTTCTTCCCGGCACCCGTGGCGTCCGCGCCCAGGCGATGAATGGTGACGGATCGCTGGTGGACGACTTTGTTATCGCACGACGCCGGGACACCGTTTTGGTGCGGAACGCACCGTCGCCCGGGGCTACGTCGTCCATGGCGATCGCCGAGTACATCGTGGAGCAGGCGCTGGCAAACTAGCAGGCCCTGGTGGACCAGCAGTCGGAAACCGCCTGGCTGGGAGGGGGCCGGCGGGAGTTAACAAGCCCGTGACGATCCGGAAACGGCGCCAACATGCGGGGTGGATAGCTTTGCCCCATGATCACATCACTGGCCGCACTGGCTACCCGCATCGGCCATTCCCTGGGCCGCTGGATCGAGGCAGCGTACGTCCTGGATTGTGCCGGTCCCGAGTCGGACGGGCAGCATGGGGCGGCCTCTGATTGGACCTGGCTGCCTGCCCTGAGCGGGGTCACCGTGGCGGGAGCCCAGGCCATCCAATCCCACGCGGGACGCCCGCCGATGGCCAGGTAGGAACAGTCTCGAAAGCTGCATGATGTTGCGTTCAGCACACTATTCGTTGATGCCGGGTACTATGCCCTAAACTGCTTCACTGAGGTGCCGGAATAGGCACTATGCAGCAACGAAAGCGAACCCTCAATGGCTACTGATTACGACGCCCCGCGCAAGACAGAAGAAGAGTCTCCCGCTGAATCGCTTGAGGCTCTTCAGGCGTCCCGCGGGGGCGGTGCCCAGACAGCTGTCATCGACGTCGAGGACGTCGACACTGCCGAAGGAATTGACCTTCCGGGCGCCGATCTTTCGGGCGAAGAACTGACCGTCGTTGTGGTTCCGGAGCAGTCGGACGAATTTACGTGCGGGTCTTGTTTCCTGGTCCGTCACCGTTCGCAGATTGCACTGGAAAAGAACGGCCTTAAGTTCTGCAAGGACTGCGAAGGCTGATAACACGCTGATCACGTTATCTTCGGTCACGAAAACGTGGTTGAAGCAGGCTGAAAGGGCCCGGAACCGCCGCCGTAAGCGGCCTCCGATGACCCTCCCGTAACCTGCCGGGGTGCCCCCTAACGGTTGCGCTCCGAAGCGGCCACAACCCGCCCAGACCCCTGCACGCACTCCTACAGTTGAAGTATCAACTTCGCCTGAAGGGGGCACAAAAAATGAGGAAAATTGGAGCGGGTTTGGCGGCTGTTGTTGCAGCGGCCGGGCTCGGTCTGGCAGCGCCGGGGCCAGCCTCGGCGGCTTCTTATTGCGGCATAACCTGGGGCTCGCTGGCCAAGGCCGACCCGGATATGAGTGCCGCGCAGGTCACCAATGTCCGCACAGGCCAACAGCCCTGTTACGACCGGCTGGTGATCGACATGGCCGGAAAAGTGGCCGGTTATTCAGCGCAGTACGTTCCGGTGATCACTCAAGACCCAACGGGCTTCCCCATCCCGGTGCTCGGTGACGCCGACTTGCAGGTGGTGGTGACGGCGCCGTCGTACAACCAGTACAGCCAACCTACCTATGTGCCTGCAGCCAAGGCGGAGCTCTCGAACGTATCGGGCTACCAAACGTTCCGTCAGGTGGTCTACGCCGGGAGTTTCGAAGGAACCACAAGCATTGGCCTCGGCGTCCGTGCCCGCCTTCCGTTCAGGGTCTTCACGCTGGACGGGCCCGACGGCGGTTCGCGGCTTGTGGTGGACGTCGCCCATCACTGGTGAAACACGGCCAGAACGCGCGAAAGCGGCCAGTTCGCCGGATAGCTCCGGCGAACTGGCCGCTTTTCGGCGTTCTCGCTGTTGCCGTGCTACTCAGGGACCACCAGGGCGGGAGTGTCTTTCCGAATGGTCTCGCCGCGGAAGAACCCGGGCCGCATACGGGACTGGATGAGCATGACAACGGCGCCCAAGGCCAGGATCCCGATACCGAGGATGAACACGAGTCCCACCCCGAAAATCTCCGAGCCACTGCCGAACTCCGGATCCCAGCTGTCCATGGCGGTCTGCAGGAAGACAACGAACAGGCCAACACCACCCAGCACCGGGCACACCAGCCGCAGGAAGAAGTTGCGGGCACTGCTGAAGACGCTGTTGCGGAAGTACCAGGCGCAGGCAATGGCCGTCAGTCCGTAGTAGAAGCAGATCATCAGGCCAAGGGCCAGGATGGTGTCGTTGAGGACGTTCTCGCTGATCACGTGCATCACGGCGTAGAAGCCCGCGGACAGGACGCCGGCCGCAACGGTGGCGAAGCCCGGCGTCGAGAACTTCTTGCTCATGTGGCTGAAGCGCTCCGGAAGGGCGCCGTAGTGGGCCATGGCAAGCAGGCTCCGGGACGGCGAGGTGAACGTGGACTGCAACGAAGCCGCTGAGCTGGACAGCACCGCCAGCGACATGAGGATCGCGAACGGGCCCATGACAGGCGAAGCGAGAGCCGTGAACACGTTGGCGTGGTTCTCAGGGTTGTTCAGGCCGATCCCGGTGTCGCCCACACCGGCGAACATCATGGTGGCGATGGTCACCAGCAGGTAGATCCCCAGGACGATGACTGCCGTCAGGGTCCCGGCCGCACCTGCGGTCTTCTTGCCGTTGGCGGTTTCCTCGTTCACGGTGAGGCAGACGTCCCAACCCCAGTAGACGAAGATGGACAGCGAGATTCCGGCGGCGATCTGGCCGAACGTCTCAACTTTGGTGACGTCGAACCAGTCCCAGCTGAAGGGAACGGCCGTTTCGGACGTGGACCAGTTGGCGAACGCCATAGCCACGAACAAGCCCAGAACCAGCAACTGGAATCCCACCAGCCCGTACTGGACGATCTTGGTGGTGTGCAGGCCGCGGTAGCTGATCCACACGGCCAGTGCCACGAAGACGAAGCAGGTGGCTACGTTCAGGAGCTTGTTCGATGCGAGGTCGGCCAACTCGGGAGAACCGGTGGCCTGCGCCAGGAACAGGTAGAAGAAGTCCACTGCCACACCGGCCAGGTTGGACAGGACGATGATGTTGGCTGCGAGCAGGCCCCAACCGCCCATCCAACCCACCCAGGGCCCGAACGCCTTGGTAACCCAGGTGAAGGTGGTGCCGCTGTCAGGGGAGTCAGCGTTGAGCTCCCGGTAGGCCAGCGATACCAGGATCATCGGAATGAACCCGATAAGGAAAATGACGGGCAACTGCAGCCCGACTTCGTTGACTGTTGGACCGAGCGCACCCGTGAGGGTATACGCCGGGGCGATGGTTGAAATGCCAAGAACGACGACGGCGAGGAGCCCCAACTGCCCCGTCTTCAGTCCCTTGCCGCTGATGTTGTGCGACTCTGCAGCGGCGGCGGTGCTTTTGGAAGCACCGGCGCGGATTGTCTGGCTCATGAAAGGCCCTTTCTAGATGGCCGTAGGCTGCTGCTGCGTGATGCAGTGGATGCCGCCGCCCCGGGCGAAGAGTTCGCGCGCGTCGACACTGACAACACGGCGTCCGGGGTAGGCATCGGCGAGAATGCGGAGTGCTTTCTCGTCCATGGGGTCGTTGAAGCTGCAGGCGATGACTCCGCCGTTGACTACCAAGTGGTTGATGTAGCTGTAGTCCACGTAGCCCTCGTCGTCAGTGAGGGTTTCAGGGGCAGGAACTTCGATGATGTTCCAGTCCCGTCCGGCTGCGTCATGGGTGGTGCGCAGGAAGTCGATGATCTCGCGGGAGACCTTGTAGTCAGGGTGCTCGGGGTTCTGTTGGGAGTGGACCAGCAAGGTGCCCGGGCTGGGAATCGCTGCCACGATATCCACATGGCCACGGGTGCCGAACTTCTCCGAGTCGCGGGTGAGGCCGCGCGGCAGCCACACCACGTGGGTTGCACCGATGGTGCGGGCGAGTTCTTCCTCGATGTCGGCCTTGGTCAGGCCGGGGTTGCGCCCTTCGTCAAGCTGTACGGTTTCGGTGACCAGGACGGTGCCTTCGCCATCAACCTGGATGCCGCCGCCTTCGTTCACGATGCCCGAGGGGAGATGCGTGGCGTCGGTGCGGCCGGTGACGGTGGCGGCGATCTGGGAATCCTTGTCCCACGCTGCCCAGTCCTGGCCACCCCAGCCGTTGAAGATCCAATCCACGGCGCCCAGCTGTTTGTTCGCATCCAGTACGAACGACGGGCCGATGTCCCGCATCCAGGCATCGTTCAGCCCGGCGGTAAGCACCTCGACGCGAGGGTCGAGGTAGCGCGCGGCCGTTTCGACGTCGTCGGGCGCTACCACCATGGTGACCGGCTCGAACTCAAGAATGGCGTTCGCGACGGCGGCCCAAGTGGAGCGCGCTGCGTGTGCCTCTTCCTCGGTGTCGCCCAGGGTGTAACCGCCGGTAGGGAAGGCCATCCAGACGCGGTCCTGCGGGGCAGTCTCCGACGGCATGCGCCAGGCGCTCACGCGGAAACCGCCTGGTAAGCAGCACCCAGTGGTGCGCTGGGGTCCACCGGTTCGGTGAGGCGGCCGTAGGTTTCAGGGCGGCGCGTGGCCAGGAACGGGAAGAGCGTAAGCCAGTCCTTGCGTTGGTCGAGATCGAGGTCGGCCACCAGGACGGCGGATTCGTCGCGGGGCGCCTGGACCAGGATGCGGCCGTAGGGATCGGAAATGAATGAGGAGCCGTAGAAGTTCAGGGTGCCTTCATTGCCGTAGCGGTTGGGCGCGATCATGAACAGGCCGTTGGCGATGCCGTTGCCCACGATGACCTGCTGCCAGAGGGGCTGCGTGTCGAAGTCGGGGTGGTCCGGTTCGGAGCCGATCGCGGTGGGGTAGACCAGGATCTCGGCCCCGCCCAAGGAGTAAACCCGGGCGAGCTCGGGGAACCATTCGTCCCAGCAGGTAGGCATGCCCAGGCGTGCGCCGCCAAGTTCGGCCGGTGCGTGTACTGCGTAGGCATCCTCGGCTTCCGGGCCCTTGCGGAAGAACTTGTCCTCGTAGTAGCCGGCGGTGACAGGGATGTGCAGCTTGTGGGTGCGCGCGATCAGTTCTCCTGCGGGGGAGACCAGGATCGCGGTGTTCAGGCCAAGGCCGTCGTCCGTGCCGTCCGGGTTCTCTGCACTCTGGTACAAGGAGGCATGGACGGAGACGCCAAACTTCCTGGCAGCCTCAGCTGCGAAGGTGAAGGTGGGGCCCGTGAGGAGGTCCTCGGTGATGTCCGAGGGGCGGATTCCCGCGGCCGGGTTGTTCTCCGGCTTGGTGTCGGCGGGGTAGCGGGAGAGCGTCAGCTCAGGCAGGAAAACGACAGTGGCTCCCAGCTTGGCGGCGCGTTCGATGCCTTCGGTAAGTTCAGTGTGGAGGGCGGATTCGTCGGCATGCCAGCGGTGCTGGACAACGCCGACGCGCAGCGGCGTCCGCGTGGAGGGCTCAGTGCGGGCCAGGGAAGTGGGGGCTTCGAGGCGGGTTATTTCAATCATGGTGGCATGTACTCCGATGAGACGACAGTCACTAAATGAATAGCGTTCATTTAGTATGGCGCGTGTCACGCTGGAGCGCAAGAGGAAAACGAATGCCAATCATTTATGACAGCGCGAGCCCCCAGCCGCCGTGTCCCGAGGGTTCTGCACCAAGGGGCCTCAGCCGCCCCGCCTGGCTGCCCTTAGCTGCCCAGGGTTGGCAAGGTAAGAATCTCTGCACCGTCCTGGGTGATCGCAATGGTGTGCTCGCTATGGGCGGTCCGGGAGCCGGTGACGCTGCGGAGTGTCCAGCCGTCGGGATCGGTCACGAGCTGGGCGGTGTCTGCCATGACCCACGGTTCCAAAGCCAGGAGCAAGCCAGGGCGCAGCTTGTAGCCGCGTCCGGGGCGGCCCATGTTGGCCACATGCGGTTCCTGGTGCATGGTTGATCCGATTCCGTGGCCGCCGAACTCCGTGTTCACGGGATAGCCGGCCTCGCTGAGGACGGTGCCGATGGCGTAGGACAGATCGCCGATGCGGGCGCCGGGCCGCGCTGCTGCAATGCCGGCCCGCAAGGCGCGTTCGGTTGCCTCGATCATGGCCACGCTCTCTGCGGGCTTCGTGTCGCCGACGATGAAGCTGATGGCGGAGTCTGCGGCGATTCCCTCCAGGGAGACGGCCAGGTCAAGGGTCAGCAGGTCGCCGTCGGCAAGTGCGTAGTCCCGCGGCAGGCCATGGAGGACGGCGTCATTGACGCCTGTGCAGATGTAGTGGCCGAAGGGGCCGCGGCCAAACGATGGTGCATAGTCCACGTAGCAGGACACCGCGCCCGCCTCGAGGATCATGTCCTTGGCCCACGCGTCGATGTCCAGGAGGTTGGTGCCTATGGTGCAGCGGCTCTTGAGCGTGTGCAGGATGTTGGCCACCAGGGCCCCTGCGGCCCGGGCCCGGGTCAGTTCGCTGGCGCTGAGGATCTCGATCATGGGGGACCTTTCCGGGGTTTATGCCAATAACTATCCCGGCCATATTATCCCGGTATTACAATTGGAGCCATGGTCAGGTTGCCGCTCACACCCGCAGAGGCCGAACGCGGACAGCGTCTCGGTGCTCTGCTCCGCCGCGCACGGGGCACTCGCTCCATGCTGGAGATCGCCCTCGATGCCCGCGTTTCGCCCGAAACGCTACGCAAAATCGAGTCGGGGAGGGTTGCCACTCCCGCCTTTCCCACGGTGGCGGCGATTGCCGACGTTCTCGGCCTCTCTTTGGACGAGGTGTGGGTAGAAATCAACCGGCCCGACGTCGGAATGGACCCCGCCGTGCCGCGTCGCAACGCCAGGGAGTTCCTGGCTTCCTAGCTATCTGCCCGTTGGTCCTGCCGCCGCTGGTTACGACTGCCGCTTGGGCCGGGCCCGCACGTGCAGGCGCTCGCCTTGCTGGCCGAACAGGGTCAGCAGTTCCACGGGTTCGGACGTGGCACTGGCGAACCAGTGCGGGGTGCGGGTGTCGAACTCCGCCACTTCGCCGGGTTTGAGGATGAAGTCGTTCCCGCCCAGGACCAGCCGCAGCTTGCCGTTGAGGATGTACAGCCAGTCATAGCCCTCGTGGGATTGTGGCTCGGGAGTCTCCTTGCCCGTGCTGCTCTTCAGCACCATCTTGAACGCCTGGATCCCGCCCGGGCGGCGCGTGAGGGGGAGCACGGTTCCCCAGTGGTGGACGTGCGGCTTGAGGTGGATGCGGGGGTCGCCGGTTTCGGGGGCGTCAATCAGTTCTTCAAGGGGTACCTGGTGGAGTCGCGCTATTGGGAGCAACAATTCCAGGGTTGGCTTCCGCTGGCCTGACTCCAAGCGGGACAACGTGCTGACGGAGATGCCTGTTTCCTCCGAAGCTTCGGCGAGGGTCAGGTTGCGTTGGGCCCGCATCGCGCGAAGGCGAGGGCCGACGGCGTCGAGCATTGCGCTGAAATCCTTGGTCATTGATCCAGTTTGCCATAGCAGCAATTTTTCTTGCCGCTTTTGCCAGCCCTGTCGAAACATGGAAGGAGCGGCGTAGAGCCGCTCTGAATCGATGGAGGCGCAGTGAGCAGAGTTGAGAGCAAGCAATCGGGCAACGAGTACCAGGTTGTGGTGATCGGTGGTGGCGCAGCTGGGTTAAGTGCCGCTGTGACGCTTGGCAGGGCCCTGCGGTCCGTCTTGGTGATCGACGCCGGCGAGCCGCGCAACGCTCCCGCCGCGGGAGTCCACGGCTTCCTGTCCAGGGACGGCATCAAGCCCCAGGAGCTGTTGGAAAAGGGGCGGGAGGAAGCCCGCAGTTACGGGGTGGACTTCCTCGCCGGCGTCGCCGTCGCAGCGCGCTCGACGGCGGCGGAGGGCTCGGAGCTCTCCTTCGACGTTGAGCTGGCCGACGGGAGGACGGTGAAAACCCGCCGGATACTGGTGGCCACTGGGCTGACCGATGTGCTGCCCGGCATCGATGGCATCCGGGAGCGCTGGGGCCGTGATGTCCTGCATTGTCCTTACTGCCATGGCTGGGAAGTCCGGAACAAGGCGATCGGCATACTGGGCTCCGTTCCCATGGCGCTGCACCAGACCATGCTCTTCAGGCAGTGGAGCCCGAACATCACGCTGTTCCTCAACGACGTGGTGGAGCCCACGGACGAAGAATTGGAGCAACTGGCCGCACGCTCGATCAGCGTGGTGGAGGGCAAAGTACAGTCACTCGACATCCAGGATGATGCGTTGAGCGGTATGGTCCTGGCCTCCGGAACAGTCATCCCGGTGGAGGCAGTAGTGACAGGAACGCGGCTGGAGGCGCGGTCTGCAGTGCTGGAGTCCCTGGGCGTTCCCGTGGTGGAACACCCGATGGGAGTGGGGCGCCATGTGGAAGTGAATCCCATGGGCGGGGCCACCGCGGTTCCGGGCGTCTGGGCTGCGGGGAATGTCGCAGACCTCATGGGACAGGTCATGGCGTCGGCCGCTTCAGGTGTCATGTCAGGGGCGGCCATCAATGCCCACCTGGTGGCGGAGGAATCCAGGGTGGCGGTGCAAGCGGCACGGTTGTCCACGCTTCCGGACTGAAATAGAAATAGTGGTCGACGTTCGCCCGGAGTGCGAGGACTATTAAAGGATCGCCACAAAAGGAGGTTGGCATGTGCTACGCGTACTATGACGACTTCGAGCGGCGCACGAAGAAGGACTCCGCGCGCAAGCCCGAGACCCGCGTTCCAGAGACAACAGAGCCTGCTGCCCCGGCGGAGACCCGCCGCGGGACGGAAGGAACAGTATGGTCTTTCCTGGCACGTCGTCGCAGGGAGCCTGAGGTTTACGAACCGAAGGTTGACCGCATCCACGAGAAGGTCTAGGAAAATCCAGACCGGAACGAACATCAGATCCAGAAAAGGCGCCGGACATCCGGCGCCTTTTCCACGCCGGCGAACGGCGGATCGAGAGTCTTTTTAGTGGCCCTGTTCCTTTGAGCCAAGGTATTCCAGGGCGGCCGTCACCAACGCTTCCGTACCCTTGGCCAGTGTGGGCTGGATCAGGGGTGCAAAGTAGGGTGAGTGGTTGGATGGAATGTCCTCCGGGAGCCTGCCTGTGGTGGCCCATTCCCTGAACAGGGCAGGGTCTGCGCCCCCAAGGAACCAAAACACCAACGGTGCGTCTGCGCCCTTCGCCAACGCTCCCACGTCTTCGCTGCCGGATACGGGTCCGGGATCGATGACCTGTGCCTCCCCGAACCTGGCCTTGAAGGCCGCCGTGATCCTGCCAGCCGCTGATTCGTCGTTGACTGTCAGCGGGAAGTGCTCTTCGAAGTGGATGTCCGGATCCTTCGGGGCGCCGGAAGCCGCTGATTCGCCCTGCACTATGCGCTCAATCGAACCGAGGATTTTGTCCCTGGTGGAATCGCTGAAGGTGCGGACGCTGAGGCCCAGGGTTGCCGTTTCGGGGATGATGTTGTTCTTTGTCCCCGAGTGGATCTGTCCTACGGTGACCACTGCCGAGTCGCTGGCGGCGAGTTCACGCGAAACGATGCCCTGCAAGCGGACGGTGGCAGCGGCGGCCATCAGGACCGGATCAATGGTGGTTTCGGGGCGAGATCCGTGCCCGCCACGGCCGTGCAAGGTGATGTTGAGGGAGTCTGCGGAGGCCATGGTGACTCCGGACCGGATGCCGAACCATCCCGCGGGGAAGGGGGCCACATGCTGTCCGAGCACTACATCCGGCTTGGGCACGACGTCGTAGAGGCCGTCGCCAACCATCGCCTGGGCACCGCCTCCCCATTCCTCGGCGGGCTGGAAAACGACCACCAGTGTGCCTTGCCATTGGTCACGCTGCCCGGCCAGCGTTTCAGCTGCTCCCACGAGGCAACTGACATGGACATCGTGTCCGCACGCATGCATGACCGGAACATCGTTTCCGTCGTGGTCGACGCCCACTGCGGTACTTGCGTAGTCCAGTCCCGTGGACTCTTTGACCGGGAGGGCGTCCATGTCTGCCCGGAGCATGGCTACCGGCCCGGCTCCGTTCTCAAGGATGCCTACCACTCCGGTCTTGCCGATGTTGCGGTGAACCGTGAATCCGAGGTTCTCCAGGTGTGCGGCTGCGATCCCGGCGGTCCTGGTCTCCTGGAATGACAATTCCGGGTGGGCGTGCAGGTCTTTGTAAAGCTCTTCGAGGTCAATGGTCATGGTTTTACCCTCTTCGTTCGACGCCTTCGGTCTGGCCAGTGTATCCATCGGTTATGTGCGAAGACTGAACAGTCGCGGCACACTGGATGCCATGACAAACTCCCAACCCGCAACCACGCAGCAGTCCACAGTTGAGGACTGGACAAAGGCTCTGGCGGAGTCCAGCGGTTCGCCCGGGGGCGGCGCCGGGACGGGTGTGATGCTTTCCATCGCGGCCGCGCTGACCTCCATGGTGGCCGGTTACACGGAGCCTGGGGAGCATCAGCGGGACGAGCTTTCGGGCATTCATGCAAGGGCCCACGAGCTCAGGAACAACGCCCTCCGACTCGCGGACGAGGACGCTGCTGCCTCCAACGCCTTTGGCGCTGCTTTCCGCCTCAACCCCGGACCGGAGCGCGACGAAGCCATCCACCAGGCTTCCGTGGAAGCGGCCAAGGCCTCTGCCGTCCTGGGTGAGCGGGCCATTGACGCCATTGAGGACCTCGGCTGGCTCGCTTCCCACGGCAACCCGGCCCTCATTGCCGATGTCGTGGTGGGTTTCGGTGCCCTGCGGGCCGCCATAGCCGGGGCCAGGACCAACGTGAGCTTTGACCTGGCTTCCCTGACCTCCGCGGGGACTCCCCTCGAGGAGGTCAGGGAACAGCATCCTGAGCTATGGACAACGGTCAGCAGGCTCAGTGACGCCCTGGAGCGGATAGACCAACTGACTGCCGGCGTCGACAAGAAGGCGGCACCCACCGAAGCCCTGTGAGGCCCGCTTTGCGTGGCACATCCCTACGGAACCACGCAAAGCGGGCCTCACAACGGCATTACTGCGCTTTGGGAACCTTGCGGAGTACGACGGCGGCCATCACTGCTGCTCCGGCCATCAGTACCAGCCCAATCGCCGCTGTGATGTGGACGCCGGAGTCGAAGGCTATCCGCGCGGCGCTAGTCAGTGCCTCGAACAACTGGGCGGGGAGGCCGGACGCTGCGTCGACTGCGCCGGCCAGTGTTTCCCCGGACTTCCTTGCCGCTTCGGTTGGCACGCCCTCGGGAATGACGAGGTTGTGCTGGTAGGACGCGGTGAGGATTGAACCGAGCACTGCTGTTCCCAGGAGTGAACCGAGTTCGTAGCCGGTTTCGGAGATGGCAGAGGCCGCTCCTGATTTGTCTGCCGGCACGGACGCCAGGATGAGGTCGTTGGAGATGGTCTCCGCTGCACCCACACCGACGGCCAGTACGGTCAGTGCGGACAGGAGGAACACCGGTCCGCTGCCGTGGTCGCCCAGCACAGCTACCAGATAGCCGACGGCGCTCAGCGTCAGTCCGCCGGCCACGACGAAGCCGGGCCGTACTTTCTTGACGAGCGGTACCACCAACAGGCCGGCGATCACGGTGGCCAGGAGTGCCGGGATCATGGCGATGCCGGCTTCCATGGGGGACTGCCCTTCGACCAGTTGCAGATGCTGGGCGAAGAAGTAGATGAACCCGGTCATGGAGAACAGGGACAGAACGTTTGCCACGATGGCGGTGCTGAATACCTTGTTCTTGAACAAGGCGACATCCAGCATGGGGCTATCGATCCTTTGCTGGCGGCGGACGAACAGAATGCCCATCACCAGGCCGAAGCCCATGAAGGCGACTGCTGACGCCCCGAAGCCGTGGACCGCGAATTCCTTGATGCCGTAAACGAACGGCGCCATGGTGACCACGGACAGGACAACGCTGGGCACGTCCACACGGCCGGGGTTGGCGTCCTTGGATTCGGGAATGAGTACCCGGCCAAAGGCAAGGAGGGGCAGAAGCAGGAATGCTGCCACCAGGAAGACGGCGCCCCACCAGAAGTGCTCCACCAGCCAGCCGCCGAAGATGGGGCCGAGGGCGGCACCGCCGGAGAATCCGGCAGCCCAGACTGCGATCGCGAGCCGGCGCCGGTTGGGGTCGGTAAAGATGTTCCTGATCAAGGACAACGTTGATGGCATCAGCATGGCGCCGAAGACGCCGAGTGCAGCGCGTCCGGCAATGAGCCACTCTGCCGACGGCGCGAATGCCGTAGCAGCCGACACCGCCGCGAAGCCTGTGCTGCCGATCAGCAGCAACCGGCGTCGTCCTATCCGGTCGCCAAGGTTGCCCATGGAGACCAGGAGTGCGGCAAGCACCAGCGGGTAGGCGTCAACAATCCAGAGGAGCTGTATGCCACCCACATCCAGTGAGCGGGCGATTTCCGGCAGGGCAAAAGTGAGCGCGGTGTTGTCGACGGCCACCAGCAGCACCGGGAACATCAGCAGTGCCAAGGCCGTCCAGTCGCGCCACGGTGCAGCCGGGCCCGTCAAGGGGGCGGCGGAACGGGGTGCTTGGGTTGAGGACGGCGAGAACATGCCTCTTACTGTACCGTCCAGACGGTATAGTTACAAATTCAACCCCCGCAATTCTTTAGGGAATGATGTACTCATGCCACGAAAACCAGTTGCCCGGGACGCCGTCCTGGATGCCTACGAATCCCTCCTGATAGAGGTAGGGGAGCGGGCGGCCACCCTGGACGCCGTTGCCAAGAGGGCCGGCGTCTCCAAAGGTGGGCTGCTGTATCACTTCCCCAACAAGGAAGCGCTGATCAGCGCCTTGCTGGAACGCCTGGACGAATTGGCGCAGGAAGACATCGAGCAGATGAAGGCCGCGCCCGATGGTTCGGCGGCGTACTTCATCCGGTCCTCCCTCTGGGCCGACACCCCCATGGACAGGGCCTTCGTTGCTGCCACCAGGCTTGCTGAAGTAGCCCATGAGGAAACACGCCGGCGTTTTGCCGGGATTCAGCAGCAATGGCTGGATGTCCTGGCCGAGGACGTGGGGCCGGAGATCGCCAAAGCCGTCAGCTACATGGGCGACGGCCTCTATTTCAACGCGATGTTCGAAGGCGGCCAGGGCGCCGGCAACGCCAGCCGGGAGGCCGACGTCGACATCCTGCTCGGCGTCCTGGACCGCCTGCGGAAGTGACGCTTCACCCATTTGCCGCAAGGCCCTGCACGTAGGACAATTAACCCTTGTGGCGTGCCCAGCGCGGCGCCCATAGACAACTGAACATGCCTTTGATCTGCGGCGGGAGAGTCCTGCAGGCACGTGATGCAGGCGCCGTAGGAGCAAACCCTCCCCAGGAATCTCTCAGGCCCACGCACCGCCGCGGCGAGGCAACTCTGGAAAGCAGCAGGCGCTCTACGCCACCGGCGTAGGATGCTGTGCTCACCGACGGTGCAAGCGATTCGTTGTGCGGACAACACGCGGAAACTCTCAGGTCCAATACAGAGCGGGGAGGAACCCGAGCCGCTGTGGCGTACCCAAACGCCGCCCAAGTATTGGAGTTCCTTCGTGACGGTTAGTTCTGCCTCCACCACCTTCGTCGATCGGCATATCGGCGCCCGCCGCCAGGCCGACATTGAGACCATGCTCAAGTCCGTCGGCTACGACTCTGTTGACTCGCTTGTCGACACTGCTGTTCCGAACGACATCCGCCAGGACGTTGCCCTCACGCTGCAGGCCGCGTTGAGCGAAGTCGAGGTCCTGGCCGAGCTGCGCAAGCTCGCGTCCAAGAACAAGACCGCGGTCCAGATGATCGGCCAGGGCTACTACGACACCATCACCCCGCCGGTCATCCGCCGCAACATCCTGGAATCCCCGGCCTGGTACACCGCTTACACCCCGTACCAGCCGGAAATCTCGCAGGGCCGCCTTGAAGCCCTCCTGAACTTCCAGACCATGGTCCAGGACCTCGTTGGCCTGCCGATCGCCAACGCCTCACTGCTGGACGAAGCAACGGCTGTGGCCGAGGCCGTCCTCATGATGCGCAGGGCCAACAAAAACAAGGCCGCCCAGGACGGCAAGACCGTCCTCGACGCCGACTGCCTCCCGCAGACCATCGCCATCGTCAAGGGCCGCGCCGAAGCCCTCGGTTTCGAGGTTGAGGTAGCTGACCTGTCCCTCGGTCTTCCCGAAGGCGCCATCAACGGCGTCGTCCTGCAGCAGCCCGGCGTTTCCGGCCGCGTGTTCGATCACTCCGCTGTCATTGCCTCGGCGAAAGAGCGGGGTGCGTTGGTCACGGTCGCCGCGGACCTCCTTTCCCTGACGCTCATCACCCCTCCGGGTGAGCAGGGCGCCGACATCGCCGTCGGTTCTGCACAGCGCTTGGGCGTTCCGCTGTTCTTCGGCGGACCGCACGCCGCGTACATGGCCGTGCAGAAGGGCCTCGAGCGTTCCATGCCGGGCCGCCTCGTGGGCGTTTCCAAGGACGACGCCGGTGTCCCCGCCTACCGCTTGGCGCTGCAGACCCGCGAGCAGCACATCCGCCGCGAAAAGGCCACGTCCAACATCTGCACCGCGCAGGCGCTCCTGGCCATCGTGGCGTCGATGTATGCCGTCTACCACGGCCCCGAAGGCCTCAAAGCCATCGCCGAAACCGCCAACAGCCACGCCCGCACCCTTGCAGCGTCCCTGAAGGCTGCCGGCGTCGAGGTCCTCCACGATTCGTTCTTCGACACCGTCACCGTCCGCGTCCCGGGCAAGGCAGCAGAGATCGTCGCCGCCGCCGAGGCCAAGGGCATCAACCTGCGCGGCGTCGACGCTGACACTGTTGGTATCTCCGTTGACGAGACCACCACGACGGCGGTAGTCGCCGACGTCGTTTCGGTCTTTGGCGCTGCGGTTCTTGAGTCCGCTGAAGGCTTCGCGCTTGAGGCTTCCGTTGAGCGCACCAGCGGGTTCATGCAGCACCCGGTGTTCAACACGCACCGTTCCGAAACCCAGCTCCTGCGCTACATCCGCAAGCTCTCGGACCGTGACCTCGCGCTGGACCGCACCATGATCCCGTTGGGTTCCTGCACCATGAAGCTCAACGCCACCGCCGAAATGGAAGCCATCTCCTGGCCGGAGTTCGCGTCCATCCACCCGTTCGCACCGGATTCCCAGACCGAGGGCTGGCGTGAACTCATCACCGACCTCGAAGCCCAGCTGACCGAAATCACCGGCTACGACCAGGTCTCCATCCAGCCGAACGCCGGTTCCCAGGGTGAGCTCGCAGGCCTGCTGGCGATCCGTGGCTACCACCTCTCCAACGGTGATGACCAGCGCAACGTGTGCCTCATCCCGGCCTCTGCCCACGGCACCAACGCAGCCTCGGCTGTGCTGGCCGGCATGAAGGTCGTGGTGGTGGCCACCGCTCCCGATGGCACCATCGACCACGTTGACCTGAAGGCCAAGATCGAGACCCACCGTGATGCCCTCTCGGCCATCATGATCACGTACCCGTCCACGCACGGCGTTTACGATGCTGATGTCCGCGAAGTGTGCGACGCGGTTCACGAGGCCGGCGGCCAGGTCTACATCGACGGCGCCAACCTCAACGCCCTCGTTGGCCTTGCACAGCCCGGCAAGTTCGGCGGCGACGTGTCCCACCTGAACCTGCACAAGACCTTCTGCATCCCGCACGGCGGTGGCGGACCCGGCGTTGGCCCGGTCGCAGCCAAAGCACACCTCGCTCCGTTCATGCCCGGTGATGCAGCTTCCTGGACCGAGGGCAAAGATGTTCCGATTTCGGCATCCCGCTTCGGTTCCGCCGGTGTCCTCCCGATTTCCTGGGCCTACGTAAAACTCATGGGCGGCCAGGGCCTCACCGAGGCCACCAAGTCCGCGCTGCTTGCTGCGAACTACATCGCTTCCCGCCTTAACGACCACTTCCCGGTGCTCTACACGGGCGAAGGTGGACTCGTGGCCCACGAGTGCATCCTGGACCTGCGCGAACTGACGGCCAAGACCGGCGTCACCGCTGAAGATGTGGCCAAGCGCCTCATCGACTTCGGCTTCCACGCACCCACCCTCGCGTTCCCGGTGGCCGGTACCTTGATGGTGGAGCCCACCGAGTCCGAGGACCTGGTGGAGATCGACCGCTTCATCGAAGCCATGATCACCATCCGCAAGGAAATCGACCAGGTGGCCAACGGCGACTTCTCCGTGCAGGATTCTCCGCTTCGCCGCGCGCCGCACACTGCTGCCGCCGTCGTCAGTTCCGATTGGGACCGCGCGTACCCGCGCGAGCAGGCCGCTTTCCCGGTCCACCACCTCAAGCAGGACAAGTACTTCCCGCCGGTGGGTCGCATCGACGGCGCAGCCGGAGACCGCAACCTGGTGTGCTCCTGCCCTCCGATCGAAGACTTCGAGAACTAGGAAGGTCCCGCAAATGACTGAGAACTACACCGCTCTTTACGAGGAGCACAAGAAGCTCGGCGCGTCCTTCACGGACTTCGGTGGCTGGCAGATGCCGCTCAAGTACTCCTCGGAGTTGGCTGAACACCACGCTGTCCGCAAGTCCGCAGGCCTGTTCGATCTCTCCCACATGGGTGAAGTGTGGGTCACCGGTCCCGATGCTGCTGCTTTCCTGGACTACGCACTGGTGGGCAAGATCTCCGCCATGGCCGACGGTAAGGCCAAGTACTCGCTGATCTGCAACGCCGACGGCGGCATCATCGACGACCTCATCACCTACCGCCGCGGCGAGGACAAGTTCCTTGTTGTCCCGAATGCCGGCAACGCTGCGGTTGTTGCTGCGGCACTGCTGGAGCGAGCTGCCGGTTTCGACGTGGTGGTGGAGGATGCCTCCGCTGAGACCTCGCTGATCGCAGTCCAGGGTCCACTTGCTGAAGCGATCCTCCTGCGCCTCGTGCCCGCGGAGCAGCACGCACTGGTCACGGAACTGAAGTACTACGCCGCCGTCGAGGTGACCTTCCTGGTGGCAGGCAGCGGCCAGGACCTGCTCCTCGCACGCACCGGCTACACGGGCGAGGACGGTTTCGAGATCTTCGTACCCAACGAATCCGCCGCCGCGCTGTGGCAGGCGATCGCCGCCGTCGCCGAGGAGGGCGAACTGGTCCCCGCCGGCCTCGCCTCCCGCGATTCCTTGCGCCTGGAAGCCGGTATGCCGCTCTACGGAAACGAACTCTCCCGCGAGGGCAACCCCTTTGCTGCAGGGCTCGGAGCTGTGGTGGCGCTGTCCAAGGAAGGCGACTTCGTCGGCAAGGACGCACTGGCTGCGTTGAAGGCCGACGGCGCCGGATCCACCACGGGACGCAAGCTCGTGGGACTCAAGGGTCTGGGACGCCGAGCAGGACGCGGCCACTACCCGGTCCTCAAGGACGGTGCCGTGGTGGGCGTAGTGACCTCCGGCCAGCCCAGCCCCACCCTTGGGTACCCGGTAGCGTTGGCATATGTCGACGTCGAACACACCGGGCTTGGAACCGCGCTGGACATTGACCTGCGCGGAAAGAGCGAGCCGTTCGAAGTCGTCGCTCTGCCGTTCTACAAGCGCCAAAAATAACTCACCGGTTTTATCCACCTACGTAAAGGAATCAGAATGCCCAAAGTAGCGCCCGAACTTCAGTACTCCGACGAGCACGAGTGGGTTTCCCGCGGGGAAGGGAACTCAGTGTCCGTTGGAATCTCCGAAGTTGCCACCGACGCACTGGGTGACATCGTGTATGTTGACCTGCCCGAGGTCGGTTCGACTGTGACTGCAGGCGCGACCTGTGGCGAAGTTGAGTCCACCAAGTCCGTCTCCGACCTGTACTCGCCCGTCACTGGCGAGGTCACGGAAATCAACGACGCCGTTGTTTCGGACCCGGCCCTGATCAACAACGATCCCTACGGTGCAGGCTGGCTCTTCAAGGTCGCCGCTGAGTCCGATGGCCCGCTGCTCTCGGCTGAGGAATACGCCTCCAAGAATGGCGGGGACCTCTCCTAGGTTCCAGGGCTCGTCCTCCCGCCGATTCGTGGGCTAGCTGCAGAACGTGCCGTGCGCACGGCACGTTCGGCAGCGAAGCCCCGAAACGGACCTCGCGGGCGTAGCGTGGTTTGTAGTAACTGAATAACTTGCGACGCCGGGTTGCCGCCTTTGGGGGCCATCCGGCGTCGTGCTTCGGGCCTCTTCCGCCACAAGCGGAGGAGCCCATCCGGCAGGACCATCTGCCGGACCGTTTCAAGCTGTATAAAAGGGATCCCGGCTATGGCTGTTGGTGTTTTCGATTTGTTCTCTGTGGGCATTGGTCCGTCGAGTTCCCATACTGTGGGGCCGATGCGGGCTGGTGCGGTGTTTGCCCGTGAGTTGCGTGAATCGGGGGTGCTGCCTGCCGTGGCTGGGCTGCGTGTTGATTTGTATGGGTCCTTGGCTGCGACGGGCAAGGGCCATGGCACCTTCACTGCGACGTTGTTGGGCCTGGAGGGCTTTGAGCCTGAGTTGATCCTGCCGGACGAGGTGGAGGAGCGGCTGGCTTCCATTGCGGAGACGGGAAAGCTCAACCTTGCTGGCGGTGCCTCCGGTGAAGGGGTGGAGTTGCCGTATGCGGTGGAGGATATGGTGTTGCATCCGTTGACGGTGTTGCCGCGGCATACGAATGGGATGAAGTTCCAGGTCTTTGATGCTGAGGGGGAGGTGTTGCAGGAGGCGACGTTCTTTTCTGTTGGTGGTGGGTTCATTGTCCGTGAGGGTGAGGAAGACGCTGCCCGGCAGGAGTTGGAGGAGACCAAGGCGGAGTTGCCGTTGCCGTTCCGGACGGCGGCGGAGTTG
>Ga0153977_1000065_pt1 | contig 36841 bp, 32 predicted proteins | sample TSGA061MetaG_FD_104710 | JGI IMG/M metagenome (GOLD analysis project Ga0153977, IMG submission 104710) | Attine ant fungus gardens microbial communities from Georgia, USA - TSGA061 MetaG | ecosystem: Host-associated > Fungi > Mycelium > Unclassified | place: USA: Georgia, Yuchi Wildlife... | reverse complement strand
CCAGAGCTGGCCCTCGAGCTTCAGTACGGTCCCGTTCTTGATGTCGTTTGTGGTTGCCACTCGTATCCTCTGGTTAATCGCACTGGTTCTAGCTGCCAGCTATCTATGCCAAGCAGGCGTGCCTATCGGCGCGCCAGCGCGTATTTATCAAAAATCCAAAAACCATTCTACCGGCAAATGCGGCGTTTCCTTGCGGGCAGCCCTCCGCGCAGCTCTCAGGAAGCAAGTTCCAGGACATCCCGGGCCCGTTGCAGGGCTACAGCCGAGGAGTAGATCAGTGCCGCATCGGCGGCCATGGCCACCCTCAAATCAAGTGCCCTGGAGAACTCTTCGGAGGCGGCCAAGGCGTTGCCGCTCACGAAGTATGCCCGGCCAAGATACTGGCGCACTACTGCTTCCTTGGATGTTCCCTGGACCTCGTGCAGCAGGTGGCGGAACAGCTGGACTGCCCGGTCATGGCGGTTGGTCGCCCGGTGGACTTCAGCCTCGAAGATCCTGAGCCGGAACGACTCGGGATCCTTGTAGCGGGCCTCAGCCAGAAGTTCAGCCGCCTCCTTGGGCTGGTTTTCCAGCAGGAGTGCCATGATCCGGTCCGCGGGGTCATCCGAAGCCGCAAGCGCTGTCTCCATGACTTCCTCGTTGACCACCACGGGCAGGAGTGTGTCCGGGTTCATGCGAACACCGGGGAAGCCGGCTGTTGGCCAGTCACTGACGCCTTCGCGCAGGGCAATCGTCATGATGCGATCTCCTGGTAGGCGGCAAAAAGAAGGGATGTGTCGGGGACATCCAGGATCCCCGGCTTGGCAACTCCGTCGAGGACGACGAAGCGGAGGAGGTCGCCGCGGGACTTTTTGTCCCGGCGCATGCCGTCCAACAAACCCTGCCAGCGGTCCCTGCGGTAGGTGATGGGCAGGCCAAGGCTTTCCAGGATGGTGCGGTGACGGTCGGCGTCGGCGTCGGACAAACGCCCAACGCTGCGGGACAACTCCGCGGCGAACATCATGCCCACGGCTACGGCAGCACCGTGGCGCCAGGAATACCGCTCCACCAGTTCGATGGCGTGGCCCAGGGTGTGGCCGTAGTTCAGGATTTCGCGCAGGCCGGATTCCTTGAGGTCCTGCGAAACGACGTCGGCCTTGACGGCGATGGCACGTTCAATAAGTTCGCGAACGACGTCCGAGCCGGGGTCCATCACGGAGTCCGTGTTCTTCTCGATCAGTTCGAGGATCGCGGGGTCGGCAATGAATCCACATTTGATGACCTCAGCCATGCCGGAAATGAGCTCGTTCTTCGGCAGGGTTTGGAGTGTATCCAGATCGGCCAGGACGGCAGCGGGCGGGTGGAACGAACCAACGAGGTTCTTGCCCTCGGCGGTGTTGATGCCCGTCTTGCCGCCAACCGAGGCATCCACCATCCCCAAGAGGCTCGTGGGCATGTGGATGACTTTGACGCCGCGAAGCCAGGTGGCTGCCACGAAGCCCGCAAGATCGGTGACTGCACCACCGCCAACAGCCACAATGGCGTCCGAACGGGTGAAGTCATTCTGTCCCAATACTTGCCAACAGAATGCGGCAACCTGGATGTGCTTGCCTTCCTCAGCGTCCGGGATTTCGGCCGTGAGCGCGGTGAATCCGGCACTCTCCAACTCGTCGCGAACGGTATCGCCCGTCAGCCGAAGGGCGCGCGGGTGGATGACCAGGACCCGCCGGACGCGTTCGCCGAGTTTTTCGGGAAGGGTCTGCAACAGGCCGCGGCCCACCACGACGTCGTAGTTTTCGTTGACTGACTGGCCGGTCACCTTGATGACAGTTGCTTCGTTGCTCACTTTTCAACTTCCTCTTTCAAGGCTGCATGCTGGCGCAGCCTTTCCTCCAGATGGAGGCCGATTTCCGCCACGGATCCTGAACGGACATCCATGACGATGTCTGCGAGCCGTTCGTAAACAGGACGCCTGGTGGCAAAGAGTGCTTCCCACCGGGCCATTGCGTCACCCTGCAGCAAGGGCCTTCCCGTGTTGCGCGCGATCCGGTCCGCCACAGTTTCCGCATCGCATTCCAAGTAAACAACGGTGCACTCCCCCAGCAGTTGCTGGGTTCCGGAATCAAGGACCGCTCCGCCGCCCAGGGAAATGATCGCGGGCTGGATTTTGGCGGACTCGATCGATTTCGCCACGGCCCTGGCCTCGATCTCGCGGAAGGCATGCTCGCCGCGTCCTGCGAAGATGTCCGCTATGCTCCCGTGGGCAGCAACCACCACAGCGTCAGTGTCCACAAACGGCAGACCAAGCTGCTGGGCCAGCTGCTGGCCTATGGCGGACTTGCCAACAGCCATGGGGCCCACCAAAACAACGGGATGGGCGGGGCAGCCATCCAGGACGGAGCGAACCACTACCGGCCGACCGAGTCCAAGGTGGCCGGAATGCTGTCAAGGTAGCTTTGCAGGTTCCTCTGGGTCTCCGCCACGGAATCGCCACCGAATTTCTCGGCAACGGCCTCAGCGAGAACCAGGGCAACCATGGCTTCGGCAACAACACCGGCAGCGGGAACAGCACAAACATCGGAACGCTGGTGGTGCGCCTTGGCAGGCTCGCCCGTGCTCACGTCGATGGTACGCAGTGCGCGCGGAACAGTAGCGATCGGCTTCATGGCTGCGCGGACACGCAGCACTTCCCCAATGCTCATTCCGCCTTCGATGCCACCGGCACGGTTGGTCTGGCGGACAATCCTGCCGTTGTCGTCCCTGACGATTTCATCGTGCGCAGCCGATCCGCGGCGGGCAGCCGTAAGGAACCCGTCGCCGACTTCAACACCCTTGATGGCCTGGATACCCATGAGCGCAGCGGCAAGCCGCGAGTCAAGACGACGGTCCCAGTGCACGTAGCTGCCCAGTCCCGGAGGCAGCCCGTACGCGAGTACCTCAACGACGCCGCCAAGGGTTTCGCCTTCCTTGTGGGCAGCATCCACCTCGGCAACCATCGCGTCGGAGGTTTCGCGGTCGAAACAACGAAGAGGGTCGGCGTCCAAGGCCAGCACGTCCCGGGGCCCGGGCAGCGGCTTGCCTTCAGGAACGGTGACGCTGGCAATGGAGACAGTGTGACTCACCAGTTCCACGCCAAGCTGCTTCAGGAACTGTGCAGCGACCGTACCGAGCGCAACGCGGGTGGCGGTTTCGCGCGCACTGGCGCGTTCAAGCACCGGGCGGGCTTCGTCGAAGCCGTACTTCTGCATCCCAGTGAAGTCCGCGTGCCCGGGACGGGGGCGGGTCAAAGGGGCGTTTCGGGCCTGGTCGGCGAGGACCTCGGGGTCCACAGGATCAGCAGACATGATCTGCTCCCACTTGGGCCATTCGGTGTTTCCCACCTGGATGGCCACCGGGCCGCCCTGGGTGAGCCCGTGCCGGACGCCGCCCATGATGGTGACCTCGTCCTGTTCAAACTTCATGCGGGCGCCACGCCCGTAGCCCAGGCGGCGACGCGCCAACGCGTCACGAATTTGCCCGCTGGTGAGTTCAACACCGGCGGGCACGCCTTCAACAATTCCGATCAGAGCCGGACCGTGGGATTCACCGGCAGTCAACCAACGCAACATATAACCAATCCTGCCATGTAGGGCCTCTAGAACACCCGCCGGGGAAGCCCGACTGAGTCGCACATCACATCTATGACGGCGGTATCAACGTCACAGCCGCTGAAGAGCCTTATCTGCTCTGCCGCCTGGTACATCAGCATCTCCAACCCCGGGACTACCGCTCCCCCGTGGCCGCGCCAGACTTCGGCAATACGGCTCGGCCAAGGATCGTAGGCGACATCCAGCAGGACACCGGCCCCGGTTCCCGGCAGTGCCGCAAGCTCCCCAGCCAAGTCATCAGCGGCGCGGGGCGGGAAGGTGGAGATCACCAGGTCCGTGCCTGCCACAGCCGAGGCAGCTTCCGTCAGCGGCCTGACGGACAAGGAAATCCCGACGGCGGCCGCGGCGGCTTCCGCATCACCGGCTCGCCCGGCGTCGCGGACAAAGACATCAACATGGCCCGCACCAAGTTGCTGGACCGCGGCAACGGCAGCAGCCGAGGTACCGCCGCCGCCGAGGATGGCGGCGCGGGGGGCAGAAGCCACGCCCGCGTAGCGGACCGACTCCACGATGCCCGCGACGTCGGTGTTGTATCCCGTCCGACGCACCGTGCCGTCGTCGTTCTCGAAAACGACGGTGTTGATGACGCCCAACAGAGCGCCTGCCCCGCGGACTTCGTCGACTTCCCGGACCATGGCCGACTTCAGCGGCATGGTGACCGACAGGCCACACCAGGACCCATCTTCGCGGAGCGACTCCATGAATGCCGGAAGGCCGGCAACGGTGACATCAATGGCCGAGTACCCAATGTCCACACCCAGTTTGGCGTAGGCAGCGGTGTGCAGCGCCGGAGACTTCGAGTGGGAGATCGGATGGCCCAGGACCGCAGCCCGACGACTCACACACACCGTCCCGCGTTGGCCTGGCACCATGCGTTGTATTGCTCAACATAAGTGTTGTGCTCAGCCAGGGTCTTGGAGAACTTGGTCTCCTTGGTGTCCAGGTTGATGGTCACCCAGTAGAGGTAGTCGTTGGGTGTCGGCTTGGCTGCGGCATCGATCGCGGTCTTACCCGGTGAACCGATGGGCCCCACCGGCAGACCCACATTCGCGTACGTGTTGTACGGATTGGACTTGTCGGCCTTTTCTTCTTCCGTGACGTGGAAGGACTTCCTGCCCAGACCGTAGGTTACCGTGGCGTCAGATTGGATGAGCCCGCTGGTTTCGACGTTGTTGGGCTTGAGCCTGTTGTAGATGGCGCCCGCCACGTTTCCGTAGTCCGCCTGTCCACCCTCCGCCTGCACGATGCTGGCGATGGTCACGGTGTCGTACTGCTTGGCGGGGTCGGTGATTCCCTGGGACTTGAGTTCATCCAAGGTGGTGGTTACCAGCTTCTGGATGATGTCCTTGGCCGAGGTACCGAGTTCGAAACGGTACTCCCCCGGCGCCAGGAAGCCTTCGAGGTTCTTGGCTTTGGCCGGAACGCCGAACTGTCCAGGTGCCTGGTTGAGGGCGTTGAGCTGCTCCAGGGGAATACCTGAGCCCTTGGAGATGGCCTCAAGTGATTCACCGATCCGCAATCCGGCGCTCAACGCAAAGTACATGACCTTGGACGTGTCCTTGTTTACCAGGACCGCAACGGCGTCGGAGTTCTTCATCTCTGTTCGGAACGTGAAATCTCCCGGCGACAACTCGCCGCCTTGGCTGGCAAATTCCTTGACGAACGAATCGGCGTCCGCCACAACATGCTTCTGCACGAGGTCGTTCGCTACAGCCTTCGGTCCTGAGCCTTGGGGGACGGTGACAACAACCGAACCCGTGCCGGGTCCCGGATAGTCGGTGACCTTGTCCATGCCCAGCAAGGGCTTCAGGAACTGCGCGCCGACAGCGATCGCGGCGACGAACACTCCCAGCGTCAGGAGGAGGGCCAGGACACGACGGCGGCGGCGCGCCTTCTTCGCGGCTGCTTTGGCCGACGCTGTGGTCACAGCAGGCGCCAACAGCTCGTGGGGATGATCGTCGTGGTGGAGCTCGTCGTGGTGGAGCTCCTCCGGGTGAATCTCGTCCGGGTGGAGCTCATTGTGGAACCCGTCATGCGCCGCTACGCCGTAATGCGCGTCATGTTCGGCGTACTCATGGGCCTCCAGGGGCAACGCGGAATGCTCTGCGTGGACCAGTTCTTCGTCACCATGCCCGGCATGGGCGTGGTCGAACTCTTCATGGTCAATCGGCTCGTGGTCAATTGGTTCGTGGTCGATCGGCTCATGGACGACGGGCGCGTGGTCGATCGGCGCGTGGTCAATCGGTTCATGTTCGACGGGCGCAGGGTCCGCCGCTTCGGAGACGGTCGGCGCAGGCACCGCATGGTCATGGTCGACATTCGCCTGCACAGGCTGGGACTCGGCAACCGGCTTTTGGGCGGGAACCGGCGGGACCGGCGGCGCGGCGGGGGCTGCCGGAGGGGTGGGCGCAGACGTGGCCGCGGAAGCCGGCGGTGTTTCAGGGACTCGAGGAGCTGGAACAGCAGGAACGGGACGCGGAAGTTCAGCCTCTCCATCGACTGTCGGGGATTCCTCCCCGGGGGTCGCTTCGGGAACGGGTACGACGTTGTGGTTCTGCGTGGCGAGGAATCGTTCCCGCGCCCGCAGCTCTTTGCGGGTCAGCGGCATGCCGCCGCCAGCGGTACCGCTGGAGGGGTCGTTGTTGACCGGGCTCACAGTTGCAGTCCCCTCGTAGAAGAATCGGGTTCACTGCCTGAGGCAGCCTGCAGCGTTGGGGCACTGCTGGGCTTTGCGGACTCCGCCGGTGCCTGCACTCGGCGGCCAATGTCCGTTCCTCTGGCTTTTTGCATGTCGATCGCGTGCTGGAGTATTCCAGCAGCAGCAACCTGATCAACCACTTTACGGTGATTCCTGCTGCTCATGCCAGCTTCGTGCAGGTTGCGGTGTGCCGTAACAGTGGAAAGCCGCTCATCGACCAGGTTCACGGGAATGTCCAGACCGACGCGGGCCAGCTCGCCGACCAGGAGCATGGCGTACTCGGTGGCCATGGCTGCCGAGCCGCGTTCTTCCCCCTTCATGGTCCGGGGCAGGCCGACAAATATTTGCACTGCAGGCAATTCCGCGGCGTGTTTGACCACCACGCGGACGTCGGAGTTCTTTTTGGCATCGCGCCCAACCGTCTTGAACGGAGTGGCGAGAATGCCGTCAGGATCGCACTGCGCAAGGCCAACCCTGACGGTACCGACGTCTACCCCCAGCTTGATACCGCGGGGGTAGACGTCATCGTTAGTACGGGCGGACACCGTCAGCGCTTGGCAATCGAGTCCACCACCGCTGCGAGGGCCTCAGAGACCTTCGCAGCGTCGGTGCCACCGCCCTGGGCGACGTCGTCCTTGCCGCCACCGCCGCCACCGAGGATGCCTGCAGCCAAGCGGACCAGCGCACCGGCCTTCACTCCGGCGTCGCGGGCGGCCTCGTTGGTGGCGATCAGGATGACCGGGCGTTCGTTGCTGACGCCGGCAACGGCCACCGCAGCGGCCTCCGAACCGAGACGGCTGCGCAGGTCCAAGGCAAGGTTCCGCAGGTCGTCTGCACCACCCACCTGTCCGGCGTCGTGGGCAACAACGCGAACGCCTGCAGCGTCCTTGGCTGTCCCCACCAGGTTCGCGGCAGCTGCTGCGAGCTGTTCCTTGCGGAGACGGTCGAGTTCCTTCTCCGTCGCCTTGAGCTTGTTCAACGTGCTCGAAATACGATCAGCAAGCTGGCCGGAGGGAACCTTCAAAAGCTCCGTCAGTTCCGTCACAAGGGCGCGCTCCGCGGCGAGGTGACGGAATGCGTCCAGGCCCACGAAGGCCTCAACGCGCCGGTTTCCTGAACCAACCGACTGTTCGCCAAGCAGCGAAAGGCTGCCAATGAGGGACGTGTTGGACACGTGCGTGCCACCGCACAATTCACGCGACCATGCGCCGTCGATCTCCACGACCCGGACTTCGCTGCCATAGTTCTCGCCAAAGAGGGCCATGGCGCCCAGCGCCTTGGCCTCTGCAAGTCCCATCACCTTGGTATCAACGCGGTAGTTGTTGCGGATGGCGATGTTGGAGACTTCTTCGATCTCGGAGCGCGTGGCGGGGCTCAGGCCCTCACCCCATGCGAAGTCGAAGCGCAGGTAGCCGGCCTTGTTGTAGGAGCCGCGCTGGGTGGCTTCGGGCCCAAGGATCTGGTGGAGGGCGGCATGGACAATATGCGTTCCCGTGTGGGCCTGCTCTGCAGCGTGGCGACGTTCACGGTCGACGGCGGCACGCACCAACGCGTCGGAGGCAATCTCGCCCTCGCGGACGATCGCCTTGTGGACGCTCAGCCCCTTGATGGGACGCTGGACGTCCAGCACTTCAACCACGAAGCCATCGCCGGTAATGAGGCCGGTGTCTGCCGACTGGCCGCCTGCTTCGGCGTAGAACGGGGTTTCGTTGAGGACAAGCTCGATTTCGTCGCCTGTGGAGGCGTGCGCAACAGCACGGCCGGCGCTGACGATGCCCCGGACCTTTGCTTCGCCCTCAAGCTCGTCGTACCCGGTAAAGACGGTTTCGCCCTTGCCGAGAAGCTCCTGGTAGGCGCTGAGGTCGGCGTGGCCGCCCTTCTTTCCCTTCGCATCGGCCTGGGCGCGCTGGCGCTGTTCAAGCATGAGCGCACGGAAACCTGCTTCGTCGACCCTAAGGCCGGCTTCTTCGGCCATTTCCAGGGTCAGGTCAATCGGGAAGCCGTAGGTGTCGTGCAGCGCGAAGGCATCGGCGCCGGACAACGGAACTCCTGCTGCCTTCGATTCCGCCACAGCGTCTTCCAGGCGGGCCGTCCCCGAAGCAATGGTGCGGAGGAACGCCTTTTCCTCGGCGTAGGCGATACGGCTGATGCGGGCAAAGTCGGTTTCCACCACCGGGTAGACGCCCTTCATGGCGTCGCGGGAGGCGGGAAGAAGGTCCGGAAGGCATGCCTTCTCGACGCCGAGCAGCCGCATGGCGCGAACAGCACGGCGGATGAGGCGGCGCAGCACGTAGCCGCGGCCTTCGTTGGAAGGCGCCACACCATCGGCAATGAGCATCAGGGCGGACCGGATGTGGTCAGCAACGACGCGCATACGGACGTCATCGGTGTGGTGCGGATCCTCCGGTGACTCGGCGGAGGTGTACTCGCGGCCGGAAAGTTCGGCAGCCTTGTCAATGACCGGACGGACCTGGTCGGTCTCGTACATGTTTTCGACGCCTTGGAGAATCATCGCCAGGCGCTCCATTCCCAGGCCGGTGTCGATGTTCTTCTTCGGCAGTTCCCCGACAATATCGAAGTCCACCTTCGAGCGGACGTTCTCGATCTGGTACTGCATGAACACGAGGTTCCAGATTTCGATGTACCGGGTTTCGTCGGCCAGCGGGCCGCCTTCGATACCGTAGGCCGGGCCGCGGTCATAGTAGATTTCCGAGCAGGGGCCGGCGGGGCCGGGCTGGCCGGTGGACCAGTAGTTGTCAGCCTTGCCCATACGCTGGATGCGCTCAGCCGGGATGCCGGTGTTCTTGAGCCACAGTTCCTTGGCTTCGTCGTCCTCTTCGTAAACCGTCACCCAGAGACGCTCGGCAGGCAGTCCGTAACCGCCGTCGTCCACGCTGGTGGTGAGCAGCTCGAAGGCGAACTTAATGGCATCTTCCTTGAAGTAATCTCCAAAGGAGAAGTTGCCGCACATCTGGAAGAAAGTGCCGTGGCGGGCAGTCTTGCCCACTTCCTCGATGTCACCGGTGCGGATGCACTTCTGCACGCTTGTGGCGCGGCTGTAGGGCGGCTCTTCGCGGGCGGTCAGGTAAGGAATGAACGGCACCATTCCGGCCACAGTGAAGAGAAGTGACGGGTCGCTGGAAACGAGCGACGCGGAGGGAACGGCGGTGTGGCCCTTGCTGACAAAAAAGTCCACCCAGCGCTTGGTGATCTCCTGCGACTTCATTAGCTGATTACTTACCCTTCTCAATTCACTGCACACGATGTGCGCGGTACCGGCTGGTGCCGTTCCGCAGCTTTCCATTCTGCCCTGTTGAGGGCCTGGGAGCGAACCGCTCCTGCTACCGGCCGCCTGCTACGGCGTCATCGATCCCAAGCGCTGCCCGGAGATCCTCTTCCCGCTGGTGCATGCCGGACCGCACGGCATCGGCGAAGTCGAAGAGCCCGTCAGCCATCCGGCCAACTGCACGGTTCAAGCCTTCGGGGCCCAGGTTTGCCTGTGCCTCGGTGATCTTACGGAAGGCGATGACGCCGATTGCAACGCCAATGCCCATCCAAACTATTCTCTTCATCGGTTTATGCTCTCCCGTTGATTCAGCGGCTGCGACGGCCGGAGGAAGGGGTGCGGCGTGCGGCAAAAGCCGAGCGGACGCCGTAGCTGAAGGCAGCCACCTTGATCAGCGGTGAACCTACCGTGGCGGCCACGAGCGAGGACAGCGCGGAGATGTTGGCTGACGCATCCGAAACGTTGGACGCGATGCCATCGACCTTCTTCAGCTGCTGGTTGGTGGTAGTGACCGTGGCGGTCACCTCGTCCATCAGGGGCGTGGCGCCGTCGCTGATGGAACGGATGGAGGTGCGGACCTCGTCGAAAACGCCGCCCAACTTCAGAATGGGCACAGCCAACAGCAGAACCAGGAGCGCAAAGACTCCTGCTGCGATGAGACCGGCAATGTCGCCACCAGACATAGAACACTTCTCCTAGGATCGTTGCGCTGCCTTGTACCTGCCGCACCGCGGCTTTGGCCAAGGCCTCCCCCAGTACCTTACCTATAGTGGCCCGGTACCTTATAGACAAAGAAGCCCGCGGCGGTTGCCACGGGCTTCTTTGTCTGTGCTGCTTGAATTTAGCGAGCGTAGAATTCGACGACGAGCTGCTCTTCGCAGATCACGGGGACCTCAGAGCGCTTCGGGCGACGAACCAGGCGTGCCTGCAGGGCGTCGATCTTGACGTCCAGGTACGCTGGCACGTTGTTCAGGACGTGTGCACCGGCAGCGGCGACCTGGAACGGTGCCATGACCTCGGAGCGGCTGTGAACGTGGATGAGCTGGCCTTCGCCAACGCGGAAGGACGGGCGGTCCACGCGGACGCCGTCAACCATGATGTGGCGGTGCACAACGAGCTGGCGGGCCTGTGCGATGGTGCGGGCAAAGCCTGCACGGAGCACGAGGGCATCCAGACGCATTTCGAGCAGCTCAACCAGGTTTTCACCGGTCAGGCCCTTGGTGCGGCGTGCTTCTTCGAAGGCACGGGTCATCTGGGCTTCGCGGATGCCGTACTGGGCGCGCAGACGCTGCTTTTCGCGCAGACGTACGGCGTAGTCGGAGTCCTGCTTCTTGCGGGCACGGCCGTGCTCACCGGGGCCGTACGGGCGGCGCTCCATGTACTTGGCGGCCTTGGGGGTCAGAGCAATGCCGAGTGCACGCGAAAGGCGTGCGGTACGGCGAGCACGAGTGTTGTTAGCCACTTGTGTCCTTCCAATTACTGCGGTGTATCTGTGTTACTGGCCTCCATCAGGGAGAGCATCGGCCAACCGCTGCCTCTTGCTACTGGCCCGGGCGCGCAGCACCATTGAAGAAATCTTCAAGGGATTTGGCGTCGGGTCATGCCAGACAAGGATCAATACTACCACGGGCACTGGGACCGTCCGCCCCCGCTACCCGCCGCGGACGATCTTCCGGAGCCGTTCCAACCTGGCAGCTATATCCCGCTCCGCGCCGTTGTTGGTGGGCTGGTAGTAGTCCTTGCCTACGAGGTCGTCCGGCGGATACTGCTGGGTGGCTATTCCGTGCGGCTCATCGTGGGCGTACTTGTAGCTCGTGCCGTGGCCCAGTTGTTTGGCACCAGGATAGTGGGCATCGCGCAAGTGCATGGGAATGCCGCCACCATAGCCTGCACGCACATCAGCCACCGCTTTGTTCAAGCCCATGTAGGCGGCGTTGGATTTAGGCGCCGTGGCAAGGTGCACCACGGCTTCGGCCAACACAATGCGCCCCTCAGGCATGCCGATCAGCTGCACGGCTTGCGCCGCTGCCACGGCGGTCTGCAACGCTGTGGGGTCGGCCATGCCGATGTCTTCGGCCGCTGAGATCACAATACGTCGGGCCACGAAGCGCGGATCCTCCCCGGCTTCGAGCATCCGGGCCAGATAGTGCAGTGCCGCATCGACGTCCGAGCCTCGGATGGACTTGATGAACGCGCTGGCGACGTCGTAGTGCTGGTCCCCTGCGCGGTCATAGCGGACTGCGGCAGCATCGAGGGCACGTTCTGTGTGGCGCAGTTCCACCAGCACCGGGGCCCCGGACCCCTCATCTTCGACGGCGGCGGGGTCTTCGACGGCGGCGGGGTCGTCGACGGCGGCCGAGTCACCGAAAGCCACGCCGGCGGCGGCTTCCAACGCCGTTAACGCGCGCCTGGCGTCGCCTCCGGACAGCCGTACGAGGTGGTCCAACGCCGCCGGGCTGAGCTCCACGCGGCCCGCGAGCCCGCGGGCGTCGGACACGGCCCTTTGCAGCAGGCCCGAGATGTCGTCGTCAGTGAGCGGCTTCAACGTCAGCAGCAGCGAACGCGACAACAGGGGCGAAACCACCGAGAAGGACGGGTTTTCCGTTGTTGCTGCCACCAGTACAACCCAGCGATTCTCTACACCGGGCAGGAGGGCATCCTGCTGGGCCTTGTTGAAGCGGTGGATCTCGTCCAGGAACAGGACAGTGGTCTTCTTGTACAGGTCACGGGCCGTCAGCGCCTCGTCCATGACCCGGCGCACGTCTTTGACACCTGCAGTGATGGCAGACAACTCAACGAATTTCCGGCCGGGACCGCGGGCGATCACATGCGCCAAGGTGGTTTTGCCTGTTCCCGGGGGTCCCCAGAGGATCACCGAGCTGGGTCCGGCCGGACCGGCAGCCTCCGCACCGGCCGCCAGTTGCCGGAGCGGGGAACCGTGCCCGAGCAGGTGCTGCTGCCCAACAACGTCATCCAAGGTCCGTGGCCGCATCCGCACTGCCAGCGGACTGCGCTGGGACGCCATCCAGTTGGCGTCCGAGGGTCCCCCTGCCGCGGGCTGGTCCTCCGACTCATCGTCGTCCACTGCGCCGGCACCAAAGAGATCTTCCACATGGATAGGCTACTCATAGTTCCAGCAAAGGAGATATCGACGTGCACCGCCCAGCTTCAGCCCCGCGCCGCCGGGGCGGCAACAGGACCGCTTTAGTGCCCGCGGAAAGGTTGCAAGGGTGGGTTGACCGGTTCGCTTCAAGCCACGGCCCGGTTGAGCAAGACCTGGACGACGGCGGCTTGCTGCTGCGGGCGGCCGACGGAAGCCAGGCCCTGCTCCGACCGCCATGGCCGGCCGACGGAAGGCCGGGCCGCGGAGCAACAGAGCTGGACCGGCTCGCTTCGCTCGCCACCCAGGAACGCGGCCTCGGACTGCTGCTGGTTCGACGGGGCGGGTTCGCCCTGGCTGCTGCCAGCGGTTCCAGCATCCTGGCTTCGAAAAGCGGCTCCCGCTTCATCGACGCCAAAACCACCGCTGAACACGCCGCCCGGATCTTCTCCAGCCACAGGATCGAATACCTCGTACCCGGTGGCGACCGGACGTTGGTGGACCAGGTCCTCGCGCATCCATCACTCAAGGCGGTGGCGGGCAGGACGAGGCTTGCCTTCCTGGATGTCCAGGAACCAAAGTCGGCCGGTCTCCCAAAAGCTGCCGCCGATGCCTGCTCCATCCGGATTACCGTGTCGGATGCTCCTGTTCAGCAGCCACCTCAGCAGCCGCCGGGAGCTCGTTTCAGCGGCGCCTGACGATAAAGATAACCGCCTTGGTCGGTGAAACCCGCCCGCGAGTAGAGGTCCCGGGCTCCTTGATTGGCCGAGGTGACCAGCAGCCAAAATCCTTCAAGACGCCGTTGGCTGCCGGCCCGCAGCAACCCTTGGAGGACTCTCGTCCCGTAACCCCGCCGGCGGTGCGCCGGCGACGTTGCCATGCTGTAGATACCGCCCCAGCCCTCCACCAAGGCGAGACGCCCGACGGCGGCCGGAACGCCGTCGTCGTCCCTCAGCAGTGCGTAAAGCGAGGGGCAAGCGGTAAGGATTCTGCGGGCGACCGACAGTTCTGCCTCGCCGCCGCGGCCGTCCACCGACCACCACAGGTCCAGCCATTCCCCGGTGGGATGGTCGCTCAGTTCCACAGCGGGCCCGGACTCTGCGACGGACGTGTCAACAGCGCCCCTGACCATGATCCTTGTCTCGGATTGCCGGGTGAACCGCTGCTCGTCCAGGACGGTATTGAGGGCTTTGCTGCGGGGATCGGTGAAGACCTGGAAGATCAGTGGAAGGCGTCGGGTCCGGTACCAGCGCCCGGCGGCCTGAACCGACCGGGCAATGTTGTCATGTCCCGCCTGGTCCGGCACCCTGGGCCACACCGAGTTTGCCCGTTGCGTCACTCCCTCGGAAGCGCGAAGCACCCACTGTCCTGTTTCCTCCCGGTCAAGGGCAGGCCAGGCCTTGTCCATGAGGTCTTCCAGTAGTGCTTGCTCCACCATCTGCGGCACCTCTCATGTGCGGAATCTTATGTGTGTCGGGAACGCCAAAAGGCTCCCCACCACGGTGGAGAGCCTTCTGGCTACGGTATTACTCGGACTTGGTTTCCGGGGCGACCGCCGGCTTGGCCTCAGGCTTGAAGTCAACGCCTGCTTCCTTGCGCTGCTGCGCCGTGATCGGAGCAGGCGCCGCAGTCAGTGGGTCGTAGCCATTGCCCGACTTCGGGAAAGCGATGACATCGCGGATGGACTCGACTCCGGCGAGCAATGCGACCACGCGGTCCCAGCCGAGGGCCATTCCGCCGTGCGGAGGCGCGCCGTACTTGAAGCCTTCCAGGAGGAACCCGAACTTCGTTTCAGCGTCTTCCTTGTCCAGGCCCATGAGCTGGAAGACACGTTCCTGGACTTCGCGCTCGTGGATACGGATGGAACCGCCGCCGATTTCGTTGCCGTTGCAGACGATGTCGTAGGCGTAGGACAGGGCCGACTCAGGGTCCTTGTCGAACGTGTCCAGGAATTCGGGCTTGGGCGAGGTGAAGGCGTGGTGCACGGCTGTCCACTGGCCAGCGCCAACTGCCACGTCACCGGAAGCGACGGCAGCGGCCGCAGGCTCGAACATCGGGGCGTCAACGATCCACACGAAGGCCCAGTCATTGGGATCGATCAGGCCGGTACGGTGGCCAATTTCGACGCGGGCAGCGCCGAGCAAAGCGCGGGCAGCTGACTTTTCGCCGGCCGCGAAGAAGATGCAGTCACCGGGCTTGGCGCCAACAGCATCGGCCAGGCCGGCACGCTCTTCTTCCGTGAGGTTCTTGGCAACGGGACCAGCGAGCTCGCCATCCTCCTTGAAGAGAACGTAGGCCAGGCCCTTGTGCCCCCGCTGCTTGGCGAATTCCTGCCAGCCGTCCAGAGTTCGACGGGGCTGGGAAGCGCCGCCGGGCATGACCACGGCGCCGACATACGGTGCCTTGAAAACGCCGAAGTTGGTGTCCTTGAAGAACTCGGTGAGCTCAGTCAGCTCCACGCCGAAACGCAGGTCCGGCTTGTCGGAGCCGTACTTGGCCATGGCATCCAGGTACGTCATGCGGCGGATCGGGGTAGGGATCTCAACGTCGATCAGCTGCCACAGCGCCTTGACGATTGCTTCCCCGAGTTCAATGACGTCGTCCTGGTCAACGAAGCTGGCTTCGATGTCCAGCTGCGTGAATTCCGGCTGTCGGTCCGCACGGAAGTCTTCGTCACGGTAGCAACGGGCAATCTGGTAGTACTTCTCAAAGCCGCCTACCTGGAGCAACTGCTTGAAAAGCTGCGGCGACTGCGGCAGCGCGTACCAGGAACCCGGTGCCAGACGAGCCGGTACAACGAAGTCGCGGGCGCCTTCCGGCGTCGAACGCGTCAGCGTGGGCGTCTCGATCTCGACATAGCCGCGCTGGTGCAGCAGCTCGCGCGCCACACGGTTCGCTTCCGAACGCAGGCGCATGTTGCGTGCCGGGCCGGGGCGGCGAAGGTCGAGGTAGCGGTGCTTAAGGCGTGCTTCCTCGCCGACCTCAACGTGCTCGTCGATCTGGAACGGGAGGGGCTCGGAAGTGTTGAGGATAACCACCTTGTCGGCGATGACCTCGATCCCGCCGGTCGCCAGGGCCGGGTTCTCGTTGCCTTCGGGACGCTTGTTGACAGTACCCGTCACCTGCAGGACGTACTCGTTCCGCAGGCCATGGAAGACCTCTTCCTCACGGACAACCACCTGGGCTACGCCGGAGGCGTCGCGCAGGTCAACGAATGCAACGCCACCGTGATCACGGCGCCGGCCCACCCAGCCGGCAAGGGTAACGGTTTGTCCAATGTGCTCGGAACGAAGTGATCCGAGGTCATGTGTGCGCAGCACAGCATTCCTTTCAGCATGAAATTTAGAGGGACCGCTGCAAAAGCGGTCCCGTCCGAGTTTACCCGCCCCGGCCGCGGGTCCCGCCAAAGGCGGGACAAGCCGTGTTCAGATCAGGCCGTGTTCAGATCAGGCCGTGGTCACGCGGACGCGGAGGTCCTCCTCGGCAGGCGTCCAGCTTGCGGGATCGGCATCCACCTGTTCACCTGAGCGAATGTCCTTGACCTGGTGCTTGCCGTCGTCGTCGGTGAACCAGACGAAGGGGATTCCGCGCCGGTCTGCAAACTTGATCTGTTTGCCGAACTTCTCGGCCTTGGCTGCAACCTCCGTGGCGATGCCCCGGCTTCGCAGCTGTGAAGCAATGTCCTGGGCGGCCGACCAGCTGTCGTCCGCGTTCAAAGCAACCAGCACCGCGGTGGGTACAGCGCGTGAGGCCGTGGCAAGTTCCTGGCTGAGGATGCGGGACACGAGGCGCGTCACGCCGATCGAAAGCCCGACGCCGGGGAACTTGCGGTTGCCCTTGCTGGCGAGGGCATCGTAACGGCCGCCTGAACAGATCGAACCGAGCTGCTCGTGTCCCACAAGGACGGTCTCAACGACGGTACCGGTGTAGTAATCCAGGCCCCGGGCGATGCTCAGGTCAGCAACCACCTTGCCCGGTGCGCGCTGGACGGCAGCTTCGATGACCTGCTGGAGCTCACTCAGGCCTTCTTCAAGGAGGTCGTCCTTTACCCCGAGTGTGCGGACCTGCTCCACGAAGGAGGTGTCCTCGGTACGGATCGTGGCCAGCTGCAGGGCCAGGGCCGCCTGCTCATCCGTGGCGCCGAGCTCGGACTTGAGCAAACCGGCCACCTTGTCGGCACCGATCTTTTCCAGTTTGTCGATGCTGCGCAGCACACCGGCGGTGTCCGTCAGGCCAATGCCGCGGTAGAAACCCTCGGCCAGTTTCCTGTTGTTGATCCGAAGCCGGAAATCCGGAATGGGGAGGGCGCTCAGGGCCTCAGCGATGACCAGGGCGATTTCCACGTCATAGCGGAACGGCAGTTCGCCGTCGCCCACGACGTCGATATCGGCCTGGGTGAACTCGCGGGCCCGGCCTTCCTGGGGACGTTCACCGCGCCACACTTTCTGGATCTGGTAGCGGCGGAACGGGAAAGCCAGATAGCCGGCGTTTTCCACGACATAGCGGGCAAAGGGAACGGTCAGATCGAAATGCAGCGCAAGTGCGTTGGGATCGGATTTGTCCGGGCTGCCCTGTTTGGCAGCCTCGCCCTCGTCATCCTGGAGCCTGCTCAGGCCATAGACCTCTTTGTCGATCTCGCCCTTGCGGAGCAACTGGCCCACAGTTTCGACAGCGCGCGTCTCAATGGAAGAAAAGCCATGCAACTCGAATATTTTCCGGAGCGTATCCAGCACATGGAGCTCCACCAACCGCTCCTGGGGAAGCCACTCGGGGAATCCGGACAGGGAGGCGGTACGTGCCATGGTGGAATTGTCTCCTCGAAGAAAGCTGAACCGGGCTTCGGCGCCACGCTTTAAACGCCCGTTCGGCGTTTAGAAGGCGGGCGTCCAGCCGGTCATGCATAAACTATGTGCGGCAGCCAGTTTATGCTTTCCGCGCGTGCACATCTAATGCAGCATGCCGGGTTCCTGTCGGCAGCCATCCGAAGCGGACACAATCAGGAGGACTCTTGGCAACAAGGTCGCGGGATGACCGCGAAGCGAAACGTCGCATCAGGCAAATGGAAGCCAAGCGTGCCCTGCGGCAGGAACAGGGAAAGCGCCGCAAACGCGACAACACCATTGCCATCGGCGCCGGTGCGGCCTCCGTGATCCTTGCCGTGGTGCTGCAGCTGACGGTTTTCAGCTCCAACCCCACGGAAGCCGAGTTTGCCGCCGCAGAGGCGGGTCTCAGTTCGCCTTCGGCGTCCCCCGCTGCCTCCAACAGTGCCGACATTCCCAGCCCGGATACGGCGGCCGGGAAGACATTCACAGGCGAACTTGCCTTGAACAGCGGCGTAGTGGGAGTCGAATTGAACGGCACTGCGGCGCCCCAGGCTGCTGCCGTCCTGAAATCGCTCGCTGACGCCGGCTACTACAACGGGGCCAACTGCCACCGATTGACCACCTCCGAGACGTTTGGCCTCCTGCAGTGTGGCGCGAAATCCGAGGACGGCGCGGACGACCCCAACTATCGCTGGGGCCCCCTCGAAAATACACCGGCAGACAACAAGTACCCGGCCGGGACCATCGCCGTCGCCCGCACGGGCAACAATGCCTACGGAAACGGCCACCAGTTCTTCATTGTTTACAAGGACACCACCATTCCAGCCGACACGGCTGGCGGATACACCATTGTTGGCAAGGTCACCAGCGGGCTGGATGTCGTCTCGAAGATCGCCGCCGCCGGTCTCAAAGCCGGCCAAAACACCAGCGACGGCGCCCCTGTGGCACCTGTCACGATAGACTCGTTTTCTCTGAAGTAACCAGCCCCAGGCCCCGGCCCGGGGTGCCTTGCCTTAGCAGTCCCTCCAAGCGAAAGACTTTTAGCGGTGACAGACAGTCAGAAATCCGACGAAACAGCAGCAGTGGCCAACGATGAAGCGGTCGAGGTGATCGAAACGACCGAGGCCGGGGCTTCACCCGAAGCAACCCCCGGCACGGCTTCCAACGAACCCGTCACACCTCGCCCCGCGCCGTCGGCAGCGCCGTCGCCCGCGGCTTTTGCAGCACGCCCCAAGGCACCCGCCGCTGTTGTTCCTGCCGCACCCGCAGTATCTGCAGCCTCGCTCGCAGAAGCAGCAAAGTGGGGACGGGCCGAAGGCGATGGCCACGTGTTCCTCACCCTCGACGGTGAGGAAATCGCCGTCGGTCAGTACCCGGGAGTCAGCCCCGACGAAGCCCTGGGGTACTTCGCCCGGAAGTTCGACGACGTCATTGCCCAAGTGGTCCTCCTGGAACACCGGGTGGAATCCAAGGCGCCGGCAACTGACATGCAGAAGACGGTCGCGCACTTGCGCGAGCAATTGGCCGAGCGCAACATGGTGGGCGATATCCGTTCCGCCGAGGCCCGTCTGGAAGCCCTCTCAACGCAGATCGTCGAGCTGGAGAAGTCCGAGAAGGCAGCCCACGAGGCCGTTCGTGCAAGCGAGCTTGCTGCGCGCGAGGCCATCGTGGCCGAGGCAGAGACCATTGCCGGGCAGGATCCCGCACAGATCCAGTGGAAAACCTCCAGCGCGCGCATGAACGAGCTGTTCGAATCCTGGAAGTCTGCGCAGAAGAGTGGCGTCCGGCTTGGCCGCAGCAACGAGGACGCCCTGTGGAAGCGCTTCCGCTCGGCCCGCACCGTTTTCGACCGTCACCGCCGCGCCTATTTCTCCCAGCTGGACAGCAACAACTCTGCCGCGAAGTCCGCCAAGGAGGCCCTGATTGCAGAGGCCGAGGCACTTTCCTCGTCCACTGACTGGGGCTATGCCGCCGGTGAATACCGCAGGCTGATGGATCAGTGGAAGGCCACCCCGCGCGCCAGCCGCAAAGATGACGACGCCTTGTGGGGCCGGTTCCGCGCCGCGCAGGATGTCTTCTTCAGCAACCGCCAGGCCGCCAATGACCAGATCGACCAGGAATACACGGCGAACCTGGCTGTCAAGGAACAACTCGTGGTCGAGGCCCAGGGCTTGCTTCCCATCAAGGACCTCAACGCTGCCAAGAAGGCCCTTCAGTCCATTCGGGACCGTTGGGAAGATGCCGGCAAGGTCCCGCGCGCCGATATGGGCCGGATTGAGGCAGGCCTCCGCAAGGTCGAAGATGCCGTCCGCGAAGCCGAGGAAGAGAAGTGGCGCCGGAGCAACCCGGAAACCAAGGCGCGTACCAACAGCGCCCTGACACAGCTCGAAGCCGCCATCGCAGGCCTCAAGGACGATTTGGACAAGGCTGAAAAGGCCGGCGACCAGCGCCGCATCAAGGCTGCACGCGAGGCCTTGGAAGCACGCCAGGCCTGGCTCGACCAGATCCAGCGTTCGGCCAGCGATCTCGCATAGTACGTTCTGACGCTGTTGCAGGCTCCGGGCCGGTTATCCACATAGCCGGCCCGGAGCCTGTACTCGTTAAGGGGCGCCACGGAATGATCGATGGATGGCCCCCGCTCCCACATCCCCGCACTTGCTGGAACCGGTTATTCCGGAGCTCTATGCCCCTGGCCGCATCTTTACGTGGAATGAACTGCAAGGCATGGCGTTCGATGGCATCCTGCTGCCGCTGTACGGGAAGAACTATGCATCGCCCGGCGTAGCCATCACCCACCGGCTGCGCGCCCGCGCGGCAGCCCTGAGCGTACCGGAGCGCATCCGCACGAAAGTGGTGGCGGGAAGGCTTACCGCCGCTTGGATCTATGGCTGTGCCGCACCACCTGAGAAATTATCGCTGCTGGTGGATGCCAAACACCGGATCTCCAGCCTTCGCGGCACCCTGCCCTGCAGCCTCCATGAAGTACGGCTGGGCCAGATGGATGCAGTGAGCCTTGGCGGGATGCTGGTGAGCACCCCACTGCGTACCGCAGCGGACATTGCCCTCCATGTCGAGACTGATCGCGCCCTTCCTGTGCTCAAGCGGCTGCTGAACCGGCAGGAATTGGGCGTCAGGCTACGCCTGCTGGTCCTGGCAGTGGAGGCAGCTCCGAGGGTCCCCCACAAAAAGCGTGCCCTGGCCACCCTGGCCCAGTTGACGCCGGTCAACGAACCGGGTTAGCCGCGCACTTAGCTCCGGCGCCGGTTACCTGTGGTGCGGTAGACATCGAAAACACCATCAATGCGGCGCACAGCATTCAAAACGTGGTGCAGGTACTTGGGATCACCCATCTCGAAGGCGAACTTCGAGATGGCCACCCTGTCGCTGGACGTGTGAACCGACGCGGCCAGGATGTTCACGTGGTTCTCCGACAAAATGCGCGTCACATCGGAAAGGAGCGATTTCCGGTCCAGCGCTTCAACCTGGATCTCCACCAGGAACACGCTGGACTGCGTTGGCGCCCATTCGACGTCGACGATCCTGTCAGGCTGGTCCCGCAGGCCTGAGACATTGGTGCAGTCTGTCCGGTGAACGGAAACACCGGAACCGCGGGTCACGAAGCCAAGAATGGGATCCGGGGGCACCGGCGTGCAGCATCGGGCCAGCTTGACCCACACATCGCCCACACCCCTGACAATGACGCCTGAATCCGAAAACTTGGACTTGGCTACCTGGGTGGGGATGCTTACCTCATCAAGGTCCTCATCCGGGGTCTCATGGCCACCGAGGTGCTCCATGAGCTTTTCCATGACTGACTGGGCCGAAGTATGCCCGTCGCCGACGCCTGCGTAGAGCCCGGAGATATCGACGTAATGGAAATCCTCCGCGACCGCAGACAAAGCATCGTGGGTCATGAGCCTCTGCAGGGGAAGATTCTGCTTCCGCATGGCGCGGGTGAGCATGTCCTTGCCACGGTCGATCGCTTCTTCGCGACGCTCCTTGGTGAACCACTGCCTGATCTTGTTGCGCGCCCGTGCGGACTTGACGAAATGCTGCCAATCCTGGCTCGGACCGGCACCTTCAGCTTTGGAGGTGAAGATCTCCACCCAGTCGCCGTGGTTCAGCTCACTGTTCAACGGCACCAGTTTGCCGTTGACCCGCGCACCGATGGTGCGGTGTCCAACTTCAGTGTGGACGGCGTACGCAAAATCCACAGGGGTGGAACCCGCGGGCAGGGCCATGACTTCGCCCTTGGGCGTGAAAACGAAGACTTCGCGGGCGTTTATTTCGTATCGCAGGGAATCAAGGAACTCGCCCGGATCGGAGGTCTCCTGCTGCCAGTCAACCAGGGAACGCAGCCAGCCCATGTCGCCGTCGCGCGGGCTGCCCGGACCCTGCGCGGTCCGGTTCGGCTGGTCCTTGTACTTCCAGTGGGCGGCCACGCCATACTCCGCGCGCCGGTGCATCTCGTGCGTGCGGATCTGGATCTCCACCGGCTTGCCGCCCGGGCCGATCACTGTGGTGTGCAGCGATTGGTACATGTTGAACTTCGGCATCGCGATGTAGTCCTTGAACCTGCCCGGGAGCGGGTTCCAGCGCGAATGCAGGGTGCCAAGGGCCGCGTAACAGTCGCGGACGGAGTCCACCAGCACCCGTACGCCCATGAGGTCATTGATGTCGTCGAAGTCCTTATCCCTGACGATCATCTTCTGATAGATGGAGTAGTAGTGCTTGGGACGACCCGTGATGGTTGCCTTGATCCTGGCGGTCCGAAGATCGTCGGCGATCTGGTTGCGGATCACGCTCAGGCTCTTCTCGCGCTCCGGCGTACGGTCTCCCACCATCCTGACGATTTCCTCGTACACCTTCGGGTAGAGGGCTGCGAAGGACAAATCCTCAAGCTCCCATTTGATGGTGTTCATACCCAGGCGATGAGCCAGCGGGGCAAAGATTTCCAGCGTTTCGCGTGCCTTGCGCGAGGATGACTCCGCGGAAACGAAGCGCCAGGTGCGTGCATTGTGCAGACGGTCGGCCAGCTTGATCATGAGGACCCGGATGTCCTTGGCCATGGCCACGACCATTTTGCGGACGGTTTCGGACTGGGCTGCCTCGCCAAAGCTGACCTTGTCCAGCTTCGTGACGCCGTCCACCAGCATGGCAACCTCGGGGCCGAAGTCCCGTGTGAGGTCCGCCAATGTGTAGGGAGTGTCCTCCACGGTGTCGTGGAGCAGGGCGGCGGCCAATGTGGTGCCTGTCATGCCGAGTTCGGCCAGGATGGTGGCCACAGCTACCGGGTGGGTGATGTAAGGATCACCGCTCTTGCGCTTCTGTCCTTGGTGGCTCCGCTCCGCCACAGCGAATGCCCGTTGGATCAGGTCAAAGTCTTCTTTGGGGTTGTTGGCCCTGACGGTCCGCAGCAGCGGCTCGAGGATAGGAGAGTACGGAGCAACGCCCCGTCCGGTCAGGCGTGCCAGACGCGAACGCGTGCGCTCCCGCCGGCCTGGGAACGTGGGGCGGGCTCCCGGCATGTCCACCGGAACAGCGCCTGACGCCCGGGCGGGCACGCCTGTTACAGGGACCGCTACTGCTTTGCGGTCGTCTTCCCCGCCCGCCGGTGGTGCCGACGTCGCACGTTCTTCCACAGAAGTACCCCTCACAACCGATTTAATTCTCCCAGTCTATTCCCGGAAGCGAATGCATCTGCAACTGGACAGCACATGACGATCGCACCGGCAAGTCAAAGAGCCGGCCACCGCACTGTGGCGGTGACCGGCTCTTTGGACCGTAATGGCTCCTTTGCCCCCTAAACGGTGGCTTCGGCGCGTCGGTGCGCTACTTTCTTTGCCTGCTTGACGAGCTCCGGCTCTCCCTGGCGCAACCAGGCATAGAGCGGGGCCGCGATGAAGATCGTGGCAGCAGTGCCAATGAGGATACCTACGAACAACGCCAGTGACAGGTCGCGCAGAGTACCCGCGCCCAGGAGTCCTGCACCGATGAAGAGGATGGCGGCCACAGGAAGGACGGCCACCATCATGGTGTTGATGGACCGGACCAGGGTTTGGTTGACGGCGAGGTTGACCTCTTCGCCAAAGGTACGGCGGGTGGACGTGGAGATGTCTGACGTATTCTCGCGGATCTTGTCGAAGACCACCACGGTGTCATAGAGCGAGTAGCTCAGGACAGTGAGGAAGCCGATGATGGCCGATGGCGTCACTTCAAAATCGCTCAAGGCGTAGACGCCCGCAGTGGTAAACATCGTGACGAGCATGCCAACGAGGGCCGACAAGGACATCTTCCAGGTCCTGAAGTACAGGGCCATGAGTACAGCGGCCAAGCCGACAAAGACCACCAGACCGATGAGGGCCTGCCGGGTAACGTCCTGGCCCCAGGTGGGTCCGACGAAGTTGGAGGTGACCTCGTTCTCCGTTACGCCATATGCGCTTGTGAGTCCGTCCTTGATGCGGTTGGTCTCGTCGTCGGTCAGCTGATCCGTCTGGATCCGCATGGTGTTGCCCGCCACGTTTGCCACGCGCGGAATGGCATCGGGCACGACATCGTGGACTGCCCGCTCCCCCAGCGCTGCGTCCGTGGTGTTCACATTTGAAACCGTGAACTCCGAGCCGCCGCGGAACTCGATGCCAAGGTTGAAGCCGCCCTTGACCACCGGGATCAGGATGGACAACGCCACGGCGACGGCAGCGATGATGAACCAGATCTTCTTTGAATTGACAAAGTTGTAGGAACGTTTGCCCGTGTAGAGCTCATGGCCGAAGGTTGCGAAGCTCGTAGTCATTACTTCTCCTCCTTGCTGCCGTTGGAAGAACCAGTCAGCTGGCCCTTCGCGGCAAGGCGCCGTTCGGCGATGGTCATGCGTCGTTCCGCTTCAGCGGCCGCTCCGGCGTTGCGGGGGCGGACCGGCGTCGGCTTTTCATCCGGGGTCCGGAGTCGTCCGGCTCCCCGGTACAGCGGCACCGCGCCCAGACGGTCAGGCGACAATCCGGAGAACCGGTGTCCTTCACCGAAGAATTTGGTGCGGGCCAGGACCTGGAGCATCGGGTGCGTGAACATGAACACAACCAGGAGGTCGGCGAGAGCTGTCAGGCCCAGCGTGAATGCGAAGCCACGCACGTTTCCGACCGCCACGAAGTACAGGACCAACGCGGCCAGAAGGTTGACGGCCTTGGAGGCCAGGACGGTGCGCTTGGCGCGCTTCCAGCCATTCTCGACGGCGGATACCAGTCCGCGCCCATCGCGCAGTTCGTCACGGATGCGTTCGAAGTAGACGATGAACGAGTCCGCGGTCTGGCCAATGGCCACAATCAGACCTGCGACACCTGCCAGGGACAACCTGTAGTTCTCGGTCCAGCCGAGGATCGCGATGGCAAGGTATGTCAACAACCCGGCAACCACCAGGGAAGCGATCGTGACAAATCCCAAAGCCCGGTACTGGAAGAGCGAATAGACAACAACCAGGAGCAGGCCGATCATGCCGGCCAGCAGGCCGAGCCGGAGCTGGTCCCCGCCAAGGGTGGCCGAGATTTGCTCCTGGGACTGGATCTCGAAACTGATCGGCAGCGCACCGTAGCGCAGCTGGTCAGACAAAGCCTTGGCACTGGCCTGGGTGAAGTTGCCGGTGATCTGCGGCTTTCCGTCGGTGATGACGGCAAGCGCACGGGGTGCTGAGATCACTTTGTCATCGAGGACGATGGCGAACTGGGACTTGGGATCGTCCGAGCCTTGAGCCTGGGCCGCCACGTAGAACTGGTTGAGCCGTTCGGTAACTGCCTTGAACTTTGCGGTGGCGTCACCGTTGAAGACGATGTTCACGCCCCAGGAGTTGGTCACCGAACCCTGCGCACCCTGGACCTGGGAGAACGTGGAATCGCTGATGTCCTGGCCCTTGACCTCTACCGGGCCAAGGATGTACTTGGCAGCGGGAGTCTTGTCCGTGGCGGGCTCACAGGCCACCAACGGTTTGGCAGGATCGGAGCGGTCGCGCTTCTCCGTGGACGGGTTGACGCAGTCCAGCGCTTCGAATTCCTTGACGACATCGCCGGTGACCCAGTTGTTGTCGCTGGCGTTGGCCGGCGCCGCAGTGGGCTGGGGCAGCTTGTCATCCGGCGTCCGCTGCTCTGCAGGAACGGCGGCGGGGTCGCCAGCGGCGATCACGGGGCGGAAGTTCATGTCGGCAGATGCCTGGATGAGGTCCCGGGTTTCCTTGGAAGGTGTACCCGGCAGGCTGACCACAACGTTGCGGCCGGACTGCGTGCTGATCTCTGCCTCGGCGACGCCGGATCCGTCAACACGCTGGCGGATGATCGCCACAGCCTGGTTCAACTGTTCCTCATTGATGTCGCTTGCACCCTCAACACGGGGTGCCAGGATCATCTGGGTTCCACCTTCGAGGTCCAGTGCGAGCTTGGGCGCCCAGCTCGCATGGCCGGTCATCACCCCGCCAGCCAGGACAGCGGTGAGTACAACGAAAATTGCTCCAAGCCAGGTCAGCACCCTGCGGGCTGAGTTTTTGGGGCCGGTCCGTGCCATTATCGATCTTCCTGTTATCGCCGGACAGCCGCCGGCGGACGCTGGTAAGCGTCTGCCGGCGGCTCTCCGCTGCCGTAGAAGTTTCCTTGCGCGGTGATGCCGCGACTTACGGTGCTAGTTGTCCTTCTTGTCCTCTTTGTTGAGGCGCGCGATGGTCTCTTCCGGCGTCTCGACGGCCGAAGGCGTTTCAGTACCCGCCACGGTCAGGGAAGAAGCGTCATCGGGAACCACCGGGGCTTCCTCCGGAGCGGCCTCAACCACCTTGGTGACAGCCTGGCGGTGGACTGTGGCCAGGTTGCCCGGCGAAAGCTCGATAACGACCTTGTTTTCCGCTTCGTCGATGGACACGATCCGGCCGAAAAGGCCGAAGCTGGTCATGACGTCGACTCCCGGAGCGAACTTGGACTGCATCTCAGCCTGCTGCTGCTGGGTCTTCTTGTTGCGGCGGAACATCATGAAGACAAAAAGTCCAAGCATGACGAACAGCAATATGGTCATTGGATCCACAGGGAAGTTCCGTTCTGTACTTACGTTTTGGTTCACGGCAACGTCCCTGGCAGATCCGCGAGGCTGGCGCATGGATCAAGGACTCGAACGTGCCGAGCGTCATACCAGTCTAGAGGGAAAAGCTGAACACAGGGTGTTAACCGGCAGTATCGATGCTTTCGGCGTGGTTTTCGTCCTCGTCAAAGAGCGCAAGGGTCTCTTGTCCGAACACGCCGGTCGGCACGGCGTACCCCAGGTGTGTCCACGCCGGAGCCATGGCTATCCGGCCCCGGGGCGTCCGTCCCAAGAGCCCTTCGCGCACCAGGAACGGCTCCGCCACGGTCTCGACAGTCTCCGGCTCTTCACCAACAGCGATCGCCAGGGTGGACAGTCCCACCGGGCCGCCGTTGAACTTGGTGATCAAGGCTTCAAGGACGGAGCGGTCCAGGCGGTCAAGGCCGCGCTGGTCCACCTCATACATATCCAACGCAGCTGACGCCGACCGGGCGTCTATCTGATCAATGCCGTGAACCAATGCCCAGTCGCGAACCCGGCGAAGCAACCTGTTGGCGATACGAGGCGTGCCGCGTGACCTGCCGGCGATTTCCGTAAATCCGGCCGAATTGACCTTGAGGTCCAACAAACCTGCCGACCGCCGCAGGACGAGCTCAAGTTCCGCCACGGAGTAGAACTCCAGGTGCCCCGTGAAACCGAAACGGTCCCTCAAGGGGCCGGGAAGAAGTCCGGCGCGCGTTGTGGCGCCTACCAGGGTAAACGGCGGCAGCTCAAGGGGGATCGCGGTAGCGCCGGCACCCTTTCCCACCACGATGTCCACACGGAAATCCTCCATGGCCATGTAAAGCATTTCTTCTGCAGGCCTGGACATGCGGTGGATTTCGTCCAGGAACAGGACCTCGCCCTCCGACAAAGAGGAAAGGATGGCCGCGAGGTCCCCGGCATGCTGGATGGCCGGACCACTGCTGATGCGCAGGGGTGCGTTCATTTCCGCCGCAATGATCATTGCGAGGGTGGTCTTGCCCAGACCCGGTGGTCCGGACATGAGCACGTGATCGGCGCTGCGTCCACGCATCTTCGACGCCTCGAGTACCAAGGCAAGCTGCTTGCGGACCCGGTGCTGGCCCACGAAGTCATGCAGGTTCTTCGGACGGAGCGCGGCCTCAATGACCCGCTCTTCCGGTTCCTCTCCCCCGCTGACAAGTGACTGCTCAGCCACGGGAGCCTACGCGGTTTCCGGCGCGTGCGCCGTCCTGGCCAAGCCAACGGAGCGTAGCCCGGAGGATCTGCGCGACGTTTCCTGCCTCAACGAGCTCAGGCGAGTCAGCCATGGCTTTGTCGATGCTCCCGGTGGCATCCTTCTCCGACCAACCCAGGCTGGTCATGGCCGCAACAACCTGCGGCTTCCATTCAGCCTTGATGGCAGTTTCAGGAGCAGCACCGCTGCCGGTACCGTGCGGAACCAACTTCCCGGCGAGTTCAAGGACGATCCTGCCCGCAACTTTGGGCCCGATGCCAGGCACCTTGGTGAAAGCCTTGTTGTCGCCGGTGTGCGCTGCCACCCGGATGGCTTCGGGCTCATGCACGGCCAGGACAGCAAGGGCCAAACGCGGGCCAACCCCGCTGACACTGAGCAGGACATCGAAAACTTCACGTTCGTCGTCGTCCGCGAAGCCGAACAACGTCAGAGAGTCCTCCCTGACGATCATGGAGGTGAAGAGCTTGGCTTCAGTGCCCACGTGAAGGTGGCTCAGGGTCTGTGGCGTGGCGTAGACGCTCATGCCGGCACCATTGAGGTCAATGACGGCGGTGGACAAACCAACGTGGGCAACGGTTCCACGAAGAAAACTGATCAAGACCCGGCTCCTGAATTATTGCGGCCAAAGCGAACTATCCGAACATATCTACGAATACCCTAGCAAGCGCAGCCGGCAATCAGCGTTTCCGGCGCGCTTTTGCTTCGGCTTCGGCCCAGGCCTTTTGCGCCGGAGTCAGGGATCCGCTGCCCGACGCGGCACCCATTCCATTGCCCGCACGCCATGCGTGCGTCAAAGCCAACGCGAGTGCGTCTGCCGCATCTGCCGGTTTGGGTGGAGCGTCCAGGCGCAGGATCTTGGTCACGAGCTTGGTTACGGCGTCTTTGTTGGCTGTGCCGCTTCCGGTAACGGCGGCTTTTACTTCCGACGGCGTGTGCAACGCCACCGGGATGCCGCGGCGGGCAGCGGCCGCAATGACGACGCCTGAGGCCTGTGCAACGCCCATGACCGTGCTGACATTCATTTGGGAGAAAACACGTTCGACGGCGACGACGTCCGGCTGGTGCAGGTCAAGCCACTCATCGATGGCCTTGGCTATGACCAGCAGGCGCTTGTCCAGCGTCAGTTCCGCGGAAGTCCCCACCACACCGACAGCAACCATGGTTGCCCTGCGGTTACGCTCGATGTCCACCACACCGATGCCGCAACGGGTAAGGCCCGGATCGACTCCCAATACGCGAAGAGTCAAGTCCGGGCCTTCCTGTTTGTCATCAAAATTGGGTGCTGCCACGCCTATTCGGCGTCGAGGGCAGCCTGCACTTCCTCGCTGAAGTCCGCGTTGCTGTAGACATTCTGGACGTCGTCCAGGTCCTCGAGCGCGTCGACGAGCTTCATGAACTTCTTGGCGCCATCGATGTCCAGCTCAACCTGCATGGAGGGAACGAACTCCGCTTCGTCGGTTTCGTATTCGATTCCGGCTTCCTTGAGGGCGTCCCGGATGGCCTGGAGGTCCGACGGCTCGGAATGGATTTCCCAGTTCTCGCCGCTGTCTTTGACTTCTTCGGCACCGGCTTCCAGGACAGCCATGAGGATGTCGTCTTCGCTGAGTCCGTTCTTCGGCAGGACCACGACGCCCTTGCGGGCGAACAGGTAGCTGACGGAGCCGGGGTCTGCAATGGTCCCGCCGTTGCGTGAGATGGCCAGGCGCACCTCGGAGGCTGCCCGGTTCTTGTTGTCGGTAAGGCACTCGATCAACAAGGCCGAACCCTGCGGTCCGCGGGCTTCGTACATGATCTCGGTGTAGTCCACGACCTCACCGGTGAGACCGGCGCCGCGCTTGATGGCACGGTCGATGTTGTCGTTGGGGACCGAAGTCTTCTTGGCCTTGGTGACGGCGAGCTCCAGGCCCGGGTTGCCGGCCAGGTCCGGTCCACCCATGCGGGCAGCAACTTCGATGTTCTTGATCAGTTTCGCGAACGACTTTGCACGCCTGCTGTCAATGATGGCTTTTTTGTGCTTGGTGGTCGCCCATTTGGAGTGGCCTGACATGCTTTACGCTTCTCCTCTGATCATTCGAATAAAGAGTTCATGCACACGCTTCTCCCCTGTCACTTCCGGGTGGAAGGAGGTGGCCAGCAAATGGCCGGAGCGCACTGCAACAATTCTAGCCACTCCATGCAAAGCGGCGGTGTGGCTGGCGTGGTCAGGATCGACTTGTGCCAGGACGTCCACCCCAGCACCTACCCGCTCAACCCAGGGGCCGCGGATGAACACAGCATGAACGGGGTCCACGCCGTCCTCGTCGGCGCTGAACTCCAGGCCCTTGAAGTCGAGGTCCGTTTCGAAGGATTCCCGCTGCCGTCCAAATGCGTTGCGGCGAACCGTGATATCGAGGCCACCGAACGTCTGTTGCGGGTTTCCCTGCAGATCGGTGGCAGGGTCTGCGATCTCGTCGGCCAGCAGAATCATGCCGGCGCAGGAGCCGTAAACCGGAAGGCCATCAGCTATCCGCTTTTGGATGGGATCGCGGAGTTCAAAGATCCTGGACAGTTTGTCGATGGTGGTGGATTCGCCACCGGGGATGATAAGGCCGTCGATCTCGTCCAGCTCGGCAGGCCGGCGGATACCCACGCCTGAGGCTCCCGCGGACTCAACAGCATGGATGTGCTCGCGGAAATCGCCCTGGAGTGCCAGGACGCCGATCCGGAGGCCTGAACCCACGCGTGACGAAGCGTCGGAAAGGGGGTTGGTCATTGGACCATCATAGTGCTCCCGGTCGCCCTGCCGGCTTCGGTCAGGGCTCTGCGGGCTGACGCGACCCGGGTTCCATGCCGCGTCTGGGATATATTACAGAGCATGCTTTCCTTCAGCGTTCCCCTCGGCAAGCTGGTCCGTACACTGTCCCGGCTGCGGGGCGGCGGGTCAGCGTTTCCCGGGCTTGTGGTCGAGAAAATCGATCCCCGGTTCATGCAGCGAACGCTGGCGTCACTGCCACATGGTGTCGCAGTTGTCAGCGGTACCAATGGCAAGACCACCACAACCAAAATGGTGGTGGAGCTCCTCGAAAGCCAAGGCCTGAAGGTTTTCACGAACCGGTCCGGCAGCAACTTCACCCGCGGAGTGGCAGCGTCCCTGCTGGGCGAGGTGGACTGGCGTGGGCGCCTCGACGCCGACATCGCCATTCTTGAACTCGATGAAGCGCATGCCGTCCACTTCGTTAACAAAGTTCCTCCCCGTTACAGTCTGCTCCTGAACGTCCTCAGGGATCAGCTGGACCGCTTCGGCGAGATCGACAAGACCGCCCGGCTCCTGGAGCACATTGCTTCCAAGACAACCGACACCGTGGTGCTGAACCGGGAAGATCCCCGCGTTGCGCGGATCGCCAAGACCATCAACACCCTCGACGCCGTTCATCACCCCGAGGTGCGGTACTTCGGCCTGGACGAATCACTGCGCAGCACCTTCCCGAACGACGACGAAATGCGGACAGGCGGTGGACCATCCCCTTCCGGCACGTCCGTGGCCGCAGCTCCTGGTGAGGCAGTCGACTTGCCGGACGCCGACGTCGTGCTCCGCCGGGTAGGTGCCCAGGACGCTGACTTTGAGTTCGACGGCAAGACCGTGACCACCACCATGAAGCTGCGCGGTGTTTACAACATCTTCAACGCTGCTGCGGCGTTGTCGCTGACCCGCGCAGTTCTGGGAACCGGCCCCATTGACACTCCCAAGCTGGTCAAGGCCCTGGGCGACGTGGCCCCCGCTTTCGGGCGCGGCGAAAGCCTGACTGTGGACGGCCAGCCGCTCGAACTGGTGCTGGTGAAGAATCCCAGCGGTTTCCGGCTTGGCCTGAAGTCGTTCCCGGCCGGCGGCTACGCGACCATGATTGCGATCAACGACAACTATGCCGACGGCAGGGACATGTCGTGGCTGTGGGACGTGGAGTTCGAGTCCCTGCGTGAAGGCGGAGTGGATGTCCTCACCGGAGTCAGGGCCTACGACATGGCCCTCCGGCTGCAATACGACGACGTACCATTCGGCACCGTTGAACCCGACATCACAGCAGCACTTCGGACCTTCATCGACGGCTCCCGCGGCAAACCCAAACGCATTTTCTGCACGTACACATCAATGCTGGCCATCCGCCGCGAACTCGCCAAAATCACCATAGTTGAGGTGGTCTCATGACCTCGGAAACCCAGCCCGCCACCCAGTCGCCACAATCTGAGGGCCAGTCCAGCAAGGGCACCATCCGCGTCCTCCAGCTGTACCCGCGCGAGATGAACATCTACGGCGACTGGGGCAATGCCCTGGTACTCAAGCAGCGCATCAAGTGGCACGGATACACCCCGGAGCTGCTGGAGTACAACGTGGGAGATGATTTCCCGGACGACGTAGACATCATTGTGGGCGGCGGCGGGCAGGACAGCGGCCAGCTCGTCATCCAGGATGATCTGCAGGCACGCGCGGACCAGTTGAGGGAGCTGGCCGACAATGGCGCACCAATGCTTGTGATCTGCGGTCTTTACCAGCTCTTTGGAAAGTTCTTCAAGACCAGTACTGGACCCACTATCCCCGGAATCGGCATCCTGGACGTCGAGACCCAGGGTACGGACGAACGACTGATCGGCAACGTGATCATGAAGTCCGCCGAGTTCGGCGACATCATGGGCTACGAGAACCACAGCGGGCAGACCACCCTGGGTCCTGGCGTGCAGCCCCTGGGAACCGTCACAAAAGGGGCCGGCAACAACAGCAAGGACGGCCATGAAGGCGCCAGGTACAACAACGTTGTGGCCAGCTACCTGCACGGTTCACTGCTGCCGAAGAACCCGGCCATCGCCGACTTCCTGATCCGCACGGCTGCGGAACGGAAGTTCGGCACCTTCGTACCTGGATCCCCCGACGACGACTACGCCCGCCTGGCGCGGGAACACGCCGCCCGCCGACCCCGCTAGGAGTTACTTTTCCTTGGTGATCAAGAGTTCATGGGCGCCTGCAGTGGCAGCGCCCATGGATTCGACGACCGCTTGGGTTCTCTGGTGCGTTCCGGCGTCCGCCGCCGGGGTGGCACACACGCCTTGCGGGGCATCGCTGGCCACTGAGCACCAGCGGTAGGGGTCCCGGACAATCACTGAGGGCGCCCATGCAAGGTCGGAGGCAGTCCAGGTGCCCGCAGCGTTCTGGCTGAACTGTGCCCTCACCAGCAGCCCTTCGTTATTGACCACGTACCACGGCGACAATTCGGTGATGCCGTTGCCGAGTCCGTACACGATCCAGGTGCCCTTGTATTTCTCGATCGGCAGCACGGAGTGGGTGTGATGCCCGTAGATCATGGTGAATTGCCCGCTGTCCCCGAGTGCGTGGGCGACCTCCTGCTGCTGGGCATTGGGTTCGCTCGCGTACTCGTCGCCCGCGTGCATGACCCCCAGGACAATGTCAGCACCCAGAGCCTTCGCTTGGGTTGCCTTCGCAATCATGGTTGCGGGGTCGAGTTCGTCCACAAGCCAGGGGTACTCCGGAATCTGTCCGTTGTGGCCGTAGGTTCCGACGATGACCGCTACCTTGGCCGCGTCCGTTTGAAGCATCAGGATTTCCTTTGAGGCAGCCTCCGTCCGATACGAGCCCGTGTGCTTCAGGTCTGCGGCATCGAGGGCATCCAGGGTCCTGAGCAGCCCCTCCGTGCCGCGGTCAATGGTGTGGTTGCTGGCCGTGGTGCAGGCCTGGTAGCCAATGTCCTTTGAGGCCGCGACGATCTGCGGCGGTACGTTGAAGGACGGGTAGGCGGAGAAAGGACCTTCTGGGGTGGCCACCGGAGTCTCCTGGTGGCAGATCGCGAGGTCGCTGCTCTTCACATAGCGCCGCTGTCCTTCGAGGAGCGGGACGAAGGTATAGCCGGGCAGGCCGGCGGCGGCGGCATCAGCCCGCGCCTGCTGCCATAGCTGGGTGTGGACCAGCATGTCCCCCGTCACGGTGATGGAGGTGCAGCGGAGTTCGGGGCAGGCAGGCCCTTTGCCTGGGGTTGGATTGGGAGCAGGAGTTCGTGTGGGTGTGGGCGACCCGGCTGCGGATGACGTTGCGGCGCTGGTCCGGTCCGGATCTGTGTTCTCGGCGATGACTCCGCAGGCGCCAAGGGTCATCGCGAGGACGGCCACCATGGCAGGTGCCGCCGCTCGGCGGAGCCGGATCCATCGCGTCCCGGATGTGAGATTCCCCATGATTTTCATCCTACGGCGAAGTGGCGCGGAAGCAGGCGTGCCACCCTTGAGGACACGATTCTTACGTGAAAGAGTCACTTCATGACCAATCCCCTGCTCGACCCCAGCCCCCTGCCCTACGGTTTGCCGCCCTTCGCGGAAATCTCCGCAGCCCACTATGCCGAGGCAGTAGAGGCCGGGCTGGCAGCGCACATGGAGGAGATTTATACGATCACCGACAATCCGGAACCCGCCACCTTCCTGAACACTGCGGTGGCGATGGAGCGCTCCGGCAGTCTCCTGAACAGGGCAGTTGCGGCCTTCTTCACCCTCGTGTCAGCGGATGCAAACGATGAGATCAAGGCGCTTGAAACAGAACTTTCCCCCAAATTTTCGGCCCACCAGGATGCCGTGTACATGAACCGCGGTCTCTACGAACGCTTCTCTGCCATTGACGTAGACGGCCTCGACGCAGAGTCCGTCCGACTGGTGCAGGAATACCTCAAAGAGTTCCGCCAATCGGGCGTCCAACTTGATGACGCCGGACAAGACAGGCTCCGGAAAGTCAACGCCGAACTCTCCCGGCTTGGCACTGAATTCGGCCAGCGGACCAAAGAAGCCATGAAGGCCTCCGCGCTGCTTCTCGACGACCCGGCTGACCTTGCCGGCTTGCCGGAAGAGGACGTCGCGGGAGCCGCTGAGGCCGCGAAAGCCGGCGGGCACGACGGCAAGTACCTTCTCACCTTGATCCAACCCAGCAACCAACCCGCTCTCGCATCACTCGAAAACCGGACCATCCGGCGTCGTTTGTTTGTTGCCTCCGTGTCGCGCGGTACCGACGGCGGACCGCTGGACGTGCGGGAGCTGGTGACGGCAACCGCCCGGCTGCGCGCGGAAAAGGCAACCCTGCTCGGATTCGCCAACTTTGCCGAACTTGTGGTGGACCAACAGACCGCGCCGGACTTCAGCGATGTCCGGACAATGCTGCGCCGGTTGGCGCCCGCAGCCGTCCGCAACGCCCAGGCCGAGGCGGATGCCCTGGCCCGATCCGCCGGACACCACCTCGAGCCGTGGGACTGGGCGTACTACTCAGCCCGGGTACGGAAGGAAAAATTCCAGGTGGACGAGCAGGCTCTCCGTCCCTATTTTTCCCTGGAAACGGTCCTGACCGACGGCGTTTTTCACGCTGCGACCCAGCTGTATGGCATCACATTCCATGAACGCGAAGACCTTGAGGGGTACCACCCCGATGTGCGCGTATGGGAGGTCCAGGACGAAGACGGGAGCGGCCTTGGCCTGTTCCTTGGCGACTACTACACCCGGGAGAGCAAGCGTGGCGGGGCGTGGATGAACTCCCTCGTGGAACAGTCCGGCCTGCTGGGTACGCGTCCGGTCGTGATCAACAACCTCAACATCACCAAGCCCGCTGCCGGCGAGAACACGTTGTTGTCTCTGGACGAAGTCCGGACAGTTTTCCACGAATTCGGCCATGCCCTGCACGGCCTGTTCTCCAATGTCACGTACCCACGTTTCTCCGGGACATCCGTGCCCCGGGACTTTGTTGAGTACCCATCGCAGGTCAACGAGATGTGGATCATGTGGCCTGAGGTCCTGGCCAATTACGCTCGGCACCACATCACAGGTGAAACACTCCCCCAAGACATCGTGGACAAGCTCAATGACTCGGTGTTGTGGGGTGAAGGCTTCGCTACGACGGAATACCTTGGCGCTGCGTTGCTGGACCTTTCCTGGCACGTGCTTGCCCAGGCGGACATACCCCGGGACGTCCTGGCGTTCGAAGCCAAGGCACTTGCCGAGGCGTCCATCGCCCACCCCTTGATCCCGCCCCGGTACCGCACGAGCTACTTCCAGCACGTCTTCGCCGGAGCGGGCTACGCAGCCGGGTACTACTCGTACATCTGGAGTGAGGTCCTTGATGCGGACACGGTGGAATGGTTCCAGGAAAACGGCGGCCTGACGCGCTCGAACGGGGACCGGTTCAGGTCCGAACTGCTTTCACGGGGGAACAGCCGTGACCCTCTGCAGTCATTCCGTTCGTTCCGAGGCCGCGACGCCACCTTGGAGCCGCTCTTGAAGCGACGCGGACTTGAGTAGTACGACGCCGGGCCGGTCACCTTTGAAGGTGACCGGCCCGGCGTCGTACTTCTTTTGCTCTTTACCAGCCGCGTTCCGCGAGGCGGTGCGGCTGCGGGATTTCGTCGACGTTGATGCCGACCATGGCTTCGCCCAGGCCACGGGAGACCTTGGCAATAACATCGGGGTCATCGTAGAAGGTGGTGGCCTTGACGACGGCGGCCGCGCGCTCTGCGGGGTTGCCGGACTTGAAGATACCCGAGCCAACGAACACGCCGTCCGCGCCGAGCTGCATCATCATCGCAGCATCAGCCGGGGTCGCGATGCCACCGGCAGTGAACAGCACTACCGGGAGCTTGCCGGTCGCGGCAATTTCCTTGACCAGCTCGTACGGGGCCTGGAGTTCCTTGGCCGCAACGTACAGCTCGTCCTCGGGGAGGGCGGCGAGCTTGGCGATCTCGGCACGGATCTTGCGCATGTGGCCGGTGGCGTTGGAAACATCGCCGGTGCCGGCCTCGCCCTTGGACCGGATCATGGCCGCGCCCTCGTTGATGCGGCGCAGCGCCTCACCAAGGTTGGTGGCACCACAGACGAACGGGACGGTGAAGTTCCACTTGTCGATGTGGTTGATGTAGTCCGCCGGGGTCAGGACCTCGGACTCGTCGATGTAGTCAACACCGAGGGACTGCAGAACCTGGGCCTCGACGAAGTGGCCGATG
>Ga0153977_1000064_pt1 | contig 37591 bp, 37 predicted proteins | sample TSGA061MetaG_FD_104710 | JGI IMG/M metagenome (GOLD analysis project Ga0153977, IMG submission 104710) | Attine ant fungus gardens microbial communities from Georgia, USA - TSGA061 MetaG | ecosystem: Host-associated > Fungi > Mycelium > Unclassified | place: USA: Georgia, Yuchi Wildlife... | reverse complement strand
CGTGAAGATCTGGAAGAAGACGATAAGTGCCACCAGGGCGAAGATCATGCCGAACTGGCGGGTATTGCCACCAAATAGCTTCTTGAGCGCGTTCATTGTTTTGGTCCTTGTGTCAGGAAGGGGCGGGGCTGGGCCAAAGGGTCAGGCTGCTTTGCGGGAGGAAGTCATCAGCTTCATGAGGCTTTCCTGGCTTGCTTCGTTCTTGTCCAGGACGCCGGTGATGGCGCCTTCGAAGATGGTGTAGATGCGGTCGGACAGGCCCAGGAGTTCTGGAAGCTCCGAGGAAATGACAATCACTCCCTTGCCCTGGTTCGCCAGCCTTTGGATGATGCCGTAAATCTCATACTTGGCGCCGACGTCAATGCCACGTGTGGGTTCATCCAGGATCAGGAGGTCCGGATCCGTGAACATCCACTTGGCCAGCACCACCTTTTGCTGGTTGCCACCGGAGAGCTTGGCTACGCCTTCCTCAACCGATGGGGTCTTGGTCCGAAGCGACTTCCGGTATTCCTCCGCGACGCTGAACTCCTTCCGGTCGTCCACCACTGAGTAATTGCTGATGGCTCGAAGGTTGGCCGCAACGGTGGTCGTCTTGATGTCGTCCAGCAGGTTCAGCCCCAGCGATTTCCGGTCCTCGGTCACGTAGCCGAGTCCGGCGTCGATCGCGGCCCTGACGCTGCGCAGCTGGATCGGCTTGCCGTCCTTGTAGATCTGGCCTTTGATGAACCGGCCGTACGAATGGCCGAACACCGACCGCGCCAGTTCCGTGCGGCCGGCACCCATGAGGCCCGCAAAACCGACGATTTCGCCGCGACGTACAAAGAAGTTGGAGCCCTTGCAGATCAGGCGGTCCTGGATTTGGGGGTGACCCACGGTCCAGTCCTTGACCTCGAAGAAGACCTCTCCGATCTTCGGCTCGTGGTCCGGGAAGCGGGACTCGAGCGTCCGGCCGACCATGCCCTTGATGATGCGGTCCTCATCCACGCCGTCGCGCTTCACGTTCAGAGTTTCAATCGACTTGCCGTCGCGGATGATGGTGATCTCGTCCGCGATCTGTTCGATCTCGTTGAGCTTGTGGGAAATGATGATCGAGGTAATGCCGCGGCCCTTGAGACCAAGGATCAGGTCCAGCAAGTGCTGGGAGTCCGATTCGTTCAATGCTGCCGTGGGCTCATCCAGGATCAGGAGCTTCACGGACTTGTTCAGCGCCTTGGCGATTTCCACCAGCTGCTGCTTGCCGACGCCGATTTCCTTGATGGGGGTGTCCGGGTCTTCCCGAAGGCCTACTCGGGCAAGGAGTTCGAGGGAACGCTTACGGGCTTCTGCCCAGTCAATGACGCCCCATTTTGTGGGTTCGTTGCCCAGGAAGATGTTCTCCATGATGGACAGTTCCGGGATCAGCGCCAGTTCCTGGTGGATGATCACGATGCCGGCCGCTTCGCTGGCGCGGATGTCCTTGAACTGCTGCGTTTCGGCCTGGTACACGATGTCGCCGGTGTAGCTGCCGTAGGGGTAAACCCCGGACAGGACCTTCATCAGCGTGGATTTGCCTGCACCGTTCTCACCACAGATTGCGTGGATCTCGCCGGCCATTACGCGCAGGCTTACGTTCGACAAGGCTTTCACTCCAGGGAATTCCTTGGTGATGGAGCGCATCTCCAAAAGGATGGGCTCGCCTTGCGTGTCGAGGGTTGTCATCAGCCCTTACGCCTCCAATGCATGACTTCGTTGTCGGCCCCGCAAACGGCGGAGCTGTCTGATGAAAAAGTAAACTGGATCACCTATCTTGTCGTCAAGACTTGAACGCATGATCCAGCTAACGATTTCGTTACCTACCAGTAATGCCTGCGTGTTGGAACACCAATGCGGCTGCTCCGAGAGCCTCTGCGCGGGCACCGAGGGAGGACATCGCCAGGTGCGTCGTTTCGCCTACTACGGGCACCGCGTGCCGCACCAGGCCCCTGCGGATGGGGTCCAGGAGCAGGTCTCCCAGTCCCGCCAGCGGGCCGCCGACAACAATAACTTCGGGGTTGATCAGGTTGGAGACGTTGCCCAGTGCGCGCCCCACGGCCAGGCCGGCGTCGTCCACTACGCGCTGTGTTGCGGAGTCCCCGGCGAGGCAATTGCGCACAATGTCCTGGGGCGTCAGCAGTGTTTCCTGGCCGCGGCCCAGCAGCTCGATCATGGTGGTGGTGGACGCTATCGTTTCGAGGCAACCCCGGTTCCCGCAGCGGCACACGAGACCGTGTTCATGGATCGTCGCGTGGCCGATTTCCCCGGTGATGCCGACGTTGCCGTAGTAGGGGAATCCGTTGAGGATGAGGCCCGCACCGATGCCCGAGCCGATCTTGAGGAACATCAGGTTGGAGACGCCGCTGTGTGGTCCCCACGTTACTTCGGACAGGGCGCCGAGATTGGCGTCGTTATCAACGAAAACCGGACAATTCAGCGCTTCCTCCAGCCGGTGGAGGATGTCGATGCCCACCCATTCGGGAAGGATGGCGCCTTGCGCGACGGTACCGGACCTGCGGTCGATCGGGCCTGGAATACCGGCTCCGGCGCCCACTACGGCCGTCCGGTCGATGCCGTTTTCGCGGAGCAGTTTCTCCAGCAGCCGGACAGCTGCGGCGATGCCCTCTTCCGCCTGGTGCCCCAGGGGCAACTCGATGTAGTCCTCGGCAATCACGTGGTAGCCCAGGGAGGCCAGAACCACCCGCAGGTGGCGGCGTCCGAAGTCGATTCCGACGGCGACGGCCCCGTTGCTGTTCAACCTCACGTTGGTTGCGCGGCGGCCGGAGCTCGTGGTCGGTTCCGTCGACACCAGGCCTGCGTCCTGCATGATTTTGACGATGTTGGAGATGGTGGCAGTGGAGAGCCCGGTTTGCCGTGAAAGCTCAGCTTGCGTGGACGGTCCGCTCAGCAAGCACTCGATGATGCGCTGCTGATTGAGGTGGCGGAGCGCGGACTGCGAGCCGGGTTTTCTTGGGTGGCTCTTCGTTGAGCGCTGCGTAGCGGGCATGACAAGAAGATTGCCCCAGAAGATGCGTTGCAGTCAAGAAGTGAACACAGTGAGTCAACCTTCGCTTACATACTCCAACGCAAGGACACCCTGTACGTACCCCTTGTGAGGCCTGGTATGCGCCCTATCTACGACTTTTTGGGCGTAAAGCGGGCCCCGCAATGCGAGGCGGCGTGCGATGCGTCCCGTATCCGTGGCACACGGGTCCAATTGCCTCGACGCCGGCGTCCGTACGGAGCCTAGGCTGGAAGCAAGAAGATGTTCCATGCCTTTCACGGCGGGAATCAGGCGAAACCAAGGTGGTAACGATGCTGCTCTCAGTCCTGCAAGCCAACGCTTCCGTGATGGACGTTGACGCGAATCTGCGCACGATCAATGACGCGGCCCGCCGTGCCGCACAAGCAGGGGCCGGACTGCTCCTCACGCCGGAACTGTTTCCTGTGGGCTATGCGCCATTGCGCCTGCACGCCGAACTGGACCCCGCAACCCTCCCTGCGATCCGGGAACGCCTTGCCATGATTGCCCGCACCCACAGGATTGGCTTGGTCTACAGTCTCCCGGCGTTGGCACAGGCGCGGATTCAGGAGCAGTACGACGACGCCGCGCAGCCGCCTCACGCTGATAGCGCCAGGCACATCACGGCTACTTTGTTGGACGCGGCAGGCAACGAGGTCCTCAACTACGCCAAGGTCCACCTCTTCGGTCCAGAGGAGCACAAGGCGTTCGTCGGCGCCCAAGAACCGCCCGGCGTCGTGGATTTCAACGGAATCCGCACGTCGATGCTGATCTGCTACGACGTCGAGTTCCCTGAAGCGGTGCGCGCCGCAGCCACCCGCGGGGCCGAACTCCTCCTGGTCCCAACGGCACTGTCAGCCGGATTCGACAATGTGCCACAAGTGCTCATCCGTGCGCGGGCCCTGGAGAGCCAGTTGAACGTGGCCTATGCCAACCACTCAGGGCATGAGGATGTCTACAACTTCCTCGGGGGCAGCGTGGTGGCCGGTCCTGACGGCTCGCTGCTCGCTGCCGCTGGGGAGGGCGCTGCCTTGTTGTTCGCCGAGGTCGGCACGGAAACAGTCAAAGCTGCCCGCGACGAAGTCCCATACTTGCGCGAGCGCAGGCCGGAACTGTACCGGGAGTGGGCGGACTAGGAGTCCATCTGCAGCAGTTGTAACGGCCTTCTCCAATTTAGGAGGCCCTTGACCAGGCTCCTTCCGTCGCCGAACGGAGGCAACAGGAATATGGAGTGCAGGAAGAACCACCAGTGAAACGCCTGGTCAGGCAACGCCGCAGCCAGCGGCACTCCTGCGACACACGCCGCCAGGGGACCGCCCAAGGCGATAAGTGCCGCCTGCCAGCCCACGAGGCTTCCCATGGGAACGACGGAGAAACGTAGCCAGCTGCCCGCAAAGATGACGTGGGTAATTCCCGGGGTCAGCTTGAGGCCGAGGACGTGGGAGCCCTCGTGAATGACAAAGCCCAAGAGCAGGCAGGAGGCATGGATCAACAACCAGAGAGCCGGTTGCAGGATCGCGGGAACTCCCGCAATGGCGCAGACTGCGCAGCCAGTGAAGCCGATGGCCAGCGCCACGCCAGGAACACGGATGGCCCACAGCAGGCTTTTCGCGGCCACCGTCACCTTGAGATCACCAATGGGAACAGCGCTGAGCTTCACCGCTACCGTGCTTGCAGCAGTTGCTTCTTGTGGAGCTTGAGCTTTTCAAGGACCACTGTGACCGCCAGACAGAACAAGAAGGCAACGCAGAAGATGACCGCAATGGGTGTGCCATCAGCGATCCCAATCTCAAGGGCTGTCGCGCCGCTGGGCTGATCATGGGCCTCGAAGAAGATGGCACCGAAAAGCCCAAACTTTCTGACGCCAACGTCCATGGTTGAAAACATGGCCATGATGAAGCCGGCGACCACCAGTGCCATGGTGATCACAAATGAGATTGAAACTGCGGTAATAATTCTAAGAAGCCACTTCATGGCGTTGAATCCTTTCCATTCTCCGCATGCCGAGGATGCTGTACATTACGACCAATATATTAAGAACTGAATAAACAACCGCGCTGACGACCGGTTTGAGATTGAACACGTTAAGACCAAGTGCAATTGTCAAAATGATGATGATAGCCAGTACTGCCCCGACCAGAACCGTGAACGGATTTCCCTTTTCAGGTGGGAATGCGATACCAATCAGCGTGGAGATGAGAATATTGCTGAGGCAGAATCCTGCTACAGGAAGGCATGCAGAGACTTCGATGCCTTGAGCAAGACTGACTGCAACCACTGGGATAGCGACTGTCACCCAGAGGATCAACTGCGAGCAGACGATACTCAGATAGTTTTTCCAGGCACTGAAACGCAGCGCAGACATGCGTCGTAATGGCTCGGAGTTGACGTAGGCGTACACGCCCTGGAATGTAATAAGTGCCAAGACGTAGGGTGGCAGAATAATATGCTGCAGCCATGCAAACAGGGCAAATGCAAAGACGAAGATGACGGCTACAAGAGTTTCGAAACTGCGGAACAACACCAGGGTGTAGGCCCCAAGCCTCCATGTGGCAATCCTCGAAGGGAGCACGACGATGAAGCGACGAAGGGGAACGTAGGCCCTGGGAGCAGCTGCCACGATGCCGGCCACAATTGCCGTGGATGCCGCTGCAAAGATCAGCACAGCAAGCCACAAACCGAAGTTCTTTTCCAGCATGGAGTACACCAGAAGTGGGGAAACGTAGTCCCGCCCCTCGATGAAGCTTTCGGCGATCACGGCAGTCTGCTCATTCGTGTACGGGAAAAGGACCGAGAGACCCAACGCCAGTATCATCGGCACCAACAGTCCACGCAATCGCGCCAACCTCATCACGATTAGGCCGCGTTCCAAAAGGTAATAGGCCACGCTGAGGAGCAGGTACATAGACGCTACGGGAAGCCAAATCGACACCACGATGTTCGTGATGAAGGCTGGGCCCTCAAGGAGCACTGTGGATATTGAGAATGCGCCGAAAACAAAAACTGTTATCACCGCCACCACCGATGCTTCGAACAGGGCGAAGGCCAACGTTCGTTCCTTATTCGTGGCAGGAAGGTTGAAGGACAATTTTAGAAGTTCATCCGCCTTCAAGAAGAGGACCCGTATCAGCGTGTAGGCAATCAGGACCCAAAAACCCACAGAAACATTCGCGATTGCCAGGACGGGTTCGAATAGATCGGTTCCCCCGAGATACTGCCGCATCACCGTGTAGCTGAGAACATTGAAGCCTGCAAAGCCGATAATCACTATGAATGCGCCCGTAATCCGCATCATTCTTGAGGCCAGGAGTCCACGTCCCAGGACCCGTCGGAGAATAAATGTCCAAAACAGCCGAAACAACAGGACAATACTCTCGAGCCGCATCTACTCGGCTCCCATCGACTGGATGTATTCAGATGCAAGAGCCGACAGATTGCCGTAGTCTCTGTTGACTGAATCCAGATCCCCTTGGAATACCAAGGCACCCTGGATGAGGACAGCAACGTCGTCGGCTACGTTCTCCAGAACGCCGAAGTCATGGCTGCACAACAGTACTGAACGCCCATCGTTGGCAAGATCCCGAACATCCTTTTCAAAGATTCCCACTGATTCGATGTCCACGCCGTTGAGCGTCTCATCAATGACAGTGAGGCGACGTTTCAGCATGAATGCCGCAATGAGCTGCAGCTTCTTCCGCATACCGTGGGAGTAATCTTCTATGAGGTCACGGTGACGACCACTCATCGAATACCGGGCAAAGTGATTTTCAAGGACCTCCAGGTCCAGCGGCTCGGCGTAGAGACCATGCATGAACCGGAGGTATTCCTCGCCGGTAAGGAACTCTGGCAGGTAATCGTTGCTGGATAGGTAGATTGAGGACACTTTGGCACTTCGGGTGGAGTTCAGTTGTCCGTCGATACGGATGCTGCCGCCCTGCGTCTGCAGAAGGTCGAGGATAACTTTTATGAGTGTTGATTTGCCTGATCCGTTGGGACCGATAAGGCCAAGGATTGTGTTCTCGGAAATGCTGAGCGAGACGTCATGCAGCACTTGCTTCTGAAGGGTGTACGCGTAATCGACGTGGTCGACAGTTAGAGGCATTGGGTTTCGGCTCCGTGCTCTGGCTGTGGTGGCATCCCGCGGAAATGCCACCACAGCGGTTATCTGAGGACTAGACGCATTCCACCCACACGGAAACGCCCCACTGGTTCCAGCTCCAGTTGCCGACAAACCGTCCGCGTCCGGAAGTCAGGCACCAGATCGCCATGGCACCCAGAATTGCGAATGCGAGAACCATGAGCACAGCGAGCAGGACGAGGAACCAACCGTCGTAACGGATGACCATGTCGTCGATCTTGCTCCTGATGGCGGCCACGGTGCCAGTGGCCTGTACTGCTGTTGTAGCGAACATATTTCCCCCTCGGAAATCATGATCATTTCGGCGCCGATGATTTTCGACGCCCACGAGGAGGCTAAGCACCATAAGCAGCCACCTAGTCGCTTTCAGGCCAAACTAGGTGCCGAAAAACGACAAAAGTGAGTGGTGAAAACCGCTTGCACAGAAGAATTTGGTGTCATCTAGGTGGTGCCCGCCAGATCCGTGGAGTCCACCAGCTCGTCCACGTACTGAAGCGCGAACCACAGCTCAGCCCGGACCTGTGCCTGGTTGAGGTCCATGTCCAGGAGTTCGCCCAGCACGCCTATCTGCCGGCGCACACTGTTCCGGTGCAGGCCGAGCAGCTTGGCGGAACCGTCCCAACTGCCGTTTTCGCTGAGCCATCCCCTGAGCACCGACAGCAGCGGATCCCGGCGGTCCGGTTCCAACGCCAGCACGGGCGCCAGAAGCCGCTCGGCCAGCATGGTCCCCGCTTCCCGCCCAAGGAGGCCGGTGACGGACCACGTCACCTCGTCCACGCGTGCGCTCATGCCACTGGAGAGGACCCGGGACCGCAGGGAGCTTGCCCGCTGATAGGCCGCGGAGAGCCCGTGAAGTTCTGTCGGTTCGCCAATCACCAGGCGCCAGCCCAGTTTTTCGATATCGGCCAGCAGTGAATCATCGACCCGCAAACGGGTGATCGCCGCGAAACCGTACTCGGTGATCTCCACCAGCTTGGTGTCGAACAGACGCCGCCATTGGAGCACCTCGCGCACGGGACCGTCGTCGGCCGCCCCATCCACCCGTACTCCCTGGATGACCCGCATCTGCGCCGACCTGGTGGACGACAAGCTCTGTGCCAGCAGGTCCTTGAGGCCGTTGACGTGCTTGGTCCCGCCGGATACCAGCGACTCCGGGTGCAGCAGAACCGCCGTTGCGAGCTGGCTCGGTGCCAGGGACCCGCTGGTCCGTTGCCGCACCAACAGTTCCAGCAACCCCACCGCCGACTGCACCACGTTGTTCTGCGCTGGCGTCAGCGGCGCGTCCGAACCGAGGATCAGTGCGCCAAGGTTCGCGTCTTTGGTACTCCGCAGGGGGTGCCCGAACACCAGCGCCGATCCCGGTTGCTCAAAGCCGTCCATCTCCACGCGCGGTCCGCTGCCGGACAGCAGCCGCTCCAGCATCGGTGCCAGCAATGAATGCTCGACGCCGGTGCTGCCGCCGGCATTGTGCCCGCGGGCCCGGACCCGCCCGTCGGCCCCCACCAGCAGGGCCCACACGGGTACGCGCTGGACGAGGGCGGCCAACAGTTCGTGTTCGGGCCTGGGGGAGAGGACCGCGCGCATGAGCTGCCGGTTGGTCTCGGCCAGCTGCCGGAAAACGCGGGCGTTGTCCGTCTCCAGGAGCTGCGAGAATTCAAGACCGATCGCCGCGAACGGCACAGACTCCGGTACTTCGAACAGCGTCAGGTCATGGGTGCGGCAGGCTTCTACCAGGGCCTCAGGTACGGCGTCGAAATAGGGCCTGATGCCGAACCCCAGTGCGGCAACCTTGGCGTCCACGAGCCGCCGGACGTAGGCGTCCACCTTCGCCGCCGTGCCGCCCTCCCCGAGGAAGGGCAGCCCGGCGGTGAGCAGGAATTCGCCTTCGGGCAGGTAGGGTGTGGGGTCTTCGAGCTCACTGGGTTCCACCCACCGCAGCAGCGAGCCGCCGCTGCCGCCGTCGTGAATGATTTTCAACTCGGGCGGCAGCTGCTTGAGGAACTGGTCAAGCGTGACGAAGCTCAGGCGGGCGGTAGCGGGCTCAGGCGACATTGCCTTGCCCGGCGGCTGCCGGCTCCTGGTAGTCGGGGCACTGATAGGCGGTAGTGGAGTAGGCGCGCGGTAGGCGCGGGGCGATCCTGTTGATGATTTCGTCACCGTGGCTGCCTATGGCGGCACCCCAGTCGTCGGCGCTCGCGGCCCCTGTGGAGGGGTCACCGAAAAGCACGGCAGTATCTCCCACGGCGATTCCGGACGCATCCGGCCCGAGGTCCACCATGAACTGGTCCATGCAGACTTTGCCGATCACGGGGACGCTGCGGCCGGCAATGTTCACTACTGAGCGGCCGCTGATGCCCTTGGGGATGCCGTCCGCGTAGCCGAGCGGGATGAGTCCCAGGTATCGGGGTTCGTAGGTGATGGCCTGGTGTTCGTAGCTGACCCCGGTGCCGGCGGGCACCTTCTTCACCATGACCAGCGGCGCGGTCACACTCAGCGCCGGGCGCAGGCCGAAGTCCGCCGGGTTGAGGTGGTCGGCCGGGGCGAGGCCGTAGATTGCCAGCCCTGCCCGGACCATGTCGAAGTGGAATTCGGGGCGGTCCAGGATGTTGGCGGAGCTGGATACGTGCCTCAGTTCGGGGGTCAGTCCGGCCTCACGGGCTTCACGGACGGCGTCCTCGAACTCGGCCACGGCGGCGGCATTGCCGGGGTGCGCGGGAACATCGGCCCAGGCCAGGTGGGTCCAGAGGCCGCGGACGCGGAGTGTCCCGTCGAGTTCGGCTTGCCGTGCGTGCGCCACGAGCTCCGGCCAATGCTCCTTTCGCGCCCCGCCGCGGCTCAGGCCGCTGTCCAGTTCCAGATGCACGACGGCGGGACGGCCCAGGCGCGCCGCGATGCCTGCCAACACCTCCAGTTGACCGACGCTCCCGAGGGACACATCGATGTCGTTTTCCAACGCCTCAAGGATGGTGGCGCTTGTCTGGGATGCCAGATAGAGCCAGGAAAGGATGGGCAAGGTGATGCCGGCTTTGCGGAGGGCGATGGCTTCGGTGAGCTGGGCGGTTCCCAGCCAATCGGCCCCGGATTCCGCCGCTGTACGGGCAACTTCCACCAGGCCATGCCCGTAGGCATTGCCTTTCACCACGGCCATGAAGAACGGCGCGTCGGTGCGCTTCTTCAAGGCCTTGACGTTGTCTGAAATGGCGGACAGGTCAACGGTGACCTGCCCGGAGAGGGCCTCGGGGGCGGCCTCTTGATAGTGTGCATTACGTCTCATGGTTGAACACTATAGGTCATTTTGCACCGTGGTGAGAGGTGGCTCACATGCCAGTCTTGTGGAGGGGAAATCGAAACTACTTGGAAGGGACGTCAAGGGTGACTGTGCCTGTGAACACCGAAAATCCAGCGGCGGTGGGCGCTGCGAGGCCGAGCCTCGGAGCCCAGCTGCTGCGCCGAAAGCCCATTGGGCAGATGGTCAGCGAGTCCGGCAGCGGCGAAGGCGGCACTCCGCTGGTCCGCAGCTTCGGCGTGCTGCAGCTGACCATGATCAGCGTTGGTGCCACGCTCGGCACCGGCATCCTGGTCATTCTCGGCGAATCCGTGCCGTTGGCAGGACCGGCCATTTGGATCTCCTTTGTCATCGCCGGCCTTGCCGCGCTTCTCTCCGCTGTTTCGTACGCCGAGATGGCAGGCCTCGTGCCGGTCGCAGGGTCAAGCTACTCGTACTCCTACGCCACCATGGGCGAGGGCATGGCATGGATCTGTGGCTGGTGCCTGGTGCTGGAGTATGCCGTCTCCGTGGCAGCGGTTGCCGTCGGCGCCGGACAGTACGTCAACGAGACCCTGGCCGCCTTTGGGCAAGTCCTCCCGGACGCGTTGTCCCAACCTCCCGGGGATGGCGGGCTGGTCAACGTACCCGCCGTGGTGATCGTGGTCTTCGCCATGATCCTGTTGGTCCGGGGCGCCCGCGAGAGTGCGTGGATCAACACCGCGATCGTCATCATCAAGGTGGGCATCCTGATCTTCTTCTGCGCAGTGGCCTTCACCGCTTTCAATGCCGGCAACTTCGAACCCCTGTTGCCCATGGGCGCCGCGGGTGTTTCAGCCGCCGCTTCCAGCGTCTTCTTCTCCTACATCGGCTTTGACGCCGCCTCCACGGCAGGCGAAGAGGCCAGGAACCCCAAGCGCGACCTCCCCAGGGCCATCATGCTGTCCATGGTGATCGTCACCAGCATCTACGTCCTGGTATCAGTGGCGGCCATCGGTGCCCGCCCCTGGGGATGGTTCGACGGTACAGAAGCGGCGTTGGTCCAGATCCTCCACGAGATCACCGGACAGCCCTGGATCGCCCTCGTTTTCTCCATTGGCGCCGTACTCGCCATTGCCAGCATCGTCCTGACAGTCCTCTACGGCCAGACCCGCATCATGCTGTCCATGTCCCGCGATGGCATGGTGCCCAAAATCTTCGGCCGCGTCTCACCCCGAACCGGCACTCCGGTGGCAGGAACGCTCATCATCGGCACCGCCGTCGCCCTCACTGCGGGACTTGTCCCGCTGGGCGCCCTCGCGGACGCCACCAGCATCGGCACGCTGTTTGCCTTTGCCTTGGTCAACGTTGCCGTGATCTACCTGCGCCGCAACCGCCCGGACCTTGAGCGCAGCTTCCGCGTTCCGCTGTACCCGGTCACGCCGATCCTGGGTGCACTGATGTGTGCCTACCTGATGCTCAACCTGGGGGCCGATACCTGGATCACCTTCGGTGTGTGGATGCTGGTGGGCATCGCCGTCTACTTCGGCTACGGACGCCGGAACTCCAAGGTAGCCGCACTCAGCGAGCAGGACTACCGTGAAATGACCACCAGGGCCAAGAGCCCGGAACCTGTGAAAGCAGCAAACCAATGACCATCGCCACCGAACTTCCTCTCGTCGACGAAAGCGCGGACGCCGCCGGAGCCCCCATCACCATGCTGAACCCGGACTTCCCTTTCAGCTACGACCACTACCTGGCACACCCGGACGGGCTTGGTGCCGTGCCGGAGGATATGTACGGCACCGAAGTCGCCGTCATCGGTGCAGGGCTCTCCGGACTCGTGACCGCCTACGAGCTCATGAAGCTTGGCCTCAAGCCCGTCATTTACGAGGCCGACCAGATCGGCGGCCGGCTCCGGACCGCCAGCTTCCCCTCCGCGCCCGGAGTGGTGGCCGACCTCGGTGGCATGCGCTTCCCTGTTTCCGGCAAAGCCTTCTATCACTACGTGGACCTTCTGGGGCTGGACACCAACGACTTCCCCAACCCCATGGCGCCGGCAACCTCCAGCACCGTGATCGAACTCGCGGGCAAGAAGCACTACGCCACCACAGCGGATGAGCTGCCCGAATTCTTCCGCGAAGTCGCTGACGCCTGGAAGGCCGCGATCAACGACGGCGCCGCCTTCGCTCAGATGCAGGAGGCCATCAAGGCTCGCGACACCAAGCGGATCAAGGAACTGTGGAACGCGCTTCTTCCCGAGCTTGATGAGCAGACCTTCTACGGCTTCATCGCCGCCAGCAAGTCCTTCAAGGAAGCAGGCTTCGCCCACCGTGAGGCTTTCGGCCAGGTTGGTTTCGGCACGGGCGGTTGGGACACCGACTTCCCTAACTCCATCCTCGAAATCCTCCGCGTCGTGTACACCGACGCCGACGACCAGCACCGTTCCATTGCGGGAGGAGCGCAAAGGCTCCCGGAGGCACTCTGGAACCACGCGCCGTCGGGCCTTAAGCACTGGCCGGAAGGAACGTCCCTGGCCTCCCTGCACTCAGGTTCGCCGCGCGGGGCAGTGGACAACATCCGCCGCGCAGAGAACGGCGACCTCGTGGTGCGGGAAAACTGGGGGCGCGAAGCCAGCTACCAAGCTGTGGTGACGACGTGCCAGTCATGGCTGCTCTCCACCCGGATCCACACCGAAGAAGCACTGTTCCCCGCTGAGATGTGGACGGCGATCGAACGCTCCCACTACATGCAGTCGTCCAAGACCTTCGTGATGGTGGACCGGCCGTTCTGGAAGGACATCGACCCGGAGACCGGGCGCGAACTTCTGTCCATGACCCTCACCGACCGCCTCAACCGGGCAACATACCTGCTCGACGACGGCCCGGACAAGCCCGCCGTCATCCTCCTGTCCTACACCTGGAACGACGACGCACTGAAGTGGCTCGCACTCACAGCGGAGGAGCGCGTCAAGCTGATGCTCCACTCACTGGAGCAGATCTACCCGGGCGTGGACATCGCGAGCCACATCGTGGGGCAGCCGATCACCGTGTCCTGGGAAGCGGACCCCAACTTCATGGGGGCCTTCAAAGCCAACCTGCCGGGGCACTACCGGTACCAGCAGCGGCTGTTCACGCATTTCAAGCAGGACAAGCTGCCGGAAAGCCAGCGCGGGATCTTCCTCGCCGGCGACGACGTGTCCTTCACCGCCGGCTGGGCCGAGGGCGCCGTGACCACGGGCCTGAACGCAGTCTGGGGCGTGGTGAACCATCTGGGTGGCTCGTCCGCCGCCGGAAACCCCGGCCCGGGCGATCTCCTCGACGAGCTCGGCCCGATTTCCCTGGACTGATCTCCCCTTATACGTTGCGAGGCCCGCTCTGCGCCCCAAACCATCAGGTTAGGACGCAGAGCGGGCCTCGCATTCGTCCTTAAGCGTGCATTTCCCGGTGCGCCGCGGCGAGTTCCTTATAGTGGGCGGCGTTGTGCTTGACGCCCTCGAACTCTTCGTCTGTCAGCTCGCGCCGGACCTTCGCAGGTACTCCTGCCACCAGTGAGCGTGGGGGAATCACCGTACCCTCCAGAACAACGGCACCGGCAGCAATGAGGGATCCCGATCCGATCACCGCGCCGTTGAGGATGGTGGCGCTCATGCCGATGAGGCAGTCGTCCTCCACAGTGCAACCGTGGACCACTGCGCTGTGCCCGACGGAAACGCGCTCGCCGACGGTGCACGGGAAGCCGGGGTCGGCGTGGAGCACCACGTTGTCCTGCAGGTTGGACCCTGCGCCCACGCTGATCGCGGCTGTGTCGCCTCGAACGGAGACACCGTAGAAGGCGCTGGAGTCCGCGGCCAAGGTGGCCTTGCCGATGATGGATGCGGTGGGTGCCACGAAGGCAGTTTCATGGATGGCCGGTGTGTCCCCGGCGAAAGTGTAAGAGGGAGCCATGGCCCCAGCCTATTCCCATGTAGGTCGCAGATCAGGTCGTTCCCAGCACTGGGAACGACCTGATCTGCTACTCAGTTGGGTGCAGGTCAGTTGGGTGCGGGCGTGCGGAGGACCAGGAATTGGTAATGCTGCTCCCAGTTTCCCGCGCCGGGGCCGGACTCCACGCCGACCCCCTCAGGCCAGGTATGGAAGTGCTCAACCGTGCCGTGTTCCCCAAAAAGCCGACGCACGGTGTCATCAGAGCGGCGACTGAAGAAACGCCGGGGCTCTTCAAGGTCCTCCGGGTTCAGGACCTCGCAATCGTCACCGGACCAGAGTCCGACGGCGATCGGCGCACCGGGCGCGGTGACCCGCACGAGTTCGCGGACGACGTCGTGAATCCGGCTGTTGGGGACGTGCAGGAGGGTGCTCATGGTCCACGCCGCTTGGAAAGCAGAATCCGCGAACGGCAGGTCCCGCCCGCTCGCCACCGAGACGTCGAGTCCCATGGAGCGGGCCAGGTGGATGCTTTCCGATGACAGGTCAACGCCGGCGTAGTGCAGCCCTGCACGGACGAACTCAACGCCTTCAACACCGGTGCCACAGCCGAGCTCCAGCAAGGAACGTCGATGTTCGGACTTGAGCAGCCGGATGAACCACTCGCGGCACTCAACCCGGCGGGGAGTCAGTGATCTGGTGTTGCGTACGGCGGCATGGCGGTCGTAATAGACGGCGATGTCAGGCTCGGGATCGGGAAGGCCCTGCATCTTCCCAGCTTAGGAGTGGTGTTAGTTGAACACCACGGTCCGGGTGCCGTCCAGCAGCACGCGGTGTTCGGCGTGCCACTGCACTGCCTGGGCCAACGTGCGGCCTTCCACGTCGCGGCCCATCTGGACGAACTGGGCAGCCGTGCGGGCATGGTCCACGCGGATGACTTCCTGTTCGATGATGGGCCCCTCGTCCAGGTCCGCGGTCACATAATGTGCCGTGGCGCCGATGATCTTCACGCCGCGGGCGTGCGCCTGGTGGTACGGCTTGGCGCCCTTGAAGGAGGGGAGGAACGAGTGATGGATGTTGATGGCCTTGCCGTTCAACTCCGTGCAGAGATCGTTGGAGAGGACCTGCATGTACCGGGCCAGGACGGTCAGTTCGACGTCGTGTTCGGCGATGAGTTTCAGCAACTGGGCCTCAGCCTGCGGCTTGGTTTCCGCTGTTACCGGGATGTGGTGGAACGGGATGCCGTAGAAATCGGCCAGTTCCTCAAGGTCGCGGTGGTTGGAGACGATGGCCGGAACCTCGATGGGCAGGGTTCCCGTGCGCTGCTGGAAGAGCAGGTCGTTGAGGCAGTGCGCATCCTTGGAACACAGGATGATGGTGCGCACCTTCCGGCCAACAGGGTTGATCTGCCACGTCATGCCGAAGGTTTCGGCCACAGGCTGCAAGGCGGCGGTCAGTTCCGCCTGGGTGCTCGACGTCGTTGCCTCCACGCGCATGAAGAAGTTGCCGGTGGTGGGGCTTCCGTATTGTTGCGAATCGGCGATATTGCACCCCGCACCTAGGAGTGCGCCGGCAACAGCGTGGACGATGCCGGGACGGTCGGGGCAGGAGAGGGTCACAACAAAAGCGGAGTCAGTCACACGATCAAGCCTACCCGTGCTGCCTTGTTGTACTGTTAACGGGTCGCAACTGGCGTTGGGTGGACTACCACCAGGGAGCGGCAATCACGAAGACCACGGATCGTACGCCTGGGCCGAGGGTCATGTCTTACCGTTGCACGCACGTGACCGAAGCCTCCTGTCATCAAGGGGACGCGGGAATGCTGCTGCCGGTAGCCTGACCTGTAGCACCACCCGTTCCCTAGCCAGGAGATCTCCGTGACTACCACCACTTCAGCGTCTGTCAGCAACCAGACGCTCGCCGAACTCGATCCCGAGATTGCAGCAGTCCTCGACCAGGAGCTTGGCCGCCAGCGCGGCACCCTGGAAATGATTGCCTCCGAAAACTTCGCCCCCCGTGCAGTGATGGAAGCCCAAGGCTCTGTCCTGACCAACAAGTACGCCGAGGGTTACCCGGGCCGCCGCTACTACGGCGGCTGTGAATACGTCGACGTCGCGGAGCAGCTCGCCATCGACCGCGTCAAGGAACTCTTCGGCGCCGAATACGCCAACGTCCAGCCCCACTCCGGTGCCCAGGCAAACGCTGCAGCGTTGTCGGCCATGATCACTCCCGGCGACAAGATCCTCGGCCTGTCACTGGCCCACGGTGGACACCTGACCCACGGCATGAAGCTCAACTTCTCCGGCAAGCTCTACGAGGTTGCTGCCTACCAGGTCGAAGAAGACAACTTCCGCATCGACATGGACAAGCTCCGCGAGCAGGCCATTGCCGAGAAGCCGCAGGTCATCATCGCCGGCTGGTCCGCGTACCCGCGCCACCTCGACTTCGCAGCTTTCCGTTCCATCGCCGATGAAGTTGGCGCACTCCTGTGGACGGACATGGCGCACTTCGCAGGCCTTGTTGCAGCAGGACTGCACCCGAGCCCGGTGCCGCACTCCGACGTCGTCACCTCCACGGTCCACAAGACCCTGGCAGGTCCGCGGTCCGGCGTGATCCTGGGCAAGCAGGAGTGGGCCAAGAAGCTCAACTCCAGCGTCTTCCCGGGCCAGCAGGGCGGTCCGCTCATGCACGTCATCGCAGCCAAGGCCGTTGCCTTCAAGATTGCCGGAGGCGAAGAGTTCAAGGAACGCCAGGAGCGCGTCCTTGAGGGCGCCAAGATCATCGCCGACCGCCTCAACCAGTCCGACGTCGCCGAAGCCGGCGTCTCGGTCCTCACCGGCGGCACCGACGTTCACTTGGTCCTGGTTGACCTGCGCAACTCGCAGCTGGACGGCCAGCAGGCCGAAGACCTCCTTCACTCCGTGGGCATCACCGTGAACCGCAACAGTGTTCCGTTCGACCCCCGCCCGCCGATGGTCACCTCCGGCCTCCGCATCGGTACGCCTGCCCTGGCTACCCGCGGATTCGGTGCCACCGAGTTCACCGAGGTTGCCGAGATCATCGCCACCACGCTGAAGGCGGGCTCCGCCGCCGACGTCGAGTCACTCCAGGCACGCGTCGACAAACTGGCCGCTGACTTCCCGCTGTACCCGCAGCACGAGCAGTGGTAACCAGCGCTTCCCGCGACAACAAGCGCTGAACACGCATCACCCCGGCACTGAACCGGAGCCAACGGGATCCGCCGCCACATTTCGGCGGCGGGTCCCGTTGGCATGAGCCTCCCATAGGTCACCCACCAGAAAGAGCAGATGGAATGACACAGTCCACCGCACAGATCCTTGACGGCAAGGCCACAGCCGCAGCCATCAAGGCAGAACTGACCACTCGCGTTTCCGTCCTGGCCGCCAAGGGAATTGTCCCCGGCCTGGGCACCATCCTGGTGGGCTCCGACCCCGGCAGCACCTGGTACGTCGGCGGCAAGCACAAGGACTGCGCCGAGGTTGGCATTCAGTCCATCCGCCGCGACCTCCCCGAGGACATCTCCCAGGACGATCTCCTGAAGGTTGTCCAGGAACTCAACGAGAACCCTGAGTGCACCGGCTACATCGTCCAGCTCCCGCTGCCCAAGCACATCGACCAGGACGTGATTCTCGAGGCCATGGATCCGGAGAAGGACGCCGACGGCCTGCACCCCATGAACCTTGGCCGCCTGGTGGCCAACGTGAACGGCGAAATGAAGTCGCCGCTGCCCTGCACGCCCAAGGGCTGTGTGGAGCTGCTCAGCCGCCACGACATTGACCTCAAAGGCAAGCGAGTCCTGGTTGTTGGCCGCGGCGTGACCATCGGTCGTCCCATCGGTCTCCTGCTGACCCGCAAGGAAGTCAACGCCACGGTGATCCTGGCCCACACCGGAACCGTGGACCTGCCCGCGGAACTCAAGCAGGCCGACGTCGTGATTGCCGCTGCCGGCGTGCCGCACATGATCAAGGCCGAAGACCTCAAGCCCGGCGCAATCGTGCTCGACGTCGGCGTCAGCCGCGTGGACGACGGCAACGGCAAGGCTGTTGTTACCGGAGACGTGGACCCGGCAGCTGCCGGCGTCGCCGCCTGGCTGTCCCCGAACCCGGGCGGCGTAGGTCCGATGACCCGCGCCATGCTCCTCGCGAACGTCGTGGAAAGCGCCGAACGCCAAGCGGGCATCGCCTAGGTCCCCGCGAGCTGGTCCGGCTCCCATTACGGGGCGGAGCTGCCGAGGATGCGGTGCGCCCGGCACCCTCGGCAGCTAACCCCCGAAACGGGCGCCTACTCCCCACGGAGTAGGCGCCCTGCTCCGTTAACCCGACGACTTACCCGAAGACCGACGCTAGGCTCTGTGTATGCAGCCCCGATCCCCTGAGCCCAGGCGCCATCCGGGCCCACTGCCGTACGCGGGGCCACGCCGTTTCGCTGGTCCGCCCACCAGCTTCATCGTCATCACCGTGGCTGTCATCCAGATCGTGGGGACACTGTTTTCCGCAAGCCACCAGGCCGCGCCACGGCCCTTGGACCTGCTCGCGATCCTGCTGCTCCTGGCCGGTCCGGCCGGGCTGGCGTTCCGCAAACGTGACCCACGGCTAATGCTCCCGGTCGCGCTTGTCGCCACCGGAGCCTACCTGGCGCTGGGCTACGCCTGGGGGCCCATCGTCTTGTCCTTGGCCATCGCCGTCACCATGACCGCGGCAGCAGGCCTTCGCTGGCAGGCGTGGACTGGTGCGGGGATCGCCGCTGCGGCCGTTATTGCGGTGGCAGCCCTGACCGGCGACGAAAACTGGCCGGTGCGTGCTTCAGCGGGCGTGGCGTGGGCGGCGATCCTGGTGCTGATCGGGCAGGGGATCCGGCGCCGGAGTGAACGGTTTGCCGAGTACCGGCGTCGCCGCGAGTCGGCCGAGAAAGCTGAGCGCGATGAGTACCGGCTCACGCTGGCCAGGGACATCCACGACGTCGTGGCGCACTCCCTTTCCATGATCAACGTCCAGGCATCCGTTGCCTTGCATGTAGGCGCCGATGATCCGGAGAAACTCAGGCCCGCCCTTGAAGCCATCAAGGCCGCCAGCAAGGAATCACTCACGGAAGTCCGTCAACTGCTGGGGGTGTTGCGCGAGGACGTCCCGCTGGCCCCGGCCGCGCGGCCCACGCTGGCCCGGATCCCTGAACTGGTGAAGAACGCGGAGGTGGGAGGTTTGAGGGTGACCCTGCAGGACAATGCCCGCCACCAGTTCGTTGGGGAAGCCCGGCAGGAAGCTGCCTACCGGATCATCCAGGAAGCCCTGACCAACGTCGGCAGGCACTCAGGCGCCCAAACCGCCGTCGTGCGTGTGGTCGAAGCCGCCGGGGCGCTGACGGTGACCATTGACGACGACGGCGCGGGCATGGGTGTGTCCCGCCCGGGCAACGGTCTGACGGGGATGCGGGAGAGGGCGGCCGCTTTAGGCGGGACGCTCACCCTGCACGAACTGGAACCCGGCCTCCGGGTCGAAGCAAGCCTGCCCCTTGAACCGGAAGGTAACCACCCGTGATCCGCATCCTCCTTGCCGACGACCAAACACTCATCCGGGCCGGTTTCAGGGCGCTCCTGGACGCCGAACCGGACATGGAAGTGGTAGGTGAAGCCGGGACCGGTCGCGACGCAGTCCGCCTGGCGGTCCAGGAGAAGCCCGATGTCATCCTCATGGACATCCGTATGCCCGACGAGGACGGGCTGGCAGCCACGCGCAGAATCCTGGGCAACGCAAACCTGGCCGGAACACGGATCATCATCCTCACCACCTTCGAGCTCGACGAGTACATTTCCGAAGCCGTCCGCGCCGGAGCAGCGGGTTTCCTGGTCAAGGACACCGAGCCGGCTGAACTCATCCGTGCCGTCAGGGTGGTCCACGACGGCGACGCGCTGCTTTCGCCGTCGGTGACCCGGCGCATCATGGCGCAGTTGGCGTCGCAGAGCCGTGCTGCAACGAAAGCGATCCCCCTGGAGCAGGTAACCGAGCGCGAACGCGAAGTCCTGGCGCTGGTGGGCGAGGGGCTGAACAACGCCGAGATCGCCGAACGCCTGTTCATCACTCCGTTGACCGCCAAGACCCACGTATCCCGCATCATGACCAAGCTGATGGTCCGCGACCGCTCCCAGCTGGTGGTCCTGGCCTACGAATCCGGGCTTGTGAAGCCCGGCTGGAGCAGCTGACCCCCTCCCCGCGGAGTAGGCGGCCACACCAAGGTGACTCCCGACGTCGGACGCGTCACCTGCCGCCCGCGGGCAGACTCAAACCAGAGCCGAAAGACGGTTCCCGCCGGAATCGGCGGAGAGAGTTTGGATCACCGACATGTTCACAGCATTGACGTCAATCGTTGGCGAAACCACACCGGGCGGATTGTTGGCGCAGGCGCCAGCCATGGTTGCCGCGCACGGTCCTTGGGGAGACGGAGTTGTGTGGCCGTTCTTCCTGTTGTTCCCGCTGTTCTGGATTCTGGTCATCGGACTGTTCATCTTCATTGGCCGCCGTACCTGGCGCAGGAATCACTATTGGGCGGCGACCCAAGGAGCCGAGGGCGTGCTCCGCGAACGGTATGCGCGCGGGGAGATCGACGAGACCGAGTTCCGGCAGCGGCTGGAGGTACTGCGCTCGCAGCCGTCGTCCTGACGGGTCCTGGGCAATGCCTGTTTGCGGGGAGGCTATATCCAGAAATTTGCGGAATACATCTTTCACATATTCCCTGGCGCTACTAGTCTGCTGAGGGTGCACAATGAAGCAATCCGCTCCACGACACCGTCAGCAACGCCAACGTCAACGCCAACACCAACGCCAACACAGTCAGAATCGTCGCAAACCAGCTTCGACATGAACCGACCCACCGTCATCAGCGCCCGGAACCTCACCAAGGCCTACGGTGACCTCACCGCCGTCGACAACATCTCCTTCGACGTACCGGCGGGGGAGTCCTTCGGCCTGCTGGGCCCCAACGGTGCCGGCAAGTCCACCACCATGAAAATGATCGGTGGTGTCTCCCAGCGCACGTCGGGGTCGCTGAGCATCATGGGCCTGGACCCCGAAACCCACGGCCCCGAGGTCCGCGCGCACCTGGGCGTGGTCCCGCAGCAGGACAACCTGGACGAAGAACTGAGGGTCCGCGAGAACCTGATCGTCTATGGCCGCTATTTCGGCCTGCCGTTGCGGTACCTGCGCCCGAAAGCTGACGAGCTCCTGGAATTCGCGCAACTGACAGACAAAGCCAATTCCAAGGTGGACGCTCTCTCGGGTGGCATGAAACGGCGGCTCACCATCGCCCGCTCGCTCATCAACGAACCCCGCATACTGCTTCTGGACGAACCCACCACCGGCCTGGATCCGCAGGCCCGCCACATCCTCTGGGACCGCCTGTTCCGGCTCAAGGAAAGCGGAGTGACCCTCATCCTGACCACGCACTACATGGACGAGGCGGAGCAACTCTGTGACCGTTTGATCGTGGTGGACAAGGGCAGGATTATGGCCGAGGGATCCCCGGCTTCGCTGATCCGCGAGCACTCGTCGCGCGAAGTACTGGAGCTCAGGTTCGGTTCCGAGCGGAACGCGACCATCGGCGTCGAACTCGAAGGCATCGGTGAGCGGCTGGAGACCCTGCCGGACCGAGTGCTTATCTACGCCCACGACGGCGAGTCCGCGCTGGAGCAGGTGACCGCGCGCGGGCTGCGGCCCATGACCTCGCTTGTCCGACGCTCCTCGCTGGAGGACGTGTTCCTGCGACTCACCGGCAGGAGCCTCGTTGACTGACAAGCCAATCACGACGGCGGAGCCCTCGTTGCGGGCCCACTCACCTGAGGTTTCGGCCGCCAGGGCGCGCCGCTGGGGTTCCTTCTACTACGCGGAGCAAGTCCTCCGGGTGATGCGCAACTACGGCTGGTCCGTGGTCCTGTACAGCGTGGGTCAGCCGGTGGCGTACCTGTTCGCCATGGGAGTTGGCCTGGCCACCTTGGTGGACGCCAACAGCGGGTCGGCGTTCGGCGGCGTCAGCTATCTGGAGTTCGTAGCGCCGGCGTTGTTGGTGTCCGCGGCAGTGATGACGGCGTCGGGCGAGTTCTCGTACCCCATCATGGACGGCTTCAAATGGCGCCGGGTGTTCTACGGTCCGCACGCCTCGCCGTTGATTCCGCAGCAGATCGCCAGTGGGCACATCATGGCCAGCTCCCTGAGGTTCCTGTTGCAATCGGTGGTCTACTTCGCGGTAGTGGCCATGTTTGGGCATCGCCGAGCCCATGGGGTTGGGTCTCTGCTCTGGTGGCTACTGTCGCGGCCCTGAGCTTTGGCCTGCCCCTGATGGCGTACGCAGCAAGCATTACCCAGGACAAAGGGCAGTTCGCGTTGGTGCAGCGGTTCATCGTGATGCCGCTGTTCCTGTTCTCCGGGACGTTCTTCCCCTTGGATACGCTGCCGCTGGCTGTCCGGTGGATCGGCTGGATTTCGCCGGTCTGGCATGGAACCGAGCTGGGCCGGGTATTCACGTACGGAATGGACGAGCCCCCGCTGCTGACCATCATCCACGTCGTGTTCCTGGTGGCGGCCGCCGTTGTGGGATGGGTGCTGGTGCGCCGGCAGTTCGTGAAAAGGATGGGTTCATGAGTGTCCTCACAGGTGGCCACAGCGCCACTGACCTTGCCCGGGAACGCAAATTCGGCTCCCTCTACTCCCGCAACGCCAGGGCTGTTGTGGGCCGTGGACTGATGGCGGCCAAGAGCAGTACCTGGCTGGTCCTGGTGTCAGGTTTCTTCGAGCCCGTGCTGTTCCTGCTGGCCATGGGCGTGGGCATGGGCTCCATAGTGGGAACTGTCCAAGGTCCTGGTGGCCAGGAAATCAGTTACGCGGCGTACATCGCCCCGGCACTCCTGGCAGTCTCGGCCATGAACGGTGCCATCTACGACTCCACCTGGAATGTCTTCTTCAAGATGAACTTCGCCAGGCTCTACCAAGGGATGCTCTACACCTCGCTGGGGCCGCTGGATGTCGCCATTGGCGAGATCTTCCTGGCGTTGTTGCGGGGACTACTGTATGCCACCGGGTTCACGGCCGTCATGGGGGTGATGGGTCTGCTCACCAGTTGGTGGGCCATCCTGGTCATTCCGGCGTCGGTGTTGATCGCGTTCGGCTTCGCCAGCTTCGGCATGGGCATCACCAGCTTCATGAAGACGTTCCAGCAAATGGACTGGATCAACTTCTTCCTGCTGCCCATGTTCCTGTTCAGCGCCACGTTCTACCCGCTCAGCGTGTACCCGCAGCCGATCCAGTGGTTCATCCAGGCCATGCCGCTGTGGCACGGGGTAGAGCTCCTGCGGCAGATCAGCGTGGGCTCCTTCAGCCCTGCGACGGCCATCCATGTGGGCTACTACATCGTGATGATCGCCCTCGGCATCATGCTGACCACCGGAAGGCTGCGCCAGCTGTTCCTCAAGTGAGGTTCCGCTGGCGGGGTTCATTACCGGTGTTCGCCGCCCGGATTCACCACCGGTGTTCGCCGTCCGGATTCACCACCGGTGTTCGCCGTCCGTGGAAGCGGGCACGGGCACCTTTGCGGGTTTGAGAGAATGGGCTCATGCAATCTCTCGGTGACCCGCACCCGTCCACGTCCCCTGCCGGTAAAGGCCTGTTCAAGGGCTTCCGCATCGGCGGCCTGGGGATGACAGTTGTCATTATTGCCTTCCTGGTGGCCGTCATCTTCGCGGCCAACCAGAACGATGTCGTGGGCTGGGTAGTAGCCGTGGTGGCTTTCGGCTGGCTGGCCCTTGCCACCTTCGTTGTGTTGAGCATCCGCAGGGCTGCACAGAGGGCCGGGGCGAAACTGAGCGAAGCGCAGGCTGCCTTCAACTCCGCAACCGGCCGCGCGCCGTCGTCGAACGCTGCAGACAACGGCGGCACCCGGGTGGTGGCCGAACGGAGCCAAGCGGACGAGGTTCGTGACCTCAAGCTGGACCACTCCTTCAAGATCGTCCAGGTCCAGGTGCGCGTGGTGGACGAGGAACGTTCAAAGGGCGCTGCCGCTGACCAGGACACCATCAACCGTGCGCTGGAAACCATCGCCATTACGGCCACCAACGCCAGGGATATGATCAAGTCTTCCGGCGGCTCGGACGAGCCCGTTGCCGGCACCATCATCGACTAGAGTAGAGCGGGTGAGTACGGCATTGAAGAAGGACTTCCTTCGCATCGCATCAGTCAACGTCAATGGCCTGCGGGCTGCCTACAAGAACGGCATGGCGGAATGGTTGGAGCCCCGCGAGGTCGACATTCTCTGCCTGCAGGAAGTCCGCGCCCCTGACGACATCGTCCGGAAGCTGATCGGCGAAGGCTGGCACATCCTCCACACTGAAGCCGAAGCCAAGGGCCGTGCCGGCGTTGCCATCGCATCGCGCGAGGAACCCACGGCCACCCGGATCGGCATCGGCGATTCCTACTTCGATACTTCCGGGCGTTGGGTAGAAGCAGATTTCAACGTCAAGAACAGTGCAGGGGAGACCACTACGCTCTCGGTAGTCAGCGCCTACGTGCACTCCGGCGAAGTGGGAACTCCGAAGCAGGACGACAAATTCCGCTTCCTGGACGCCATGATCACCCGGCTTCCCGAGCTCGCCAAGCACAGCGACCACGCCCTGGTGGTAGGCGACCTCAACGTCGGACACACCGAACTCGACATCAAAAACTGGAAGGGCAACGTCAAGCGTGCCGGCTTCCTCCCGGAGGAGCGCGCGTACTTTGACCGCTTCCTCGGCGAAGAAATCGGATGGAGGGATGTCCACAGGGGCCTGGCAGGAAATGTCGCCGGCCCCTACACCTGGTGGTCCCAGCGCGGTAAGGCCTTTGACACAGACACTGGCTGGCGCATCGACTACCACCTGGCTACGCCGGACCTTGCCGCAGCTGCTTTCTCCGCTGTGGTGGACCGGGCGCCTTCGTGGGACACCCGCTTCTCCGACCACGCACCGCTGGTAGTCGACTACCGGCTCTGAGCTCCCTAAGGTATTTCTCCATGACAAGTTCCACCACGACTGAAACCGATCCTGCGGCCGCCACGTCCACCAAATTGGCAGTTGGCGCCAAGCACCGTGTCCTGTCCGGCATGCAGCCCTCCGCGGATTCACTGCACCTGGGCAACTACCTCGGCGCCTTGGTCAACTGGGTCCGCATGCAGGACGAGTACGACGCCGTCTTCTTCATCCCGGACCTGCACGCCATCACTGTGCCCCAGGATCCCGCGGAACTCGCGCGGCGCACCCGGGTTACTGCCGCGCAGTACATTGCCGGTGGCGTGGATGTGGACAAATGCACCTTGTTCGTCCAGTCACAGGTCCCTGAGCATGCCCAGTTGGCGTGGGTCCTGAACTGCATCACGGGCATGGGCGAGGCCGCACGCATGACCCAGTTCAAGGACAAAGCCCAGAAGCAGGGATCAGACCACGCCAGCGTCGGGCTGTTCACCTACCCCATCCTGCAGGCAGCAGATATTCTTCTGTACCAGCCGCATGGCGTGCCGGTGGGCGAAGACCAGCGCCAGCACGTGGAACTCAGCCGCGATCTCGCGAACCGTTTCAACAGCCGGTTCGGGGAGACGTTCCAGGTGCCCGAGGCCTTCATCCAGAAGGAATCGGCCAAGATCTACGATCTCCAGAACCCCACGGCCAAGATGTCCAAGTCCGCGGAATCGCCGGCGGGACTCATCAACCTGCTGGACGATCCCAAGACCGTGGCCAAGCGCATCAAGTCGGCCGTTACGGACACCGAAACCGAGATCCGCTATGACCGCGAGAACAAGCCAGGCGTTTCCAACCTGCTGACCATCTACTCGGCCATCAGCGGTACACCGGTGGAGAAGATCGTGGCTGACTACCAGGGCAAAATGTACGGCCACCTGAAGGTGGACCTGGCGGAACTGGTGTCCGGGCACCTCGCCCCCATCCGTGAACGCGCCAACGAGCTCCTGGCAGACCCCGCAGAACTGGACCGGCTCCTGGCACACGGTGCGGACAAGGCCCGGGAAATCGCCTCAGCCACTCTTGCCGACGTCTACTCCAAGGTTGGCTTCCTGCCGTACCGTGGGGATGCCAACCGCGGCGAGCAAGGAGCCCGCTAACTCCATGTGCTCTGCTGGCCAGCTCAACGTCAAGACCGACACCCGCAAGGGTGTGGGTCCTGACGACTCTCGCCAGCCTGCTGTCACCGGAGCTGATTGCGGCGCCGGTGAGGCCATGTGCGTTGGTGTGATCCTGGGCTTCCCTCCGGAGATAGCCCGCGAACTCCAGGAATGGCGGGCTTCCTTCGGCGATCCCATGGCTGAGGTCATCCCTGCCCACATCACCCTGATCACCACCACGCCCACGCAGGATTGGGACGCCACCCGTGAACATGTCAGGGAAGTTGCCCGCACGCAGGAGCCGTTCGACATTACGATTTCCGGCACTGGTTCGTTCCGTCCCGTCTCGCCGGTAGTGTTCGTCAACGTCGAACAAGGCTTTGAAGAATGCGTGCAGCTGCACGAGAAACTTCAAACCGGTCCCCTCGAGCGGATGCTGCCCTTCCCGTACCATCCACACGTCACCGTGGCACACGATGTCGCCCAGGAAAATCTTGATGAGGCCGAAACGGTCCTCAGAGATTACCGGGCCACCTTCCCTGTGGTTAGCATGGGACTTTACGAGCACGACACCAACGGAATATGGCAGCTACGGGAAGAGCTCGACTTTGGCGGCGATACTGACGAAGAACAGCAAGCGGATTCAGGCCACGGAGGCGGACACTCCTCCACTGCCAACTGAGCTGGCGAAACTCAAGCTTGAGCTGCTCCGGAAGCGGCAGGACTGGGGTCATGCCAAGCGTGCCGGCGACGGCGCACTGAAGAAGGCCGGCGCCTTCTTTGCGTTGTTCATGGCCCGGCTGAACACCAACCGGGCCATGCGCTCGTTCCAGCACTACACGCGGCAGCACGGCCCCTTGCTGAGTGCGGGCATCGGTTTCAACATGTTCTTCTCCGTGACAGGTCTGCTCACCACGGGCTTTGCTGTTGCAGGCATTGTCCTGGGTGGCAATCCGGTTCTCGAAGACGCGGTGATCCGGAGTGTTGCCTCCGCGGCGCCCGGCCTGCTCCAGGTCAATGGTGGCGAAGGCCTGGTGGATCCCCAGTCTTTGCTGAACCCCTCCGGCCTGGGCTGGACCGCCGTCATTGCCGCCGCCGTCACCATCTTCACTTCCCTGGGTTGGATTGCCAGCGTCCGGGAGGGGCTGCGCGGAGTCATGGGCGTCGGCCCCTTGATCCGCAACGCCATCCTCCAGAAGCTCATCGACGCCGGAACCCTGGTGCTCCTTGGTGTGATCCTGGTGGTCAGCGCCGGGGCGTCCCTGATTTTCGGGACTGCCGCGGACTGGTTCTTCGACATCCTGAAGCTCGACGAGACCGTCGCGGCCCCCATTGCGGCGATCGTCAAGATCGTCGTTCCCCTTCTTTTGAACTGCGCGACGGCGGCCGTGCTGTTCCGCGTCGCAGGCAGCCTCGCTTTGACACGCCGGGCGTTCCTCGAAGGCGTGGTGCTTGCCGGCGTCGGGACAACTGTTCTGCAGTTCTTCAGTACGGAACTTCTGGCCCGGTCAGGCAACAATCCCGTCCTGGCCTCGTTTGCCATCATCATTGGCTTGCTGATCTGGTTCAACCTTGTCAGCCAGGTCTATCTCGTTTCAGCGTCGTGGTCAGCCATCCGCGAGGCCGATACCGAGTCAGGGGAGACCCCGCGTAAGAGAGTCCTCGGTTCGCGTCGCGTAGCACCGCGCACCTGAGCATACAGTGGAGGCCCAATGAACAATCAGCTCTGGATTGCCTGCCTCCTGGGAGCTGCCGCGGGCTTGATAGCGGGGCAGCTGATTTTCAACTCACCTTTCCTTGGCATCCTGATCGGCGTGGGTCTGGGTGCGCTCGTTGGTGCGGCAGTAGGCCCGCGCAGCCGCTGAGAGCAACGCGGGGTCACTTATGGCCCGTAATGCACCCCCGGATGGGCCATATCTGACCCCGCGTTGCCAAACCTAGGGCGATTGCACCAGCCCTTCCCAAGCCACGGTCCAATCCTCCGGGAATCCTGGTGCATGCCGCTCCGGTCCGCTGTCCCAGCCGGCAGCCATGAGGGCCACAGCGGCCAGGAGTCCACCGTTGCCGGGCAGGTACAGCGGCAGCGAATCGGTCTGGCGGTTGTGGCCGTTGGGCAGCACGGTGTTCTTTCCCGCATCCAGCAGAAGCGCATCCACGGCGGCCTCCGGGTCGCCCAGGCGAGCGGCGGTCATGGCCATCACGGGATAATCCCATCCCCAGGTACTGTCCCAATCCCAATCCGCCAGGACGTCCTTCAAGGTGGCACGCATGATGTCAGGATCGATCACATCGGTCTGCGGGAGGACACCCAGCGCGCACAGCATGGATGGATGGTCGGTGCGGATGGTGAACGGTTCGACGTCGATGGCTGCGTAGACGCCGTCCCGCACCCTGGGCTTGACCATCGCCTTCGCAACAACAGACCACTCCTCCACAGCTTCCAGCCCCAGCCGTTCGCGCCAAGCGGCGGCGGTTTCAAGGCCCCACTGCCAGTACGCCAGTTCAAAAGTGGGGTTGATGACCGAGGCCCTGATGGCGCCGTAGCTCTCCTGCGCCGGAATCAAGGGCGGACCCAGCTCGAACCCGCGCGAGGTTTGGTGCGCAAAGCTGGCCATGAAAGCCGCTGTCTCGAACACGATCCCGGCGAACTCCTCCAGCACCTCCGGGCCCGGATTGGCCCGGTAGACCAGCTCGGCCAGGTAGATCGGGTGTGGCTGCTGCCAGATCAAGAAGGTGCCGATCGGACTAGGGCTTTCCCGCCCGTCCGGACCTACCTGCTTGGGCCAGCGGACGCCGTCGAAACCCTGTGCTGTGGCAGTTTGCCGCGCCACGTCCAGGATTGTCGCGTACCAGCGCAGGGATGGCAGAAGCAGTTCCACCCGGTTCCAGTGCGCAAAATGCGCCGCGTGCCACCAGTGCATTTCCAGGTGGAAGCGGCCGCGCCAGGAATTGCAGACGAGTCCCGTTTCCTGCGGCGGGAGCGAACCCGAGCAGTTGATCGCTGTCAGGTATTGGGACAGGACAACCCTGCGTTCCAGCTCCTTGGCCCGCGGATCCTCCGTGGCATGGAGTTCGATGGCCCCGCCCGTGGACCAGAACTCCCGCCAGTGGGCTGAGGAGGCCGCTGCGACGCTGCTGCCGGGAGAAAGTACGACGCCGGTACTTGCGTGGGCGGGGCGGCCTGGGTCCGGCGTATGCTCGCTGGAGCTGTGGTTGTGGCGGGGCAGGCAGTCACCGTCGCCGGAAGAAAGGAAGGAAATGCTGAAATCCAGGACGCCATTGCTTCCGGGGTGGGCTGGACTTCCTGGGCGCACGCGCAGCCGGTGCTCCTCGGCGTGCTCCACAGTGAGATCCCGGCCAGCAATGAGGACCTGGTAGCGGGAGTCGTCCAGCTCACGGTCAGCAGTCCACACCGTGCACCCGGTGTGTTCTTCGGACGGCGTTGCTTCGGCAAGGGTGGTGCGGTGTGCTCCCGGGTTGCTCCAGTCAGCCGCGTCGTGCCAGGCTCCCGAGCCGTAGGGGAAGGCGACGCCCACCACCAACCCGGCCCCGAGTGCGGTCGACTCCACGCGGAAGCCGAGTTCGTCGCGGTCCGGGTGGCACGCCGTCGTGATTTTGACGGGGTGTCCGGCGAGGAAGAAGCGGCTGGTTACCACTCCGGTCCACAGGTCCAGCGTCTGGGCGGTGCGCGTGAGTTCCCCGGGCCGTATCCCGCGCTCCACGCCGTTATGGAGCCAACGGAGGCTGATGCGCCCAAGATCGAGCCTGTGGGAGTTTGCACGGAGCCAATCTTCGGCCGCAGAGGTACTGGTCTCGCGGTCATTGACGATGTCGCCCACCATGTCCACGTACGGTACGGGTCCGCGCGGAGAATCGTAGATCACGGTGGATCCGTCGAGGTCGTAGGGTTCAGTGGACGGTATGGTGTGCCAACCCCACTGGGATTGAGTGCCTAGGAGGGTGCCAGCTGGCAGGTCATCGCGGGGAGCCACGGGGTAGGAGCCAGGCAACGTCTGGAATCCTGTGAGGTCCATGGTGAAGGCAAATTCGCCGTTGCCCACCGACACCGGGCTCCGGGAATCCAATTCCTGTTGGTGGACGTTGTGGCGCCGTACCAGGGCTTTCCGATCGATGGCGCCGGGGGAGTGTGGTCCACCCGCCGGCTCCAGCGCCACTGTGTGTTCCAGTTCCCGCAGCGGGAAGAACGCCGCCCGCTCGTGGGGGCTTTTGTTGGGCTGATGCAATGTCAGGAAGAGGCTGCCGTCCAGTTTCCGGCCGATCATGCCGTGACCGCCGTCGGTGCTCCACAAGGGTTCCACCTCCTGGATCCAGGGGCCAAGGATGGTCCCTGATTCGCTTCGCGCGATGCCCATGGCATATCCGGTGTCAGCAAAGCTGGACCACAACATGATCAGGTCGCCGCTGGGGAGCCTGTGGAGGAACGGGCCGTCGGTGACATACACGGGTCCTTCCCCGGCTGCCGCGGATGGCCTGTCCAGGGCGCGGGACCAAGGGGCCTCGGAGGCGTTGAACAGCACCGTCGGTTTTCCCTGGGCTGTACGCAGGTCCGGGCTGAGGCGTTGGGCGACCATGCCGCCGTCGTTGACCTGCTTCCATTCGTGGCAGTACACCATCCAGGGGGCGCCGTCCTCATCGATGTGAAGCGTTCCGTCGAGGCACTCCCAGTCGCCGGGGGTGACGGGGCCATCGCTCCATGGCTCATAGGGGCCTTCCGGGTCTGCCGAGGCGAGTATTTGAGTCCCGCGACGATGGCCCGGAGCGGTGAACGTGGCAAACATGAAATAGCGGCCCTTGTACTCGTGGACTTCAGGTGCCCAGTATTGCTCCTTGCTCCAGAACTCCGGAGCGGGACGGAAAGCCGGGAACGGACCCTCCCAGTCCACGAGGTCGCTGCTTCTGTAGCAGTCGAACCCTGTAGCCGGTCCGGACCAGATGTTCCGGTCCGTGCTGCCGAAGAGCAGATACTCCTGCGATTCAGGCAGAGTCAGGACGTAGGGATCCCGGATCTGGATCTGTTCCAAGGGCTGTGACACAGCGGTCTCCTCTGGGGGCGGGAATAGTTCAAGCACAAAACTATTGACGAATATACACCCCTTTGATACGTTTCAGGAACCGTTTTCTTAAGCCTGAAAGAAGCTTACCCAATGACGCGTAAATCCCTTCGAAACATCCGCAAATCCCTGGCCTTCCTGACGGCCGTGGGCATGCTGGGCCTGACCGCGGCCTGTTCCAGCCCTTCCTCAAACCAGCCCGAAGACGGGCCCGTGGAGATCCGCTTTTCGTGGTGGGGCAATGCATCCCGTGCCGAACTGACGAACAAGGCAATCCAGGAGTTCGAGGCCGCGAACCCGAACATCAAGGTCAAGCCCGAATACGGCGACATCAGTGGCTACTTCGACAAACTGGCCACCCAGGTGGCAGCCAACGATGCTCCCGATGTGATCACCATGGGTGGCGCCTACCCGGCCGAATACGCCAACCGGGGAGCACTCCTGGATCTGTCAAAGGTCCAAAGCTCGCTTGACCTGTCCAGGATGGACCAGGGGGCCTTGGAAAACGGCCAGGTCCAGGGCAAGCAGTACGGCGTCTCCACCGGCGCCAACGCACTGGCGGTGGTGGTGAATCCCGCCGTCTTCGAGGCAGCGGGCGTAGCAGTCCCGGACGACAACACCTGGTCCTGGGACGACTTCGCCAAGACCGCCGCAGACGTGACTGCCAAGAGTCCCAAGGGAACCTATGGCACGGCCACCGTTCTCACGCACGACTCCCTGGACGCCTTCGCCCGCCAACGCGGCAAGTCCTTGTACACCCAGGACGGCCAACTGGGGCTGGACAAGGACACTGTGCAGGACTACTTCGATTTCTCGCTGAAGCTCAGCGAATCCGGCGCGGCCCCCAGTGCCTCGGAGACCGTGGAGAAGCTCAACGTCAGTACGGAACAGACCTTGATGGGAATGGGGCAGGCAGGCATGATGCTCACGTGGAGCAACTCCCTCTCAGCACTGAGCAAAGCCTCCGGCGCGGAACTGAAGCTGCTCAAGCTCCCCGGCGAAACTCCCACCCCTGGCATCTGGCTCCAGTCTTCGCAGTTCTACACCATCTCCGCCCGCAGCAAGCACATTGACGCCGCCGCCAAACTGGTGAGCTTCCTGGTCAACAGCGAGGCAGCAGGCAAGATCATCCAGAGCGACCGAGGCGTACCCAGCAACCCCGACACGCGGGCGGCCATCCAGGAGCTGCTCACGCCCCAAGGCAAGGTTGAAGCCGCCTATATCGACCAGATCGGCAAGATGGACTTCGCGCCCACCTTCATTGGTCCCACAGGTTCGACAGCCGTTTCAGAGATCACAGCGCGGATCAACACCGATGTCCTCTTCAAGCGGCTCACGCCGGAGAAGGGTGCCGAGCAGTGGCTGAGCGAAAGCAAAGCCGCCATCGGTAAGTAGCAGTCATCAACGCGGGGTCACTTTTGGCCCGTCCAGGGGTGGAGTACGGGCCACAAGTGACCCCGCGTTGCTTTAGGAGACTTCCAGGTAAGGGTCGGCCCACGCGCCGATGATGCGCGCCACCCGCGCAGCCTGGCCCTTCCCCGTGAGAAGGTGCTCGCTGCCCTCCAGGGAGATGAAGCTCCGCGGGTGCCGGGCTGTTTGGAAGATCTCGCTGGCGTTGTCGATGCCCACGGTGTTGTCGGTGGGGGAGTGCATCACCATCAGGGGCTTGTGGAGCGTCCGGATGCAATCGCGCAGGTCAGCACTTTCCACGTCTTCCACGAAGTGGCGCCGAACCTCCATCGGACGGCCACCCAGATCCACGACGGCGCTGCCGTCGCGAAGGATGGAGTCAATCTCGGCGTCGAACATGTGCTCCACGTGCTTGGGTTCGTAAGGCGCCGCCACGGTCACCACGGCGTTGAGGCCCGGGATGTCGCGGGCAGCGGCGAGGACCGCCGCACCGCCGAAGGAATGACCCACCAGCAGGGAAATGGCCCGTCCCTGTTCCCGCATGAATGCTGCGGCCAGGATCGTATCGGCCACCTTGACGCTGAAAGAGCCGGCCGACCACTCGCCGCCGGAACCACCCAGGCCGAGGTTGTCGAACCGGAGCATCCCCACGCCCTGCTCGGCCAGCCCCTTGCAGATCCGTGAAGCCGCCGGGCTGTCCTTGCCCAGGGTGAGCCCATGGGAGTAGAGGCCCCAGCCGCGTACCGGGCCTTCGGGAACGTCCACGATTCCGGCCAGCGTATCGCCGGTGCTTCCCGTGAAGGTGATCTTCTCAGAGCGTGACACGCTGGTCTCCTTGCGTTGGGTTGTGTGGTTGCGGCACTTGATTAACGACGACGGCGCCCCTCACCTGCAGAGGTGAGCGGCGCCGTCGACGTGCTGTTCTTCGAGGAACGGCTGACTAGATCTTGCGGGCCAGAATGGCCTGCTTGACCTCAGCGATTGCCTTGGTCACCTGGATGCCGCGGGGGCACGCTTCCGAGCAGTTGAAGGTGGTGCGGCAGCGCCACACGCCTTCTTTGTCGTTGAGGATCTCAAGGCGCATGTCGCCGGCGTCATCACGGGAATCGAAGATGAAGCGGTGTGCGTTGACGATTGCAGCCGGGCCGAAGTACTGGCCGTCGGTCCAGAAGACCGGGCAGGACGAGGTGCACGCTGCGCAGAGGATGCACTTGGTGGTGTCGTCAAAGCGCTCACGGTCCTCAACGGACTGCAGACGCTCCTTGGTGGGCTCGTGGCCCTTGTTGATCAGGAACGGCATGACTTCGCGGAAGGACTGGAAGAAGGGTTCCATGTCCACGATCAGGTCCTTCTCCACCGGGAGGCCCTTGATCGGCTCGACGGTGATGGGCTTGGACGTGTCCAGGTCCTTCAGCAGCGTCTTGCAGGCGAGGCGGTTGCGGCCGTTGATGCGCATGGCATCGGATCCACAGACACCGTGGGCGCAGGAGCGGCGGAAGGATACGCTGCCGTCGATTTCCCACTTGACCTTGTGCAGGGCATCCAGCACACGGTCCGTGCCGTACATGGTCAGCTTGTAGTCGTCCCAGCGCGCTTCTTCGGAGATCTCCGGATCGTAGCGGCGCACGCGGAGCGTGATGTGGAACGTGGGAATTTCACCGTCGCCGGCAACGCTCGCCGGAAGCTCGATCTTGGATGCGGGCTCTGCCATTTCGGTCGTCATTAGTACTTACGCTCCATCGGCTCGTAACGGGTGAAGATCACGGGCTTCGTCTCCAGACGGATGCCCGCAACGGATTCCGCCGAGGAGGCGGCAGTGACGGAATTATCCAGGTAAGCCATGGAGTGCTTCATGAACTTTTCGTCGTCGCGGTCCGGGAAGTCCTCGCGGTAGTGGCCACCACGGGACTCTTCACGGTGCAGTGCACCGACGGTCATGACCTTGGCCATGTCCAGAAGGAAGCCCAGTTCCACGGCTTCCAGGAGATCCAGGTTGAAGCGCTTGCCCTTGTCCTGGACGGTGACGTGCTTGTACCGCTCTTCGAAGGATGCGATGTCGCGAAGGACCTGCTCCAGGGATTCCTTGGTGCGGAACACCTGCATGTTGGCGTCCATGGTGTCCTGCAGTTCCTTGCGGATCTGCGCGACGCGCTCCGTGCCGTTGCCGCTGAGCAGGCCGTCCAGGATGCCCCGGGTCATTGCTTCCGGGTCCTCGGGCAGCTCGACGAAGTCGGCCGTCTTGGAGTACTCGGCGGCTGCGATGCCTGCACGCTTGCCGAAGACGTTGATGTCCAGGAGCGAGTTGGTGCCAAGGCGGTTGGAGCCGTGCACGGAGACACAGGCAACTTCACCGGCTGCGTACAATCCGGGAACGATCGTGTCGTTGTCCTGGAGAACCTCAGTGGTGATGTTGGTGGGAATGCCGCCCATGGCGTAGTGCGCGGTGGGGAATACGGGGACGGGATCGGTGAACGGTTCCACACCCAGGTAGGTGCGGGCGAACTCCGTGATGTCCGGAAGCTTGGCCTCGATGTGCGCCGGCTCAAGGTGGGTCAGGTCCAGGAGGACGTAGTCCTTGTTCGGACCACAACCGCGGCCCTCACGCACTTCGTTGGCCATGGCACGGGCCACGATGTCACGGGGCGCGAGGTCCTTGATGGTGGGGGCGTAGCGCTCCATGAAGCGCTCACCTTCCGAGTTACGCAGGATGGCACCTTCACCACGAGCACCCTCGGTGAGGAGGATGCCCAGGCCTGCGAGGCCTGTCGGGTGGAACTGGAAGAACTCCATGTCTTCCAGGGGGATGCCGCGGCGGAAGGCGATGCCCATGCCGTCGCCCGTGAGGGTGTGTGCGTTGGACGTGGTCTTGAAGACCTTGCCCGCGCCACCTGAGGCGAACACCACGGACTTGGCCTGGAAGACGTGCAGTTCGCCTGAGGCGAGGTCGTAGGAGACCACACCGGCCACACGCTTCTGCTTGTACGGCGTGCCGTCTTCGCGTACGGCGTCTTCCTCGACGATCAGCAGGTCAAGGACGTAGTACTCGTTGTAGAACTCAACGTTGTGCTTGACGCAGTTTTGGTACAGGGTCTGCAGGATCATGTGACCGGTACGGTCGGCTGCATAGCAAGCACGGCGGACGGGTGCCTTGCCGTGGTCACGAGTGTGGCCACCGAAGCGGCGCTGGTCGATCCTGCCCTCGGGGGTGCGGTTGAACGGCAGACCCATCTTCTCCAGGTCCAGCACGGCGTCGATGGCTTCCTTCGCCATGACCTCCGCTGCGTCCTGGTCAACCAGGTAGTCGCCACCCTTGATGGTGTCGAAGGTGTGCCATTCCCAGTTGTCTTCTTCGACGTTGGCCAGTGCTGCGCACATACCACCCTGGGCTGCACCGGTGTGCGAGCGGGTGGGGTAGAGCTTGGTCAGTACCGCTGTGCGTGCGCGCTGACCGGACTCGATCGCGGCGCGCATGCCGGCGCCACCTGCACCGACAATGACGACGTCGTACTTATGGACCTGCATACCAGATGCTCTCTCTTTCAAAAATTCAGATGGTCGGCGGAGGCTGCTCCGCTACGTCAGGCGAACCGGTTCCCTCCAAGAAGAGGCCGGACCGCCGCTGTGGCACAGCCCGCTACGGGGCCGGGCAGAATCCGCCAGGCAGCTGAACGCCGTCGACGACGGGGCACGGGTTGAACGTGAAGATCACCAGAGTGCCCAGGATGATGATGACCAGGGTGGCCGCGTAAAGGACCATCTTGAGCCAGAAGCGAGTGGAATCCTTCTCGGCGTAATCGTTGATGATGGTGCGGACGCCGTTGGTGCCGTGCAGCATGGCAAGCCACAACATGGCCAGGTCCCAGAACTGCCAGAAGGGATCGGCCCACTTGCCGGCCACGAAACCGAAGTCGATGGCGTGGATGCCTTCGCCCACCAGCAGGTTAACGAAGAGGTGGCCGAAGATCAGCACCACCAGGACGATGCCGGAGAGGCGCATGAAGAGCCAGGCGATCATCTCGAAGTTGCCACGGCTGGAGCCGGTGCGGTTGTACTTCGGGGCGATCTTCCCGCTCCCGATTTTTCCGCTGCGTGGTGTTTCAATGGTTGTCATGGCTTAGTGGCCTCCCAGCGCGAGGGAAAGGTGGCGGATGGCGAAGCCGGCGAACGTGACCAGCCACAGCGCAAGCACGACCCACAGCATCTGGCGCTGGTACTTTGCGCCCTTCTTCCAGAAGTCGATCGCGATCACACGCAGGCCGTTGAAGGCGTGGAAGATGATCGCGGCGACCAGGCCCGTTTCCCCCAGGGCCATGAGGGGGTTCTTGTAAGCACCAATGACGGCCGTGTAGGCCTCAGGGGACACACGCACCAATGAGGTGTCCAGCACATGGACCAACAAGAAGAAAAAGATCACTACACCGGTAATACGATGTCCAACCCAGGACCACATGCCTTCACGGCCGCGGTACAAGGTGCCAGCTGGTTTTGTCGGCACTGATTAAACCTTCCTGCAACACAGCGGCGCTGGCATGGGATCCATGCGGGGGGAACGCCTGCTGCGAGAGCACTCGTAGCTCACGCCTAAATCTAGGCTTCGCTCACAGCATATTCAATTTAGGACGG
>Ga0153977_1000062_pt1 | contig 38549 bp, 33 predicted proteins | sample TSGA061MetaG_FD_104710 | JGI IMG/M metagenome (GOLD analysis project Ga0153977, IMG submission 104710) | Attine ant fungus gardens microbial communities from Georgia, USA - TSGA061 MetaG | ecosystem: Host-associated > Fungi > Mycelium > Unclassified | place: USA: Georgia, Yuchi Wildlife... | reverse complement strand
GTGATGGTTGCCACAAAGATTTGTGTTTGATGCTGGCGGCACTACACACTGTGACCACCGACCGATCCACCCGCAATGATGCAGGAGAAGTATGTTTTCGAAAATTCTGGTGGCCAATCGCGGAGAAATCGCGATCAGGGCGTTTCGCGCTGGTTATGAACTGGGTGCCAAGACCGTAGCCGTCTTTCCGCATGAGGACCGTAACTCGATCCACCGTCAGAAAGCCGACGAAGCTTACCTGATCGGCGAGGTGGGCCATCCCGTCCGCGCCTACCTGGACGTGGAGGAGGTTGTCCGCGTCGCCAAGGAAGCCGGCGCAGACGCCATCTACCCCGGCTATGGTTTCCTTTCAGAGAACCCGGATCTTGCGCGTGCCGCGAAGGCGGCGGGAATCACCTTTGTGGGTCCGCCCGCCGAGGTCCTGGAACTCGCCGGCAACAAAGTTGCAGCCTTGGAAGCAGCCCGCAAGGCCGGCGTTCCCGTCCTGAAGTCGAGCAAGCCCTCCAAGGATCTTGACGAGCTCATTGCGGCAGCTGACGAGATCGGTTTCCCGATCTTCGCCAAGGCTGTTGCCGGCGGTGGCGGCCGTGGCATGCGTCGCGTCGAGACGCGCGAAGCCCTCCCCGAAGCCCTGCAGTCGGCCATGCGCGAGGCGGACGCAGCCTTTGGCGATCCCACGATGTTCCTCGAACAGGCCGTGCTGCGTCCCCGCCACATCGAGGTCCAGATCCTGGCCGATGCCGAGGGCAACGTCATGCACCTCTTCGAGCGTGACTGTTCCCTGCAGCGCCGCCACCAGAAGGTGGTTGAAATCGCCCCGGCACCCAACCTGGATGAGAACATCCGGCAGGCGCTGTACCGCGACGCCGTGGCTTTCGCCAAAGCACTTAATTACGTCAACGCCGGAACGGTCGAGTTCCTCGTCGACACCGAAGGTGAGCGTGCAGGTCAGCACGTCTTCATCGAAATGAACCCCCGTATCCAGGTGGAGCACACCGTCACCGAGGAAATCACCGACGTCGACCTCGTGCAGGCACAGATGCGTATTGCGTCGGGGGAGACGCTGGCGGATCTGGGCTTGAGCCAGGAGACCGTGTCCATCAAGGGCGCTGCGCTGCAGTGCCGCATCACCACCGAAGACCCCGCCAATGGCTTCCGGCCGGACGTCGGAAAGATCACCGGCTACCGTTCAGCCGGTGGCGCCGGTGTAAGGCTCGACGGCGGCACGGTCTACTCGGGTGCCGAGATCAGCCCCCACTTTGACTCCATGCTGGTGAAGCTGACCTGCCGTGGCCGCGACTACCCTGCCGCTGTAGCCCGCGCCCGGCGTGGACTCGCCGAGTTCCGGATCCGCGGTGTGTCCACCAACATCCCGTTCCTGCAGGCCGTCCTCGCCGATCCTGACTTCAATGCCGGCAACGTGGCCACGGATTTCATCGACAAGCGCCCTGAACTGCTCAAGTCCCACATCTCCGCCGACCGTGGCACCAAGCTGCTCACGTGGTTGGCTGAGGTGACTGTGAACAAGCCGAACGGCGAACTCAAGGTCCACACCGATCCCGCGAGCAAGCTGCCCGCCGTCGAAGGTCCCGTTCCGACATCAGGTTCGCGCCAGAAGCTGATCGAGCTCGGCCCGGAGGGCTTCGCCAAGGCGCTGCGCGAGCAGAACGCTGTGGCGGTCACGGACACCACGTTCCGCGACGCCCATCAGTCACTTCTTGCCACCCGCGTCCGCACCCGCGACCTCGTTGCGGCCGGCCCTGCAGTGACCGCCCTGATGCCGGAGCTTCTTTCGGTGGAGGCGTGGGGTGGTGCCACGTACGACGTCGCGCTGCGTTTCCTGGGCGAAGATCCCTGGGACCGGTTGGCCGCCCTGCGGCAGGCCCTTCCGAACACCTGCCTCCAGATGCTCCTCCGTGGACGCAACACCGTGGGTTACACGCCCTACCCGGAGGAAGTGACGGAGGCCTTCGTCAACGAAGCCGCCGCCACGGGCATCGACATCTTCCGTATCTTCGACGCGCTCAATGACGTCAACCAGATGGCCCCGGCCATCCGGGCGGTTCGGGCAACGGGAACGGCTGTGGCCGAAGTTGCCCTGTGCTACACCGGCAACCTCCTGGATCCCAACGAGGATCTGTACACGCTGGACTACTACCTGGACCTGGCCCAAAAGATCGTCGACGCCGGTGCGCACATCCTGGCCATCAAGGACATGGCCGGCCTCCTGCGCCCGGCCGCCGCGGCGAAACTCGTTACGGCTCTTCGTGAGCGCTTCGACCTGCCGGTACACCTGCACACGCACGACACCGCAGGGGGCCAGTTGGCCACCCTGCTGGCAGCCGTCGACGCCGGCGTGGACGCAGTGGATGTCGCTGCAGCTTCCCTGGCCGGTACCACCAGCCAGCCTGCTGCTTCCGCGCTGGTTGCCGCTTTGGCCAACACGCCCCGCGACACCGGCCTTAGCCTTGCCAACGTCGGCGCCATGGAGCCGTACTGGGAAGCTGTGCGACGCGTTTACGCACCGTTCGAATCCGGTCTTCCGGGCCCCACGGGCCGTGTCTACCAGCACGAGATCCCGGGCGGGCAGCTGTCCAATCTGCGCCAGCAGGCCATCGCCCTGGGGCTGGGGGAACGGTTCGAAGCGATCGAGGACATGTACACTGCGGCTGACCGCATCCTCGGCCGCCTCGTCAAGGTGACACCGTCCTCCAAAGTCGTGGGCGATCTCGCCCTGCACCTGGTGGGACTCAACGCGGACCCGGCGGACTTCAACGAGAACCCGCAGAACTACGACATCCCGGACTCCGTAATCGGATTCCTGTCCGGCGAACTTGGCAATCCTCCCGGTGGATGGCCTGAGCCCTTCCGCACCAAGGCCCTTCAAGGCCGCAGTGTGAAGGTCCGCGACGTCGACATCAGCCCGGAAGACAGTGCCGCCCTCAAGGGTGATTCCAAGACGCGCCAGCACACGCTGAACCGCCTGCTGTTCGCCGGTCCCACCAAGGACTATTTGAAGAGCGTGGAAACGTACGGCAACCTCTCCGTTCTGGACACCCGCGATTACCTCTACGGCTTCCAGCAGGGCTCCGAGCACGTCATCGAACTGGAAAAGGGCGTCCGCCTCATCGCGCAGCTCGAAGCAGTCTCCGAAGCCGACGAGAAGGGCATGCGCACGGTCATGTGCACCCTCAACGGCCAGTCGCGGCCTGTGGTCGTCCGTGACCGTTCAGTGGTCAGCAACGTCAAGGCGGCAGAGAAGGCCGACCCCGCCCAGCCCGGACAGGTTGCAGCACCGTTTGCCGGCGCCGTGACTGTCACGGTCAAGGCCGGCGACGCCGTGAAGGCCGGTGACACCGTGGCCACCATTGAGGCGATGAAGATGGAGGCATCCATTACGACGCCGGTGGCCGGCACTGTTTCGCGCCTGGCCATCTCAGCGGTGGAGCAAGTGCAGGGTGGCGACTTGCTGCTGGTCATCAGCTAGCGGTCCACCCCGAAAAAAAGTACCCCGCCCATCCGGGCGGGGTACTTTTTTGCTCTCCGGTTGTTGTGGCCGGAAGCCGGGCTATGAGGCGCGGGGAGCTGAGTACATTTCCTCGATCACTGCGTCAAAGTCCTTCATGACCTGCGCGCGCTTGACCTTCAGCGACGGTGTCAGGTGGCCGGAGGCCTCGGTGAAGTCCGCCGGGACCACGCGGAAGGCCTTGATGGCCTCGGCCTGGGATACGGACTGGTTTGCCTTGCTGATGAGTTCCTGCACCGCAGCCTTGACCGTGGCGTTGCCGGTGGCCTCGGCCAGGGTAGTGCTCGCCGGAAGCCCGTGGCGTTCCAGCCAGCCGGGGAGGGCTTCCTCGTCCAGGGTCACCAGCGCGCCGATGAAGGGACGGTTGTCACCGACTACCAGGACCTGCGACACCAAGGCGTCCGATCGGATCTGGTCCTCCAGCAGGGCCGGCACTACATTCTTGCCGCCTGCCGTGACGATGATCTCTTTCTTGCGTCCGGTGATCTTCAGGAAGCCGTTGCTGTCCAGCTCGCCGATGTCGCCGGTGCGGAACCACCCGTCGGCCGTGAAAGTCTCTTCAGTGAGGTCCGGCCGCTTGTAGTAACCGCGCATCACGCAGACGCCCTTGGCGAGGATTTCGCCGTCGTCGGCAATTTTTACTGAGTTCCCCGGCAGGGGAGCGCCCACGGTACCGATCCTGATCATGGAGGGAGTGTTGACGGAGATCGGAGCCGTGGTTTCGGTCAGTCCGTACCCTTCCAGGATCTGCAGGCCGATGCCTTGGAAGAAGTGGCCCAGGCGTTCGCCGAGCGGGCCGCCACCGGATACCGCATGGGCGACGTGGCCACCCATGGCTGCCCGGAGCTTTCCGTAGACCAGTTTGTCGAACACGGCGTGCTTGATCTTCAGTCCAAGACCAAGCTTTCCGTCCTGGCGTGCCTTCGAATAAGCGATCGCGGTGTCTACTGCCTGGTGGAAGATGGCGCCCTTGCCACCGTCTTCGGCCTTGGTAAGCGCCGAGTTGTACACCTTTTCGAACACCCGGGGGACGGCAAGGATAAATGTCGGCTGGAAGCTTTGGAGGTCGCCCAGCAGATTTTTGATGTCCGGAGTGTGGGCCACCTGGACGCCTCCGGCCACGGCCAGGACAGAGATGAACCTGGCAAAAACGTGCGCCAATGGCAGGAACATGATGGTCTTGCCGGACTCGTTGATGATTTCCGGAAGGGAGGCCCGGGCATTCTCGGAAAGTTCCACGAAGTTTCCGTGCGTCAGTTCGCATCCCTTCGGCCTGCCCGTTGTGCCGGAGGTGTAGATAATGGTTGCGATGTCCCGCAGTCCGGCAGCGGAGCGCCGGGACTCCAGTTCGTCGTCGGGAACTCCAGCTCCTGCGGCGCGCAGGGCATCGAGGCCGGCGCCTTCGAGTTGCCAGACGTTGGCAACGGAGGTGATGTCCTCCGCGACGACGGCCTGGCGGATGATGTCCTCATGGTGGGCTGACTCGCCGAAGGCCGCCACTGCGCCTGAGTCTCCAAGGTTCCATGCCACCTGCGACGGCGAAGACGTTTCGTAGATCGGGACGGACACGGCTCCGGCGAACCAGATCGCGAAGTCCACCAGGGACCACTCGTAGCGCGTCCTGGACATGATGCCTACGCGGTCGCCCTGACCCACGCCGCTGGCAATGAGGCCCTTGGCCAGCGCCCTGACGTCAGCGAGGAAGTCTGTGGCGCGGATGTCCGTCCACTGCCCGCTGCCATTGAGCTTGGAGAACAGCGGGGGATTGGACGCCTTTCCCGCCTCCCGAAGCACGAGGTCCGTGATGTTGGTTTCAGGGGAGATGTTCACGAGGGGAGGAACACTGATTTCACGCACGGTAGCTCCTTTGATATCCACGGGCCACGAGGGGCTTCTTTCACTCTAGTATGCCCGCTCGCGGTGGTGTGTTCTATTTCACCTACTGGCGAGTAACTTTACGGATCGGGCCCCATTTCAAGCAACTCGGGTACTTCTGGACCCGGCGATGCGGAGGCGCGCCCGGTAGCGGAATAGGATGATGGGATGCCCGCATTCCGGTCCCGAACCCGCGTAAACTACAGGCCCCCGGCCGCTGCCTGGAAGGACGTTCCCTGGGCCGCCCGGCGAAGCCATCTGGGCCGCAGGGGACTGGCCATCGGGATCGACATCGGCGGCACCAAAGTTGCAGCCGGTGTGGTGGACGCCGATGGCAGGATCCTCGCCGAGGCGCGGCGGTCCACCCCGGGAGCCGATCCCCGGGCAGTTGAACAGACCATTGTGGAACTCGTGGATGAACTCAGCGCCGGGCACAGGGTCGCCTCCGTGGGTATAGGCGCCGCCGGTTGGATGGACCTCGACGGCGGGACGGTGCTGTTCAGCCCGCACCTCGCCTGGCGCAATGAACCCCTCAGGGCCAGCCTGCAGAAACTGCTCAGGCGCCCGGTCCTGCTCACGAACGACGCCGATGCCGCAGCATGGGCGGAATGGCGCTTCGGCGCCGGCCAAGGGGAAAGCCGGCTCGTGTGCGTCACCCTCGGTACAGGCATCGGCGGTGCCATGGTGATGGACGGCCGGGTGGAGCGGGGCCGCTATGGCGTCGCCGGAGAATTCGGCCACCAGATCATTTTTCCCGGCGGCCACCGATGCGAATGCGGGAACCGCGGATGCTGGGAACAGTACGCTTCCGGAAACGCGCTCGGACGTGAAGCCCGCCAACTGGTTCGGACCAACTCACCCGAGGGCCGGGCCCTGCTCGAGCGGGCCGGAGGCACAGCGGACAACATCACGGGAGCAGCGGTCACCACCCTCGCCCTTTCCGGGGACGCCACGTCCCGGGAGCTGCTGGCGGACCAGGGCGAATGGCTGGGCCTGGGGCTGGCCAATCTTGCAGCTGCCCTGGACCCGGGGATGTTCGTCATCGGTGGCGGACTATGCGACGCCGGGGACCTCCTGGCCGGTCCTGCCCGGGACTCTTTTGCCAAGAACCTCACAGGACGCGGCTTCCGGCCCATGGCCAGGATTGAACTTGCTGCCCTGGGCCCGCGGGCCGGCATGATTGGTGCCGCGGACCTTTCGCGGGTCAGCGGCAGGTCGCACAACTAGGCCTGGTCAACAGGGCCGGAGCGTCGGCACCTAGATGCGGGCGCCGTCGTCGTCCTCATTCTTTTCCTGCGGAAGCCTCATGATGAGGAACACCACCGAGACCACGAACGCCGCGACGATTCCCAGGACGGCAGCCAGCGGCGCCGATCGCCAGAACATGGCAGTGAATAGCAACGCGACCGGCCCACCCACGGCACCCACCCAGGCCAGCATCGTCAGCGGCTCGGTACCTGCCAGGCTCGGCGGTTCTTCCGGGATGAACGTCCCATCATCGTCGTCCACCTCAAAGTCACGCGGTCCCAGGGCGCGGCCCTGTCCCTCTCCGGCTGCCGGAACCTCCTGCGGCACTGCAGAGGACGGGGAAAGGCCGAGGGGATCGAAATCCCGGAAAGACCTGGCGGAGCCACCCCGCGCCTGGCCGGGGTCGGTGGTGGGTTCCGCTTCTCCGTCGTCCGGTCCTTGCTCGTCGGGGGTGGACCGGGTTGCCTCAAGCCGGGCCACCAGGTCCAGCCAGACCGCGTCGTCGTCCTTATTGGCACTTTGGTCAGCGGAGTTGGGATCAGGCCTGTTCATGGGCTGCGTCCTTATCGGGAGATGGCCCGTGTCCGGCCAGGGCGGCGAGTGTCTTTTGAATGAAATCGACGGTGCCGGAGAAGATTTCCGGAGCATCGTTGTCGAGGGTGGCCACGTGGTGGCTGTTGTGAAGGTAGCTGACCTCCACCGGAGCGTGGACGCGGGAGCGGAGAAATTCCAGGCTGGCATTCGATATGACGTTGTCCACCGTTGACCGGTACACGCGCACGGGGGCACTGATGCGGGGCAGGATCGCGGCCGTGTCCTTGTACATCTTCTTCAGCTGATGCGCCGCAGCAACAGGGGTTCGTGCGTAGGCGCCTTCGTCCTGGTCCGGTTTAAGGATGTCGTTGGCGATGGCAGGTGTCGTCTTCACCACGTACTTGAGCGCCGCGACGATCACGGCGCGTGGATCGTCCAAAACGAGACCGGGATTCACCACGACGGTGCCCGCGACGGGTCGCGTGGCTGCTATCCGCAATGCCAACGTACCGCCCATGGACAAGCCCGCAGCGAAGACGTAGTCGCACTCGGCAGCCAATTCCAGGTAGGCATCATCCACTGCGCGGTGCCATTCCTGCCAGGATCGCTTTGCCATGTCCTGCCACGTGGTACCGTGACCCGGCAGCAACGGCAGGCGGACGGCATAACCGGCAGCTGCCAGGTGTTCGGCCCAGGGGCGCACACTGTGCGGGCTTCCAGTGAAGCCGTGCGACATGACCACGCCAACGCGCGGTCCAGTTCCGCTCCAGCTGCTGAGGAACGGTGAGAAATCCGGGGTCATGTTCATGATGACTCCGAGGCTACTCTGTGATTGGCGTGCCGGCGGAAAAATGCTGCGGATTCTTCGAAAATGGTGGGCGCGTCAACATCCAGGGTGGCCACGTGCCCGCTCTGTGGAAGGGTCACCACTTTCAGGCGGGCCGAGTCGATGTGCTTTCGGATCGTGTCCACCGAGCTGGGGGGAATAACCCCATCAACCGACGATTTGAAGACCAATGCCGGCGCCTTCACCTGCTTCAATCCCCGGGTTGCGGACCGGAACAGCTTCTTGAGCTCGTGTACGGACTGCAACGGCGTCTTGGAGTAGTCGCTGTCCTCGATGAGCTCCGGTGCAGGAGAATCCTCCACGATGGGGGCGGTAGTGCGCATGACGTATTTCAGCGCGCCCACGTACTTCACGCGCCGGTCATAGAAGCTCAAACCAGGGTTGACCAGCACCACGCCCGGAACATCGTGGAGTGACGCCAAGCGGAGGGCTACAGCCCCACCCATGGACAGCCCCGCCACGAAACAGCTTTCCGTTGTGGCAGCGAGGTCCAGATAGCTCTGTTCAAAGGCCCGGTACCAGTCCTGCCAACGGGTTGTTGCCAGGTCGTGCCAGCTGGTCCCATGGCCCGGAAGGAGGGGGACCGTGACAGCGAACCCTTGCCCGGCCAGGTACTCAGCCCACGGCAGCATACTCAACGGGCTGCCGGTGAATCCGTGGCAGATCGCCACGCCGGTTGAGGCGTTCGGCCCATGTCCGGCGTAGTGGAAAGCGGCCGCGGCTGGTGGTTTGCGTTCCGTCATGCGTTCCATCGTGTCATTGTTCCGGACATTTCACACTGGAGTAGGGTTGCAGTTGAATGCCGGCCGGGTTGCCGGACGCATGCCTGCCAACGGCCGTGAGAGGACAAACGTGTTCTATTGGGTCATGAAGAGGATCTTTCTGGGTCCAATCCTCAAACTCCTGTTCCGCCCCTGGGTCAAAGGCCTGGACAATGTCCCCACGGATGGCGCCGCAATCCTGGCGTCCAATCACCTTTCCTTTTCGGACTCCATCTTTCTCCCCCTGATGGTGCATCGCCCGGTGATCTTCCTGGCCAAGTCGGAGTACTTCACCGGCAAAGGGCTCAAAGGGCGCCTCACAGCATTGTTCTTCAGGCTGAGCAACCAGCTGCCCATGGACCGTTCCGGGGGTGCCGCGTCCGAGATGTCGCTGCAGGCAGGCAAAGACGTCCTCACGTCGGGCGGCCTCCTGGGCATCTACCCCGAGGGCACGCGGAGCCCCGATGCCAGGCTCTACCGCGGCAAAGTGGGGGTTGCCCGGCTTGCACTGCAGACCCGTGTCCCGGTGGTTCCCGTCGCAATGATCGGCACTGAGAAGGTCCAGCCCATCGGCAAGAGGCTCCCGAGCATCCGCAGGATCGGCATCATTTTCGGACAACCGCTGGACTTCAGCCGCTACTACGGCATGGAAGACGACCGGCTGGTCCAGAGGGCGGTAACGGACGAAATCATGTACGAACTGATGCGCCTCTCCGGCCAGGAATATGTGGACGAGTATGCCGCCGTCGTCAAAGCACGGCTGGCCGGCAAGGGGCCGGAGCCACTCCACAAGCTTGAGGGAACCCAAGAGGCCGTCACGGACATTGCCGAGGACAGGGACGACCCCCGTCCCGAAGGCCAATAACCACCGGGAAACTGTGACGCAGACAGCAGCATCAGTTACGTCTGCAGTGCCTCAACCTCGCCGGAGGCTACTACTCTTGAAGGGTGACTGAGCTAACCGCGAACACCGCACCTTCCACAGTAGATCCACTCGCCAGCACCGCCCAGAGCGGAGCAGCAAACTATCCCGGGCTGGACGCCTGGCGTGACCTGCCGATTTCGCAGCAGCCAACGTGGTCGGATGCCGATGTCTTCAAGGCCTCGGTCAACGAACTCTCCGTTGTTCCGCCCTTGGTCTTTGCCGGGGAAGTGGATGTCCTCCGGGAGCGCCTGGCGGCCGCAGCCCAGGGCAAGGCGTTCCTGCTCCAGGGTGGCGACTGCGCGGAAACATTCGAGGCTGCCACGGCCGACAAGATCAGCGCACGCGTCAAAACCATCCTCCAGATGGCCGTGGTCTTGACCTATGGCGCGGCAATGCCCGTGATCAAGATGGGGCGGATGGCCGGCCAGTTCGCCAAGCCGCGTTCGTCCAATGACGAGACCCGTGACGGCGTGACATTGCCCGCTTACCGCGGGGACATCGTCAACGGCTACGAGTTCACTCCCGAGTCCCGTGCTCACGACGCCGGCCGCATGTTGAAGGCCTACCACACCTCTGCCTCCACGCTGAACCTGATCCGCGCCTTCACGCAGGGCGGCTTCGCCGACCTCCGCCTGGTGCACCAGTGGAACAAGGGGTTCACCGAAAACCCGGCTCACGCCCGCTACGAGTCTTTGGCCCGTGACATCGACCGAGCCATTATGTTCATGGATTCCTGCGGGGCGGACTTTGAAGCTCTGAAGCGCGTTGAATTCTTCGCCAGCCATGAAGCACTGTTGCTGGACTACGAGCGGGCACTCACGCGCATCGACTCCCGCACCGGCCTCCCATATGACACTTCCGCCCACTTCCTCTGGATCGGGGAGCGGACCAGGGAACTCGACCACGCGCACGTGGACTTCCTGTCGCGTGTCCGGAACCCCATCGGCGTCAAGCTCGGGCCGACCACCAGCGGCGACGACGCCCTGCGCCTCATCGACAAGCTGGACCCGAACCGCGAACCCGGCCGCCTGACGTTCATCACCCGCATGGGCGCCCGGAACATCCGCGAAAAGCTGCCGGCCGTCGTCGAGCGTGTCACGGCTTCCGGTGCCCAGGTGCTGTGGGTAACCGATCCGATGCACGGCAACACGGTAACCTCGCCCAACGGCTACAAGACCCGCAACTTCGACGACGTTATTGATGAAGTCCGTGGCTTCTTCGAGGTGCACCACTCCCTGGGCACCGTCCCCGGTGGCCTGCACGTTGAAATGACTGGCGACGACGTCGCGGAGTGCCTGGGCGGCGCTGACCCGATCGACCAGGACGCCTTCCTGGACCGCTACGAGTCCGTCTGCGACCCCCGCCTCAACCACATGCAGTCCCTGGAGATGGCCTTCCTGGTGGCCGGGGCCCTGTCCAAGAGGTAGCCTGGCAGCCCTGTCGAGACAAAGAAGGCGCGGTCCGGATTTTTCCGGGCCGCGCCTTCTGTATATATCGATATATCGATTGGGTATATCGCTTGGCTGGTGGGCGAAAACTAGACCACTGTCAGCGTCACGACGGATTCTTCCGGCACTTCGGTATTGACGGGACTCTGGTCCCGTACTGTTCCAAAGAAGCCTCCGAGGATCTTGTTGGTCTCTACCTTGAAGCCGAGCTTCTTGAGTTCTCTCTCGGCTTCAGCAGCCTGTTTACCGATGAAACTGGGGACCTTGACCATTCGTGGGCCCTTGGAAACGGTGAGGGTCACCGTCTGGCCTTTGACGAGGGTGCCGTTGGCGGGAGCTTGTGAGACAACCGAGCCCTTGGGGACGGACTTGTCGTTGACCGTCTCCGGGGCGATCACTGCCTTCAGCCCGGCATCCTGGATCGCTTTGACTGCCGCGTCCTGTGCAAGACCCCGCACATCGGGGACGGGGATGGGCTGCGGTCCTTTGGAGACGACCAAGGCAACGGGAGTGCCGTGCCGGACTTCCTTGCCCTTCGCCGGATCCTGGGCGATAACAACACCCGCTGGCACCTTTTCATCAAACGCCTCGGTGACGTTGCCCAGCGCCATTTGGGCTGAATTCAGGGCCGTTTTGGCGTCATCCAGGGTGCCGCCGGTGAGGTCCTGGAGCGGGAAGAGCTGGGCGCCCTTGGACACGAAAAGGGTGATGGGCTGAAACTTCCGGACTTCGGCACCTGATTCCGGTTTGGTGCCTACAGCGAGACCGGACAGGATGTCGTCGTCGAAAACGTCCTGGGGTTCAGACTGGAAGCCGGCGGTGCGGAGCAATTGCTGGGCCTCGGCTACTGTCTTGTTCTTGACGTCCGGGACCGTGCCAGGTGACCCAGGTCCCATGCCGAAAAACCAGCCCGCACTTGCCGCGAGCAGCGCCAGAATCACGATCACCACGGTCCAGATCAAGCCACGACGGCGGGGATTGCCTTCCCGGAGTGGTCGAACCGGAGTGGCCGCTGCCCGTGCGTGGTCCTTGGCCTGTTGCCGTTCGAGCCGCTTCAGGTCCCTTTTTCCCGGCGGGCGTGATTCCAGGTCCGTGGCACCCTGTGGCGACTGGAAGGACGGGCCACCGGCGGCCATGATCGTGGTGGGGTTGCTTGGCCGGGCAATGAATTCCGTTGGCGACGCCGTGGTGGGGAGGGACTCCGTGGCGTTCGTGTCCGGCCTGGAAGCGGCCATGGCCGTTGTGGGCGCGGCAGCTAAGTTGCCCGTCGCCGGCTGTTGCTTGAGATCCAGTTGCTCGTCGGTGAGCGTCGTACGGATGTGGCGCAGTTCAGTCAGCAGTGCGGATCCGTCGATTGGCCTGTTCTCCGCGTCAACGGAGGTGCACCACTGAACCAGTTCGTCCAGGTCTTCGGCCAGCCCGGGCGCTGCCTCTGAGGGACGGCCGACAGCGGCGTTTACGTGCTGGTAGGCCACGTGGATGGGGGACTCGCCGTTGTACGGTTGCTTGCCGGTCAGCATTTCGTAGAGCATGATTCCGGCTGAATAGATGTCGCTGCGCGCATCGGCGGGCTGGCCCAGGACCAGCTCGGGGGCCAGATAGGCCACCGTCCCGATCAGGGCCCCGGTGCTGGTGTTCGCGGAGATGGCCCTGGCCAATCCAAAATCGCCAACCTTGATACGCCCGTCGTCTGCGATCAGGACGTTCTCGGGCTTGATGTCGCGGTGAATCAAGCCTGAAGAATGGGCAGCCGCCAGGCCCTCGATCACGGGATCGATCAAGGCCAAGGCGAGCCGCGGGGGCAGCGCCCCTTGCGTATTGAGGACATCACGCAGGGTGTGGCCCTTGACGTACTCCATGACGAGGTATGCGATGTGGCCGTCTTCGCCTTGATCCAGCACGCCGACAATGTGGGGATGGGAGAGGCTGGCGGCGGCTTTTGCCTCGCGGCTCAAGCGCTCCAGGAACGTTTGGTCATTCGCCAGATGCGGGTGCAGGACCTTCAGGGCCACATCGCGCTCCAGGCGCCTGTCAGTGGCCAGGTAAACGGTGGACATGCCACCTTTCGCCAAGCGGGAACGGACCACGTAGCGCCCGTCCACGGTGGTACCGATGAGGTGGTCCTGCGTTGCTTCTTGCACCATACGATCCTAAACGAGACAGGGAAGGGGCCCGAATCCCCGTGGGATGCGGGCCCCTTCCGAGGTGCCGTGAAAGGCCTAGCCAAACGTGCGCTGACGTGCCTTGATCGATTCGACGTAGCGCTTGGTGTCGTCGTACATACCGTACTTGCTCACCGAATACTGCCCCTGGTAGTAACCGGCAATGGCCGTATCAAGGTCCTTGCTGGTGGCCACCAGGGTGCGGATGATCGCGACACCGGCCGTGGCGTTGTCATAGGGGTCCAGGAGGTTGAGCTTGCGGCCGACCAGATCGGACGCCCACTGGCCCGAAGACGGAATGACCTGCATGGTGCCAATGGCGTTGGCAGGGGAAACAGCCCGCTGGTCAAAACCGGATTCCTGCTCTGCGAAAGCCAGGGCCAGCGACGGGCTGACACCCATGCGTCGTGCCGTGTCAGCCACGATGGTCTTCATTTCAGCGCGGCTGGGCACCGGCGAAGCATTCAGGAGGGCCTTGTTCTCATTCGCGGAGCTGACAACAGCCGGGGGATAGGTAAACCCCAGGAATGTGCTGGGTACCAGCGGGGTGGTCTCTCCTGCTGGTTGCAGGCTGCCGCCGGGGATGGTGAGTTTCTGGCCCGGGTAGATGACCGTACTTGCGGTCACGTTGTTGGCCGACATGAGTGCGGACAGCGATACGCCCAACCTTGAGGCGATGGAGCTGAGGGTGTCGCCGGCCTTGATGGTGTAGGAACCCGTGCTTGCCAGGGGAGCAGGCGCCGGCGTCGGGGCGGGGGCCGGAGCTGCAGGCGCGGACGGCGCCGATCCGCCGCTGACCTTGATCTTTTGGCCCGGGTAGATGATGGAGCTGCCATTGAGGTTGTTCCAGCTGAAGATGCTGGACAGCGGAACGCCGTGCTTGGCCGCAATACCGCCGAGGGTGTCGCCGGAGACCACCGTGTAGACAGTGGCAGTGCTCGTGGTGCCCGATGCGGCCGGGGTGCTGGGCGCGGGGGCCGCTGTAGCCGTTCCGCTGAGCTTGATGCTCTGTCCGGGGTAGATCAACGTGGTGGGAGTCAGGTTGTTCAGCTGCAGCACTGCGGACGTGTCGAGGTTGAAACGTCGGGCAATGGCGCTGATGGTGTCGCCGCGAACCACGGTGTAGCTGTCCGGAGTTGCGGGGGCCATGGGGCGGAGAGCCGCGGGAAGTGTGGCGGCAACTGCCTGTGCGGGGATCACCGTACCGGGCGTGACAGCCTGGGCCTTCATGGCGGCAGCGAGGGTGGCCGGAATTTTGCGGGGTTGGGGTGCGGGCGCTGCGATGGACGGTTGAGCCAACGCAAGCGACGACAAAACCACAGCGGGAAGCGCGGCCGTGGTTGCCGCGATAACGGGCATGCTCATGGTTCGTTTCGGCGAGCGGGGCGTCGTCATGAAGGAATCCTCATCTCAAACAGCGGGGGTTGATTGTTAACGCTGTTGTCAGTGTTGCCAATGTTACTGATGTTATCAATGGTGCAAGTGTGATCAGTGTGAATCTCTCATACTTATTCCGTCGACACAACAATTCCTGCCGGGGAAGATTCTTTGTGCCAATTGTTGGTAGGGGAATTGCGGGCCAAACGGGCATCTGTGCCGTCCCTTTAGGCCTCCGGCTAGGCGACGGGCAGGGCGGCATGGCAACCTTGATCCGTGAGTAATGTAGAAAGCCTTGTTTCCGAGTGGTTGCCGCTTCCGGATGTTGCCGGGTTGCTGGAAGTTTCCATCACCAAAGTCCACGGACTTTTGGATGAGCGTGCGCTCGTCGCCATCAGGCGGGGAGAACGGAATATCCGCTCAATCCCGGCCTTGTTTATCCAGGATGGACATGTTGTGGACAGCTTGAAGGGGACCATCGCGGTCCTTAGCGACGCCGGCTACAACGACGAAGAGCTGATCACCTGGCTGTTTACTTCGGATGAATCACTGCGTGGCCGTCCCATTGACGCCCTGCGTGAGGGGCGCAAAACGGAGATCAGGCGCCGCGCCCAGTCTCTGGCCTGGTAATTGCGCCGGTTTAGTTCCTAAAGCGGCAACTGCTTGGAGCGACGACGACGGCGGTCCCCAACCGCCGTCGTCGTCACATGTCTGCTTGTCGTGTCATGTCTGCTTTGCCCGGCTCTGCGCAGCCAGGGCCGTTTCGCAGGGTCAGGCTGCGCGGCTGACGGCCGCTTCGGCCAATTGCCCCAAAGCCTGCAGCGCAAGCCCATCCAACGGCAAGCGTTCCAACGCCTCGAATGCGTCAGTACTAAGCTGTGCGATCAGCGACTCCGTTGCGTCCAAAGCCCCGCAATCGACCATGAGGTGGCGGATCCTGGCAACGTCCTCCCCGGCGAGTCCGGGATTGCCCAGCATGCGGTCCAGGTAAGCGGCTTCGGCCGCTGAAGCCTGATTAAGGGCGAAGCCGACAAGCACGGTGCGCTTGCCCTCCCGCAGGTCATCGCCCGCTGGCTTTCCTGTGGTTGCAGGGTCCCCAAAGACCCCAAGAACGTCGTCACGCATCTGGAAGGCTTCGCCGAGTGGGAGCGAAAACCCGGAGTACCCGGCCAGCAGCTCCGCGGACGCACCGGCCAGGGCGCCGCCCAAAGCCAGTGGATGTTCCATGGAGTACTTGGCCGACTTGTAGCGGATGATGGAGCGTGCGCGGTCCACCGACCCCGCCCGGTCGCGCACCGGTCCGGCTACCTCTTCAAGGATGTCAAGGTATTGACCGGCCATCACCTCTGCCCTCATCACGTTGAAGATACGGCGGGCAGGGCTTCCTGAAGCGGCGCGGGTTCCAATGTCACTGAAAGCCTCTTCACTGAAGGAGAGGCAGAGATCGCCGGTCAAGATGGCGGCAGCATCGCCAAAGTGCTCGCTGTCCAGGGCCCAGCCATTCGTTTCATGGAGTTGGCTGAACCGTTTGTGCACGCTTGGGCCGCCGCGCCGGGTATCGGACCGGTCGATGATGTCGTCGTGGATCAGTGCCGCGGCCTGGAAGAGTTCCAGCGCGCATCCGGCAGTGACGATGTCCGGGTCGTCGGCGGGACCGCCTGCGCCGCGCCAGCCCCAGTAGCACATCAAAGCCCTCAGCCGCTTGCCGCCGGTTACCAACGATGAAATGGCGCCGATCAGTGGGTCCACGTCCGGTGAAACCGTAGCCATGACGCCACGTTGTTCCGACAGGAAACTGCTGAGGCTGCCGGCGACGCCTTCGATGAATCGGGCCTGCTCGGACGCCACGGGGGAGGTGAACGTCACTTGACGGACCCGGCCGCCACATTGGCTCCGATGGTGAAGGTGGAGACCCCTTCTTTTTGCATGATCGAGACGTTCACGGTTTCACCATCACCGCGGATAAAGTCCAGGGAAGTGACGTTGCCAACGGCTTCGGGTCCGGGAACAAGCTTGAAACCCTGGGCCTCCAGTGAGGACTTGTAGTAGTCCACCACGCCCTGCGGAGGCGCTTTGATGGTCCCCACCAGCGCCACAGTGGCCAGGGAAGCGTTCTTGTCGAAGCTGCTGGACCGCACCGAGGTCTTGGGCATGACCGGAATGAGCTTCTCCGGGAATCCGGGAACAAGCGCATTGACCGTGGCCGTGGCGTTGGCGTCGGGTGCGCTGGACTCGGTGAAGCCCGTGGTGTCGGGAGAGGGGGTGCTGCTGACCGGGGACGCGGTCCCCGCGGGTGACGGCGCCGACGAAGCTGACGAAGATGAAGCAGCGCCGGTGGGCGACGGGCCCGCCGAGCCGCTGGGGGACGGCGTGCATGCGGAGGCCGCCACTGCGACACTGACTGCGAGCAGGGCAAACCCTCGCGATTGAGGAGTTCCAAAGAGCTTCACAGGGTATCCTTCCTGGGGCTGAGCCGGACTTTGCCTCCAGTTTAGTCAGTGCCCGGGCATAGTATTGCCGTTGTGAGGCAGGAAGCACCCGGCGGCGAGTCAAGCGCCGGACACAGACCGGCCCGCAGTGCTGAAGAGGCGCTGCGGGAATTGAGGCGAACCAGCATCCTGCACGTGGACATGGACGCGTTCTTTGTCTCCGTGGAACTCCGCACCCGTCCCGAACTGCGGGGCAAGCCTGTGATCGTGGGATTCCCCGCGGACCGCTCCGTGGTCCTGTCTGCTTCCTACGAAGCCCGGGCCACAGGGGTCAAGTCCGCCATGCCGATGTCCATTGCGATGAGGCGCTGTCCATCGGCCGTGGTCATCAATCCCCGCCATACTTTGTACTACGAGGTCTCGGCGCAGCTGATGGAAATCTTCGGGTCCATCACGGACCTGGTGGAGCCTCTGAGCGTGGACGAAGCTTTCCTGGATGTTCGTGGGGCCATCCGCCGGCTGGGGGCACCTTTGGATATTGGCCACCTCATCAGGCGAAAGGTCCAATCAGAACTCGGCATCACGGCTTCGGTGGGGATTGCCGGCACCAAGTTCGTTGCCAAGATCGCCTCTACCCGGTGCAAGCCTGACGGCATCCTGCAGATCGACGCCGAAGACACTCTTTCCTACCTTCACAGCCTTCCTGTCAGCGCCCTCTGGGGTGTGGGTGGCAAGACAGGGGAGGTCCTGGCGCGAATGGGCATCCGAACGGTCGCTGATGTGGCTGCCACGCCCTTGTCCTCCCTGAAGAAGGTTCTTGGCGCAAGCGGGGAACATGTGCACAGGCTCTCCATGGGCGTTGATCCGCGGCCGGTGACGCCCACCAGGATTGAAAAAAGCATTGGTGCTGAAGAGACCTTCTCCGTGGACACGGCAGATGATGGGTTGCTGCACAGGGAGTTGTTGAGGTTGTCCCACCGGACAGCCAGCCGGCTCCGGAGTTCCGGAATGCTTGCGCGGACCGTCGCCTTGAAGCTTCGATACGCCGATTTCTCCACCGTCTCCCGAAGCCGCACGGTGCACACGCCAGTAGACAGTGCCCAACTGATCTACCAGGTGGCCGTGCAACTCCTCGAGTCCCTGGGCCCGCGTTCCATGAGCGTCAGGTTGGTGGGAGTCCGGGCAGAGCAGTTGGAACCGGCCGGTCAGACATCGATGCAGTTGAGCCTGGACCGCCGGGATGACAACTGGCGGGCTGCCGAGCAAGCCCTGGACAGGGTTTCCCAGCGCTTTGGTTCCAAAACCCTGCTTCCGGCCCGGCTCCTGGAGCCCGGTAAACCTGCTTCGGATGCCTGAACGCTGTGACCTTGGTCCCGCGCGGCCCAAGCGTCTTTCAGAACGGCCCCGGACAAACTATCCTATTTATTACAGAGATTTAGATCGTCTGGACAAACTGTTTCCTGAACAGTCGGCCCTGAGGTATCCGCTGAACCAAGAGGGTATTTCGGGAACGAAATTCTTGGTCCGATCGTTTGGGTAAACAGACGCACAGGACGCGTTGTGTCCAGACGCTGGCTGACTAAAGGAGGTCGCGATGCCCCTCTCGGAGCACGAACAGAAGCTGCTTGAGCAACTTGAAAAGCAACTTCATGAGGACGATCCGAAGTTTGCCAACACCATGGGTTCGGATCCCATCCGCAGCTGGTCGACCAGGCACGTCATCATCGGCGTCCTTGGGGCAATCGCCGGCATCCTTCTCCTGCTTGTCGGCGTATCGCTGCAGGCGATTCCTGTGGGTGTCCTCGGCTTCATCGTCATGGGTGCTGGCGTGTACTTCGCGACGTTGCGTGGAGCGGCCTTCGGAAAGTCCAGTAAGGGAAAGCCCGCAAGGACCAAGCCCAAGAGTACCTTCATGAGCAGCCTTGAAGAGCGCTGGGATGAACGGCGCCGCGACGACCACTGAGGACCGGGGTGCCGGTGCTTCCGGCAACAGAGCCAATGTTGAGTCAGTTGTGCCCCTTGGCCCTCTGATGGTGTAAGTCTTACGGAGTTTTGACGGACTTCCGGAGTTTTGACAAGGACCCGCTATGCGGGTCCTTTCGCATTTAACGAGTGGCCACACCCTGCCCCTCCATTTCCCACCACCCACTCCACTTTCCTCCCACCCCAAGCAGCTTTGAGGTCCCCAGCCCCTTCCAGGCTCTTCCCAGCTTCCCGGTGTGCGAGCCCCAGGTTGAAAACTGCTCCCTTACCTCCACTTCTCTCCACCCCCCTGAAATCCGCGGCAATCCGGCCCGGAGGAATCTCAAAGTGGTGGAGAAACACCCTCGTGTGCGTTGACTGTGGTGCGTTGTGGAGTAAAGTGGAGCACATAAGAGGGTAGTGGCAGTGTTGGGTATGTGCGGGCACCTTGACTGAGGGGCGGTGGGGCCAGTGTTTCTGGGCACTCACTCGCCGCGTCTCGATGAAAAGGGCCGGATCATACTTCCCGCCAAGTTTCGGGAGGAACTTGCAGAGGGATTGGTCCTCACCAGGGGCCAGGAACGCTGCATCTACGTCTTCAGCCAGAAGGAATTCGAACGTATCCACGAGTCGATGCGGGAGGCGCCATTGTCTTCCAAGCAGGCCCGTGACTACATCCGGGTCTTTCTGTCCGGAGCCTCGGACGAAGTACCTGACAAGCAGGGGCGCGTGACCATTCCGCCAGCGCTCCGTGCCTACGCAGGCTTGGGAAGGGAACTGGCAGTGATTGGTGCCGGTACCCGGGCTGAGATCTGGGATGCCGACGCTTGGAATGAGTACCTCAACGAGAAGGAAGCAGCCTTCTCGGAAACGGATGACGACAATCTGCCCGGGTTCATCTAACCGGTCGGTGGAAGCAGTACCGCTTCTTGAATGGGATCTCCAGCCGCCCATCGGACAGTCTTCCTGGCTCAACTTCCCCTGAGCCAGGCCGGCCGACGATAGGCGCGGATGGGGATCCGATTCAAGAATCACCATGCACGTAACTGAGGAAAGAGGAGGCAGCGTGGAAGAGCAGGACGCGGCAAAGCCCACATCGGAGCGCCACGTGCCCGTCCTGAAAGACCGCTGCATCAACCTGCTCGCTCCCGGCTTTGAGGCTGCCAGGAGCCGGGGTGAGACCCCCGTCGCCATCGACGCGACCCTTGGCATGGGCGGGCACTCCGAAGCGATGCTGCAGCGTTTCCCCGACCTTCACCTTGTTGGCATTGACCGGGACGAAGAGGCGCTTTCCCTGGCCGGCGCCCGGCTGGAACCCTTTTCGCAACGCACTGACCTGGTGCATGCCGTGTATGACGAGATCGAGGACGTGCTGGCTGACCTTGGCATCCCGGAGGTCCACGGCATCCTGATGGACCTCGGCGTTTCTTCGTTGCAGTTGGACGAACGCGAGCGTGGTTTCGCCTACTCCTATGACGCTCCGCTGGACATGCGTATGGACACGAGCCGCGGGCAGACCGCCGCCGACGTCGTGAACACCTACAGCGAAGAAGACCTTGTCCGCATCATCCGCAAATGGGGCGAGGAGAAGTTCGCCGGACGGATTGCCAACAGGATCGTGAACGCAAGGGCAGAGAAACCCTTTGCCACCACGGGCGAGCTCGTGGAGCAGATCCGCAGCGTGGTTCCTGCCGCAGCGGCCAAGAGCGGCGGACACCCTGCCAAGCGGACGTTCCAGGCTTTGCGCATCGAGGTCAACGAGGAACTCGATGTGTTGGAACGCGCAGTCCCGGCAGCAGTGGGCGCCACGGCGTTGGGTGGCCGCGTGGTGGTGATGTCCTACCACTCCCTGGAGGACAAGATCGTGAAGTCCGTGTTCCAAAAGGGTTCCAAGTCCTCGGCGCCGCTGGGCTTCCCCGTGGAACTTGAAGAACACAAACCTGAATTGAAGACCATCACCAAAGGCACGGAAGTGCCCACTGCCGCAGAAATCGCCGAGAACCCGCGCGCGGCTTCTGCACGGCTGAGGGCCGTCGAACGCATCAAACCGAGGAGAGACGCATGAGCAACGCCGCAGCGAGGACTTTGCCCTCCGTGGTGGGCAACACTGCCCGCGCGCTTCCAGCACCGGCAGGGAAGCCGGATGTCGCCCGGCGGCCCCGCACGCCGCTCTCGGTGGTACGCAGTGCTCCCGGCCGTCGCAGGACTCCTTTCGTGGTGCTGTGCTTCGTGGCCATGGCAGCGGCGCTCCTGACCGTCCTGGTGCTGAACATCTCCGTGTCCACCGCGCAGTACCAGTTGGTGCAGCTCAAGGCGCAGGCGGCCACCCTTAATAAGGAAAACCAGGACCTGACACAGAAGAAGCAGAACTTCGAGGCTCCACAGAATCTGGCCGCCAAGGCTACAGAATTGGGAATGGTACCTTCCACGGTCAAAGGCCAGATCGACCTGAACACCATGACGGTGACCGGGAAGGCAACTCCCGCAGTCAAGGGCGAGAACCCCGGGGCTGTTCTCGCTCCTCCGGCCGTCGGGGGAGTGCTGGATGTTGTTCCCTCGGTGACCACCAAGGATCCGTTGGAGAACCTCAAGCCGGTTACCCCCGCGGCGCCGGAAGCGTCGGCAACGCAGGCAACTCCGCCGGCAGCCCCGGCTTCCCCGGCAGCGACACCGCCGGTGGATCTTCATGGCGGGTCGGTCCCGGCCCCCCAGCAGAAGACTCCCGGACAGTAGTCCATCCGTCCACTGAACAAGTCCACTGAATCAAGGCCAGCAGCAAGGAATCAACGTGGCTCAGAACCCCGGCACATCGAATAAAACGAAGACGCCGGCGGCACGAAGGCGGCTGCGCGTCGGGCTCGGCATCATGCTGACCCTGCTGCTGGTCGTCGGGGGTAAGTTGTTCATGGTCCAAGGCCTGGACATGGGCGGCATGGCTGAGGCTGCCCTCGCCAAGCGCCTGACTCCCCAGGTCCTCCCTGCCGAGCGTGGCCAGATCCTGGACGCGAACGGCACTGTCCTGGCCAGCAGTGTCATCCGGTACAACATCGTGGTCGACCAGACAGTGAACACGAACACTAAGACTTTCCACCGCTACAACGAGAAAACGGAAAAGCTCGACGAAATCACCCGTGACCAGGGCATTGCCGACCTTGCCGCCTTGCTCGGGACCGACGTCGCCAAGGTCCGTGAGTCCTTGACAGGGGACAAACGCTACTTCGTGGTAGCCAAGGACATCAAGCCCGAGCTGGAGGACCGGATCACCAAGCTGTACATCCCGGGCCTCAAGGCTGAAGGCATCAGCAAGCGCGTCTACCCGAATGGCAGCGTGGCCGGCGGGGTAGTGGGTTTCCTTAAGGACGGGACCACAGGCCAGGCAGGCATTGAACAAACCCAGGACGAGATCCTGCGCGGCACTGAAGGCAAGCGCGTCTTCGAGATCGGTGCCGACGGCCTGCGGATCCCCGTGGCTACTGACGAACTGACGCCCGCCGTCGACGGCAGCGACGTCAAGCTGACCATCAATACCGACATCCAGTACTTTGCGCAACAGGCCATCCAGAGCCAGGTCAACAAGATGAATGCCGAGTGGGGTTCCATCGTGGTGATCGATACGAAGACCGGTAACCTGATCGCCCTGGCCGACACCAATGCCCCGGATCCGAACGATCCCGGCAAAGTCGATGCCAAGGACCGTGGCGTGCGTTCTGTGACTGCCGCCTACGAGCCCGGCTCCGTCCAGAAAATGATCACCGCTGCGGCGGCCATCGAGGAAGGCAAGTCCTTTCCGCTGGACCACTTCACCATTCCACCGTCGTACACGATTGATGGACAGACCTTCACGGACGCTTTCGAGCATGGCACCGAAGAGCGCACTCTGGCGGGCATCCTGGGCTGGTCCATGAACACCGGCACAGTGATGGTCGGAAGCCGCCTGAGCAAAGAGCAGCGGTATGACTACCTGAAGAAATTCGGAATCGGGGAGCAGACGGACATCGGGCTGCCCGCCGAAGCAACAGGCATCCTAGCCACACCCGACCAATGGGATGAGCGCCAGCAGTACACGGTGCTCTTCGGCCAAGGTGTGTCGCAGTCGACGCTGCAGACCGTCAGGGCATTCCAGAGCATCGCCAACAACGGCGTGATGCTCCAACCCCGGCTGATTGACGGTTACATAGGTCCCGACGGCCAGGAGCAGAAAGCCCCTGCCAAGGACTCCCGCCAAGTGGTCTCCAAGGAAACCGCCCAGCAAGTCAGGGACATCCTGGAGAGCGCCGTGACCGAGGGACAGATCAAGGACGCCGCCATCGACGGCTACCGCGTTGGAGCCAAGACGGGTACCTCCCAGGCCCCGCGCGAAGACGGACTGCCGGGATTCGATGGCTACACGGCCTCCATGGTCGGCATGGCCCCCATGGATGACCCCCGGTTCATCGTGGAAGTGGTCTTGCAGCGGCCCAAGGGAAACATCTATGGAGTCACCAACGGACCGGTGTTCCGATCGGTGATGTCACAGGTGCTGAGGACCTACAACGTGGCCCCATCCACCGGAACTCCCGCGCGGCTGCCCCAGTTCGTCAAGTAAGCTTCTTGGGCGTCTGTTTCGGCCATCATTCGATCCACCACTAACGGCCCGGGCGCCGCTGGCCCCCGGCCGGTCGTTCCACGAGCACCAACGGAGAACTACGTGTCAGAGCACAAAGAGGCAGCTTCCAATACCGCGACGCCGGAGGCCGGCCGGTCAGGTTTCCGTCCGGCATCCGTTGCTGCGGTGCCCCTGGCCACCATTGCCGGAGCGCTGGGAGTAACGGCCCCTGACGGCAGCCACGACCTTGGCGTCACAGGCATTACGCTCAATTCCCGCGCCGTTGAACCAGGCGACCTCTATATGGCCCTGCCGGGCGCTACGCGCCATGGTGCGGATTTCGTTCCCCAAGCCGTGGATGCCGGTGCTGTCGCCGTGATTACAGACGACGCCGGTGCACGCCAGCTTGCGCTGGCAGCCGAGCAGCCGGTCCCTGTCCTTGTCATCGAGGAGCCGCGGGCCGCCGTCGGGCCTTTGGCCGCGCTGATTTATCGCAGCCAACCGGAGGATGCGGCCTTCCCGTCGCTGTTCGGTGTCACCGGTACCAACGGCAAGACCACCACCACCTACTTCATCAACTCGCTGTTGCGCGCCCTGGGCAAGCGGCCGGGACTGATCGGGACCATCGAGATTGTGGCCGGGGGAGAGCCCATTCCGAGCCTCCTGACCACGCCGGAGTCCCCGGATGTCCACGCGCTGCTCGCATTGATGCGCGAACGGGGCCTGGACGCTGCGTCCATGGAGGTCTCGTCGCACGCGATCTCCTACCGACGGGTGGACTCGGTCATGTTCGACGTAGCCGGATTCACCAACCTCACCCAGGACCATCTGGACCTCCACGGCAGTATGGAGGAGTACTTCAACACCAAAGCCGAACTTTTCAGCGCGGCACGTGCACGCCGGTCCGTGGTCACGGTCGACGACGAATGGGGCCGCAAGCTTGCCGGTCTGGCGGACATCCCGGTCACCACGCTTTCGGCGGCCTCCGGCGGCGCGGCCGATGCTTCCGGAGGCGCCTCGGACGCTGACTGGCGTGTGGCGTCCGTCAATCCGCGCGGGTTGGGATCGGAATTCGAATTGCGGCACTCGGACGGTCGGACCCTGCGCGTCCACACAGGGCTGCCGGGTGACTTCAATGTGGCGAACGCGGCGTTGGCCACCGTCATGGTCCTGGTCTCCGGGGTGGATGAAACCGAACTCCAGAACGCCCTGGATGCGCACGATCCTTTTACGGTTGCAGTTCCCGGGCGTATGCAGCTCGTCTCAACCGAACCCGCTTCAGTTGTTGATTTTGCCCACAATCCCGATGCCCTGGCCCGGGCGCTTATGGCGGTCCGGTCTCCTGAAGAAGGATCGAGGGTTATCGTGGTCTTCGGGGCAACAGGACAACGTGACCAAGGCAAAAGGCCCACCATGGGAGCCATCGCGGCCCGTCTGGCCGACGTCGTGATCATCAGCGATGACGACCCCCACGACGAGGACGCCGCGGCAATCCGCGCCGATGTGCTGGAGGGTGCCTACGCGGCGCGTGAAGAAGAGAACCTGGCCAGCGAGATCATCGAGTCCTATCCGAGGGATGCTGCCATCCGCCTCGCCGTTGACCTGGCCACGGCGAAGGACACCATCCTCATCGCAGGACGCGGCCACGAGGTGTGGCAGGAAGTAAATGGCGTTAACCTCGCCCTGGATGACAGGGTCGAGTTGAGGGCTGCCTTGACATCCAAGGGATTCAGCGTTTCATCGGACCAGCGGATAGAGTCCTAAACCGAGATGATTGCACTTACTGCGGCGGAGATCGCCGACATCACCCATGGCCGTTTGACCGGAGATCCGGGCATCGTGCCCTCCTCTGTGGTTACTGACTCACGGGAGGCGACGCCTGGCTCGTTGTATGTGGCCAAACCCGGCGAGCACGCCGACGGCCACGACTTCGTCGACGCAGCGTTTGAGCGTGGCGCCGTTCTGGTCCTCGCCGAACGCGAAGTGACCGATGCCGACGGCAACCCGTATCCCGCCGTCGTGGTGGATGACGCTGTCCTGGCCATGGGAGCCCTGGCGGCTGAAGCGGTCCGACGCATCCGGGCCCACCGTGAACAGCGCGGCGAGCAGTTCACCGTTGTTGGGATTACCGGCTCAGCCGGCAAGACCACCACCAAGGACCTCCTTGCCGGCGTGTTGTCCACGGCAGGCGCCACTGTGGCGCCGCAGGGCTCATACAACGGCGAGGTGGGTGTTCCGCTCACGGTATTTGCCGCTGACACCGATACCCGTTTCCTTGTCATCGAGATGGGTGCCACCGGCCTGGGCCACATCAAATACCTCGCAGAGATGGTCAAACCGGATATCGGCGTAGTGCTGGTGGTGGGGACCGCCCACGCCGGCGAATTCGGCGGTGTGGAAAATATCGCCAAAACCAAGGGCGAGCTTGTCGAAGCCCTCAGTGAGAACGGCACCGCGGTCATCAACCTGGACGACGGCCGCGTAGCTGCCATGCGCGCGCGCACCAAGGCCAAAGTCCTGGGGTTCACCGCCTCGCCCGCCACCACCGAAGAAGTGGAAGCCCGCAACGTCTTGGTCAATGCCCAAGGCCACCCGGACTTTGACCTCATACTTCCCGACGGCGGCCCTTCAGTTCAGGTGCGGAGCCGCCTGATAGGTGGCCACCACGTGACCAATCTGCTGGCAGCTGCGTCAGCCGCGTTCGCCGCCGGTATTCCAGCCGCTGACATTGCGTCATCGCTCAGCTCCCAGTCGGCGGCCAGCCGATGGCGCATGGAGCGCACGGAACGTGAAGACGGCGTGACCATCATCAACGACGCCTACAACGCGAACCCGGAATCGATGCGCGCGGCGCTGAGGACCCTTGCGGACCTCGGCCAAGGCAGGAGGACCTGGGCTGTCCTGGGTGCCATGCTCGAGCTCGGCGAAGACTCCATCCGCGAGCACACGGCAGTTGGTACGCAGGTTGTCCGACTGAACATCTCCAGGCTGGTCGTGGTGGGGCGCGAAGCCCGCGCTCTCTATGTGTCGGCCATCCAGGAAGGCTCCTGGGGAGATGAGTGTTCCTTCACTGAAACCGTGGAGGAAGCCTACGAACTCCTGCAGAACGAACTCAGACCAGGTGACCTCGTCTTGTTCAAGTCCTCCAACGGAGTGGGGCTGAGGCATCTGGGTGATCGGATAGCATTACCTCCACGGGCCGAGCCCACCGGAGAAAGCGCGGCTGAAGCTGCCGCAAGCGAAGGGAACGAGCAGCTGTGATTGCACTCTTGATCGGCGCCGGCGTCGCCCTTCTGGTGGCCTTGATAGGCACGCCCCTGTTCATCAGGTTCCTGGTAGCCAAGAGCTATGGGCAATTCATCCGCGATGACGGCCCCACCTCGCACCACACCAAGCGCGGCACCCCCACCATGGGTGGAACCGTTGTGGTGGCGGCTGTGCTCATCAGCTATTTCGTGACGCACCTGATCATGTGGATGATGAACCCGCGGTCCGCCGGCCCCTCGGCATCAGGGCTTCTTTTGCTTTTCCTCATGGTCGGCATGGGCTTTGTGGGATTCCTTGATGACTACATCAAGATCTCGAACAAACGCAGCCTTGGCCTCAATGCCCGGGCCAAACTCATCCTCCAGGCGGCAGTAGGCATCATCTTTGCCGTGCTGGTTCTGCAGTTCCCCAATGAGGACGGGCTGCGTCCGGCCTCGACGCAGATCTCGCTGGTACGGGACATTCCCTGGCTGGATCTCGCCTTTGGGGGGACAGTGCTCGGTGCGATCCTGTTCATCGTCTGGTCCAACCTGATCATCACGGCGGCCACCAACGGCGTGAACTTGACCGACGGCCTGGACGGGCTGGCCGCCGGCGCATCCATCATGGTCTTCGGCGCCTACACCATCATGGGAATCTGGCAGAACAACCAGGCGTGCGGTTCTCCCAAGGAAGCGGGCAGCGGTTGCTACCAGGTCCGCGACCCCATGGACCTTGCCCTGCTCGCAGCGATCCTCAGCGCCGCCTTGGTCGGGTTCCTGTGGTGGAATACATCACCGGCCAAGATCTTCATGGGTGACACCGGCTCATTGGCCATTGGTGGAGCTGTGGCGGCCTTTGCCATCCTCTCCCGCACCGAGCTGCTGCTGGCCTTCATCGGCGGCCTGTTCGTTCTCATCACGCTCTCGGTCATCATTCAAGTGGGCTTCTTCAAGCTCTCAGGCGGTAAACGGGTCTTCAAGATGGCGCCGCTCCAGCACCACTTTGAATTGAAGGGCTGGGCCGAAGTCACCGTGGTGGTCCGCTTCTGGATCCTCGCCGGGCTGTTCGTGGCCGCAGGCCTGGGAATCTTCTACGCTGAATGGGTGGTGCTGCTGTGAACGAAACCCCTGGGACCATGTCCCCTTCATCCGATCGGCTCAAGGAACTGACCAGCTGGGATGCCAACTGGAGGGGACTGCGGGTAGTGGTGACGGGCATCGGCCTTTCAGGCTTTTCCGCTGCCGACACCCTGATCGAACTCGGAGCCAAGGTTGTGGTGGTGGACGCTGCAACCACTGACAAAGCCAAAGCCCAGGCGGACACTTTGAAAATCGTGGGTGCCGTGGATGTCCTGCTGGGGGAGGACGCTGTCAGTGCCCTCCCCATGATCGAGGGCAGCCTGCCCGACCTCGTGGTGACTTCGCCCGGGTGGCGCCCGGACCAAGCCCTGCTGGCAGCGGCCAAGCGCAAGCACATCGCCGTGTGGGGCGACGTCGAACTGGCATGGCGTCTCCGGGTCCGTGAAGGACGCAAGACCACCGACTGGCTGACCATTACCGGCACCAATGGCAAAACCACCACGGTGGGGATGACGGAGTCCATGTTGCAGGCTGCCGGGCTGAAGGCCATCGCGGTGGGCAACGTGGGAACTCCGATCCTGGATGCCTTGCGGGACCCGGTGGACTATGACGTCTTTGCTGTGGAACTGTCCAGCTTCCAGCTGCACTGGAGCCAGTCGCTCTCGCCCGTGGCAAGTGTGTGCCTCAATGTCGCCGAGGACCACGTGGACTGGCACGGTTCCTACGCGTCCTACCTCGCGGACAAGGCGAAGGTGTACGGGAACACCCAAAAGGCCGCGGTCTACAACGCCGAACAAATCGAAACTGAGCGCATGGTTGAGAATGCGGACGTCGTGGAGGGTTGCCGGGCCATCGGGTTTACCACCAACACGCCTGCCATCAGCATGCTCGGCGTAGTGGACGGCCTACTGGTGGACCGCGCCTTCATCGCCGAGCGCAAGGATTCGGCAGCGGAACTCGCTGCCATGACCGACCTCGGCCCGGTGGCCCCGCGCCACATGGTGGCCAACGCACTGGCCGCTGCGGCACTGGTCCGCGCCTACGGCGTGGAACCTGCGGCTGTGAAGCAGGGCCTGGTGAACTACCTGCCCGGCGCGCATCGTATCCAACTGGTGGCCAAGCACAGCGACATCCTGTGGATCAACGACTCGAAGGCGACCAATCCGCACGCTGCCTCGGCGGCGCTCTCGGCCTTCCAGAACGTGGTTTGGATTGCCGGTGGCCTGTCCAAGGGCGTCAACTACGACGAGCTGGTCAAGGAACATGCACGACGACTCAAAGCCGTAGTACTCATCGGAACCGACACTGCTGCCCTGGAAGCCTCCCTCCAGCGACACGCGCCCGATGTCCCGGTGATAGCCCAACCAAAGGGTGACACTGAGAGTGTGCAGACCGCAGCCGGTAACGCCGCTTCGCCAATTTTCGGCGAGACCATCATGGCCCAGGCCGTGGCGTCCGCGGCCGGAGTGGCAACCTCAGGCGATACCGTCCTGATGGCACCGGCGGCTGCATCCATGGATCAGTTCTCTTCCTACGCTCACCGTGGCGACGCATTCGTCCAGGCAGTTCGCGAGCTTGTGGAAGGGCAGGCACAGACCACCGAGGAGTAACAATGGTCAGCACGCCCACCCGCACCCGCGGCAAAGAGCCGCAGGACGGGAAGAACAAGGCCACGCCCCCGGCCGGCAGGCAGCCCAAGGGGCTACGCCGGCACTGGCGCAGCTTCTGGGAGAGCCTGGAAGGCAAAAGCAAGGCGCCCAACAGCTCCACTTACTACCTCATTCTGGGTTGTGCCCTGGCGTTGACAGCCATTGGCATCATGATGGTGTTGTCCGCTTCCAGTGTCGAAGCCATCTCGGAAGGTAAGTCCCCCTACGCTGATGCGTTGAAGCAGGCCGTGTTCGGCGTCGTCGGACTTGTTGCCATGTACGTCATTTCACGGACCAACGTGAACTGGATGAAGAAATTGTCCTGGTGGGCACTTGGCGCCGTTGTGGTGCTTCTTGCCTTGGTCCAGGTCATGGGCAACAGCGTCAACGGCAACAAGAACTGGATCGACCTCGGAGGTGTCACGCTCCAGCCTTCGGAGATGTCCAAGCTGGTCCTTTGCGTCTGGATTGCTGCAGTGCTGGCCCGGAAACAGAAGCTCCTTAACCGTTGGATGCACGTGATCATCCCCGTGGTGCCGGGTGCCGGACTGGTCATCGGTTTGGTGATGCTCGGCAACGACCTCGGAACCGTCATTGTCATCGCGGCCATCGCCGCCGCGGGCCTCTACTTTGCAGGTGTTCCGGGACGCATGCTGGGCATCGCCGGTGCCGTTGGCGTCGTCGGGGCCGTCCTGGCAACCGTCAGCAGCGCCAACCGGATCTGCCGCATCACGTCCTGGCTCGGTACGGCCTCAGCCTCGTGCACCGAGCAATTCGACTTTGATTTCCAGTCAACCAACGGCATGTACGGCCTGGCCCAGGGAAGCTGGACCGGCCTGGGCCTTGGCCAAAGCCGGCAGAAGTACAACTGGCTTCCGGAAGCCCACAACGACTTCATTTTCGCCATCATCGGCGAGGAACTCGGCCTCGTGGGAACCATTGTGGTCCTGGTGCTTTTCGCCATTCTCGGCATTGCGATTTTCCGGGTAGTGGTTCGCCAGACCGACCCCTTCCAACGGACCCTTGCCGGCGGGATCATGGTGTGGCTCCTGGGCCAGGCAAGCATGAACATGGCGGTGGTAACACAGTTGCTTCCGGTGGTGGGAGTGCCCCTGCCGTTCATCTCCTATGGTGGTTCGGCGCTGATCATGTCCTTGTGTGGCGTGGGCGTAGTCTTGTCCTTGGCCCGCGGCCAGCTGCCACCCCAGCAACGTCCACGATTCCTGCCGCGCCGCACACCCAAACCCGCACGAAAGCGTACCTAGTACTTCATGACTTCAGATTCCCACGCCTCCAAGCCTTTGTCGGTCGTCCTCGCAGGCGGCGGAACTGCCGGACATATCAGCCCCCTGCTCGCCATCGCCGACGCCATCAAGGAGAAGCGTCCGGAGGCGTCCATCCTGACGGTTGGCACGCCGTCGGGAATGGAAACCAGGCTCATCCCGGCGGCCGGTTACGAACTGGCCACCATCGACCGTGTTCCGTTTCCCCGGCGGCCTTCCGTCGATCTGCTCAGGCTTCCGGGCCGCCTGGGTGGTGCAATCAGGCAAGCCCGGCAGATCCTGGAAGACTCCCGGGCCGACGTCCTGGTAGGGGTAGGCGGCTACGTTTGCACCCCCATGTACCTTGCAGCACGGAAGCTCGGCATCCCGATCGTGGTCCATGAGGCCAACATGAAGGCGGGGCTGGCCAACCGGGTCGGTGCCCGCTTCAGCAACCACGTCGCCGTGGCCTTCGCAGGGACCCGCCTGAGGGGGGCCCGCCACGTGGGCATGCCCATGCGGCGTGCCATCTCCACGCTCGACCGGAGCACATCAGCTCCGGCGGCAAAGGCCATGCTTGGCCTCGATCCCGAGCGTCCGGCCCTGATCGTGACCGGAGGCTCATCAGGCGCGCTCAGCATCAACCGCGCCATCGCCGCGGCTTTGCCGGCATTCGCCGCGGCCGGCGTCCAGACCCTCCACATCACCGGTGTCGGCAAAGCCGTCAAGAACGACGACGGCGGTCTCCTCGCCGGTGACGGCTACCGACAGGTTGAGTATGTGGACGGCATGGAGAACGCCTACGCTGCTGCTGACGTCCTGCTCGCCCGCGCGGGGGCCGGAACGGTCAGCGAAGTCGCAGCAGTTGGCGTCCCGGCGGTCTTCGTGCCTTTGCCGATCGGAAACGGCGAGCAGGCCCTGAACGCGGCTCCCTTGGTTGAGGCCGGCGGTGCATTGCTGGTCGCGGACCAGGACCTTGACCCGCAGTGGCTGGAACGCGAGCTTGTTCCCCTGCTCTTGGACCGCGACCGACTGAACGACATGGCCCGGAAATCCGAGGCCCTTGGTATTAGAAACGCCGATCAGCGAATGGCTGATCTCGTCCTGGAAGCGGTATCCGCATGACCACCAGCATCGCACCCCTCGAGACTCTCGGACGGGTCCACTTCATCGGTATCGGCGGTGTCGGCATGTCCGCCGTTGCACGCATCATGGTTGCCCGTGGAGTTCCCGTCAGCGGCAGCGACGCCAAAGATCTGCCAGTCATGCAGGATCTGGCTGCTGCCGGTGCGCGCATCGCCGTCGGCTATGACGCGGCAAACCTGGGTGACGCCCAGACCGTGGTGGCCGGTTCAGCCATCCGGGCCGACAACCCGGAGCTTGTGGCGGCACGCAGCGGCGGCCTGGCTGTCCTGCACCGTTCTGAAGGCCTGGCATCCACCATGGCAGGACACCGGGTGGTCACGGTCGCCGGTACGCATGGGAAATCCACCACGACATCCATGGTGGCAGTGCTGCTCAAGGAAGCAGGACTGGACCCGTCCTTCGCCATCGGCGCGAACGTTCCCGCGCTTGGTGTTAATGCAGCCCACGGCTCCTCGGACATTTTCGTGGCCGAAGCCGACGAGTCCGATGGTTCGTTCCTGAACTACCAGCCGCTCATCTCCGTGGTGACAAACGTTGAAGCGGACCATCTGGACCACTACGGGACACCGGAAGCTGTCTTTGCCTCCTTTGATGCGTTCGCAGCGTTGCTGCCCGCCGACGGCGTCTTGCTGGCGTGCGCCGACGACCCCGGGGCGCTGGCACTTGCCCAACGCACCGCGGCCAAGGAAAGCACCCGGGTACTGACTTACGGAACATCACCCGAGGCGGACATCAGGCTTCATGATGGCGGTCCCGGCGACGTGTCGGTGGGTGTCGGCAATGACGTTCACCGCCTTGATCTCAAGGTGCCCGGACGCCACAACGCGCTGAACGCAGCGGCTGCGTTCGCCGTCGCCCTTGAACTCGGGGTTGATCCAGTTGCTGCCGCGGCAGCATTGGGCCACTTCACCGGGGCCTCGCGACGTTTCGAACTGAAAGGACAGGGGAGGGGTGTGCGGGTGTACGACGACTACGCACACCACCCTACGGAGGTCCGGGCTGCCCTGTCGGCTGCCCGTTCAGTAGCCGCAGGACACAAAGTCCACGTTCTTTTCCAGCCGCACCTCTTCTCGCGGACCCGGGAATTCGCCGGGGAGTTTGCCTCGGCGCTGGGGGCGGCGGACACTGCGCTGGTCCTGGATATCTATCCCGCGCGCGAGGACCCCATTCCCGGCGTGACCAGTTCCCTGATCTCCGACCGGTTGTCGAATGGGCGCCTGGTGACCGGCGCCGAGGCTGTTGACGCCATGGCGGCGGTTGCCGAGGAGGGCGACGTCGTTATCACCGTCGGTGCCGGAGATGTCACAGCCTATGGGCCCGCCATTGTGGAGGCGTTGGGTGGCTAGCACCCGTAAGCCCACGTTCAAGCCAGCTGCCCGAAGCCCGGAAGCAGCGGCCGGCCGGCCATCCAGGACCGGCGGCCAGGACTCCGGTGGCGTCATCAGCGCCCAGCGGGATCTTGAACCTGATGTGACATCGGCTGGTAAAGCTGCCGGGAGGGCCTCCTCCAAGGCCGCTGGGCACAGTGACCACAAGGCCGCCGGTAAGCCCGGCAGCACGTCCGGCGGATCCTCGGCGGACAACATCATTGCTTTTCCCGAACCCAAGCGCAGGCGCCAACGCCGCATCATATGGTGGACAGTTTCCTTGGCGACCGCATTTATTGCCGTGCTGATTGGCGGGGCCGTCTTCTCACCCGTCCTGGCAGTACGGACCATCACCGTTGACGGCACCACGCTGCTGACGCCTGACGCCGTCCAGAAGGCGTTGTCCGGCCTCGAAGGCAAGCCTTTGCCACAGGTCACCGAGCGGGACGTCAACGAGCTCCTCAAACCTTTGGTCCAGGTACGTTCGGCAACCATGGAGGCCCGGCCGCCATCGGGGTTGTTGGTGCACATTAACGAGCGCGTTCCCGTTGCCTTGTTGAAGCAGGGCGACGCCTACATCATGGTTGACGTTGACGGTGTCCAGTTGGGCGCAACGCAGGATCCCTCGGCCGTGGCGCTGCCGCTGATCGATGCCGGTGCCGGATCAACCAACACAGAGTTGTTCAAGGCGATCGCCGCGGTTCTGGATACCTTGCCTGCGGATGTCCGGGCCAGGATGTCCACGGCGTCTGCCGCCTCGGTTGACGCCGTGGAACTCAAACTCGTGGACGGAAAGACGGTAGTGTGGGGCAATGCCGAGGACAGGGAGCTGAAAGCGAAGGCACTCGAGGCTTTGCTCAAGATGCCGGCCGATCCCAAGGTTCCCGTCAGCGTCTATGACGTCAGTGTTCCCCGGCATCCATTCACCAAATAGGCAGCTTTGACGATGTAGCTCCGCTGCGGACGGTAGCCTTAATTCGCGACATTCCCACGACACGCGCAAGCGGTCATTGCATGTGCGAACCATAGGAAATACCGTCGCAGTAGAGTTACTTGACATAACTATAACCTTCAACTAGAGGGTTAAGGTCCAAGGATTCAAGTTGGACTCGATCAGTTTCGCTATAGGACACAAGCAAGGGGCACGAAACGTGGCAGCACCGCAGAATTACCTGGCCGTCATCAAGGTCGTCGGCATCGGCGGCGGTGGCGTGAACGCAGTCAACCGCATGATCGAGGTCGGCCTTAGGGGAGTCGAGTTCATCGCCATCAACACTGACGCGCAGGCGCTGCTCATGAGCGACGCCGACGTCAAGCTTGACGTCGGACGTGAGCTGACGCGCGGCCTTGGCGCCGGCGCAAACCCGGAGGTCGGCAAGCAAGCCGCCGAGGACCACGCCGATGAGATCGAAGAAGTTCTCCGCGGCGCTGACATGGTCTTCGTTACCGCCGGCGAAGGCGGTGGCACCGGAACCGGTGGCGCCCCCGTTGTTGCGCGCATCGCCCGCTCCCTTGGTGCGCTGACCATTGGCGTGGTCACCCGTCCCTTCACGTTCGAGGGCCGGCGACGTGCAGGTTCCGCCGAGGCCGGGATCGATGCCCTCCGCGATGAAGTTGACACGTTGATCGTTATCCCCAACGATCGCCTCCTGTCCATCAGCGACCGTAACGTCTCTGTCCTTGACGCTTTCCGCTCCGCGGACCAGGTGCTTCTCTCGGGTGTCCAGGGCATCACGGACCTCATCACCACGCCCGGCTTGATCAACCTGGACTTCGCCGACGTCAAGTCGGTCATGCAGGGCGCCGGATCCGCCCTCATGGGTATTGGCTCGGCCCGCGGCGAGGACCGCGCGGTCAAGGCGGCGGAACTTGCCATCGCCTCCCCGCTCCTGGAGGCTTCCATCGATGGTGCGCATGGTGTTCTGCTCTCCATCCAGGGTGGATCGGACCTCGGCCTCTTCGAAATCAACGAGGCAGCCCGCCTTGTCCAGGAAGTCGCCCACCCCGAAGCCAACATCATCTTCGGTGCTGTCATTGATGACGCCCTGGGTGACGAAGCACGCGTGACTGTCATCGCCGCAGGCTTTGATGACGTCAAGGCCACTTCGCCTTCCATGGACCAGTCCCGCCCGGCCCAGAACCCCGTCCCGGCTGACCGTCCGGCCGCGCCCTCCAGCGCGCCGTCGAACGCCGCCGCTCCGCAGCACGCTACGGCAGGCATTGGTGCCGCCGGCTTGAGCAACTGGGGCCAGCAGCGTCCTGCCGCCCTGCCCGCTGACTCAGGCTTCGACGTCGACCTCCCCGCAGTGGTGGAACCGGATCTCTCCGGCAACCGCTCGGACGATCTCGATGTTCCCGACTTCCTGAAGTAAGCCACGTTCGGAGAACAAGTACTTGGTGTTTTTGTGGCGCGATGAAGTCCGGCCCGGCGTCTCCGTAGCCTTTACGGATACGGACGCCGGGAACCTGGCCCTCCACGTGGGGGACAATCCCGGGGAAGTGAACCTCCGCCGCAGCCGCTTGGAGCAGTCCGCGGGGCTGGGCTCCAGGCGATTCCAATTCATGGACCAGGTCCATGGAGAGCACGTGGAGTTCATCGCCTCGCACGGCGCCGGTCCTACCGCCGATGCCATGGTTTCTGCGGCCACACTGCCCAACGGAGCGCCCCAACCGTTGGCAGTCATGGTCGCCGATTGCGTACCGGTGGTCCTGGTGGGTACCGATTCCGGCAAACGCCCGGTCATCGCCGTGGCCCATGCCGGCCGCCCAGGTGTTGCTTCCGGAATCGTTTCTTCAACAGTCGCTGAAATGCGCCACCGCGGCGCACTGGATATCCGGGCGTGGGTTGGTCCTTCCATTTGCGGAAAATGCTATGAGGTCCCGGAGCAGTTGCGCTCCGAGGTCGCGGCGAAGGTTCCAGCAACGTGGTCTTCCACGTCGTGGGGCACTCCCTCCCTGGACCTTCCGGCAGGTGTCCGGGCCCAGTTGGACGCGTCCGGAGTTGCCGTGGAGTATCTGGGGGAGTGCACCTTGGAGAGTGGCTCGCTGTTTTCATACCGGCGGGACTCCCGTACCGGTCGATTCGCAGGATTGGTGTGGACGCATGACTAGCCCAGGCAATGACGAAGCACGCTGGGACGGTGACGCCCGCGCCGCGGAGCTTGCCGGGCGTCTCCTCGCTGTGCGTCACCGGATCGAGGCCGCTACTGTGGCGGCCGCTCGCTCCGACGCTCCCCGGCTGATAGTCGTCACCAAGTTCCATCCCGCAGACGATGTCCGCCGGCTGGCCGCCCTGGGGATCACCGACGTGGGGGAAAACCGGGACCAGGAGGCAGCCGCCAAGGCTGCTGGGCTGACGGACCTGGACGTCCGGTGGCATTTCATCGGCCAGCTCCAAAGCAACAAAGCCAAATCCGTGGCCAAATATGCGTCCTCGGTCCAGTCGATCGACAGGCCCCAACTGGTTGATGCCCTGGCGAAGGCTGTTGCCCGTGAGCAGGACGCTACCGGCCGGGCGGATCTCGATTGCTTCATCCAAGTCAGCCTGGACAACGACGCCGGTGCCCACCGCGGCGGCGCCGCTCCAGCCGTTGTCGGTGACCTCGCCGCCAGGATCGAGACTGCTGCCGGCCTGCGGTTGTGCGGGCTCATGGCGGTTGCGCCACTCGGCTCCGACCCCGAGGAAGCCTTCGCGGACCTGTCACGAATTTCTGCCGCACTGCGCGTCGACCACCCGTCCGCGACGGCGATCTCAGCCGGCATGAGCCAGGACCTGGAAGCCGCTGTTAAGTTCGGGGCGACACACCTGAGAATTGGCTCCGATATTCTCGGTTCCCGTCCGGCCGTGGGGTAGCGTCAAAGTATTGGAATGACGGGCCGGGGTTCCAATATGTCAAGTCATGGCGGCCCGCCTACTGCAGAAATGATAGGAGTGCGACATGGCTGGCGCTCTGCGCAAGACAATGATCTATCTTGGGCTCGCCGACGGCGATGAACACTACGAATCCGAGCAGTCCGTCGCCGCGCACCACGACGAAGAACGCCCCCAGGCACAGGAACGGGAAGAGCGACGCGCGCCCGCTCCCGTCCGGGAAGTTGTCCGTGAAATGCCCCCTGTTGAGGTCGAAGAGGAATACCGCGCACCCGTGACACCAATTAAGCGTGCGGCGTCCAGCCGCGAAGATGCCTCTGGCTTGAGGCAGATCACCACCGTCCATCCCCGTTCCTACAACGATGCCAAAGTCATCGGTGAGAGTTTCAGGGATGGCATTCCGGTCATCATGAACGTCACCGACATGGGTGAAGCGGATGCCAAGCGCCTGGTGGACTTCTCCGCCGGCCTGGTCTTCGGCCTGCACGGCAGCATCGAGAGGGTCACCAACAAGGTCTTTCTGTTGTCGCCGTCGTATGTTGAAGTCATCGGAGATGACAAGAAGGCCAGCGAAACGCAGGCCAGCTTCTTCAACCAGAGCTGACAACCAGCTGTTAAGCGGATGCCAGGCGGGTCACCCTGCCTGGCATCTGTGTTGCAATAGTAAGGACCGATCGGCATTCCGGAACAAGTGGGAGATCTGAGCTAACTCGTGGGCATTGTTTTCGGCCTTATCCATATTGTGTTGTTGCTGTTCTTCATCGCCCTGATCATCCGTCTCGTCTTCGAATGGGTCCAGATGTTTGCCCGCCAGTGGCGGCCGCGGGGTGTGGTATTGGTTACAGCACATGTGGTCTATTCCGTCACGGACCCTCCTTTGCGAAGGCTCCGTCGGCTGATACCGCCACTCCAACTCGGCGGAATTTCCCTGGATCTGGGCTTCCTGATCCTGATAATCGCCGTGAGCATAGCCATGGCAGTGACCTTCAACCTGGCGTGACTGCCCGCGGAACCTGGACCACCGATGGTTCACAGGCCGCAAATTCGCCAATTCAACACGATGGTGTTGAATTGGAGGAACAAGATGATATTTAGGTACCGTAGTTTTGAACGGCCGGAAGGCCTACTGACTAACTAGACCAACGAGGTGACCAGATGGCTTTGACGCCAGAAGACGTTGTCAACAAGCGCTTTCAGCCGACCAAGTTCCGCGAAGGCTACGACCAGGACGAGGTCGATGACTTCCT